>SXGS01300762.1_pt1 | contig 11331 bp, 11 predicted proteins | sample 3174681 | NCBI WGS metagenome assembly SXGS01 (sample SAMN11356861, study PRJNA531348) | freshwater metagenome | isolation source: freshwater sample F1-80 | place: China: Fuxian Lake, Yuxi | collected 2017-12-25 | reverse complement strand
CTGCTCGGACTACGCACGGTCGAAGGCCTTCTACACGCAGGTGCTGGGATTGTCGGTGATAGCCGAGAATTACCGGTCAGAACGTGCATCCTGGAAATTGGATCTGGCTCTGCCCGGTGGCGAACGAATCGAACTGATCTCTTTTCCGGTCGTGCCGACTCGTCCGAGTCAACCGGAAGCCGGCGGCCTGCGGCATCTGGCCTTCGCGGTCGATGATGTCGGGGCCTGGTCGGATCACCTTCGGTCACAAGGCATCGCGGTCGAACCCATCAGGGTCGACGAGTACACCGGTTGCAGATTCACGTTCTTCGCTGACCCGGACGGTCTCCCGCTGGAGCTCTACGAAACGTCGGCACCGCCGGGGCCCGACTCGGCTGGGCCCGACTCGGCTGGGCCCGACTCGGCTGGGCCCGACTGAGCTTTACGTGGTGTGGCTACCACCCGTTGACGCGGGCTGGGCGCCGATCGAACGGCAACGCCAGCAGCTTTGAGGGCGACCGGCGGACGAACGGCCTGTCGCGCCCGCGGCCTGACCGGGACATCCGGTTGATCCGCCACCGAAGGTGCCGACGGCCCGACAACGTCGGGCGCAGCTGGCGCGGCATCGGACTCGGCCTGCCTGACCGGTGAGGCCGTCACTGCTTCGCGGACATCAACCGACGGGGCGGGCGCGGCGACGCGGGCCGCCGCGAGACGGGGTGCGGCCGACGCGCTGGCCGCCGGCGGAATCAACCCGCCGGTCAGCGCCGAGATGGCGTTTTGTATCGAGTTGAGCACTGACTGCACGTTGTTGCCGATGACAGACTGGACTGCGGCCTGGAAGGTCACCGGCAGCGCGCTGACCAAACCGTTGATCTGTGCGGTGACATAGGCCTGAAGGTTCTGGCCAGCCTCGGCGATGGCCTCGCCGATGGAGGTGATCGGTGCGACCAAGCCAATGCTGAGGGTTTCCACGGCGGTCGGTACGTCCCCGGTGCCCAGTGCCTGAACAGCGCTCAGCACGACCGTGGGAATGCCCCCCAGGGCAGTGCCGAACCTGACCGGGATCGAGGTGGGACCGATCAGCAACTCGGAGATCGCGGTACCGACGTAGCCCACCAGACTGGCGACGGCGGAGGTGACCAGAGGTGTGGCCTGGCTGATGAACTCGGCCGCAATTGCATTGACGAAATCGCCGGGAAGAAGTCCGGTGATGTCGGGGATCACGCCACCGAGGCCGAGGGTCTGCAGCAGTCCTAGGAGATCGCTGTAGGAAACGGTGAGTGCGGTCAGCGTGAACTCCGCGACCACGGGCGGCGGAACCGGCGCGGCTTGGGCGCCGACCGATCCGACCGGCGCCGGCATGGTCGCCCCGACGACCGTCGCGGCAGCCAGTCCCGCAGTCAGCTTCGACCGAACCGAGACCTGCACGTGTACTCCCCTCGACCGTAGACCGTTGCGGCCCGAACCTGAGAATAGCCTGAGCAGGGCGAAAACGCGAAGAAAAGCCTCCCGGGGCCAGCACGGGGCGGCCGCCGACCCAGCCACCTAGGTGGTGGCGTTACCCGCTTTCCACTGCTCCCAGGGAATGTTCCAATCCCCGAGACCTTCGGTTCCGGACAGCACAGAACCCACGGTGCCGCGCACCTCGATGACGTCGCCCCGCTTGGAGTTGTTGTAGAACCACTGGGCGTTCGCCGGGCTGACGTTGAGACAGCCGTGGCTGACATTCGCACTGCCTTGGGAACCCACCGACCACGGTGCCGAATGGATGTAAACACCGCTGTAGGACATCTGGGTGGCCCAGTCCACCTCGAGCCGGTAACCATTGGGGGAATTGGATGGAACTCCATAGGTAGCGGAATCCATGATCAGGTTCCGGTACCGATCGCCGATGGCGTAGATGCCGTTGGGTGTCGGGGTGCTGTTCTTTCCCATTGATATCGGCATGGTGTTGACGATCTCGCCATTGCGCCTGATGGTCAGGGTTTTGGTGCTGTCATCGGCGGTGCCGATCAGCGAGTCGCCAATGCTGAACCTGGCGGAGCGATTTCGTTGGCCGAATAACCCGTCGCCCAGGTCGACACCGAAGGTGTTGACGGCGACATCCACCGTGGTTCCCGGCACCCAGAAATCCTTGGGGCGCCACCGCACCTCGCGATTACTCAACCAGTAGAACGCACCAACCACCGGAGGGTCCGTCGTGACCACGATGGCTTTCTCCGCCGCGACGCGGTCCGGGATGTTCTCGTCGAAGCGCACCGCAATGGCCTGCCCCACCCCGACCGTCTCGCCATCATTGGGCATCAGGTAGGGCATCGTGAGATTGACCGGCGAGTGCGATTCAAAGGTGATCGTCCGGGTGCTCGACCCGCCGAGTCCCAGGGACTTCGCGGTGAGGGTGTACTGGTTGTTGTAGTCCAGTGGTTCGGTTGCTGCCCAGGTCAGTCCATCCGGCGTCAAGTCGCCAGGCACCGATTCGCCCGCATCATTGACCATTGTCACCGAACCCAGAACTCCGCCCTGGACCGAAACGGTGACCGGCTGATCGACTAGGACCCCGACTGAACCGTCGGACACCGTCGCGGTCAACTCCGGTATCAGCAGGTCGCTATACGGGGTGCCCTTATCGGTGAGCACCGTGGGCGCCGACGATCCCTGCGCACCGCAGGCGCTCACGCCGAGCATCGCGGTCGCCACCATCAGCGACACCACCCGCCACGACCGCGACCGGCGTGCCGGTTCGAGTGGTCGCATGCGGGCTCCTACATTCGGACGGGATTTGGCGTGTCACATGAATTCTAAGTGCACCCGAAGTCCACCGCGACTTCCCAGCTCAGGGTAGGTGGACCTGGGATTTCCCCACTGCGGTGCCTGGCTGTTATTGTCGCTCGAACGCGCCGTTAGCTCAGTTGGTAGAGCAGCTGACTCTGAATCAGCGGGTCCGGGGTTCGAAACCCTGACGGCGCACCACAGATGAATTCTTCGGACGTCGCGGGATTCCGCGGTCCCGAACCGGCGATATTGCTAACGTCTGCTTCTAAGAGCGAAGCCGACCGCAGCGAGGCGCCCATGGCCACCACCAAGTCGTATACGCGCGTGACATCGGTGGCAGTGGGTGCCGCGGCGTTGCTGGCCATCGTGCTCAATCTGACGCTCGGGGACTGGGTCGCGTCGCTGCACCTGGCGATCGTGATCGTCTTTACCATCGTCACGCTCATCTTGGCGATACACGCTCTACTCAGCGCGATCGCCGATCGTCGCCGCCGCGATGACCCCCCGGGACACCAAAGCGAATATGGTCTTGCCGCGTAACCACGCCGCCGGCTGCGGCCGATATGGTTATCAAGCACCACTTTTGTAACGGGCGTATCACGGGCACCGATATCGATATCATCATGCCTGGTAAACGTCGTCTCGCTTTCCCAGTGTTCACCGCTGCCGCGGTGATCCCGGTCGCCATTCTGGTCGCCGCCGGTGCCAACGGAGCGCTCCTGACCTCCCAAGAACGCGGGGCCTCGCAAGAAGCCATGAGCGCACCGATGATCGTGGTTGCCCCGGCGCCCAGGGCACTCCCCGTCGGGATCGGACTGGAACAAGGGTTGCAGGTCAAGACGATCCTGGCCGGTCGGGCCATCAGTGCTGATTTTCCCGAGATCCGACACATCGGCGGCTTCCGGCCGGACAGCATGCACTGGCATCCGGAAGGCCTGGCCATCGACGTGGCCATCCCCGACTACGACACCGCGGCGGGCCGCAGCCTGGGCGACCGGATCGTTGCTTACGTTTTTGCGAACGCAGACCGGTTCGGCCTGGAGCATGTGATCTGGCAGCGAACCTACTTTCCGGCAGATGGTCCCCCGCGCCGTATGACCGACCTCGGCTCCGACGACGCCAACCACTACACCCACGTCCATATCGCGACCGAGGGCGGCGGCTACCCGACTGGTGCCGAGAAATACTTCGGCTAGCCTCCCACGGTAACTGCTCAAGCCGTTCCACATCAATCTCTACCCCATGAACTGCTCTGATGTCTCCACTTGTGCTATCGTAAAAGTTTGCTGTGCGGTGAAACACTGGGAGAGGCCAATGGGAACGGATCCGCGGGGAGAGCAACCCTCGCAACCCGGGCTTCTCCTGCGCGTGCACACCTGTAGCCGCGTGGGGTTGCAGGCGAATCCCCCCGGCCAGCGCCGGACCGTCGGCGATTGGCTGCGACGGCGCTGATCGCTACCGGCGGCGGATCCCGCGCAGCACCACCACGACGGTGAGCGCCCCTACGCCCACCAGCACGGCGGTCACCGCCGGCTGCCGAACGAAACGCCGCACCGAGGTCTTGAAGTCATCGGCCAAGCGTTGCGGATTGACGCGCTCAGCCAGCGTGTCGACGGTCAGCGCCAATTGGTCGCGGGCCGCAGCGATGTCCTGCTTGATGAGCTCGGGATCCCGGTCCACCACGTCAGTCCTCACTTCCGCCGTCCATGCCGCACTGCCGCATTACCCTAGATCAGCGAAGGGCCTCTAGAGGCCATCGGGGGACGAACCGACGACGAAGGGACCAAACGTGACCGACGCCGCGCGCCTCGAGGTCGGCGAAACAGCACCGGGATTCAGCCTGCCGGATGCCGACGGCAACACCGTCAAGCTTGCCGACTTCAGGGGCCGAAAAGTAGTCGTCTACTTCTACCCGGCCGCCGCCACACCCGGATGCACGAAACAGGCTTGCGCCTTTCGTGACAGCCTCGCCGGGCTCAACGGTGCCGGCATCGACGTCGTCGGAATCTCGCCGGATAAGCCCGAGAAGCTGGCCAAGTTCCGTGATGCCGAGAAGCTGACGTTCCCGTTGCTGTCCGATCCTGATCGCACGGTGCTCACCGCGTGGGGCGCCTTCGGTGAGAAAAAGATGTATGGCAAGACCGTGCAGGGCGTGATCCGATCGACGTTCCTGGTTGATGGCAAGGGCAAGATCGAGGTGGCGCAGTACAACGTCAAGGCTGCTAACGCCGCAACATTGATTCAGAAGATCATCGACGACCTTGTCCCCTAGCTGTGCGGAGGCAGTTCATCGGATTCTGAGCGGGTGAAGCGCGACATTGTGAAATTTCTGTGCGGTGCGATGGCGGCGGCGTGTTACGGACACCTCGTCTACGCCCGGTGGACTGCAAAAGGCAAGATCTCAGTGCCCGTCTTCAAGGGCCGGCAGTGGGGCGTCGGGAAGATGCTGACCGAAGCCGCGGTCTACGGTGCGGTCAGTGCCGCCCTCGGCTACCTTGCCTGGCGGCCTGAGACTCGCCAGTCGCTGCAGTCCGCACATATCGAAGAGCGATGAAACGTCGCGAGTTCTACAAGTTCCTGTGCGGATTCCTCGCCGGTGCGGGCGTCGTTCACGCCAATATCGGCTTCGCCATCGCCGCCGGGATGATCAGCGAACCGCGCTACCTCGGACACACATGGAGTGCGACGGCTTTGCGGATCGGCGCCGCCGTATATCTGCTCGTCAGCGTTGTCTTCGGCTACCTAGGCTGGCGAAACCCTCCTGACCCATGAGTCCGTTTCTGACGCAGGAGTAACAAAGGAACCTCAGGGACCGACATCACGGTCATGACACAGCGCGGACGCCTGCTCAGCTGGCTGGCAGCCGTTGTGGCTGTGTCCGTCGCGCTCGCCGGGGCGTCCTTGGCACCGGCACACGCCACCGAGCCATCTGATGCTCAACTGGTTTCCAGCCAGCGATCAGCAGTATCGGTTGCCGGCTCCGAGCGGGGATTGCAGATTCAGACGATCATGGCCAGACGAGCCATCGTCTCGCGATTCCCCGAGATTCGGGAGATCGGTGGGGTCCGGCCCGACAGCATGAAGTGGCACCCCGAAGGCCTGGCAATCGATGTGATCATTCCGGATTGGCAGACGCCGGCCGGCAGGGCACTCGGAGACCGTATCGCCAAGTTCGTCTCCGACAACGGCAGGCGGTTCGGACTCGAGTACCTCATCTGGCAGCGGATGTACATTCCCGCCGAGGGCAAGCCGTACCTGATGAACGACGCCGGCAATCCCGACGCCAACCACTTCACCCACGTCCATATCGCCACCCACGGCGGCGGTTACCCGACCGGCCGGGAGAACTTCCTAGACTAGTCACTCCGGAGTGCCGAGCATGCCCAGCAGCAGCGCCTCGGTAACCGCGGCGCGTTCGAGCACTCCCAAGTGCAGACTCTCGTTAACGCTGTGCGCCTGTGTGCCGGGATCCTCCACGCCGGTGACCAAGATAGTGGCGTCGGGGAAGGCTTCCGCGAACTCAGCGATGAACGGGATGGACCCGCCCATTCCCATATCGACGGCGTCAACGCCCCATGCCTGCCTGAAGGCCGCGCGCGCAGCGTCGTAGACGGCACCGGTCGCAGCGAGGGCGTAGGGCTGGCCGACGTCGCCCTCAGTGACGGTCACCCGTGCGCCCCACGGGGCGTGCTTCTCAAGGTGATGACGCAAGGCCTCGAGATGGGCTGCGGCATCCCCGCCGGGCGCCACCCGCATGCTCACCTTGGCCTTCGCGCTCGGGATCAAGGTGTTAGACGCCTTGGCGATCGGCGTGGTGTCGATACCGATCACGGTGATCGCCGATTTGGCCCACAGCCGCTGTGCCACTGTCCCCGAACCGATTTCGCTGACGCCATCGAGAAGACCGGATTCCACCCTGACCCACTGTGCTCCTCGATCGACCGCTGCGGCCTTGGCCTCATGCACACCGGTCACCGCGACATTGCCCTCATCGTCATGCAGGGTGGCCAGCAGTCGGATGAGCGCGGTCAGCGCATCGGGGACCACACCACCCCAGATGCCCGAGTGCAGACCGTGATCGAGGGTCGCCACCTCGACCACGCAATCGACCAGTCCCCGTAACGAGACCGTTAGTGCCGGAACATCGACCGAGAAGTTGTCGGAATCGGCGATGACGATCACGTCCGCGGCCAGCTTGTGCTTGTGGGCCGCCAGCAGTGCGCTCAACGACGGCGATCCGCACTCCTCCTCGCCTTCGACGAACACCGTCACTCCCACCGGCGGATTCCCGTCGTGGGCGCGGAACGCGGCGAGATGGGTTGCGATACCGGCTTTGTCGTCGGCCGTACCGCGGCCGTAAAGCCTGCCGTCGCGCTCAGTCGGGGTGAAGGGCGGCGAATCCCATTGCGCGGAATCGCCTTCCGGCTGCACGTCGTGGTGGGCGTAGAGCAGAACCGTGGGCGCACCAGCTGGTGCGGGATGGTGGGCGATCACTGCCGGCGCGCCACCTTCGCTGACGATCTCGACCGACCCGAATCCGGCATCGCGCAGCAGTGTCGCGACGGCGTCGGCACTGCGGTGTACCTCGTCACGCCGCGCCGGATCGGACCACACCGACTCGATACGCACCAGGGCCTCGAGATCGCGCCGGATGTCGGGCAGTAGCTCGCGCACGCGGGCGAGAAGATCACTCACCTCAGGGCGCCTCGAGAATGGCCACCGCCGCGGCGGTATCGCCCTCATGGGTCAGCGACACATGGATGACCACGTCGGCGAGATGGTCGGCGATCTCTCCGGTGAGCCGCACCTTCGGCCGGCCCCACATATCGGTGATCACCTCGATGTCGCGGTAAATGGCCTCCGTCAGCATCGGACGCTGGGCGAACCGGGAACCCGACCACGCCTTGATGACGGCTTCCTTGGCGGCCCAGCGCGCCGCAAGATGCCGCGCGGCGAGGGAACTCTTGTCGGCGGCGTCGCGCCGCTCACCCGGGGTAAACGTCTCGGCGAACACCGTGCCGGGCTGGTCGACCTGCTCGGCGAACTCGGGGATGGACACCAGATCGATTCCCACGCCCACTATCGCCACGTCGCGAACCTTAGCTGATGTAAATCCCGCCCTCGCCGAGACGCGAGGCAGGATCGAGAAGCATGGTGGCTTCTTGCGCCTTCTCCGACCGGTCGTGGTCGAAGCGCCGATCGGCGGGCTTCTCGTACATCGGGCGTCCGCCGGCGATCGCCGCGGCCAGCCTGCGCTGTCCGGCCAGCACCCGTTCGCGTGCCCGCCGTTCGTAGGCCTCACGCTCACCGGAGTTCAGCGTCGCCAAGAAAGCCTGCGGATGCACCAGTGCGATCAGTCCCGATACGTGGCCGAAGCCGAGGCTGGTGACCAGGCCGGCCTTGAGCTCGAACCGGTCCCCGAGCCGCAACGTCTCCCGCGGCCAGACGAAGTGCCCGGAGACCGCCAACTCGTCGTCCACGCAATCCAGGCTGCGGTTAGGCGGGATGACGCCGTCGCGCAAGATCTGGCATAGCCCGAGCATCTGGAATACCGCCGCACCGCCCTTGGCGTGACCGGTGAGGGTCTTCTGCGACACCACGAACAGCGGCGCCCCGGCCGAGCGGCCGAGTGCGCCCGCGAGACGCTCGTGCAGTTCGGTCTCGTTGGGATCGTTGGCCAATGTGGAGGTGTCGTGTTTGGAGATCACCGCGACGTCGTCGGCACCTACTCCGAGCCGCCGCAGCGAGCGGGCCAGTACCGAATCCCGGCCGCCCCGGCCGGCACCCAGGGCACCCAGGCCGGGTGCCGGGATCGAGGTGTGCACTCCGTCGGCGAAGCTTTGGGCGTAGCCCACCACGGCGAGCACCGGAAGGCCCATCTTGAGCGCGAGGTCGCCGCGGGCCAGCAGGATCGTGCCGCCGCCCTGGGCCTCCAGGAAGCCCAGCCGGCGCCGATCGTTGGCGCGGGAGATCTTCGAGTCACTGATGCCCTTGGCGCGCATCATCTCGGTGTCAGCGGTAGCCGCCATATCGCCGAAGCCGGTGATGGCGTCCGAGGTCATGTCGTCGAACCCGCCGGCGACCACCAGGTCGGCCTTGCCGAGGCGGATCTTGTCCACGCCCTCCTCGACCGACACTGCCGCGGTGGCGCAGGCGCCCACCGGGTGGACCATCGCACCGTAACCGCCGACATAGGACTGCATGACATGTGCGGCAACGACGTTCGGCAGTACCTCCTGCAGGATGTCGTTGGGCTTAGCGTTGCCCAGCAGGTTGCCATGGAACATGGTCTGCATGCTGGTCAAGCCACCGATACCGGTGCCCTGCGTACTGGCCACCAGGCTCGGATGAACCCACCGCATCAACTCCTCCGGGGTGAACCCGGAGGATAGGAAGGCATCGACGGTGGCGACCATGTTCCACAGTGCCACCCGGTCCACGGACGCGACCATGTCGGCACCGATACCCCAGACCGTCGGGTCGAACCCGGTCGGGATCTGGCCGCCCACGGTGCGGGACAGTTTCGCCTTGCGCGGCACCCGGATCTCGGTACCCGCCTTGCGAATGACCTCCCAGTCACCGGAGTTTCCGATCGGGCGGACCACGGTGTGCTCCGGGTCGGCGTGGGCGAATGCCCGTGCTTCGGCCTCCGTGGACACTACGAATGGAAAGTCGCGATCCAGGAACACGCTGACGAGTAATTCCGTCGAGTGATCGGCGTTCAGCGCCCCGTCGGCGGCGAATTCGCGGATGCCGCAACGCGCTACGACAGCGTCGTGATAGCGCTCGACGATCTCGGACTCGTCCACCATCGCGCCCGTCGCGGTGTCGTACCACCCGGGCTTCGGATCGTCCTCCCATGTGAGAAGACCTGTGGTCCAGGCTAACTCGAGCACGCCGGCCGCCGAGAGCTCGTTGTCGACCTCCATCTCGTACCGGGTGCGCGACGAGCCGTAGGGACCCAGTTCGGCTCCGCCGACGATCACCACCAACTCCGCGGGGTCGACGTCGAGATCGGCCCAGAGCGGCGGTGGGGCCGCCCGGTATCCCCTCGGCGGGGAGGGCAACGCCGCGATCGTGCCGGCCGCCGGTCCATCGTCGGCAGCCCCGCCTCCGGTGGCGGCCATCTCCTCGCGTGCCCGTGCGGCGAGTTCGGCCATGTCGAGTTCGATGTCACCGAGACCGCCGGTGAGGTCCGCCTTCAGGGGTGCCGCGGAGGCGGCAACCCTGGCGTCAGGTGTGCACAAATCCAGCAGCATCGCCGCCATCTCGGCGGTGGTGTAGGTCTGCACACCGGCAGCCTCCACCGCATCGACGATCGCATCGTTGTGACCCATCAGTCCGGTGCCCTTGGTCCAGCCGATCAGGGCGTGCGCAAGGGTGACCCGCGCCGCCCAGGAGGACTCCGCGCCCCACCGCGTCACCACCGCGTCGAGCGCAGACTTGGATTCGCCGTACGCGCCGTCGCCACCGAACATGCCCCGGTTGGGCGAGCCTGGCAGTACCACGTGCAACCGCGAAGCGATGTCGCGCTCAGAACCGATCGCCGACAGCCCCCCGACGAGTCGTTCGACGGCCCACAGCAGAACCTTCATCTCCATCTCCGAGCGCGACCCGGCCTCGGAGAGATCACCGGCGACCCGCGGCGCAGCGAACGGAAACAGCATGGTCGGAGTCTGGGCATCCTTGATGTGGATGGCCTGTGGCCCGAGATTCTCAGTCTGGTCGTTGCCCACCCACGACACCAGCGCATCGATGTCGGCGTAGGACGCCATGTTCGCCGGCACCACCCACAGCGCGGCACCAAAGCGTGCACTGTCGCGGTAGAGCGACTTGTAGAACGCCAGGCGGTCGTCGTTGAGCGACGAGGTGGAGGCGATGACAGTGGCGCCGCCGCGAAGCAATTCGGCGACCACCGATGCGGCGATGGATCCCTTGGAAGCGCCGGTGACGACCGCAACCTCATCGGCGTACAGCCCGGCGCTGGGGTTCTCCGCACCGGCCGCTATCCGGGCATACAGGGCAGCGTGAACAAGTCGGCCCTGAGCCAACGCGCGTCCGCGCCACCAATCCGCCTGAGTGGCCACCACATGCCCGGTGCCCTCGAAAGTCTCCGACAGCGTCGCCCAATCCGCGTCGATGTCGTTCTCGTCCGCCAGCCATAGCTTGACCAGGTCCTCCCTGGCGCTGGCCCACCGATCATCAAGCAGGACAGCTTTTTTGGCGTCGAATGCCGGTGCGACCAATCGTGGCCACTCGGCGCCGAGTTCACTGGTGACTAGGTCGATCAGTTCAGCGTCAGTCGCCAGCGGAAGGGCGCTGACCGGGTTGTCGAGCCCGAGTTGGCCCAACACCAGTCGGGCAGCCGAGGCCAGCCCGCCGGTGGAACCGGTCACGGTCGCGGCGAACTCAGCCAGTGCGGCCGAGTCGACCACTCCGCCGCCGCCGGCGCCGCCGGCCGACGGCAGTGCCACCGCAACACCGTGCCGGGCAGCGACTGCGGCCACCGCCTCATCGATAGCTCTGTCCACAGCAGCGGCGTCCGGAAGGGCGCCGTCGTGCAACCCACCGAGGGAT
>SXGS01102098.1_pt1 | contig 11333 bp, 8 predicted proteins | sample 3174681 | NCBI WGS metagenome assembly SXGS01 (sample SAMN11356861, study PRJNA531348) | freshwater metagenome | isolation source: freshwater sample F1-80 | place: China: Fuxian Lake, Yuxi | collected 2017-12-25 | reverse complement strand
GTCGGGGGCATCCTCGCGGGGCTGCCCACCCACCAGGAGGGGCACGGCGCGATCGACGCGTGGGCGCGGGCCTACCGCTTCGCCAGGGCGCGGCGCGGGGGGGCGCACGTCGGTGACGTCGACACCGCCATCGTCGACCTGGGGTACCAGGTCCACCTCGCGCTCGCGCAAGGCTGGGATGTGTCGGCGATGCCCGCGGTCACGGCGCTGGTGAACCCGAAGCGCCTCGGGGGGTTTCTCGCGCGCCCCGAACGTTGGGTCCCTTCGGAGGAAGAAGCGGCCGCCATCCGGTCACGCCCCGACGCGAAGGCGGCGCTCGACGCGGCGTTCGACGCGTTGTGCGCGGCCACCTGCCCCTACCTCACGCCCGACGCGGAGCTCACGATGCGGCTGGGGGCGCTCGATCCGGGCCGGTCGTGGGTGGGTCGCATCTCCTGGCACGCGACCGACGCCTACTCGGTGGAGCCGTGGAGCCAGAACCTCTACGGTCCGCGCTGGGGCCCCGACAAGCTCGTTCCGGCCGCCACGCGGGGCGAGTCGGAGCAGGCGGCCATCCAGGCCGGCCAACGGGCGTTCTACGCCGCGGCCAAGGCCGATCCGCGCGTGCAGTTCGTGAGCCCCGACAACGACACCCAGTGGTCGCCGGCCAACGCCCCCGGGCCGGCGTGGAAGGCGGCCTTCGGCCTCGACCTGGGCGCGTTCCCCGCGGGGTTCGACGCCCAGGCGATCGAGGACGCCGCTGCGGCCAAGGGGTTCGTCGCCGCGCCGTCGAAGTCCGACGAGCAGGGGCTGGACGAGGGCCGGCGCCCGAAGGGGGGGCGCGGGCGTCGGTGAGGTTAGCCTCGGGGGTGCTCCTGCTCGCCGCCTCGCTCGCGCTCGCCGAAGACCCGCCGACGCCGGGGTACGTCGACCTGCACATCCACCTCGCCGGGCACCTCGCGGTGCCGGTGTACGGGCGGGGCCTCGACGCGCCGCTCCCCCGCGGGCGCACCCACGCGCACGGCCTGGTCCGCCAGCTCGGCACCGACGAGCTCGCCGCGCCGGGACCCTCCGTCCTGGTGAGCCTCGCCTACGCCAACCCGTTCACCGCCGAGCTCGAGTCTCGGGCGTCGATGGCCGCGCACATCGAGCGGCAGCTCGCCTACGTGGACGGGTGGGCGGCGCAGCACGCCGACCGCTTCGCGGTGGCGCGCACCCCGCGGGAGGCCCGCGACATCGTCGCGAGCGGGCGCAAGGCGGTGGTACACGGCATCGAGGGCGGCACCGGCATCCTGGAGGAGGCGGGCGACGCGCGCCGCTGGGCCGCTCGCGGTGTGGCGGTGGTGACACCCGTTCACCTCGCCGACAACTCCTTCGGCGGCGCGTGGTGCCAGGCCGGTGCCCTGTCGCTGTTGAACCTCCCCGGCTGCCGCAAGGAGCGGTCGGCGCCCGTAGCCCGCGGGTTGACGGCGGCGGGTCGCGCGGCCATCGTTCGCCTGGCCGACGCCGGCGTGATCGTGGACCTCGCGCACCTGTCCCGCGCCGCCCTCTCCGACGCGCTGGGGATCCTGGAGTCGCGCGGCGTCCCGCCGGTCTACACCCACGTCACCGCGCTCGCGGTCCGCGACGATCCCACGGCGATGTCCGACACCGAGGCGCGCCGCCTGACCGCCGCGGGTGGCCTGATGGGGGTCACCGCCAACCTCGGTCACATGCCCCCTCGACCGGCAGTGCCCGGAAACTGCCGGGGTTCGCTGGATGACTTCCGCGTCCACTGGGACCACTTCGTCGACCTCGTCGGCGGGGGACCGCTCGGGTGGGGCTCGGACTTCCAGGGCGGCGTCGACCACCTTCGTCCGCGGTTCGGTCCGCGCGGTTGCGCTCCCGCACCGCCCGGCGCGACGGCGTTGGACACGCTCGGCCTCGCGCGCGCCGACCTCGTGGAGCCGATGTTCCAGGCGTTGGCCGCAGCCGGCTCGGATCGTCGCCCGCTCGACGCCTCCGCGGAGCGGTTCCTGGAGCTGTGGGCGGTGGCCCAGGCCAGCGCGACGCGGCCGTGAGCGCCCCGTCGCGCCTCCGCCGGGCGCCGCGTCGGGAGCGGGCCACCCGCCGGACTCGGTGCGCGCCCGGGCGGTCGCGGGGTGGCCCCCGCGCCGGGTTGGTTCAGCGTGGTCCGGCCGGGTGCGGCACGGGGGGGCGTGCGCCGGCGGGGACGTCCAGGCTCACGTCGAGCACCGCCGCCATGAGCCGCCGCAGGCCGGGCTGGAGCTGGTCGACGGGCACACGCTCGTCGTCGCCGTGCGTGGTGCCGAGGAGCTTGGGGTCGATGACGAACGGGACGTAGCCGTACGCGTGCACCCCGAGCGGCCGGAGCGCCTGGCTGTCGGTGTAGCCGACGCTCACGACGGGCCCGGCCACGGCGTGCTCCTGGCCCTCGACCGCGCGCGCCGCGAGCGCGGCGAAGAACGGGTCGTCCCAGGGGGACCCGTTGGCGTGGGTCGTGGAGGTGATCTCGAAGCGGACCGCCGGGTCGTCGACCAGCGCCGTGAGCTCCTGCACCAGGGCGTCGGCGGTCTGCCCGGGGAGGATGCGGCAGTCCAGCACCGCCCCGACCTCGCTCGGGACCACGTTGGGCGCCTTGCCCCCGAAGAAGCCGGTCACGTTGACGGTGTTGGTGAGCGCGGCGTGGGTGGCCGGGTTGGCCATCAGCTTCGGCTTGACCAGCGACTTGACCAGCCCCGGGCTCTGCAGGATGGCGCCTTCGACCCCGCCGTGCTCGGCGCCCACCCGCCGGAACGACTCCAGGAGCGCGTCGGACCAGTGCACCACGTCCTTGCGGGTGGCCAACTTCTGCAAGGCGCGCGTCAGCTTCTCGGGCGCCCGCCCCGCGACCGGGGTGGACCCGTGCCCCGGCTCGCCCGAGGCGATCATCTTCATCCACACCGCGCCCTTTTCGGCCACGGAGATCGCGTGGAAGGTCTGCCCGGGGAAGAAGAGGCCGTCGAGGCCGTAGCCACCTTCGTTCACCACGTGGCTGCAGCCGATGCGGTCCCAGAGGGGCAACAGCGCGTCGATGCCCTTGCTGTCCACCTCCTCGTCGGCCACCGCGAGCAGGATGATGTCGCGACGGAGCGGGGCGCCGAGGCGGTGCAGCTCGATCATCGTGCGCAGCTCGAGCGCGGTCATGCCCTTCATGTCGAGCGCGCCGCGGCCCCACAGGTAGCCGTCCTTGACCTCGCCGGAGAACGGCGCCACCGCCCAGCGTTCGGCCTCGGCCGGCACGACGTCGACGTGACTCAGCAGGCACAGCGGCTTGTCGGCGCCGTTGCCCGGCAGGCGCGCGATGAGCGAGCTGCGGCCGTCGGCCAGCGGGACCACCTCGTTGGCGATGCCCGCGGCGCTGAGCTCCCGTGCCAGGAAGTCGACCGCGAGCGCTTCGTCGCCCGGCGGGTTCACGCTGCGGATGCGCAGGAGCGTGGCCAACGACGTGGTGAGCGCCTCGGTGGCCGCGGGCCAGTCCATGCGGGCGAGGACGTCGTCGGTGGCCCGGGGCGAACCCCCCGCGACCTCGGGCACCGCGCGACCCCCGGCGCGCGCCGGCACCGTGGCGACCGCGGCGAAGACCAGGGTGGCGGCGAGGGCGGCGAGCGTCGTGCGGGGGGAGGGGAGTCGCATGTGCGGCGGCTATTCTGTCGGCCGGAGCGCCGCCCGGGTATGCTCCGCGGGATGACGCTCCTGACCCTGTTCGCGTGCGCCGACCCCAACCAGGCCGAAGCGCCCCCTTCGCTCGACGAGTTCCTCCACGCGGCGTGGGTCGATTTCGCCACCGAAGACCGCGCCGCCCTCGGCGACCTCACCACGCTCTTCGCGCCGACCGTCGACACCGCCGAGTTCCCGATGAACGGCACGTTCTCGGACCTGACCGCCGAGGAGGCCGCCCTGGTCGACGTCGAGGGCTCGCCCGACCCCGCCGAGGCCGCGGGCTTCTACCTCGTGGACGCCGTGGACTGCGACCACGACGCGCTCGTCGACGCGTTGACCAACCCCGACCAGACCGAGGTCTTCCCGGAGAGCTACGAAGCCTACGCGCGCACCTACGACACCGACCTGGACGCGTTCATCGCCGGGGACACCGACGTGGTCTGGTGGCACACCACCTACACCGTCGACGTCTTCGTGGGCGTCTACACCGCGAGCATCCGCGCCGGCGCCCAGCGCTTCGAAGTGGACGGCGCCCCGGGCTACGCCACCTACACCTGGGCCCCCGCGCCCGCCGAGACCGAGGACCCCACCCTTCGGCTCGATCAGGACTACCAGATCGAGGTCTACTGGCCCGACGGCGACCAGCACGTCCACGCCTACGGCATGTGGCGCCAGTTCCAGACCAACGACGAGACCGACCAGGACACCGAGATCATCCGCAACCTGATCATCGACGCGATGAAGGACTACTTCGCCAACACCTCGGCCTACTGCCAGACGTTGTGAGGGTGGGGGTTGTCCGAACAGGAAGGGCGGGCGCAGCCTGAGCGATCGACGGCGCGGGCTCGTGGTGCTCGCGGTGGAGCGCAAGCGGGTCGAGACGGGGAACCCGGGCATCCCCGGGAACGTTGCTACGCTTGACCGCGTGCCGTACGGCGGATATCAACTGTGATATCAGAGGTGCGCATGGCCCAGATCCTGATCCGTCGACTGGATGACGACGCGATCGCCCGCCTGCGCAGTCGGGCGCACCGGCAGGGGCGCTCGCTCGAGGAGGAGTGCAGGCTCTCGCTCGTGGCGGCCGCTCAACAGCCTGACCTGTTGAGGGTCGTCGACGCCTGGCGAGCGGAGTGGCCGGGTGAGGCCGACGAACCGGACGCATTCGGCGATGTCAGGCTGCGGGGCGCCGGGCGAGCCGTCGACCTTTCGTGAGATACCTCCTCGATAGCTCCACCGTGAGTGCGCTCTCGTGGCCGCGTCCGCCGGAGGGGCTTCGGATGCGGCTTCGCGGCCATCAAGGGCAGTATGCCATCGCCTCGCTGGTGGTCGCGGAGCTGCGCTTCGGCGCGCAGCGCCATCCGGACCCGATCCGACGCGAGAGGCTCACGGCGTTCGTCGACGGCGTCGTGTCCAACACGCCGATCATGGCCTTCGACGCGCGGGCCGCCGAGTGGCTCGGCGTCGAGCGCGCTCGAACCGAGGCGCGCGGGGAGCCCGTCGACCTGGCCGACCTGATCGTCGCCGCCACCGCGGCCGCGAACCAGATGGTGGTGGTCACGGCGAACACCCGCCATTTTTCGCGCCTCCGCGTGGAGGTGGAGGACTGGACCCAGCCCGCGCCTGAACTCGAGGAGGGCCGGTAGGAGCGGGGGAAGGCCCCGACTCGCAGCCGGCGTCAAATGTGGTGGGCCGGGTGGGAGTCGAACCCACAGGGTGACCCTGATTTTAAGTCAGGCGCGTATGCCGTTCCGCCACCGGCCCCTGCACGGGCGTAACCTCGGGGAGCCCCCGGTGGGCCCGCGCCGGGCCCGTCCCGACCTCGACCGAGGCCGGCGCGCGGTCCGCCGCCGCGTTGTGCGCCGGCTCCTGCTCGACGTGCGGACGGTCGCGGCACAACGCCCGGGTTAGCCCGCCGGGATGGACCTCCTCGACCGCTTCCGCGCCTGGCTCGACGTCTCGCCCACCTCGTTCCATGCGGCCGCCGAGGCGGCGCGCCTGTTGGAGGCGGCCGGCTACGTCGAGGTCGACGAACGCGCGGCCCCCGAGCGCCGCGTGGCCGGCACGCGGGGGTTCGTCCGTCGGGCGGGGTCGCTGGTGGCCTTCCGCGTCGGCGCGACCCACCCTGCGGCGGCCGGCTTCGGCATCGTCGCGGCGCACACCGACTCGCCCAACCTGCGCATCAAGCCGCGGCCACACCTCCGCGAGCACGGCTACGTGCGCCTCGGCGTCGAGGTCTACGGTGGTGTGCAGCAAGCCACCTGGGTGGACCGCGACCTGGGCATCGCGGGCCGGGTGGTGGTCCGGGACGGCCAGGGGCAGCGCGCAGCGCTGGTGAACCTGCGCCAGCCGCTCTGTCGGATTCCCACGCTCGCGATCCACCTCAACCGGGGGGTCAACGACGACGGGCTCAAGCTCAACGCGCAGAAGGACCTCCCGGCCATCCTGGCGCAGTCCGACGACAAGACCGCCGAGCCCCTGCGTGGCCTGCTCGCCGCCGCCCTGGCGGTGGAGCCCGCCGACCTTTTGGCGTGGGACCTGTCGCTCTACGACCTCACGCCCGCGACGGTGAGCGGCGCGGGGGGCGAGTTCCTGGCGTCGGCGCGGCTCGACAACCTCGCGAGCTGCCACGCGGGCCTCGAGGCGCTCTTGGCGTCCGACGGCGGTGAGGCCGCGCCCACCGCGGTCCTGGCGCTCTTCGACCACGAGGAGATCGGCTCCACCAGCGAACGCGGGGCGCAGAGCGCGTGGCTCGGGCACCTGCTCGAGCGGCTGGTGCTCGACGTCCCGGGCGACGCGGCGGGGGGGCTGCCCCGGGCCCTGGCGCAGAGTTGGCTGGTGAGCGCGGACATGGCCCACGCCGTGCACCCGGCGTTCGGCGACAAACACGACGGCGAACACATGCCCAAGCTCAACGCAGGCCCGGTGGTGAAGCAGAACGCGTCGCACCGCTACGGGACCGAGGCCGAGGGTGCCGCCATGTTCCAGCGGTTGTGCGAGGCGGCGGGAGCGCCGTCGCAGTGGTTCGTCAACCGCGCCGACCTCGCCTGCGGCTCGACGGTGGGCCCGCTGGTGGCGGCCCAGCTCGCCGTGCGCACCGTCGACGTGGGCAACCCGATGTTGTCGATGCACTCGGCGCGCGAGACGTGCGGCACCCGCGACCACGCCCACATGGTCGGGGCGATGGCGAAGTTCTTCGGCGGGATGCGGTAGCAGGTGGCCCGCTTCGGTTGGGACCGGGCGTTGGTTGGCCTCGTCGCCGTGGCGGGTCTCTGGCCGTTCGGGCCCGCGCTCTGGGCGGGTCAGGTGCCCGGCCAACGCGAGCTCCCCATCGACGGGGGGCACGGGCTGTACATCTACGCGCTCGTGGGCGAAGTCCTGACCGGCGGGGCGTCGTTGGGCCACACCACGGCGATGTGGTTCCCGACGGGGCGTCCGTTCCTGCTCGCGGTCCAGAACGTGGTCGACGCGGTGGCGGCGCAGCCGTTCTTGTGGGCGCTCGGTCCCGAGCGCGGGCTCGCGCTGTTCGCGGCGGTCGTGCTCGTTCTCAACGGGCTGGCGGGCGGGTGGCTCGGCGAGCGGGTGGGGGGGCGCGGGTGGGCGGGCCCGGCGGCGGCGCTGGTGATGGCGATGTCGCCGTACGCCTGGGGCGAAGAGCAGACCGGGCGCATCACCCAGACGGTGCTCGGCCCGATGGCCATGGCGCTCGGCCACGCCTGGAGCGCCGCGGTCGACGGGCGCGGCGGCGCGCGGGCCGGCACCTGGTTGGCGGTGGCCGGGCTCGGGTACTGGTTCTACGGCCTCTTCGGAGCGGGTGTCGTGGGTGCGGCGTTCCTCGGCGGGCTCGCCGAGCCCGGCGTGGCCCGGCGGGAGCGCCTGCGTGCGTTGGCGGTCGCGGCCGCGGTCAGCGTGGCGGTGGCGGCGCCGTTCGCGGTGTTCTCGGCGCTCGGGTGGGACCAGATGGCCGGGCGCGGGGTCGACTCGGCGCCCATCCCCAACGCGACGCGGTTGGGGGGCGGCTTTTTTTGGATTCCCCACCCGCGCATCGTGGCCTACGTGCCGCAGCTGCTCTTCGGCGTGGGCGTGCTCGCGTGTCTGGGGCGTCCCCGAGGCCGCGCCGTGGGCCTGGCGGTCGCGACGGCGCTCCTGTGCTTCACCGCGATGGGCGAAGAGGTCAAGCTGGCGGGTACGTTCGTGCCGACGCCGCTCAAGCTGCTGCAGGCGCTCCCGGGGTTCGACCGCTTCTGGTGGCCGCACCGGGCGCTCGCGGGGGCCACGGTCGCGCTCGCCGCGCTCGCCGCGGTCGCGGTCGCGAGGGGGGGCGGGGTGCGGGCGCTGGCGGGGTTGGGGCTCCTGATCTCCGTGGCCCAGGGGGTGGGCGTGCCCGGCGTGCTCACGGGCTGGAGGGTACCGCCGCGCCCCGAGTGGGCCGACCGGGTCGGTCCGGGGGCGGTGTGGTTCCTGCCGATGCTGGATCCGGAGGTCGGGAAGGTGCGCTTTGCGCAGTGGGTGCACCACCGCCGCCCGCTGGTGAACGGGATGTCGATGTGGGACGAGTACCTGTGGCCGGCGGCGTGGGGGCGCTGGGCGGAGGCGCAGCCGCTGGTCAAGGCGGTGCTGGTGGCGGAGCGCGCACGGCCCCATGGGCGGAAGAAGCCCAACCCCAACGGTCAGGACGCGACCGAGGTTGCGGTGGAGGTGACGCTGCCCGCCGTCACGCCCGCCGACGTGCAGGCGCTCCACGAGGCCGGTGTGGACACGATCGTGGTGGACCGGCCGCGCGCCTCGCGCGCCGCCGACGTGCTCCTGCGTGACCTGCTCGGCGAGCCGGTGTGCGTGGCGGGTGGGCGGGAGTGCTGGTGGGACCTGCGGGGCACGCCCGCGCAGTGAAGCCGGGGCCGGCGGCCTACGGCAAGACCACGACCTCGCGCTCGCCCTTGAACCGCCCGGTCTGCACCTTGAGCAGCGCGGTCCCCGCCTCGCTCCACGTGATCACGGGGGCCGACCCGCTGTCGTCGATGCTCCCGGCGGCCGCCGGCTCGACCGAGAGGCGGCTGGCCCCCATCTGCAGCACCCCGTCGCAGGTGAGCCAGAACGTCCACGCGTCGCCCACGTGCGGCTCGTCGGGGCCGTCGTACTCGACCACGGCGGGTTCGCACACCGGCTGCTCGGGGATGACCGTGTCCTCTTCGGGGGCGGAGTCGCCGGTGTCCTCGGGAGGGGCGCAGGCGATATGGAGCAGGGCGAACAGCATGGCGCGGCGAGCTTATCAGACCCCGGCAGGCCGCAAGCCGGCGCCCCCGCCCGCGGGCGACCCCGCGGCCGCCGCGGCCGGGTGGTTCGCGCGCCAGGGTTGGGTGGCGCACCCGTTCCAGGTCGAGGTGTGGCGCAGGTTTCTCGCCGGCGAGTCCGGCCTGCTGACCGTCCCGACGGGCTCGGGCAAGACCTACGCCGCCACGCTGGCGGCCCTGTGCGCGCACGAGCGCATCGTGTACCTCTCGCCGCTCCGGGCGATGGCGCGCGACCTCGAAAAGGCGCTGGCTCGCCCCGTCCGCGACCTCGGCCTCGGCCTGCGGGTCGAGACGCGCACCGGCGACACCGCCGGCCACGTCCGGGCCCGCCAGAAGGCCGGGCTGCCCGAGGTCCTCATCACCACGCCCGAGTCGTTGTGCCTCATGCTCACCTGGCCCGATGCCGCCACACGGTTCGGCGGGCTCGGCCTCGTGGTCGTGGACGAGTGGCACGAGCTCCTCGACAACAAGCGGGGCACCCAGGTCGAGCTGGCCCTGGCACGGCTGCGGTCGTTCGCGCCCGAACTGCGCACCTGGGCGCTGTCGGCGACGGTCCAGAACGTCGACGAGGCCGCCCAGGCCGCCGTCGGCGCGGGTCGGCCGTACTCCATCGTCCGCGCCGAGCTCGAGCGCCCCGTCGTGCTCACGACGCTCTTGCCCGAAGCGGGCCGCACGCTCCCCTACAGCGGGCACTTCGGGACGGCGATGGCCCCGCGCCTCGCCGAGCGGCTCGACCCGGCGCGGCCCACGCTCGTCTTCTGCAACACCCGCGCCCAGGCCGAGCTGTGGTTCCAGGCGTTGGTGCTGCACGACCCGGCGTGGTTCGAGTGGATGGGCCTGCACCACGGCAGCATCGACGGCGACGAGCGTGCCCGCGTCGAGGACGGCCTGAAGTCGGGCGCGCTGCGGCTGGTGGTGTGCACCGCGAGCCTCGACCTCGGCGTGGACCTCGCGCCGGTCGACGTCGTCGCGCAGATCGGCTCGCCCAAGGGCATCGCCCGCCTGGTCCAGCGCGCCGGTCGCGCCGCGCATCGGCCCGGGGCCACCGCCGAGGTGTACTGCGTCCCGACCCACGCGCTCCAGCTCTTCGAGATCGTCGCCTGCCGCGATGCCATCGCCCGCGGCGAGGTCGAGCCCCGCGCGCCGCTCGGCAAGCCGTTCGACGTCCTGGCGCAGCACCTCGTGACCTGCGGCCTCGGTGGCGGGTTCGTCCCCGACGTGCTCTACGCGGAGGTGTGCGGGGCCTACAGCTACCGCACCCTCCGGCGCGAGGAGTTCGACCGCGCCCTCGCCCTGGTGCGCGAAGGCGGGGTGTCGTTGGCGGCCTACCCGGAGTTCCGCAAGGTCGTCCAGGGCGACGACGGCGTACACCAGGTGCCCGACGAGCGGATCGCCCGCATCCACCGTGCGTCGGTCGGCACGATCGTCGCCGACGCGTCGTTGCCGGTCCAGGTGGCCGGGCGCGGGCGCGTGGGCACCATCGACGAGGGCTTCATCGCCGCGCTCCACCCCGGCGAGGTCTTCGTCTTCGCCGGCGAACGCCTGGAGCTGGTCGGCGTGCGCGCGATGGTGGTGTACGCGAAGCGGGCCACCAAGAAGACCACCCGCACGGTGCACTGGCCCGGCATGAAGTTGCCCATCACCGGCGCCCTCGGTCATGCGCTGCGGCGCGTGTTCGACGAGGCAGCCGGCGGTCGTCGCGACGCCCCGGAGCTCGTCGCCGCCGAGGCGCTCCTGGCCGAGCAGGCCGCGGTCTCCTGCGTCCCGCGCGCGGACGAGCTCCTCGCCGAGGTGGTCGAGACCGACGAGGGCCACCACCTCTTCCTCTTCCCGTTCGAAGGGCGGCGGGTCCACGAAGGGCTCGGCGCCCTGCTCGCGCTGCGCGTGGGCCGCGTGCACCCGGCCACGTTCACCATCGCCACCGACGACCACGGTCTGGAGCTCCTGCACCCCGAACCGCTCGACTGGGCCGCGCTCCTCGGCGCGGGCCTCTTCGCCGCGGAGGGCCTCGTGGACGACATCCTCGCGAGTGTGCACATCTCCGAGCTCATGCGCCGGCGGTTCCGGGAGATCGCCCGGGTCGCCGGCTTCCTGCACCCCGGCAACCCGTGGGAGCCGAAGTCCGCGCGCCAGGTGCAGGCGTCGGCGTCGTTGCTCTACGACGTCTTCGTCCGGTACGAGCCGGACAACCCGCTCTTGCAGCAGGCGCGACGCGAGGTGGTCGAACAACACTTCGACCAGGCACGACTCGGGGCCGCACTGGCGCGGCTCCGCGGGGCCCGCGTGGTGCTCACCCGACCGCCCCGGCCCAGCCCGCTCGGCATGCCCCTCTACGAGTCGCGGCTGAGCAAGAACGTCGCGACC
>SXGS01193539.1_pt1 | contig 11334 bp, 5 predicted proteins | sample 3174681 | NCBI WGS metagenome assembly SXGS01 (sample SAMN11356861, study PRJNA531348) | freshwater metagenome | isolation source: freshwater sample F1-80 | place: China: Fuxian Lake, Yuxi | collected 2017-12-25 | reverse complement strand
GCGCGGAGCGTCACTGGTTGGCGATCAGTTTGGCCGCCCCGAGAGCGATCAGTTTGGCCGCCCCGGGGCGATCAGTTTGGCCGCCCCCAGGGCGATCAGTTTGGCCGCCCCGGTGAGGATCACTTACGCCGCCCCCTCACAAGTGGCGGGCCGCCGTGAATGGATCGGTTGACCGCTCCGCAGCACGTGTGGTTGCGAGCTACCGCACCGCGCCACACGTTTTCAATGCCTCCAACAGGGCCCGTGCTCCCAAATCGAACACCGGACTCGGCGAGGAACCTGTCCGCAAGGCTTCGTACAGCCCCAACATTTCGACAACCGGGGGTGCGCTCCTGGGAATGTCTTCCACCGAACGGGGCTCGCCCAAGAGGTGCGCCGCCACCGCCAGGACCACTTGCATTTCATTGGACAGAGTCTTTTTTTCTCGCGATGCGGGGTCGAGGCGCTCACGAGCGGCGAGCGGGTTCTTGGCCGCGATATGGGCGAGCGCCTCAAGCACCGCGAGCTGTGCTCCATCCTGAAATTCGAGCATGGGTGCCCGAACCGAGGGCAACGAGAGCCATTGCGTCACTTCCTCCCAGCGGCCTCTCGCGGCCGCCAACGTCACGCAAGCAGAATCAAACATCGATCGGCGTGGCGACGTCTGTACCTGCGTTCGCAGCCGGGCCATCAGGATGTCCGCCTCCTCCCAACGCCCAGTGGTGGCGGCGGTCAACATCCAGAGAATCATCGAGGCTTGTTCGTTGGCCGGGGAAGACTGAAGGGAATTCTCGGTGCAAGTTCGTTTGGCGGTACGATAGGCTTCCTCGTAGCGCCCCACGGCGTGAAGCGTTCCGATCAACGCTCGATTTGCCCGAGTGGCATCCACGCGACCATCGGCGGCGACTTCCACGGCGCGCTCGCCCCAACGCAGCGCTTCATCGAGATATCCAGCACCGCGAAGCGCCCCTCCGTACTCCAAAAGTTCGGCACCAGTGGCGTCGGGAAGGGTCGCGATGGGCGCCACGATTTGGGCCGCCGCTTCGTAGTCACCGATGGCGGAGTGGGCGGAGGTCATCAGCAACGCCACACTTCGACGTTCTTGGGGGCTTCCGATCCGTTGCGCAAGCGAATGCGCCAACGTGAGTGTGGACAGCGCTTCCCGCGGGGTGCTCCGAAGTTGAAGCCGCCCAAGCGCGGTCAAAGCCTGCAGTTGCGGCGCCCCCGCAAAACGCTCGGCCACCTCGGCCACCACCGCCCGATGTCTCTCCTCTCCGGTGTGTGGGTCTGCAAATGAAAGCGCTTCGGCAGCTCGCGCCGCGACAGAGCCCGATTCCGAGCCGGCTAGCTCCACGAGATCCGCCTCCAGCTCGGAGATTCGTTCCCGGCTTTTGGGCGCACGTGGGCTCGCAAGTAGTAAATCTACTTGTCTAACTCGCAACGCCTCCCATGCGGCGCGGTTTCGGGCTCGGGTGGCGGCCGAAAGCCCCCTGCTGAGCGCCTTCCGCTCGGGATCTGGAAGGGGTGAATAGACGATTCCGCTCGAGGAGGGAGCCGGCTCACCAAATCGAAGGTCCAGCGCTTCTCGCAGGGCCGCGGGATCTTCGTCGAGGATCTCACCGGCCTCCAATGCCGTAAACGGCGAGTGAAATACGGAAAGTGCGGCCAATGGGTGTTCGACCGTCGGACCGGCCCACTCTGCCAGCGGCTTAAAAACAAATCGGTAACTTCCCCCATATTCGGCAAACAGGTGAACGGGGTTTTTGGGGTCCTTTTCGATTTTGGCACGCAACCGATGAACGGTGGAGAATACCGTTCGGCTCTCCGATCCTGGCCGATGTTCCCAAACGTGCACCAGAAGTTCGTCTCGGGACACCAGCTGCGTCTCATGCCTCGCGAAATAGTCCAGGCACTTCCGCTCGGTCGGAGTGAGCTTCCCAGGGCTCGACCCGTCGTGCATCCATATTTCGCCCGTTAGCACGTCGACGGACCGATCCCGCAGCAGCCATCGTGTCGGATTGCCCATGCCGAACGCTACACCATCGGAGCTCGCTGAGGAAGCGACGGTGGTCGCACAGGCTTCAATGATGGGTGTCGAAGTTACGTTTTTCGACTAGGGTGTCATCCAGCGCCGCCCAGACACCGTCCCGCCCGTACATTTCGCCCACTTCATGCCATAGGCTGACCGCAGGAGAACCCTGTTGCGTCAGGAACTCGGCGAAGGCTCGCGCCGTCTGGACCAGTTCAGATACCGAACGTTGCTCCCGGGCGGTTGCCAACGCCTTTTGGAATTGCCTCTCGGCGCGCGCGGGGCGCCCAGCCGCCGCCAACATCACCGCTTTTGCACGTTCATAGCTGGGTTGGGCGGTGATCACGAGTCGAGTCTCCATCCACGCCTTCCACAGCGTGCCTCGAAGCTGCGCAGCGGCCCGCACCCGGTCGGCCACGGACCGCGGCGCTCTTAGCTGTGCCTCGATCAAGCCAGAGAAACAACCGATGGTATGCAGTGTAAACAGGCGGTGCGTCCACGCCAAATCGCAGGCGGTTTGGAACTCCCGTTGAGCGTCGGACCAACGGCCTTCCGCCATGTGAACATACGCACCGTCTCGGGCAATCATCGTATCAATGAGCGGGTTGCTCTGGCCGTAGAACGCCGCCTGTGCGCGTTCGCTCGCCTGCCGAGCCGCGGCCAAATCGCCCATATCCAAGAGCACCCGCGCCTCGAAAGAAGGTGCAAGGCCCCAATATCGCACATCCCCCCCCAACCGCTCGGCGCGTCGGCAGTGTGCTCGCGCTTTCTCCGGCTGGCCACTGAACCGATACACCAAAGCGGCGTTCAACATGGCGACCGCGAAAAACTTCCCCATCACGCCCGTGGTTGCCATGCGATGCAATGAACTTTCAAAGTGACGAATCGCCAAATCCCATTGGGCTTGACCAGCGTACGACAGGCCTATGGTAAAATCGACTCCGATGCGGCCTTCTCCATGAGGATCCAACTTCTTGTCGGAGTCAGCGAGGATCTGGTCCAAAGCGAAGGTCTTTCGTCGAAACACCTCCGTGACACCACGCAGCGCCGGAACTCCCGAGAACAGAAGCGCCTGCTGGCCGAACGCGATCGCCTTCTCGGGACATGGCGCCAGTGAATAAGCGAGTTCACTGGCCTGTAAGGAGGCGAGGAATGAACGCGAAAAATCCGTGTAATAGGCCGCGTGTGCGAGATCAGTGTTCATCACCACTTGGCGTTTGGTGCGTTCCGCGAGCGAAGTGACGCGGTCCCGCCTGAGGATCAACTTAGCGAGGGTCGCCAGCGTGAGGAACAGGGTCGAACCAAACGTCGTCGGGACTTGGATTCCCAATTCCTTCGCCGCGAGGTCGTATTGCCGCACAAACTGGGGCAAATCCGAATCCACCAAAAATGCCTCGGCGAGCATCACGTGGATCCGCGCCCGGCTTTCCGAATCCCCCGAAGCGGCGACACCACGAAGGAGATGCTCGCGAGCTGACGCGGTGTCACCCAACAAAATGAGCACTCGGGCCAGCTCCCATCGCAGCTCGTGCGTGGCCGGAACGTCCGAATTTGTCTCGGTGTCAGCCGCCAAATCCAAACAACGTTCATAGTACCGGCGCGCCATGGCGTAGGAGCGGAAGTCAACGGCCAAACGCGCCGCGACGGCCGATTCTTTATACGCGAAGCGCGTATTGCCAGCGAAGAACCAATGATCGGCAAGTGCGAACTGGGCGTCGCTCAAGGTACTGGTCTGCAGGGCCAGAGCAGCACGGCGGTGGTGCTCCGCCCGATCTTTTGCCGGAATGTCCGCCGAAATTGCTTCTCGGATCTTGTCGTGGGCAAAGGCGTATCCCTTCGCCGTACGCACCAAAACCCCTCTTTGCACGGCAATGTCCAAGACGTCCACGACCTTCTCGGGAGACGCGACCTCGGTCGATACCAACAAACCAAAATCAAGGTGCGGAGCCAACAGAGCCGCCTGCGCCAACACTCTAAGCTCCTCGGGTCCAAACACCCCCAGTTCCAACCAAAGGAATTCCTCGGGAGTACTGGTGAGAAGGGCCGTCTGGACACGAGGCATGTCGAAGGTCGTGCCCTTGCTCGTCACCGTGACCGCGCCGAGTTGAACCAGGGCCTCGGCGATGGTGGCCAACGTAAATGGAATTCCCTCGCTGATGAGGTGAATGCGGTCCAACATCGACTGGGCGCCGCTCGGCAGCGATCCAAAGCGCATGCGAAAGTACTGAAGGGTTTGCTCTGGGGAAAAGGGCCGAAGGGCGATGTCCACCACGCTCTCGGGCAGATCTGCCCTCCAATCCTTCATCGCGGTGGCATCCGCAACCGCTTCCGTGCGGTACCCGGCCAGAATCAACGACCCTTTGGGCAAGGAACGAGCGAATTTGGAGAGGAAACTCAGCGTCTCCACGTCCGCCCATTGCACGTCATCGAGAATCCACACCCGAGGACGCTCCCCAAACACCTCCATAAAACGAATCAAGGCGTCAAAGGACTGGCTCAAACGGGCCACCGGGTCCAACAGAGATTCGGGAGCCGCGTCCTCCGCTGCGGCCCCCAAGGCTCGGGCCAGGGAGGGCACCGCCAGCCTTAGTTCGGCGCCGCATCGAACCCGCACATCCTCGACCCACATCCCTTGCTGCTGGGGTTCGAGCCCTTCACCGACATTTGCAATCGCTTCGGAAATGGCGGTCGTAAGTGAATAGTATGGGATTGTCCGCGTTTCGAGGCTGCATTTCCCATAGCCGATCGTTGCTCCACGAGTAAACGCCCGCCGCCGAAACTCCTCCGCTAATCTCGTTTTACCAATACCGGACTCCCCACCGAGCAGCACCAACCGTGAAGCGCCGTGGAGCACCAGATCGTCCAGCACCTGCTCCAAAACAACAAGTTCGGCCTCCCTTCCCACCAAGGGCGCGCGATGTCGGCTTCCGGCCCCGATACGAACGGTTGGCGCCCCCATTCGGCCTTCGGCTATCGTTGCGGCCACAACTCCCGCATCCGCCGGTCGCATCGGCGGATCCGGATGCAGCATGGAAGCGATCAGTTCGGAAAGCCAGCGTGGAACAGTCGGCACCAGGGTGTATAAAGGCGCTTGATCCTCACGCATTTTTGCTAAGAACACCTGCTCGGGGTGCTTGCCGCTGAAGGCGGGTACCCCGGCCAACGCCTCGTAAAAAGTCGCTCCCAGAGCATACACATCGGTCCATGGGCCTAACTTTCCATCGAACCAACCCGCCTGCTCAGGTGCCAAATAGCGGAGGGTCCCCGACCAACTGGCGCCGGCCTGCTGGAGCCGGCCCAACGTCGAAATGCCGAAATCGGCAATCTTCACCTGCCCCAGCGCATCGATCATCAGGTTTGCGGGCTTGATGTCGCAGTGGACGACGCCGCGTTGGTGAACGTGGACCAGCGCGTCGCAAGCCTGCCGCAAAAAGCCAAGGGCGGTCTCCACATCCAGTGGTGCCCGGAGCAGCCGGTGCGCCAACGTTTCGCCGTCGACCTTTTCCATCGCGAAGTAGACGACATTGGCGTCCTCGAAACTTCCCAGCATTTGCACCACATGGGGATGCCGTATGGATGCGAGCGCATCCACCTCCTTTCGAAAGCGCAGGAATCCCTCAATCCGCTCGAGGCCGGTCCCTTCCAGCTTCACGATCTTCAGCGCAACCGTGCGGTGTGTTTCGTGATCGAGCGCCTCGTAGACTTCTCCCATGCCTCCCTGCCCGAGAAGTCGGCCCACCGTAAATCGAGAATGCGAGAACGACACAGAAACGCCCCTGCGCCCATTGTCGCACGTTTCTGCAGCGTGCAGGGAACGCCTAACCGAGCGGTACCCGGAACCGGGGCAAACTCAGTCTGTCCCACGGTAACGATCCCTACCGTCCCGGAGTCCGAAAACGCGACGTCCGCAGATACGCAGTTTGAATCTACTGTTCACAATTCGTCCCAAATGTCAATTTCAGGTGGCAGGTGGTTCCACGATCAGACACCTTGTCGCCGCGGAGATCCCCATGCGTCCTTTGTTTCTGACATCAGCGTTATTTTTCATTGGGTGCAATGAATACGATCTGAACAACAATCTGGGAAACCAAGGAACCGGCAACGATACCGACGAGGTGTTTGGACCGGACGGGGACGGCGACTGCGGCCAGCCCGACCTTTCGGCGGGCTCAGTGTCCGTCGATGAAGAATGCGAACAGGACGAAGTGGGCAATTTCAACCCGGAAGTTTCTTGGCACAACAACATGGTCGGCGACATCTACTATGCGCCGGTGGTTGGCCAGCTCACGGACGACAACGACGACGGCGTGCGGGATGCATTGGATGTTCCCGACATTGTCGTCACCAACACCTACGCCGAAGTGATCGCCCTGAGTGGCGACGATGGCAGTATTTTATGGACGTTCCAGGCGAGTGGTGAAAACGCAGCTCCCGCCTTGGCAGATCTCGATGAAGATGGCTGGATGGAAGTGGTGGTCTCCAACTCCTATCAGACGGTTGCGCTGAATGGCTCGGATGGCACAACCTTTTGGTCTGCCCAAGGGTATATGGGACATCTGAATGTCGCCGCCGGCGGGGTGGCGATCCACGATCTCGACGCCGATGGAACACCAGAAGTGATCGTTGGTCGGCGGATTATCAACGGTTTGACCGGCGCGACGGTCGGTCAAGGCAGCTACGGCGAAGGCGGCGGATTCATAGATACCTATGCGCCGATTCCGGCAGCCGCGGACCTCGATCAAGACGGCGACATGGAAGTGGTTGTCGGAAATGCCGCTTACAACAAAGATGGCAGCGCGATGTGGTACAACGGCCTCATCGACGGATTCCCGGCGATCGGCAATTTCGATGACGATGATAACGGCGAAGTGGTGACCTCCCGCGATGGTACCGTGCGCCTGCTCGATGACGACGGTGAAGTGCTGTGGACCTATTTTGGCGGGGTGCCGTACAGCGGTCCGCCGACGGTTGCCGATTTCGATGGCGATGGAGGCGCCGAAATCGGTGTCGCCATGCAAAATGTGTACGTGGTGCTCGACGAAGACGGATCGGCGGTATGGACCCGCCCGACCAACGACTACAGCTCTGGTTACACCGGTTCGAGCGTATTTGACTTTGAAGGCGATGGACGCGCCGAAGTGGTCTACGCCGACGAGCAGGACCTATGGGTGTTCGACGGGCAAACCGGTGCGGTGAAACTGCAGTTCAGCGAGCATGATTCCGCGACCGCCTCCGAATACCCGGTGATCGCTGACATCGATGGCAACGGTCACGCCGACATCGTGCTCGTGTCCGGGTACTACCAAGATTATTACAATGGCGTCACCGTGATCACCGACGCGGACCAATCGTGGATGCCCACCCGACAAATCTGGAACCAGCACGCTTATTGGGTGACCAACGTCAACGATGATGGCACGATTCCGGCACACCCCGAATCCAACTGGCTTTCGTTCAATACCTTCCGTTCCGGGGATCTTTCCGCGGGCGGTGAGTTCGTGAACGCAGATGCGGTGCCGGTGGTCCTGGGATCCTGCACCGACGAATGCGGTGAAGGTCGCCTGGAATTGGTGTTGGCGGTTGGAAACGCCGGCATGGAGGAGCTGCCACCTGGCGTGGCGATCTCCGTGTACGGCGTGGAAGACGGCGTTCGTACGTTTCTTGGCAGCCAATACACCGAGGATTCGGTCGCTTCGGGCGACACCTCAGCGGGGTTGTGGTTCGAGCTGGACGTGAGTGGTGCGGCCTATGAATCGTTGGCCGTTCGCGCGGACGACGACGACGGCCTGTCTTCTGTCTACGAATGCGACGAATCGAACAACCAGGTGACGATCACCGACGTCTGCCCGGTCGAGTAGTCAATCGCTTTACCATTTGGCGGAGGACGGACTCTACCCGGCCAGGTGGTCAAGTCCTTTGTCAAATGACCGGACCGACTCACATCCGGCCGCGGGAATCCAGCTCAGTGCACGACTGTGACCGGTGCCGCGGTCGACGCCACCACCTTGGTGGCCACCGAGCCGAGCAAAAGGTTGCCGAACGCACCCATGCCGCGGCTGCCCATCACAATCCAGTCGCATTGCCGTTCTTTGGCGACCTCAACGATGGTTTCGGCGACCTCCCCCACCCGCGCCACCCGGTGAACCGTGACCTTCTTGTCAGCGAACAAGGGATCCGCAAGGGCCAACGTCCGTTCCGCAGCGGCAAGTGCCATCTGTTGGGCAACCTCGACCTTGACGTAAACGGCGACTTCGCCGAACACGTAAGGAGGTTGTTGAACGCTCAGCAGGACGATTTCCGTGTTCAACCCCTCGTGGAACAGGCCCAACGCAAAAGCCACGGCGCGCTCGGCTGGCGCAGAGCCATCAAAAGGAATGAGAATGCGGTGCATTAGATTCTCCTAGGATGTAGGCGCGAACGGCCCAGGGTTGAGCGCGTATCGCGCCCCAGACTGCGGATTTGCAAGTCCCGGGCCAACTTTCAAACGCGGTTTTGGGGCCGACACGCGCGAAATCACGCACGGTCTGCGTGAATTCCTGCACCCTCCACCGTAAACCGGGCGGCTTGCGCTCGACCGTGGGCGCATTCGTGGACGAGCTCCTCGCCGGTGGAACGCTTGGTCGATGTCGTGCGCCCAGTTGGGCGAACCGCCCTCCCCCGGGCGAGAGACGGACCGGAAGCCTCGGCAACGATCTGCTGGTGAATTCGTTTCCGTTGCGGCTGTTTACGTTTTCAGGTAATCCTCTCCACAGAGGTAAACCATGGGTCAGGGCTACCGTACTCCTCAGGAATGCTCCGACGTCCCGATGTCTGTCGAAGAGCCACAGATGTCGATGGCGGAACCGCAGATGTCGATGGCGGATGCCGTCGCCACCCAAACTCCCGGTGTGGCGGGGCCCGCTGCGCGGCCCGACAATTCGACCCACTTGGGCTGGTACCAAGACCCCAATGCGCCTCTCGACTTGTACATGCATGCGTCCAACAACTCCGATCAATACAACGAAAATCTCGAAGTCGGTCTCGGGATGCTCCACGGTCCAAATGGCGATGTCATGAGCGCCAATGCTCAGCTCGGCGTGTGGGGCGACGAAAAGGGCCAACGGATTGGTGCCCGCGGCAATGCTCAGATGGCCAAGGGAAATGCGTTTTCGCAGGAAAATGGCCTTGGCGTCGAAGGTAGCGTGTTCAGTGCGGGCGCAGAGATGTCGGCGGGTTCCGATGGCGCGACCATCGGGGCGGGGGCCAGCGTCATCGATGGCGCCGTGACTGTAGGCGGTTTCAACCGGGACGACTCCTGGGCGGACAGCCAGGTTCGAGGCGGATTGGGCTTCGGGGTGGGGGCAGCGGGTCGCCTCCACTGGTCGGATACCGATCAAGACGGTGTCGAAGAAGTGGGATTTGGTTTTGACGCTGGGCCGGTCTCCTTCGACGTCAAGAGCGAGGCTCCTACCCAGCTTGGCAATTTCATCGGCGATTCTTGGGCCGACGCGATGGGGCACAATAGCGGCGGGGGCGGTACCTACCATGATGCGGATGCCTACCAAGCCGAACTCGACGATATGGCATGGTACGCCCCCTGGACTTGGTAGTACGTGCGCGTTTCTCTTCTCAAACCTCTCCGGATCGAGACCTCTCCCGTTGGAAGCAGACTAGTCACGCGCATTTTTCACGGCGACCGTGAACTAAAAGCGACCCCAGCCACGCTGGCGACGGTGATGGCCCTTTGCGCCGCCCGGCAGCCCGATCTTGCGGCGTTGACGCGACTTGGAATCTTGGAACCCGAGGGTTCACCAGAAATTCCCGATCTCGCTCAGGTTACCTTGGGACGTTTGGTCTCCTTGGAACTAGAGTTTCAGCGACGCACGGTAACTCTCCCGACGCGCCACGGGCCACATACGGTGAGCGTCCAGCCGCAGAGCTCGCTCCCGATCTCCATTTTCATACCCCCATATCGGCTACACCCGCTTCAGGCTCTCGCCGATCGGCTTCGCACCGCCTATCTCTCGATGCTTCGGGCGGCGCATGCCCGGAGGCGGTTGTTGGAGCCCGCGGACGCCCTGCCACACTTGGTTGAGCTCGCGTCCGTCGCAGCGCACGAGCCCGCTCTGCAGCCGGTTGTCGAGTGGGACGGCCGGCGGTTCACGCCTGTGGTTCCGCTTCAAGAGTCCGCAATTCAGTATTCGCTCAAGACCATACACTTCCGGCACGATCGCAACGCCGGACGATCCGAGTCCCCACAGACGATCGGCATCACCTTCCGGCCGGAGACCATCGGCGAGGAGTTGCCCGCGATTGGGCGGTTTCTTGGGGATTTGGCGCATGGAGCCCCAACCGGCGATCTCAAAGAGCAGTTCCGCACTTCGCGCCCTATCGTCCAGCAATTCTGGTCGTTAGCGACCCGACTCGGGCAGATTGCACCGACAGCTGTTCAACCACGCTACAAAAACGGATTGGCGCCGGGTGCCATCGTCCATCTCGGGCACGCGACGCTGCTGGCAAACATCGGTGACCAGCATATTTTGATCGATCCTTGGTTTCCGGCGGCAAGCGCCTCGGACAGTGCCACGCCTCCCAGTGTCGAAGATCTTCCGGTTTTGTCGGCAATCTTCATCACGCACCATCACTGGGATCACGTGCATTTTGAGACACTTCTTCGGCTTCCCAAAGCCATTCCTGTCTACATCCCGAGTCCAGCAGGCGAGGAGGTGCAGCCCCGGATCGAGCCCTTGCTTCGTATGCTCGGGTTCAGCACCGTGGTGGAGCTACCGCATGGCGCTAGCGTCACATTCGGCGCTTCCGGCCAAGTGACGGCCTTTCCGTTTTTTGGCGAGGACCCCGAACACATTGGCTGGACCGGTAACACCTACGTTTTGACCCACGCGGAGCGCTCCGCCTTGGTGCACGTCGACAGCGGCACCGACCGCCACGGAAATTCCTGGGTTGCGTCAAACGTCTCGCGGACCGTTCAGGAAAAACTCGGCCCGATAGACCTTGTGTTTGCGACGCGCAGACAGGAACGTGGATCGCCGATCGAGTACGGCTTTGAGTTCTTGCTCCGCCCGGCAGAGGAATGGCTGAGTGTGGCCGAAAACGGCGACAATCCGGCCGCGTTTTTGGCAGATCTGGTCGAAGCGACCGGTGCGCGTACGTTGGTGCTGTATTCGGAGGGAGGTGCCGACTGGTATCCCGAGGGAACGGACTTTTTACGGCGACCGGACGAACGAAACGGCGATGGTTGGCGCACGCTGTACTGGGACGATTTGGAGACGATTGAGCGCAAGGTGGCGGAAAAAGGTGCAAAAACGATATTGTCGACGCCCTTTCAG
>SXGS01201066.1_pt1 | contig 11335 bp, 10 predicted proteins | sample 3174681 | NCBI WGS metagenome assembly SXGS01 (sample SAMN11356861, study PRJNA531348) | freshwater metagenome | isolation source: freshwater sample F1-80 | place: China: Fuxian Lake, Yuxi | collected 2017-12-25 | reverse complement strand
GCTAATTCTGCATCGGCGAATACGGCTTCAATCACATCCATCGACAGCTCTAAGCGGTCTGCTTCTTCAGCATCGACGGTGAAGCTAATGTTGTAGCTCTTCGCAGCAATGGCTAAGGTTTTTAACCGTGGCACTAATTCATTCATCACGCGGTCGCGATGTGAGAAGCGGTAACGTGGATGGATTGCCGAGAGTTTCACGGAAATGCCTGGGCTTTTGAATGGGCCGCGGTTTTTCGCAGCTTCACCGATAACTTTGATGGCCATCATGTAACTTTGGAAGTAGCGATCGGCGTCTTCCATGGTCCGGGCGCCTTCACCGAGCATGTCGTAGGAGTAGGTGAACCCTTTGTTTTCTAATTCAACCGCGCGCTCAACGGCTTTATCAATGGTGGTCCCCATCACAAACTGCGTACCCATGATTTGCATCGCGTAACGAACTGCTTGGCGGATGACTGGCTCACCTAAACGACCACAGGTGCGCTTTAACAAACCAAATTGATGTTTTTTCTCATCGTCGCTGTAGTTCACCAGTTTACCGGTAAACAACAAGCCCCACGCTGAAGCATTAACGAATAACGATTCGCTATTGCCCAAGTGTGAGCTCCAGTCGCCGTTCGATAATTTATCGCGGATCAAACGGTCAGCCGTGTGTTTGTCTGGCACGCGCAGCAGTGCTTCAGCCAAACACATCAACACTAAACCTTCTTCGGTCGATAAAGAAAATTCGTTTAACAGGGCATCGACACCACCTTTGCCGACTTGCGCTTTGCGGATGTTCACCACTAACTGACGGGCTTTTTCCCATGCACGAGAACGAGCTTGCACGCCGATATCAGCCAGCGGCAGTAAATATTCTAAAACTTCGGTTTCGTCTGCACGGTAAAATTTGCGGATAGTCTGACGGATAGGATCCGTCGTCGTCAGGTCGCCGTGAAATAGCATGGTGTTATCCCAGTTCAATGAAAATAAATGCTGCATTTTAGAGAAAACACTGCAGTATTTGGTGGTTATTTTTGCTGTTTAACCGTATATAATTTGGTTTTTGGCTCTGGTAACCCGAGAATCTTTGGAAATGACAATCCCTGCAAAAAGTCGAGCCTTAGACCGGATCGACAAAACTATCTTAGATACTTTGCAACAAGATGGCCGGATTTCGAATGTGGAATTGGCCAAGCGAGTGAATTTAAGTGCCAGCCCATGCATAGAGCGGGTGCGCAAATTAGAACAAGACGGCTTTATTGAAGGGTATGGCGCAAAATTAAATGCGTCGAAGTTAGGATTAGGCACTGCAGCATTTATTCAAGTGACTCTAGACCGAACCACAGGGGCGGTTTTTGACGAATTTCGCGATGCCGTGGTACAAATCACCGAAGTCGCTGAATGTCATATGGTCGCTGGCGGTTTTGATTATCTTTTGAAGCTGCGTTTATCTAGCATGGAGGCGTATCGTGCCGTGCTTGGCCGCATTGTCGATTTGCCTGGCGTGCTGCAAACCCATACCTATGTGGTGATAGAGCAGGTGAAGCAAGATTTAGGCTTGCCAGTGGTCGAGAATTAACGAAGTTACACAAATTGCCGAGCGCTTTGGCGCGCTTCGGCAATCATCCGATGGCGTTACATCCAGCGATCGTTGCGACGACGTCTTGGGGTAATTGCAGGCAGGATCAGGCCAAGCAACAAGCCCGCCGCTAAAATACCACCGCCAATCACCATTTTATTCTGTAACAATTCTGGGTTTTCTTCAGCCAAGCGCGCAGTTAATTGTGCTGCAGTTTGTTTGGCAAGTTCGGCTTCTTTTTTCGCCACATCGCGTTCTGATTCCGCGGTGGTGACCGCTTGTTGCAGTTGCTGACGCTCTTGCTCAAATTGCGCGGCAATCATTTCTTGTTGCCCCAGTTGTTGCTTCAGTGCTTCGAGACTGGCTTTTGGGCTTGCGGTGTAAGTAATGTATTCGCCACTTAACCAGCCTTCATTGCCAGAAACATCGCGGATTTTGATAAAACCATTGGCAGGATTGTCCCCGATAAAGGTGACATTTTCGCCGGCTCGCACGGTCGAAATTGTGCGATATTCATTGCCAGGGCCTGAACGCAGCGGGGTGCTTAAGGTATCAACAATAAACGCAGGTTTTTCGGCAACACTCTTTTCAACAACATTTGGCGCTTTGGCCGCATCCGTGGGGGCTGGTACAGCCGTGGGCGTAGTTTGGGCAACGCTCGCCACGCTCATCAACGAGGCAACGATCAACCAAGGACGGATCAGATTTGACATAATTTTTCCACAAAACAGAAGACGCACAGGACAATCTAGATCATAGGGAGTTGTTAACCGCTTGACAAGTAAAAACACTTGCTGAGGTGGCGTGGATGGCCTATGTTGCGCTGCAGAGCTTGAATACAACTGCAGGATAGCGCCATGACGCTGGAAGTCGAATTAAAACTGTTTATCAATTCTGTGCATGAAGTGCCCACTGAGGCCATGCTGATGGCTTGCTGGCAACCTTTGCTGGCGAAGCCTGTGGAGGTTCACCCGCCAAAATCGCTGTTGAACGCGTATTTTGAAACCCACGACCAGTGGTTTCGTCGTCATGATTGTGGCCTACGAACACGATTGCGTTCGGGTCGTTATGAGCAGACGATTAAGCTGGCAGGTCAGCAGCAAGGCGCGGCGCACATTCGTCCTGAATATAATCAGCCTTGTCAAAGCGTGACGCCAGTGCTTGCCGATTTTCCTCCAGAGATCTGGCCGCCCGAGACCGATGTGTCGGCGTTACAGCAGCAATTATTGGAAATGTTTCGCACAGACTTTGTCCGCCATAGTTACGGGTTGACTTTGCATGACGGCAGTGTGGTTGAAGCCGTGCTGGATGTCGGCACTGTAGTCGCCGGTCAACAGCATTCAGTGATTTGTGAATTAGAGCTTGAATTGCAACAAGGGAATGTCCAGTCTTTATTTACCTTAGCCCGCGCCATGCTCGCAGACTTTGCACTGAGCCTTGGTTTTTTAACCAAAGCGGAACGCGGTTATCGGTTAGCCCAGCAGCAGCCACTGACGTGGTTGAACCCACCGAGTGGTGCGTCACTGGCCGACCAACTTCGCGCCATGCAGCAGAATATATGGCTGCAAACCGATGAGCCGAGTCGATTACAAATGCAGTGGCAACAACTGCAGGATGCGCTGGTAACGCACGCTGCGCCAATCGCGCTTCGTCAGCGTGCGCAATCGTTAGTTCCTAGTATTGCGGGCGATTTTCAGTTGTGGTTATTAGATTTTTCAGCTTGGCTTTTAGAGGACAAATAGATGACGCACGATGTCCCCCTCAGCAGCGAATTACAGCAATGGGTTTTGCATCAGTTCTCGATGCAGGGGATTGATACCCCAAGCGCCATGCAACAACGTTTATATGCCAGCAGTGCCTTGGTGAGCCGAACGCTGGCGCGTCAGCCCAACCTTTGTTCGGATTTAATGTCCGGGGCTGTGAGTCAGCCGCTGGCCCCCGATTTATCGGGGTGCACAGAGCCACAGGCCATGAGCTTATTGCGGCAATACCGCAATGCGGGTTTGTGCCGAGTGTTAGCCGATGATGTATTGCGGTCACAACCAGTGGCGCAGGCGCTAGCTCGCGTGTCGGCCCTTGCGGACGCGTTAATCAATGCGGCTTATCAATTTGCTTGGCAAGAATTAGCAGGGCAGTGGGGCGAACCAAGAGACAGCGAGGGTTCGGTGATGCCGATGCTGATCTTAGGGATGGGCAAACTGGGAGGTGGGGAGCTGAATTTCTCCTCCGACATCGATTTAATTTTTATCTATCCGGAAAATGGCAACACCAGTGGTGGCCGACGCAGTTGCGAGAATCAGCAGTTTTATACCAAATTAGGCCAGAAGATCATTTCCTTACTGCATCAAGTCACCAGCGATGGTTTTGTCTATCGGGTGGATATGCGCTTACGGCCGTTTGGCGACAGTGGTCCGTTAGTGCTCAGTTTTGCTGCATTTGAGCATTATTATCAAGAGCAAGGCCGCGATTGGGAGCGCTATGCCATGCTCAAAGCGCGGATTTTAAATCCAGTGGAGCCTTATGCCTCAGAGCTCAACAGCATGCTCAAACCCTTTGTGTATCGCCGCTATATTGATTATTCGGCGATTGAGTCATTACGCCGAATGAAGCAGTTGATTGAGCAAGAAAATCGTCGGCGCAATCGAGTCGATAACATCAAGCTCGGTGCTGGCGGCATCCGCGAGGTCGAGTTTATTGTGCAAACGTTGCAGCTGATCCGCGGTGGTCGTATTCCGGCATTGCAGCAGCCTTCCATTTTTAAAGCGTTTGCGGCGCTGACCCAAGAGGGGTTGCTGAGTGCTGAGCAAGCGGCTGAACTAACTACAGATTATTTGTTGCTGCGCCAAGTTGAGCAATGGCTACAAGGCATGGACGATCAGCAAACACAAACCTTACCCAGTGACGATTTAGCCCGTGAACGCTTAGTGATAGCCATGCAAGCGGCCGATTGGCCAAGCCTTGTCAGTCGCATTCAAGCTGCCATGCAGCGGATCCATCAGCAATTTCGGTTGGTGATAGCCCAAGAGGAACGCCCAGAAGCCGATGAGCTGTTGCTCGGACGACTGTTATGGGACAGTGATTTGGCCGCTCATGAACTTGCAGAACATCTGGAATGGTTGGCCGCGGCTGATGCAGAGCATTTGGTCGCGCAAGTGCAGCAGTTTAAACAAGATTGTCAAAAGCGCAGTGTCGGCCCACGCGGTCGGGAATTATTGGCCAAATTAATGCCATCGCTACTGCAATTAGTGGCCAAAGAGCAAGTGAATGCTTTAGTGCTTGGTCGCGTTTTTGGAGTATTTCGGCAAATTGTCAGTCGCACGGCTTACTTAGAATTGTTGTTTGAAAATCCGAAAGCGCTGCAACAACTGGTGAAACTCTGTGGGCGCAGTGGCTGGTTAGCCGAGCATTTGGCTCGGTATCCGATGCTGTTGGATGAACTGATTGATCCTGAACAGCTCTACCAAGTTGCTACTGTGGCGGATTATCAAGATCGGTTACGCTTGCAGCTACTGCGCGTTCCCGAAGACGATTTAGAGCTGGTGATGGAAACACTCCGCCAGTATAAGCAAGCGCAGCAGCTACGCATTGCGGCTGCCGATATCACGGGGATTTTGCCGTTGATGAAAGTCAGCGATCATCTGACATGGCTTGCCGAAGCGGTGATGAGTAAAGTCGTTGATCTTGCTTGGCAGCAAATGGTGGACAAATACGGCTATCCCGCAGGCATCCATGCGGGAGATGCCAAAGCCTTTGCCGTCATTGCTTATGGCAAGTTAGGCGGTTTAGAACTCGGCTATGGCTCAGATTTGGACTTGGTGTTTGTGCATCAGTGCGATTCATTAGCCCCGACCAGCGGCGAGCGCGCGATTGATTCGCGGCAATTTTACTTAAAATTAGTGCAACGTATCTTACATTTATGCACTACGCGAACTGCAAGCGGTGTGTTGTACGATATCGACACTCGCCTGCGTCCATCGGGGAATGCGGGCTTATTGACGGTTCATATTGATACTTATGGTGAGTATTTGCAGCAAGAGGCTTGGACTTGGGAGCATCAAGCACTGGCTCGGACTCGGCTGATTTACGGTGATACGGCCATTGCGACTCGGTTTGAACAAATCCGCGCCGATATTTTAGGGCAACCTCGGGACATTGCGAAACTGCGGCAAGAAGTGCTGGAGATGCGGCAAAAACTTCGCGAGCACCATGGCGTTAATTCGCAAGAAGTGAAGCACAAATCGGGTGGCGTTGTCGATTTGGAGTTTATCAGCCAATTTTTAGTATTGGCGTATGGTCACCGTTATCCGGCGCTGTTTACCTACAGTGATAATATTCGGGTGCTAGATGCCGCCGCGGCGTGTGGGTTGATGTCTTCTGAGGAGACGTGCGCACTGCAACAAGCGTATCAGCAATTGCGCGGTATTAGTCATCGCGAAACTCTACAACCGGCAGATCCGTTATCGATGCCCGATATCTCCGCGGCAGAGCATGCAGTGCAAGCTAGTTGGCTGCGGGTATTTCTCGAAGCTTCGTTTTTTCCCGAGTGATCGGACGACAATGTTGTTGTAAAAAAGGATTGGGCTTGTCGGTGACGACCGCAGCCCGCTCTTTGGGACAAAAATAGGCAAGCACTGGCGTTTCAAAATCCGGAGATATGGCAGTAACAATTTCTGCGAGCGCGTTGAGGTAGTTACTTCCACTCTCAAAATAATGCTTAACCACGTAATCACGGGGTAACGTCCAAATTAATTCAATGCCCTCATCACTGGCATACCCACGCATCTGCTCACGAATTTTTGAGCCCGTGGTGAACTGGCGGTTGACACTGCTGCCTTGCCAGCTGGCTTCGAGCGCAGGCACAGTATTGGTCCGGCTACTGAGCGTTTCAGTCAGTGCATCACTGGTATCTTCAAGGGTCACAATATATTGCTTGGCGCTGTCGTTACTGGCATCGAGCGAGTAACGCAGCTGTTCATAAAAGTTGGTAAATTCTTTAGCAGCGGATGTTTTGACCGGGGGGTTTGGCGCGTCTGCAGTGTCCGATTTGAAGGTAATGAGTTCTGGTTTCATTAATAGAACATAAGCAAGTACCAATAAAACCACTGTCGCGACAAGGTGTTTGATCCAAAACCACATGTGCAATACTTCCTAACTACTAAGATTTATTGATACTAACTAAAGTCTGAAAGAACGCCAGCAATTTTTCGCCCAGCATTTAATACAAGCTGGGCGCATCCGGATCGGGGCGGGTTTTAAAGCGACGATGCACCCACATATATTGTTCTGGATGTTGGCTTACCGCCGATTCGACCCACTGATTAATTCGAATGACATCGGCAGTGTCGTCGCCACTTGGGAAATTATCAAAAGGCGGGAGGATCTCGACTTGATAGCCTTGCTGGTTTGGCAATCGGCGCGAGTAAATCGGCACCACCACACAATTAGCGGCCTTGGCAAATAACAGCGTGCCGGTGGTGGTGGCCGCATCCGGAACGGCAAAAAACGGCACAAAGACTGCGCGGTTGCGGCCATAGTCTTGATCCGGTAAATAAAAACACACTTCTTGACTATTGAGCGCATGGATAAGTGCTTTCACATCGCGTTTGCCAATCATGTATTTGTTGCCACGACTTCGACCCCGAACCATGAAATATTCCATGACTGGGTTGTTGTGAGGGCGATAAAAACCAACCGACGGGTGGTTGAGGCCAAAGATCCGACCGGATGCTTCTAAATGCAGCATGTGGGGCGACAGTAAAATTACACCTTTGCCCGCAGCAATCGCTTGCTGAAGATGCTCATACCCGACAAAGCTGGCGATTTTTTTAAACCGCCAATCTGGCCACCACCAAGCAATCATGGTTTCAATCGCGGCACAGCCAGTTTCTTCAGCGTTTTTGGTCAGCAACTGATCTCGGGTCGCGGCATCCATCTGTGGAAAGCACAGTTCTAAATTGCGTTTGGCAATTTTGCGCCGCGATTTTAATAGCGTAAACGACAGCCGACCTAAAGCTCGGCCAAAAGCCATTAACCAAGAATAAGGTAACCAACTTATAAGCCAAGCAAGTGCAATGGCAATCCAGACGACCCAAAATCGCGGATGTAACATTGACCATTGAAACGGGGGTTTAGCAATCACAGCCAGTCCTCGACAGATAAAAAACGGGCTATTGTAACGGAAATTCAGGATCTGAACAGAGAGAGTGCGGTCAGAGCAGTTGAAACTGCCCTGACCTCCAGAAGGCGATAGCCGGAATTAACCGCCTAACGATTGATTGACCAAGGTCAAATCATCTTCGGTGAGCGTGCCTGCCGCTTGTTTTAATGACAGTACCGCGAGGATGTAATCATACCGAGACTTGGTCAGGTTACGACGCGCATCAAACAAGTTTCTGGTGCTGACCAAAACGTCAACGATGGTCCGCGTGCCGACTTCAAAACCCGCTTCAGTGGCTTTTAACGCACTTTCTGCTGAAATAACCGACTGCTCTAACGCTTTGATCCCGGCAATTGACGCGCCAACGTTGTTGTAGCTTGAACGAATTTGCCGCAGGACTGAGCGGTGGCCCAATTCTAAGTCTTCACTGGTGGCGACGAAGTTAGCGCGTTGTACATCCACGCTCGCCTGAGTAGCACCGCCTGAATAAATCGGCACACTTAACGTCACACCAACAGAGTCTTCATTGCTTTGAAATGAGCGACTCGAGTCTTTGAGTGTCTTGCTGGCGGTTAAATCTAAAGTCGGGTAGTGACCAGATTGCGCAAGTTCAATGTCGTTTTGAGCAATTTCAACGGCTAACTTGCGCGCTTTTAAATCCAAGTTGTTGTCTTCGGCAATTGCAACCCAATCTGCAGCATTCGCTGGTTGGGGGGCTGTTGCTTTAAAGCGAGCGGTATTTAACGGTTGCAAGGTGGAATGGTATTCGCCAGTGATTTCCTGTAAGGCTTCTTTGGCATTTTCTAACAAGTTAGTCGCGCTGATTTCTCGAGCCACTACTGCATCAAATTGTGCTTGGGCTTCATGTAAATCCGTGATTGCAGTTAAGCCCACTTGATAACGCTCACGCGTTTGTTCTAGTTGGCGTTCAACCGCGCGTTTTTCTGCCACGACAAAGGTTAAATCGTCGTTGGCACTTAATACCGAAAAGTAGGCTTGTGATACGCGCACAATCAATGCTTGCAGGGTCGCGTTATAATAAGTTTGACCTTGCAGTGCTTGTTTTTCCGCTGTAGATAACCGACTCCAGTCACCCCAGTTAAAAATGGTTTGTTTTAACGCAATTTGGTTGGTGTAGCCAGTCGACGTTGATGAGGTTTGGCCTGCAACGGTTTCACGGAATTTGCCAACGCTCGAGGTAAAACCGATAGAAGGTAGAAAATTTGCTTTGCTGATGTCGACACTGGCAACACTGACATCCCGTTGTGCGGCAGATTTTAAAACCGCTGGATCTTTCTTCAGCGCCATTTGATAGATATTCTGCAGGTTTTCCGCACTGGCTTGAAGGCTAAATAAACCGAGGGCCGCGCATACCAATGAACTTAAAACAGTTTTTTTCATAACCAGATCCCATGGGAAAACAAAATTGACCAAATAATACCGTGTTAGCGTAGACTAAGTCGAATTGAATGCGTAAAAGTTGTCCGCACAAGTGTAACAGAATGTGAGTCCATCTATGTCTGAAATCAACGGGATTGATTATCCCTCTTTTCATCCCGACGATGTCCAAATTGTCGACCAAACCACCGTTTTTCAAGGTTTTTTCCAAATAAATACCTACAAATTCAGACATCGCTTATATAACGGTGGCTGGAGTGAGGTTGTGACCCGAGAAATGTTCGAGCGGGGTCATGCCGTGGTGGTGTTGCCTTATAATCCGCAAACGGATGAATTGGTGCTCATTGAACAAGTTCGGTTAGGCGCTTTGGCGACAAGCGTCAGCCCGTGGTTGCTCGAAGCAGTTGCGGGAATGATTGATGTTGGCGAGACTCACGAGGCCGTGGCGAGGCGTGAAGCGATGGAAGAAGCAGGGCTTGAGCTTGGCCGATTATGGCCTATGCTGAGCTATCTCAGTAGTCCAGGGGGCACGACTGAGCGTATTCATTTGTTCCTCGGCGAGCTGACACATCCAGTTACCACTGGCGTGTTTGGTTTGGCGGAAGAACATGAAGATATCAAAGTACACGTTGTGGCCGAAGCGGTTGCCCAGCAGTTACTGCAACAAGGCGCAATTGACAATGCCGCGACGGTGATTGCGCTACAATGGTTAGCGCTGCATAAAGAACAAGTGCGCCAACAGTGGACTGGTGCGAAGGAGTAATCCAGTGTCGTTTGCGCTGAAACAACCTTACCGGCCCTATGTGCCTGATTTTCTAAACTTGTTCGAACGCAATTACGCACAGCTAAGTTTTTTATTACCCACTCCAGTGAGCGTACAGGCCAGTATCGACATTCACATCAATTGCCATGAGCATTATTGTCTGACGGTAGTGGCGGATGCGCCGTTCACTACGACGGTCAAGATCACGCATCAAAGCGACAGTGTTTATACCTGGTTCAAACCGCAATTTGAAGTCAGGCTTTATCATGATGCCAGGCTTGCCGAAGTGACGGCTTGTCAGCAAATTCGCCAGTTTAAAGCCGTCTATAGCTACCCCAATACGGAAATGCTGCAACCCGATGAAAAACGCCAAATTAATATGTTACTGAGAGATTGGTTGGCTTTATGCCATGCGCGAGGGTATGCCAGTGCCGGAGATGCATTGTGAGCATTTATCATGCATCGACCAATGAGCATTGGCGGTGTTACCAAATTTCGGATTGTCATTTATTGGCTGACAAAGATGCGGAGTATCAAGGCATTCAGCCTTATTGGCATTTGCAGCGGTTACTGAGCACACTCTCGCCATTGCCATTAATATTCACCGGCGATTTGACCCAAGATCACAGCGCACAGTCGTATGAATTATTACAGCAACTGCTGCAGGATTGGCCCGCGCCGGTATTCTATGTGCCCGGCAATCATGATGATCCAGAGATGATGGCGCGCATCTTTGCCCATCCTCCTTTTGTTGCCGCCGATGAAATCTGGTGTGCAAGTTGGCAAATGCTTCTCCTGAACACCAAAGGAGAGACGCCTGCAGGGGATTTGTCGGCACCGCGCTTACAAGCACTTACTGAGCGTTTAGCGCTTGAGCCGCTTCGTACCGCTTGGATTTTTTGTCATCATCATCCAAAGCCGATTGGTAGCTCCATCGATGCGCATGGGCTTGTACAAAGTACAGAGTTTTGTCAGCTGTTAGACCAACATGCAAAAGTGCGTGGGGTGGCTCATGGCCATTGCCATCATGCATATACTGCCTCGCACGGACATTGGCAGATTGTCGGCTGTCCAGCGAGTTCGGTGCAATTTCATCAGGCCCCAGAGTGGCTCACCTTTGATGGTGGGCCGCAAGCCTGCCACTGGCAGTTTTCGCCATCACACCAAGTAACATGGGAGTTTGTCGTCGTTTGAACACACCCACAGTTTTATACCTGCACGGTTTTGCCAGTTCCTCGCAATCAGAAAAAGCCCTCTGTATTCGTGACTATTTTCAACGGACATTGCCAGCTCACCAATTGCTGATCCCCGATTTGCCCTACACCCCATTAGAAGCCGAAGCTCTGTTGCAAGACATTTGCCGAAGAACGCCGCCGATGGCGGTTATTGGCAGTAGTTTAGGGGGATTTTTGGCCACAAGGGTGGCAGAACAGCTTAATTGTCGCGCAGTTTTAATT
>SXGS01631242.1_pt1 | contig 11336 bp, 10 predicted proteins | sample 3174681 | NCBI WGS metagenome assembly SXGS01 (sample SAMN11356861, study PRJNA531348) | freshwater metagenome | isolation source: freshwater sample F1-80 | place: China: Fuxian Lake, Yuxi | collected 2017-12-25 | reverse complement strand
CTTTGTGGAGATGTTTGTCGGTGTGGGTGCCTCACGCGTGCGTGATATGTTCGAGACAGCCAAGAAGAATTCGCCTTGCATCATCTTTATTGATGAGATCGATGCGGTTGGACGCAGCCGTGGATCAGGTACCGGCGGCGGTAACGACGAACGCGAGCAAACATTAAACCAATTGTTGGTGGAAATGGATGGCTTTGAAGGCAACTCCGGCGTGATCGTGATTGCTGCCACCAACCGTGCTGACGTGTTGGATAAAGCCTTGTTAAGGCCAGGCCGATTTGATAGGCAAGTCATGGTGTCCTTGCCGGACATCAAAGGCCGTGAGCAAATTTTAATGGTGCACATGCGTAAAGTGCCGATTGATGTGGACGTGAAAGCCGACATATTGGCGCGTGGCACTCCCGGTTTCTCCGGTGCGGATTTAGCCAATCTGGTCAATGAAGCGGCCTTGTTTGCCGCACGCCGCAATAAACGCACGGTGGACATGCAAGATTTTGAAGACGCTAAAGACAAAATTTTCATGGGCCCTGAGCGTAAATCCATGATCATGCGTGAAGAAGAGCGCCGCAATACCGCCTACCATGAGTCTGGCCATGCGGTGGTGGCCAAGTTGTTGCCTAAGGCTGATCCTGTGCATAAGGTCACCATCATGCCTCGCGGCTGGGCCTTGGGTTTGACTTGGCAGTTGCCGGAATTCGATCGCATCAGCAATTACAAAGACAAAATGCTAGAAGAAATCTCCATCTTATTTGGCGGCCGCATCGCTGAAGAAATCTTTATGCATCAAATGTCGACCGGTGCCTCCAATGACTTTGAACGCGCCACCAAGTTAGCCCGTGACATGGTCACCCGCTACGGCATGTCGGATGCGCTGGGCACCATGGTCTATGCTGGCAGTGAACAGGATTCGTTTTTTGGCAGCATGAGCTCCAAAACGGTGTCCGAGGCCACGCAGCAAAAAGTCGATGCGGAAATACGTCGCATATTGGACGAGCAATACGGCTTGGCGCGTAAGTTGTTGGAAGACAACCGCGATAAAGTCGAAGCCATGACCGCGGCATTGATGGAGTACGAAACCATCGATGCCGATCAAATCAATGACATCATGGCCGGCATTGCCGTGCGTCCGCCTAAGCCTACGCAAAGTAAGGCTAAGCCGCCTAAAGGTAGTGGACCAGATGAATTGGCTACTAGCCCAGCAGCACACCCTACGGCTAAGACCTAAGGGTAGTAGCTTAAGGCTAAGTAAAAAGGGCTAGGCAACTAGCCCTTTTTTTATGCGCGTCTTTTTTAAGTATAATTGCGCTTATGAATTTTCAATGTGGTCAGTACCTACTGCAACTCGATCGCCCCTACATCATGGGCATAGTCAACGTCACGCCAGACTCGTTTTCCGATGGTGGTCGCTATACCAGCGTTGATTTAGCGGTAGAACACGCATTAAAGCTGGTCGAAGACGGCGCTGACATCTTAGACATAGGTGGCGAATCCACTCGCCCTGGTGCCGAACCGGTGAGTTTGGAAGATGAGCTGAATCGGGTCATTCCGGTCATACGTGCCTTGGCCAAACAGATTAAGCTGCCCATCTCCATCGATACCTACAAACCCGAAGTGATGCGATTGGCGATAGAAGCCGGTGCCGACATGGTGAACGACGTGCAGGCCCTACGCATGCCAGGCGCGCTGGATGTGGTGGCTAACAGCCAAGCCGGCGTGTGTTTAATGCACATGCAGGGCGACCCCAAAACCATGCAGCTGGAGCCGCATTACCAAGACGTGGTGGCTGAGGTGCGGGCGTTTTTAAACGAACGCAAGCAGGCTTTGCTGGCCAGTGGCATTGCCGCTAATCGTATAGTGCTCGACCCCGGCTTTGGCTTTGGCAAAAGCCGGGCGCACAACATCGCCTTACTTAAAAATTTACAAGATTTGTCTGATTTGGATTCGCCTTTGCTGGTGGGCTTGTCGCGTAAATCCATCCTGGCGGCGATTGCCGGTGACGACCAACAACGCTTACCGACTAGCCTCGCGGCCGCCGTGATTTCCGCCATGAAAGGCGCTAAAATACTGCGTGTACACGATGTAAAAGCCACGGTGCAAGCCTGCAAAGTGCTGGCCGCCGTGCAATAACGGGAACGATAAAACATGACAAAAAAATACTTTGGTACCGATGGCATACGCGGTAGGGTGGGCGAGTCGCCGATTACCCCGGATTTTGTTATGCGCTTAGGCTACGCGGCCGGTAAGGTCTTGACCCAAGTTAGCAGTAATTTAGCTAAAGGCGCCCATCCGGCGGTCTTGATCGGTAAAGACACGCGCATCTCCGGTTACATGTTGGAAGCCGCCTTAGAGGCCGGCTTGTCGGCCGCCGGCGTGGACGTATTGTTGACTGGCCCCATGCCCACTCCGGCGGTGGCCTACCTAACCCGTGCACTGCGCGCGCAAGCTGGCATCGTCATCTCTGCCTCACACAACCCCTATTACGACAACGGCATTAAATTCTTCTCCAGCGCCGGTGCTAAATTAGGCGATGCCATCGAGCACGCCATAGAGGCGGAATTGGCCCAGTCCATGCAGGTTATGGAATCGGCCCAATTGGGTAAAGCCAAGCGCATAGACGACGCGGCCGGTCGCTACGTGGAATTTTGCAAAAGCACCTTCCCATCCAGCATGGATCTGCGTGGTTTAAAAATTGTCTTGGATTGCGCGCACGGCGCCACCTATCACGTCGCCCCTAATGTGTTTCACGAATTGGGCGCAGAAGTCATCGCCATAGGCAACAAGCCCGATGGCTTAAACATCAACGAGCAAGTCGGCTCTACCCACCCGCAAGCCCTGCAAAAAGCCGTGTTAGCGGGAAAAGCCGATTTAGGCATAGCCTTTGACGGCGATGGCGATCGGGTGATGATGGTGGATAGCCTAGGCCGCTTGTTAGACGGCGATCAATTGCTCTATATTATTGCCAGTGGTCTGCATAAAAATGGCCAATTGCAAGGCGGCGTAGTTGGTACCTTGATGACCAATTTAGCCTTAGAGCACGCCCTAGAAAAGTTATCCATTCCGTTTGCGCGTGCCAAGGTGGGCGACCGTTATGTATTGGAATTGCTCAACGAAAAAGGCTGGTTGTTAGGCGGCGAAAATTCTGGCCACATTTTAACCCTGGATAAACACAGCAGCGGCGATGCCATCATTGCCGCCCTGCAAGTTTTGCATGCACTGATCCTCAGTGGCCAGACGCTAAGCGACCTGGGCGCCAAGTTAAGCTTGTACCCGCAAGTGTTGATTAACGTTAGCACTGCCAATAAAATCAACTTGGACGAGCACGCGCCCATCCAAGCGGCCGTCAAATCAGCGGAACAGGCCTTAGCCGGCAGCGGTCGCGTGTTGTTACGGGCTTCCGGTACCGAAGCCAAGATACGGGTCATGGTAGAAGGGCAAGACGCGGGCTTGGTGCAAAAGCTGGCAGAAGCCATCGCCGCTGCGGTCAAGTTGGCTGCAGCTTAAATCTAACAGACTTTTTCCTGCCTAGCCTAAACCGCTTAGCTAGCGGGCAATGGGCGTCATAAATCCTTCATATATTTTTCATCTTTCGTTCACACGACGATGACATCCTCGCTGTTATGCCTAATTCAATAGCCATAACAAACGAGGTGTGCCATGCCGTATAAAATGCGCAGCTATCTCAATAGCATGCACCGCTTGGACAGCAACCTGTGCATCGCCGTTAACCAAACCAGTCAGATTCGCTTAATACGCGATCTGTTTAGATTGGTGAGTCGCTTAGGCGATGGCCTATTTTGGTATGCTCTCATGCTGTTGATCTTGCTGTTTGAAGGCCGGGATGGCTTACTGCCTGTGTTGCACACGGCCTTAGCCGGTTTATCCGGTACCTTGTTGTACAAGTGGCTAAAAGGCAAAACACTGCGCCCGCGTCCTTTTGAAGTGCACCAAGACATCTTCATGACCGGCAAACCGCTGGATAAATTTAGCTTTCCATCTGGCCACACCCTGCATGCCGTGGTATTTGGTTTGGTGGCGATTAATTATTACCCAGCCCTGTCCTTCATCATCATGCCGTTTGTCAGCATGGTGGCCTTATCGCGCGTGGTATTGGGCTTGCATTACCCCAGTGACGTCATAGCTGGCGCCCTCATAGGCAGCTTGATCGCCGCCTTGTCTTTTCTGCTGGTTTAATTTTCCCCCTAGATTGCCCTGTTGCGAGCTAAGGCTGCCCGGTTTGCATGCTTCAGCTATTGGCTGGAAAGTAGCGCACCGGTAGCGGGTGCATGATGTGCAAGTGGCTTAAGCATTCCTCACGCCAATCATCGAGTTGTTGCACGCTTAAGTTTTTCAATTCCGGTTCCAGCAAGGGACGGTCGCCATTAAACACCAAGCCTATGTCTTGCACCGCCACTTGGGTTTTGGCGATGTAATAAACAAAGTGCTTAAATACTTTTTTATCTAACACATTAACTGTACGGTAAATTAAATACGGTAAACGTATGCCACGTAACACACTATCCCAAAATGCCAAGCGTTTTAACGCGACGGAGGTGACCGTTACACTGCATCTAAATTGGCCAGCCATGAATTGACTTAGGAGCGCATGGTGCTCGGTGATTAAGCGCCGTGGGGAGGTGTTGATGAGTGGCGCTAAGTGCGCGTCCATGGCCCATTCGGAGGTGATGTGGGTAAGAATTTCGTTCTTAAACCACTTGGCTTCATGGGCCGGTACAAAGTGGTTGTGAGCAATCACGTCCACATAAAGATGGCTCACGTAACCTATGGCAATCGCGGTTTCTTGCTCGGTCTTGGCCGACAGCATCAATTGCTGGGCATTTTCCCATAAGTGGGTGTGGCGAAAGCGGTGGCTGATGATGGCTAAGTCGGGGAGGCAAGCGCCAGCCATGACCAATTCTGGAAATTTTTTAATGGCTGCTTGCAGGCGCGGATCCAATAATGGCATGGCCCAAAGCAAGGATTGGGCAAAGTACAAATGCGTGACCAAGCCCCAGGCGTTGGCGTCCACTGAATACAAGCAGCAGGGCAGCCACCAACACCATTTTCGCATAAAGCTTAACTGAGTCATGACTAGTAATGTGACGCCCGCACATGAAAAAATCGTGACAAAAACATGATGATTTCATGACGAAATTTAATTACTTTCATTAAAGTGTCATATTGCTGCGTTATCTTGCTAAGCATCAGTAGCCAATCTCATTCTAATGACAGACAAGGCACCCATGACCAAGCACAGCAGCGTAAGCAATCACAGCAGCATAACCCGGCCATTAAAAATCTTATTCATATCGGACGTGTATTTTCCGCGCATCAATGGCGTGTCCACCTCCATACGCACTTTTGTCGAGCAGTTGCAGGGCTTAGGCCACACCGTGCTTTTAATTGCCCCTGATTACGCATCCCTCACCGAAGACGATGCCTGGATCATGCGCGTGGCGGCACGCAGCATTTATTTTGATCCCGAAGATAAGTTGATGAAGTTTGGCTCAGCCATGGCCTTGTTGCCACAATTAACCGAACAAGGCTACGACGTGATACACGTGCACACGCCGTTCGTGGCGCATTACTTGGGCCTAAAGCTGTCGAAAGAATTAGGCATCCCTTGCGTGGAAACCTACCACACCTTCTTTGAAGACTATCTGCATCACTATTTGCCATGGCTACCTAAGGTGCTGGCCAAAGGCCTGGCACGGGCTATTTCCAAGCGCCAATGCAACAGCGTGGACGCCATTGTGTCGCCCTCAAAACCCATGCTGGACGTGCTGCGTAACTATGGCGTGGCGGTGCCGGCAGAGGTGATTCCGACTGGCTTGCAAGCCCACAGCTTTAAACAAGCGGACGGGCAAGCTTTTAGAGAAAAATACGGCATAGCCTTGGATAGGCCCATGATGCTCTATGTCGGTCGTGTCGCGTTTGAAAAAAACATAGACTTTCTTCTGCACATGACCCAAATATTATTGCAACAACAGCCCAATGCCTTGCTAGTGGTAACAGGCGAAGGCCCAGCGGAAAACAGTTTGCATAAATTGACCAAGCAATTGGGCATAGAAGAAAGCGTGCAATTTATAGGATACTTGGACCGCGCTACCGAGCTGAATGCCTGCTACCAATCGGCCGATGTGTTTGTGTTCGCCTCCAAAAGCGAGACGCAAGGCTTGGTGATCTTGGAGGCCATGGCGCAAGGCACGCCGGTGGTGGCGATTGCTGAGTTGGGCACGGCATCCATATTGGTTGAAGGCAAGGGCGCATTAATTGCCCCCGATGATCCCAACAAGTTTGCTGAAAAAGTCGCGCAATTGTTGTCCCATCCTGAGCATTGTTTTGAGTTAGGTCGGCAAGGCTTAGAATACGCTACGGCCCATTGGACAGCTAAGACGCAAGCGCAACGTTTGGAATTGTTTTACCAAAATCGCATGGCCAATAATAAGTAGGTCAAGTTCGATTGGCCACTTAAGACCAGCCAATAAAAAAGCCAGCATTATGCTGGCTTTTTTATTGTGACTAGTACGAACTAGTCTCTTACTTCGTCTAACATTTCATCCATGCTGATGTGGCGTACGTCTTTACCTTTCACCATGTAAACCACGTATTCGGAGATGTTTTTCGCGTGGTCGCCTATGCGTTCTATGGCTTTCGCAATAAACAACACTTCCAAGGACATGGAGATGGTGCGAGGGTCTTCCAACATAAACGTAATCAAATGGCGGATGGACATTTGGTAATGCTCGTCCAACTGTTGGTCCATTTCGGCAATTTCCAACACCTTGGCTGAATCCGAACGGGCGAAGGCATCCAATGCCATGTGCAGCATTTCACGGGCCATGTTGGCCATGGTTTTGATTTCAGCAAAACGCGGCGTCCACATGCGATCGGTTTCTTGGGTTTTTTGCGCAAAGCGGGCAATCTTAGTTGCTTCATCGCCTATGCGCTCCAAATCGGTGATGGTTTTAATCATCATCAAGATCATGCGCAAATCGCTGGCTGCCGGTTGACGGCGGGCGATGATGTGACTGCAGTCTTCATCCACTTGCACTTCTAGATCATTAACCAAATGGTCTTTTTTGATGACGTTTTCGGCCAATTGGGTATTGGATTTAACCAAGGATTCCAAGGCGTCGACTATCTGTTGTTCCACCAAGCTGCCCATTTCTAGGACCTTAGCGCGTACCGATTCTAGTTCGGCATCGTATTGTTTGTATATGTGTTCAGATGACATGAGTAATCCTTATGTAAATGCTTTTGGCGAGGTTAAAACAATTAACCAAATTTGCCGGTAATGTAATCTTCGGTTTCTTTGCGGACTGGACGGGTAAAGATGGTGTCGGTGTCGCCGTATTCCATCATTTCACCCAAATACATGTAGGCCGTGTAATCCGAAATCCGCGCCGCTTGTTGCATATTATGCGTCACGACCAATATGGTCAATTTTCCGCGCAATTCGTTCATCAATTCTTCAATGTTGGCGGTAGCGATGGGGTCCAATGCCGATGTCGGCTCATCAAAAAACATGATTTCTGGGTCGGTCGCCAAGGCGCGGGCAAGACACAAGCGTTGCTGTTGGCCGCCGGACAAGTTAAAGGCCAAGTCATTTAAGCGGTCTTTTACTTCATTCCATAGGGACGCGCCTTTTAAAGCTTCTTCCACTTTATCGGCCACCACGCGGTTGTTTTTTTCATCGCGCACACGTAAACCGTAAGCGACGTTTTCAAAGATGGTTTTAGGGAATGGATTAGGTTTTTGGAACACCATGCTGATGCGCATGCGCACTTCAATTGGGTCCACGCCGTCGGCCAGGATATTGGTGTTGTCTGGGTGCATGACAATTTGACCGTCGTATTTGTTGCCTGGGTACAAATCGTGCATGCGGTTGAAGCAGCGCAAGAAAGTAGACTTGCCGCAACCAGAAGGGCCAATTAGCGCGGTGATTTTATTTTCATAAATCGGCATGCTGACGCTTTTTAGCGCTAGGTGGCCGTTTGAATAATAAAAATTCAAATTCTTTGCTTCTGCTTTTAGCGGGGTAGATGTATTAACCATGGTTGTCCTAATGTGTATTTAATAAGGTCGTGCTTACCATTTAATGTTTTTACGTATTTTGTAACGTAAGTAGATGGCCGTGCCATTCATTAACAGCGTCACCAAAATAATGATGGCGCCGGTGGCGGCGGCATTAATATGAAACGCATGGTCTGGGCGTGATAGCCAGTTAAACATTTGTATGGGCAAGACCGTGAAGCCTGAGCTTAACCATTCGAAGTTTAGGTAAGGGGCCACGTCCGTCACGGGTGATGGAGGTAAGAAAGCGATAAAGGTTAAGGCGCCTATGGTAATAATCGGTGCGGTTTCACCGATGGCGCGCGACATGCCGATGATGACGCCAGTCAAAATACCGCCTTGCGAGTATTTCACCACGTGGTCGCTCACCACTTGCCATTTGGTCGCACCCACGGCATAGGCTGCTTCACGTATGGCTACCGGTATGCCGCGTATGGCTTCACGGGTAGAGACAATCACGGTAGGTAAGATTAACAAGCCTAATGTAAGGCCGGCGGTCAGTATGCTTTGTCCCAAATCTAAGCCGTAAACGAACAAGCCCAATGCTAGCAAGCCGTAGATAATAGAAGGCACACCAGCCAGATTAGACACATTGATTTCGATCAGGTCTGAGAACCAGTTTTTTGGTGCGTATTCTTCCAAATACAAGCCCGCTGCCACGCCTACTGGCACGGCTGCAAGGAAGGTAACGGCCATCACCAAGACTGAGCCTACCCAGGCGGACAAAAGACCCGCACTGCCAGCGCGGCGGGAGGGAAAGTCACTGAAAAACTGCATGTTAAAGCGCGGGTAGCCGTCCATGACCAAGTCGATAAACAGTGTCAGCAAAGTCAGCAAGCCTATCATTAAGGCGACTAAACCTATGCTGGCAAACACCAAATCGTTGAACTTGTGGCGGCGTATCATGCTGCGCACGGCTTCTAGATCAGCCAATACGGAAGCTTTTTTGTTACTTTGGGTGTCTTGCGCTTGCATTAGTATTGCTCCCGGAATTTTTTACGTACGACATAACCAATGATGTTGAAAGCCAAGGTCATGACAAACAGAACTAAACCTGCGGCAAAAATGCTTTGGTAGCCTATGCTGGCGTGCGGCAAGTCACCCATGGCCACTTGCACAATGTAGGCGGTGATGGTGGCTGCGCCTTCGGTTGGGTCAAAAGTTAAATTAGGCTGTTGGCCAGCGGCGACGGCCACCACCATGGTCTCACCCACAGCGCGGGAAATAGCCAAGATATAAGCGGCGACTATGCCAGATGTGGCGGCCGGGGTAACCACGCGTAGGGCTGTTTGAAAGCGGGTAGCACCCATGGCATAAGAACCTTCGCGCATGCTCATGGGCACGGCACGCATGGCGTCTTCGGCGACGGAGGCGATGTAGGGCACGATCATCACGCCCATCACTAAACCGGCGCTTAACATGTTAAAGCCAGGCAAGTCCGGGTAGATGATTTGCAATAATGGGGTGACAAACAACAAGGCGAAATAACCAAAAGCAATGGTAGGCACACCAACTAGCAACTCTAAGATAGGTTTGGTTATTTCACGGGTTTTATGTGAAGCAAATTCGGATAAGTAAATGGCGGCTATGGTGCCAACCGGCATCGCTACAGCAAGGGCCACCAGTGAGGTGGTCAAGGTGCCGGCAATTAAGGGCATGATGCCATAATGGGCATCTTCAAAAAGAGGGGTCCACTGGGTATCAGTGAAAAAATCGATCAATGAAACGGTTTCAAAGAAACCAAATGATTCGTATAACAATATGGCGACGATGGCAAAGGTGGTAAACACAGCCGATAAGGCGGCCAGCATGAGGATGAGCTCAATGACCCGCTCTTTAACATTGCGACGTATGTTTTTAGCTAAACGTGGGCTAATCGCTAATTCGGTAATATTGTTGAGCATAGTGTTGGCAGTATTCATATATGGATTTCATCTTGGTAACGCGTTTAAACAACTGGCTTGTCCATTAGTACTGGATAAAAAAGGAGCGGTTTATCCCGCTCCTTTTTTACTTGCTAATTAATTATTTAATTCTGTTGATTAAATCTTTAACCTTAATGCCTACTTCGTTTTTACCACCAAAACCAGTACCTGGTTTCATGGCCTTAAAGTGCGCTTTCACTGCTGCGTAATCTTCGGCTGGCAATGGCACGTATTTCACTTCGGCCACCAATTTTGGTGCGTTTTCTAAGTAGAAGTTTACGAAGGCTTTTACTTCTGGTTTAAATGCCGCTGAAGTAGCGTTCACGTAGATAAACAATGGACGAGAAAGCGGTTGGTACGTACCGTCTTTCACCGCTTCAGGGGATGGCATCACTGCAGGTGAGCCGGCTTTAGCAGAGATAGGAATCGCTCTTAATTTATCTTTGTTTTCTTCGTAATAAGCGTAACCAAAGTAAGCTAGACCGCCAGCATTACCTGATACACCTTGCACTAACACGTTATCGTCTTCTGATGGGGTGTAGTCAGTACGGCTGGCTTTGGCTTTACCGTTCACCGCTTCAGTGAAATAGTCGAATGTACCGGAAGCCGTACCTGGGCCGTATAAAGCCAAGGCTTTGTCTGGGTAAGCAGGGTTAACTTGTTTCCAGTTTTTAACGCTAGAACCTGGTTTCCACATGGCATTCAATTCAGCCACGCTTAAGCTTTTAACGAAATCGTTTTTAGGGTTAACCACAACGGTTAACGCATCAAATGCGATAGGTAATTCGATGTATTGAATACCGGCTTCTTTACATGCATCCATTTCTTTTTGAGAAATTGGGCGTGATGCATCGGATACATCCGTTTCACCGCGACAGAATTTTTTGAATCCACTACCAGTGCCTGATTCACCAACCGTTACTTTGGTTTTAGTGGCTTTTTGAAATTCTTCCGCCATCGCTTCGGTAATTGGATAAACCGTGCTTGAACCATCGATTGCGATGATTTTTTCAGCAGCTAAAGCGTGTGAGCTAGCGAATGTAACGGCCACTAAAGCCGCAATGCGCATGGATTTGCTAAATACAGTATTCATATAATCTCCATCGTTGTAAAAGGTAATTTTCTTAACCAACGTTGATATTAAGTTCCAATTGTGACAAGTATATGACAAAAAATGCATTACCGCTTTAGCGCAAATAAAAAAATGCGTAGGGCTATGAAAGGCGGTAAATTACTGCTAATTTATTTTGCTGTTTAAGTGGGCGGGTGCAAATTTTTTGCAAACTATAATTAAGGAATCGTCTCGTGAATCAAGCGCAGGCTAAAATCAGTGTATTT
>SXGS01313996.1_pt1 | contig 11340 bp, 16 predicted proteins | sample 3174681 | NCBI WGS metagenome assembly SXGS01 (sample SAMN11356861, study PRJNA531348) | freshwater metagenome | isolation source: freshwater sample F1-80 | place: China: Fuxian Lake, Yuxi | collected 2017-12-25 | reverse complement strand
GCGGCGACGATGTGGATCGCGCTCGCGCCCGCCCTTCCAGCCGCAGCTGTGACCACCGACGAGGCCCGCGTGTTGCTGCTCGGCGACTCGGTGACCCACGGGTTCGAGGGTGAGTACACGTGGCGCTACTTCGCTGACGGGTCGATCGGGGACCGCGTGGACTTCGTGGGCCCGCACACCGGCACCTGGTCGGACGAGGACCAGTTCGGCGGCGCGTACGCCGACCCGGACTTCGACACCGATCACGCAGCACGGTTCGGGCTGTCGATGTTCGAGACCCTCTACTACAGCAGCGACTCCGCCCCCAGCGTGCCCGACCTCATGGTGTCGGTCCCCGAGGTGCTGGTGCTGACGCTGGGCTTCAACGACCTGGTCGGTGTGAACCAGACCCCGGGCAACACGATCGACCACGCCAGGAACATCATCGGCCAGGCGCGCGAGGCGAACCCCGACGTCGACGTGGTGCTGTTCTCGCTGCCGCAGGTGTGGTTCGACCGGGTCCCGGCCTACAACGCCATGCTGCCCGGGCTCGCGACCGAGCTGTCGACCGAGGCATCCCAGGTGGTGGTCACTCCGCTGGCCCAGCTCGAGAACGGTGTCGACACCTACGACGACTCGCACCCGAACACGCAGGGCCAGGAGAAGATCGCGGCCGCCGTGGTGGAGGGGCTCGCTGAGCTCGAGCTCGGTGCCCCCGAGCCTGTCGACCCGCCCACGTCGACCCCGCCGGAGCCGACGCAGACACCGGAGCCGGCAACGCCCACGCCCCTCCCAGCTCTCGAGGTGACCACCACCGCTCCTGCCCCGAGCGAGACGCCGGTCGCCTCTCCGACCGTTCCGCCTGCCGCCACACAGCCGAAGGCCGGGGCGCCTCAGCGAGTGAAGGTACGCAGGGCTGGTGGTCGGATGATCGTGACCTGGCGGGCCGGTTCCTACGCCGAGCGCTCGGTGGTGCGTTGCGGTCGCGTGCAGAAGGTGACAGCCGGTCAGCGTGCGAGGCTGCGTGCTCGGACGACGTTCTGCAAGGTGCGGTCGGTCAACGACGCCGGGACCTCGCGTTGGGTGCGGTCCCGAGCACGCTGAATCCAGCGGCTGAGCTCCGCTGAGGATGAGCCCCGGCCCCTCGACGTCGGACGGGTGCTCTGTTGCTGTTCGTGACCCCTGATGTGGGTCTTGCGTTGATTGTTCGTCATGGCAGCAACCCACCAACCGAAACGGGGACTAGAAGCGATGGACCTCCTCCTCCAGCAGTACGAGACCTACCTCCGCTCTTGGCAGGCGAGCGACCTGACCATCAGGGCGCGGCTCACGCTCGCGCGCGGCAGGCTGAGGGAGTGGGGTCTCGACGGCTTCACGGTCGACAACGTGCAGGCGTTCCTGGCGACGGATCGCCATGGTCAGCCGCGGAAGAAGTGGACCACCGCGACGTACTACAACCACCTCGTCGACCTCTGCAACTTCCTCGTCGCCGCGGGCCGGCTCGACGAGTCGCCCATGGCCCGGGTGAAGCAGGTCCGCCGGCCCCACTCGAAGCCGCGGCCGCTGCTCGACCACCAGGTCGACGCGGTCCTCGACCTCACCAGGGGCGTCGTGCGCGACTGGGCCCTGATCGGACTGCTCGCCGGGTTCCGGTCCTTCGAAACCGCCAAGGTCCGGGGCGACCACTTCTCCGAGGCCGGGCTCTTCGTCCACGGCAAGGGCGACCTCGAGGCGACGCTCCCGATCCACGACGAGCTGCAGCTCATGCGCGATCGCTACCCCGAGACCGGGTTTTGGTTCCCCGGACCCGAGGACGGTCACGTCCGGTCGACGAAGATCAGCACCACCTTCGGCACCATCTTCAGCGCCCTCGAGATCGAAGGGTCCTATCACCGGCTGCGCCACACTTACGGCAGCCGGCTCATCCGTGGCGGCGTGAACGTCCGGGTGGTCCAGAGGCTGATGCGGCACTCCTCGCTCGACAGCACGGCCGCCTACCTCGAGGTCGTGGGCGATGAGGAGTGGGACGCGATCCGGGTGCTCTCCGCCTGACCCCGAGCCACCTGCAACGCTCGAACGGCCCCCGGCTCACCAAGTGGCGAGCCGGGGGCCGGCGCAATGCGGAGGGCCTACTTGAGGATCACGGTCCCCAGGTCGACGTCGTTGTCGCTCGGGACGACGAGTCGCAGGCTGTGTGTGGCACCAGCCGGAAGCCCGGTGAGCGGCACCCGGAGCTCGCGAGTGGGCGCCGGTGCCCCAACCCAGGCCGCGTTGATGTCGGGGAACCCTGCGACCCTCACGACCGGCGTGAAGTCGACGTCCTCGCCGGCGTTGTTGGCGACGGGGATCACGACGTGGACGTCCGGGTCGTCGGCGTAGAGCGTCATCGGGGTCTCCCAGCGGTGAGTGAGGGTGGTCGTGCAGCACCCGCCCAGTGGCGGTCCGGGCGCTTCGTTCCAGCCACGAGGGTGGGTGGTCGGTGGTGCAGTGCTCGCAGCGAGCCGGGCGATAGTTGAGGGCCGTCGCCTGTCTGCCAGCTGGTGGCTCGTGAGCTGGCGACCGCCTTCAGGGTGTCCCAGCTGGCTGCGCGAGCGTTGCTGACGAAGGATCGGTTGGCCCAGACCGTGCTGCGCGTCGTCACGGGCCGCGCGAGGGTGCGCCACGAGCTCGACCGGGTGGCGGTGATCGACACCATGGTCGAGTCGACGTTCCAAGCGGTCGAGCGCTGGGTGGTGACTTGGGTTCGGACGTCCCAGGTTGTGGCCAGCGTGCGGCTAATCGAGGTGGTGGTGTCCCACGTAGCGGCGCGGGTCTTGGCGACTTGCCGTCGCGTGTCCCAGCTCGTCGACCGGGTGGTTGTAACAGCGGCTCGCGTCCGCCAGCTGGCGGACCTGGTCGCGGTGACCGAGGTGATGGTGCCGTCGACGTTCCATGACGTGGACCGCTGACCGGTCACGCTGGTCCGCACGTCCCAGGTGGTGGTCCGGGTTGCGGCGGGGCGCGTGAGGACTCGCCACACGGTGGCTCGGGTGCGGGTGACGGTCGCGCGGACGTCCCACAGCGTCGAGCGGACGGTCTGCACGGTCGCGCGGGTGCGCCAGGTCGTCGGCCGGGTCGCGGTGACTGGTGTCGTGCCGCCGCCGGACGCGGACGGCAGGGTCAAGTTGTCGATCCACGCGGCGTCGGATCCTACGTTGCCGCCGCTGTCCTTGGCGTAGCGGACGAGGAACGACGAAGCGGCGGCGGGCAGGATCACCGCGAGACGGCCGGACGCGGTGCCGGACCAATCGAGCCAGCCCGGGCTGGCCTCCGTGGGAGCGGGCGGGTGGGTCGGGACCGCGGCGGCGGTGGCGTCGGGGTAGACGAAGAGCTTGTCCCAGCCCGACTCGCTGGACACCTTCCAGTCGAACCCGACGGCGCGGTAGCCGGTGCCCGCGGGCTTGGTGATGGTGAGGCCGTAGGAGCCGTTGCCTGCGGTCGCGACAGGGGAGCGGAGGGACCGGCTGCCGCCGATCGGCTCGGAGGTGCTGTTCGTCCACGTCGACGTCGTGACGAAAGAGGGGATCGAGCCGTCCTCGAGGTTGTGCGTGTCGACCGTGGAGGCGTCGTCGTTGACGGTGGTCGTGTTCGTGATGCTGAGCTTGGCGATCCACACGCGGTCGAGGTTCACACCGCCGGGGTCCTTGTTGTAGCGGAACCGGATGGTGTGGGTGCCGGCCGTCGGGATGCTGATGCCGGCGTGGCTGGTCCACGCGATCACGCCGGAGTAGTTGGCCTGAGAGACACCGTCGACGTCGATGTGGAGCTTGTCCCAGCCGGGCTCGGTGGAGACCTTGTAGTCGAAGGTGAGGACGCTGGATCCGGTGGTGACGACGGTGAGGACGCACAGGTTGTTGTCGCCGGCGCTCAGCCCTCGGGTGCAGGACAGGGCAGCGGTCGCGCCGGTCGGCTTGTCGGCATAGTCCAGCACGGCCCCACGGGCGTACGAGGCGACCGCGGATCCGCCGAGGTTGGTCTCAGACCAGTCAAGTGTGTACGTGGCCACCGGCTACCCCCTCGTGGTGTGGATGGTCAGCGGGACCGGCCGGACCACATCACAGGCTCCCGGTGTCGCCGGTGACCGCGATGGTGACGCCGTCGTTGGACAGCGCCGAGCTGTTTGCGGCGGTGCGGCGGATCCAGAACGCCTTGACCTGGCCGACGCCGATGTTGCCGAGCGCGACACCCGCCCCGGCGGTGGTCGGGGAGGAGAAGGTCACGCCGGCCGGGGCGGTGTTCTCGTCGGCGATCGTGACGGCCTGCGCCGACGCCGAGCCGACGGCCGAGGCCGCGGTGGGGTCGGCGCCGACGGCGATCGACGCACCGCCGGCGGTCTCGGCGGAGAGGTAGACCACGGCGTTCTCGAGGACGTTCGCGGCGTTGGTGTTGTGCACGAAGATGCACCGGTACTCGACGTCGGAGGCGGCGTTCTCGGCGCCGGTGACGTCGTCGAAGAGGTCGTTGATGGATCCGCCGGCCCACTGGGTGGTGGAGACCTGGTCCCCGAGGGAAGCGTTGGGGTCGGCCTGGGCGGTGGTGTTGCCGGCGGCTGCTGCGACGGACCGCTTGAAGAGGATCTCGCCGGAGGTGATGGCGGCCATGGGTCAGGCTCCGTTCGTGTCGTCAGGCTCGCCGGGGTTGGCGGGCGGGAGCGGGGTCGGCAGCGAGGAGCCGTCGAGCTTGGCGCGCATGACGTAGGACGCGATCGCCGTCAGCACGGTCTTGGCGACCGCGGTGGCGAGCACGATCCAGGCGTCCCTGCTGGAGAGGTCGGCATCGGGCAGCCAGAGCAGCAACGCGGTGGCGATCGCGATCGCGACGTCCCACGCGGCGCCCTGCAGCAGGGTGCGGACTCCTCGGTTGCGGGCGTCGTTGGTGAGGACGGTGTTCACGGGTTCTCCTTGGGGTTGAGGGGCGAGTGCCCCAGCACGGCTTGGGTGACGAACTCACAGGCGGGGTAGATCCACGAGCCGACGGTCAGCCCGACAGCGACCCACGCGGCGCGCTCGAGCCACCTCATCGCCGGTCCTCAGTGGTGAGGACGTGACGGTGCTCGCCGCGGACGAGCGGCGGCAGGAAGGTGACGTCGTCGGGCGGCTCGCTGGTCCAGATCCCGTCGATCGCGCGGGGGCCGAAGGTGCCGGCATCGGGCTCGAGGCCCCACCAGCCGGTCAGGCCCGCGATCGGCATGTGGTGGAAGTTGGGGTCCCCGAGGACCTCGACGTCGTGGCCGTTCGCCTGGTCGCGGGCGACGAGCCGCTCGAGCTTGCCGCGCTCACGCCGGTGCCGGGCGACGCGGCGGCGAGCGGCCGGGTCGCTGCGGTAGCCGACCTTGCCCTTCTGAACGCCGGCGACCAGGTGGATGCAGTAGCGCACCACGATCGAGCCGTCCGCACGACGGGACTTGAGCCGGGTGGCGCGCGTCGGGCCGAGGAACGACCGCTTGCCCACCATGCGGCCGACGTACCCGGGGCCGGCGAGGATCTGGGTCTTGCACGTCAGCGGCGTCTCGCCCTGGTCGTTGCGTACGCCGATCGGGCCTCCGCCGAGGCGGGAGCGGTGGAACGTCCACTCGCCGCGCGGCTTGAACGTCCGGGCGCCGGGGCGGCGGGGCCAGTGGATGAGCTGCCCGGCGGCCGCGAGGAGCCGGTTGCGGTTCCCGGGCCACTCCTGCAGCGCGAGGACGTGGCAGCGGCGGGTGAGGGTGCGGAAGCGTGCGGTGACGCGCAGGACCGAGAGGGTGTCCTTGATGTTCGCGGTCCCGCGGACGACGGTCACGGCGCCCACTCCGGGAGGTCGACTGTCTGCCCGGCGAGCGCGTGGGTGCAGTCGCTGAGGAACTGGATCCGGCCGTCGGTGACGAACGAGTGGCAGACGATCCGCTCGCCCGGCGCGACGCTGTGGTTCGGCTTGTGGAAGCCCTTGTCCGGCGCCCACTGGACGCCGCCCACGAGGACCGACGGCGTGAAGGTCGGGCGCTCGAGGTCGCCGTTGAAGCCCCAGCCCCTGTCCCGGTCGGCCAGGATCTGGTGGTTGTCCTCGCACCCCGGGCAGCGGAACAGGACCCGGTCGCCGTCGGCCGCGTTGGCCAGCGTCGCGCGCGCCATGGTCAGTCGTCCGTGCCCTCGCGGAGCGCCTGCTTCACCGCGGCCTTGATGTCGACGTCGTCGTAGACGCCCGCCCCGGTGCCGGGGCTCCCGCCGAGCAGCTCGACGACGCGGTCCGCGACCTGGTCGGCGATGCCGGGGGCCTTCGACGCCTGGCGAAGCATCTTCTGCGCGGTGCGGCCGTCCGCCTCGAGCTTGGACTTCCAGACCGCGGCGGTGATGCGCTCGAGGTCCTCGTCGGAGATCTTCATGTCGAGTCCGTTCTTGACGTAGTGGTCGGTGAGGTTCTGCATCTCGTCGATGCGGTCGTAGGCGGTCTGGCCGGGGCAGCCCTTCGCGGTGACGCAGCGGTGGCCGTGCCAGCGGGCGTCGGGCCGGGCGAGGCCGGAGCGGATCTGCGCGGCCGCCCAGCGCGCCGCGACGTCGATCTGCTCGTCGGTGACGGGGTCGTCAACCTGCTGAGGCAGCACCAGCGCGCGGGCGTTGACGTTGTTGTTGAAGCCCGAGCTCGTGGCCGGCGCCAGCAGCGAGCCGCCGTGCACGGGGCAGACGCGCCGCTCGAAGGTGTTGACGGTGTGGGTGCCGCGGCGGGTCAGCGGCTGGGCCTCGTAGAGCCGGCCGGTGTTGAAGGCGCAGGCGTTGTACGACCAGCCGGACCCGAACCGGGACTGCCCGATCGCCTCGATCTTGCGGGCCACCTCGTCCTCGGTGCCGATGAGGTCACCCGGGTCGTCGACGACCGCGATGTGGAGGAAGAAGGCGGACGCGACGCGGTCGCACGCCCGGGCGCTGGTGTAGCTCTGGCGGGCGCCGTACTCCTCGCGGAGCCGGATCTCGAGGCCCTGCTCAGCGAGTAGCTGGCGCTCGAGGGTGATGTCGGTCATGGGCTCTCCCTTCTGGGAAGTAGCGGGTTGGGGCAGCCCTTCGGGCATGCCTGAGAGGCGCGTCACGGGGGCGTACGCGGCTTGCGGGCCTCGGGGGGAGTAGGTCTCAGGGGTGGTCGCTGCGGAGACCGGCGAGTTCGCGGGTCACCTCGATGAGCTCGTTCTGGACGCGCGACACCCGCTCCTCGAGCTCGCGGATCTTGGCGTCCCGCTCAGCGAGTGCCGTCTCGAGGGCTGCTTCGCGTGCCTCAGCTGCGGTGACGCGGCGGGTGAGGGACTCTCGCTCCTCGTCCCAGGCCCGCTCTGCGAGCGCGAACCGCTGCTCGAGGTTCTGCATCCGGGTGTGGTCGACCTGCAGCTCGATGGTCTGCACAGCGACCTCACCCTCGGCGCCGGCCTTCTTCCGCTCCTGGATGTACTTGAGCGCTGCGGCGGTGAAGCCGCCGCCGACGAGCAGCGACAGCGCATAGCGGACGATCTCGTCCCAGACCATCACGGGCGGCCTCCTAGGGTGAGCAGCCGCACGCCAAAGACGAGCGCGAAGGTGAGGGTGACCATGGCGGGGAAGAAGCCTGCGGCGCCGGAGACCGACAGCAGCGCGATCGGGTAGACCACGGATGCCAGCCCGAGCAGCCGGCAACCGAGGCGGTAGCCGGGGAGCCTGGTGATCACGTACGCGTGCGGTGATGTGTAGCGGATCGAGCTGAGGCCGGACAGCAGGGCGATGCCCCCGACGACCAGGCACAGGTTCCAGCCTCGGTGGACGAGGTCCGGGAGCGTGGCTTCGAGGGACGCCTGGTCAACGGGCCCGAGAAGCCCTGCGGTTCCGGAGACGATCGAGAGCAGTGCCAGGAACCACTCGGCGGGCCGCTCGAGGACCCCCGCCGGGAGGTGCTCGAGCAGCCAGATCCTCGACGTGACGGCGACTCGGCTCACGCGGTGTCGGCCGCTCATGTCGTGGTGCCGTCACGGTCGGACGTGGTGACACCAGCGAGCCGGTCCCAGGTCTGGCCGACGACGTACTCCAGCTCCTCGTCCGCGGCGTCCATGCCCTTCGCGCGTATCGTGGTGTTGGTGACGATGGTCCAGATGACCGCGTTGATCTTGGGGGCCGGGTCGTTGAGGACCGTCTCGGCGAGTGCGCGACGCTTCGAGGCCTGGGCGGCGGGCTTGTCCTCCTCCTGCAGCACGTTGCTGGCGTACGCCGCGAGGGCGCCCTGCACGCGGCCGCGGACGACGGGGGATGCGGCGAGCTCGGTGATGTTCAAGTACGAAGTCACGGTGTGGGTCCTTCCCGAGTGGTGGATTGATCAGGCGACGTCGTTGGGAGTCAGACCGCTGCTTCGTAGGAGCCGCTGACGCCGATGATGTCGTTGATGGCCCAGGTGACTGGCGTGCTCGGGGTGAAGGCCATCTCGCTGGCGCCGGCGTCCCGCCAGAGGTACATCTTCGTGTTCGAGCCGCTGACCGGGACCGCAAGCGCGGCGTACTGCCGGGCCCCGCTGTCGACCGCGAGCACGGTTCCTAGGGGCTTGACGTAGCTGAAGCCGTAGAAGGCTGGCTGCGGGAGCGTGAACTGCCACTGGCCGCCGGCGTTGCCGAAGGTTGTGGTGCTGCCAACGATCAGGGAGAGCTCGAAGTTGAGGGTGCGCCCAACGAGCTGGTAGCGGCCGGCCAGGCTGCCGTTGCCGACCACAGGGGTTCCGTTGGTGCTGGTCCAGACGGGCGTCCAGCCCACCCACGGTGCGGTGGGGTGGACGTGGTCTGCCCGGGCGGCGCTGGTGCTCACGCCGCGGCTGGCCGTCTGTGCGAGCGCGGCGGGCAGGCCGCTGGTGGCGAGCAGCGCAGCAATCTCGGAGAAGTCGGCGACGGCGACCCAGCTGGTAGTGCCGAGGTCGTAGCGGTTGAGCCGGTCGGTCGTGGTGTTGAGGATGACGCGGCCGTCCCAGAGCTCGGCGCCGGTCAGGGCGTTGCGCTGGGTGGTGGTGAGCGCTGAGACCCCGGGTCGGTCGTGGGCCAGCTGGGCGACGGGGTTGACGCGTGCCGCGATGTCGGCCGGGTCGGTGCCTTCGACCATGGGGACGTTGCGGGTGGTGAACGTGGTCACGGGGTGGTGCCTCCCTCAGGGACGTGGGTGGCCAGGTCGTCGACGGTGGCGAACTGGGTGGCGAGCTGGGCCACGGAGGGGCCGTGGTGGTTCTTGACGTGGTTCACCGAAGCGCCGGCGACGACGACGACCTCGAGGGTGATGCCGACGGGCTTCTGGAGGGCGACGGCGGCCTCGACGGCGGTGATGGTCGCTGGGTCGCTGGTGCCGCCGGTGAGGCGCACCTGGAGGTGCCAGGGCGAGCCGAGGCGCTCGAAGAGGTCGACCTGTCGGCCGGGTGCTGCAGCGCGTGCGGCGGCCTCGATCGAGGCAGCTGACCCGCGACGTCGCGAGGGCTGCTCGCGGAGGTAGGTGCGCTGCTGCTCGAGGGTCAGTCCGGACGGGAGCTGTGTGCCGGTGACGGCGCCGAGGGTTGCCGGCGCCGCGGTGGTGTCGAGGTCGAACAGTCGCGCCCAACCGCCGGGGGTCGGGGCGACGTGGTCGTCGACGTCGTCCGCGGGATCGGCCAGCGCCTCCAGGACGGGCTGCAGCAGGGGTCCGGCCCGGTCGCGGAAGGCCTCGCCGAGGCCTTCGAGGGCGCGCTCTGCGACTGTCACGACACGGTCCCGGAGATGGTGGCGTTGGCAGCGGGCAGTGGTGCGGCGCCGGCCAGTGCGACGTCGATGGTGCCGCCGTTGATCAGGAGCTCGTCGACGTACGTCACGCCCGGCACGGAGCCGATGACGCGGGCGACGTCGAGGAACCGGACCATGGGTGACGGGAGCCAGGCCTGCGGGTCTTCGCTGGTGGATCCCCAGTTGGCGGGCGAGAGGTACCGGCCGAGGGCGGCGTTGATCTCGGCCTCGACGACCGTCGGGGTGGTGCCGGCGTCGGCGATCGCGGCGTACGCCACGGTGATGGCCGTGTAGGTGGGGTCGGCGACGTGGACGATGAAGTTCACTTCGCGGAGGCCCTGCAGGTAGTTGTCGAGGTCAGCCTTGACGCCAGCGTCGACGGGCTGGCCGGCGTCGTCGACTGGGAACACCGTGGCGGTGCGCTCGCTGGGGACACCCGGGTCGGCAGGGTTGTGGAGGTCGACCCCGAAGGCCCGGTGGACGCCGGGGACGCTCCGGGAGAGGGCCGCCAGGTCCTCGGCACGGACACCACCGAAGCGCAGGGTGGCGAGGGTGTCGCTGAGACGGTCGAGGTACTGCTCCCTGGTCTCGGCGTCGCGGCCTCCCTCGGAGGCGTTGACGACCACGGCCGACACGACGGTGGCGGTGGCGGTCGTGATGACGACGTTCCCGACGGGGATCCCGTTGCCGTCCTCGCCGGCCACGAGAGCGGTCATGGTGACCTCGGTGGGGCCGATGGGCAGCGAAACGGTCTCGGTGAGGGCCAGTGCGACCTCGACGCCGGTGTCCGTGGTGCCGTTGACGGTGAAGTCGGGCCCGAGGACGTCGGCGGCTGAGAGGGTCAGCTCGACGCGTGCTGTGGCGGGTTCGGCCTGGAGCGCAGGGACGGCGTACACCGTCTCGCCGACCCCCGCGGCCGCGGTCTCGATGCACTGCAGCGCGAACGCCGCCAGGTCGGCCCACTCGCGGCCGAGCTCGCCGGCGAACGCGACGAGGGGGTCTCCCTCGTACGGCTCCCAGCCCTCGAGCCTGTCGACCAGTCCCTCGATGATCCGTTGGGCGTTCGCGTCCGGGTCGACGGGCAGCTCGGGTGGGATCCACGGCATGTGGTCAGGCCTCCTCGGTGGGCTGGCTGATGGGCTGGTCGTTGGCGAGGTGCACGGTCGCGGTCTGCTCGATCCCGCTGACCAGGACGTCGATCAGCTCGGTGTCGGCGCGGGGCTCCCACTCCTCGACGACCTCGGCGACGACCTGCGGGTCGACGCCGGCGAACAGGGGGTCGGGGAGCCCGTAGTCGGGCAGGGTGCGGCGATCGCCGGGCTGGGTGGCGAGGAGGAGCGCCACGGACTGGGCGATCTCGGCCGGGTGCCCTTGGGTGACGGTCGCGGTCCTGCCGTTGGCGGTGACCGCGAGGGGGAGGGTCAGTACGCGTGCCATGGAGTACTCCTCACTGCTCCGCAGCCGGGAACCTGGTGGCGATCGAGTGGTCGCTGTTGCTGCCGGCGGTGGTGACCACTCCGGCGGTGGTGACAGTGAGCAGAGCGGGAGCGCCGGCGCCGTCCCTGACGACGTCCTCGTGCTGCACGGCGGGCCGGTAGCCGGGCGGGAGG
>SXGS01202390.1_pt1 | contig 11340 bp, 2 predicted proteins | sample 3174681 | NCBI WGS metagenome assembly SXGS01 (sample SAMN11356861, study PRJNA531348) | freshwater metagenome | isolation source: freshwater sample F1-80 | place: China: Fuxian Lake, Yuxi | collected 2017-12-25 | reverse complement strand
CTGAGGCGATGGCAGTCGCCGGTGGGCGCATCCTGGCGGTGGGATCTAGGTCGGACCTGGAGAGTTTCGTCGGACCTGGCACCACGATGCTCGAGCACAAGAGCGGGGTGATCATGCCCGGCTTCGTCGAACCACACATCCACCTGGTCTCCTCGGCACTGGTGTTCGACGGAGTGGACTGCTCGCCGTACACCAACAAGACCCTCGACGCGGTGCTGGTCGCGCTGAAGGCCGCGGTCGCACAAGCCCCTGCGGGACAGGCCGTTATCGGGCAACTCTTCGACCCCAGCCTGATGCCGAACCAAGCCACGTTGACGTGTGCGGTCCTCGATCAGATCTCGACGACCGTGCCGATCGTGGTGATGAACGCCTCGCAGCATTTCTTCTACGTCAACTCCGCCGCCTACGCCGCAGCCGGTATCACCGCCGACACACCCAACCCCCCCGGCGGCGACTACGGTGCGCGCAACGGAGTCCTCACCGGCATCGTCGGTGAGAACGCGGCGATGTTCAGCTTCATCAAGGTGTTGCCACCGTTGACGCCGGAGGTCATCGCGAGCGCGATCACCGGTATCGCCGCCATGGCCGCCAAACAGGGCGTCACCTACGTCCACGAGGCGGCAACCGGCGCGTTGGCCGGGGTCAAGGAAGTCGACCTGCTGCACCAGATCTTCGCCCAGCCGGGGTTCCCGGTCCGCGGATCGCTGTCACTGTGGGGCGAGAACCTCGACGCCTTCATCAGTGCTGGAATCGTTCCGGGATCCGGTGATGACCGACTGCGGTCGCAGACCATCAAATGGGTGTCCGACGGATCCAACCAGGGCTACACCGGGTTCATGCGCCAGAACTACCTCGGCCGGGACACCCGGGGCGCGGCGAACTTCACCGCCGAGCAACTGGAAGCGAACTTCGCCAAAACCGTTGCGGCCGGATGGCCGATCATGTGCCACGGCAATGGTGATGCCGCGCTGGACATGGTGATGGCGGCATTCGCCGCGGTGGCCACATTGCCGTCGTGGGATCCCGCCAAGAGGCATCGCACCGAGCACTCGTCGCTGTTGCACGATGAACACATCGCCGCAATGGCGTCGCTGGGAATCACTCCGAGTTTCCTGATGAACCATGTTCGGTTGTGGGGCAAGGTGATGCGCGATGAGATTTTGGGGCCCGAGCGCGTGCTGCTGCTCGACCGCTACGCCTCGGCGGTCAACGCCGGTCTGCGCGCCAGCCTGCATTGTGATTTCTCGGTCTCGCCGATCGGCCCGCTGAATTACATCGCCACCGCGGCGGCCCGCACGATGGCTGACGGGGGAGAGGTGCTCAATGCCGCCGAGCGGGTGAGCGTGGCCCAGGCGCTCAAGGGCAACAGTATCGACGCGGCATGGATGTGTCATGCCGACGAACTCGTCGGCTCACTGGCCGCGGGCAAGGCTGCCGACTTCGTGTTCCTCGGTGGTGATCCGCTGGCGCATGAGGCCGATCCTGATGCGGTACGCGAAATCCCCGTTCTTGCAACCTATTCCGACGCAGTCGAGGTGCACTCGGCCTGACGGCCGGCTCAGGCCTCGCCCTGCGGGAATTGTTCCTCGTCGAGGGCTTGCTCGAGTGCGCCGGGAGACAACCGGTGCACGAAGCCTAGTCCCAGTGCGACGGACTGGCCCACCAGGAGTGCGAAGAGGGCAGTGCCGATCCCGACGATGCCGCCGAGAGCCCAGCCGGCTACCAGCACGCTCACCTCGATGAGCAGCCGCACCCGCCCCACCGGCCAGCCAGTCACCCGATGCAGGCCGGTCATCCAGCCGTCCCGGGGACCGGGGCCGTGTCCGCTGGTGAGATAAAACCCACTGCCCAGGCCGATCAGGGCGATCCCGAGGAACACCAACCCGAGTTGTCCGATCAGAGAATCCGGCGTGCTCACTCTCGGGTAGGTGACGCCGATGGCGAGCGCGATCACGATAATGTTCATCACCGTTCCCAGACCGGGTCGCTGCCGCAGTGGAATCCATAGTGCGAGGACGGCTACCGACACACCGAACGTCGTCCAGCCGATGCCGAGGCCGGTGCGCACGCTGAGTCCCTGCGCCAGCACCGACCACGGCGCGGCGCCGAGGTCAGAGGCGAGGATCAGTGCGTCGCCGGTGCCGAATAACCACAGTCCGCCGATCAGCGCGGTCAGCGAACCCGGCGTTGGGCGCCATACCGACGGTGCGGTGAACCGGGTGCGCGGAACGGTGCGGGAGCCGCGCAGCAGCGCGCTCACCGAGTAACGACGCGCACACCCATGCCTTGGGTCTCGTAGATACGCAGATCGTCAACCCAAAATGAGCCCTGGAACACGATCAGCACACCGCGGTCATCTCGTGTCGTGGACATGATCTCGACTTCGCTGCGGGTGCGGGTGTTGGTCGGCACCACCTGGCCGCGGAACTTCCAGCTGAACGTCTGTCCCACGGCGACGGGTTCGAACACCGACCCGTCGTCGGCCAACCCCGCTAGCCGGGCGGCCGCCCGGGCCGCCTGCTGCATGGCCTCCAATCCCAGCGAACCGGGTTGCACCGGATCCTGGAAGAAGTGGGCTTTGAAGAACCACGCTTCGGGGTGAACGTCGTATTCCGCGACCAGCCGCCCGAGGCCGCCGGCACCGCCGCCGGGCCAGAAGTTCAGCCGGTCGATCACCTGCAGCCGGCCCTGGGCGAGACACGGGTCGCCGCGAAGCTCATCGCTTCCGTACGCCACGGCGACCGGCGCCGGGGCGGATAAGGCCTCCAACTCACCCGGCTCCACTCGCAGGCCGACCTGATTCTTCAGCGCATCGGGGCTGAAGAACCCAAACGCGGTCTTCATCGTCATGACGACGTCATCGCCCTGGGTGCACACCACGTCGAAGAACACGATCGTCGAGCCGCCGCCCTCGGCGAATCGTTCCAGCGTCGAGGTCACCCGCAAGGTGCCGGCACCTGCGGGGCGGACCAGCACGACGTCGGTGCCGTCGAGGTTCCGGAACACCACATCGTCGGGCCGATTGGCGGCGAACCCGTTGTAGGAGGACAGCCACCCGCATGGTTGGAGCAGGATCTCGATGAGCACCGACAGCGGTACGGCACCGCACCTGCCGTCCTCGAAATACCAGGCGTCGGCGGGAACGTCATACTCCGCGACGACGGTGCCACCCTTGGTCGGGACCCCTGGCGCACTGTCGACGGTCAAGATTCGCGAGATGAAGTGGTAGGGCTCGTCGGGCAGGCGCGGCGCCCGCCGGGTGCCGTCGAACGGCGCGTACAGCGCGCCGAATGCATCGGAGGGCATCCCGCGTCCGCAGGCCAGGAGTGCGCCGTAGTCACCGCGAACATCGTTGGTGCCGGCCAGGATTCGCGCCGGACCGGGTGCCCCCGGCGGCAGCGGCCAGTCCGGAACCAGGCGCATGCCGAATCGTCGGCAGTGGAACACCTTGAACCCGTCACTGCGGCACAGCAGCGCCGCGTAGATCATCGGTGTCGGCCCGTCAACGATTTCCTCGACGAACACCTCGTATTCCAGGAGGTGGTCGGCATCCGGCGTGACCTGTCCGCGGCAGACGAAGCGAGCCATCTCGTCCGGTACCGGTTCGAACCGCCAGCCGTCGCGTTCGATGGTGAACCCGTAGGCGGCCATGGTGATCGACAGCGCCTGGGTGGCCGCGTCGGCCATCAGCGTGCCGGGCATGCAGGGGTCGTTCTTGAAGTGTCCGTCGTAGAACCAGGCGTCCTTCGGCACCGCGGTCGTGGCGCGCAGATAGCCCAGCCCCCACGGCCCGCCCTCGGGCTCGAAGGACACCACCTCGTCGATCAGTCGCAGCCGCCCGCCTGGGGTCGCAGGTGTGCGGGTGTGCGCCGCGGCCCTCTCGAAACCCTTGCCGAAGCACGCGAAGGCGTGTCCGTCGGTGAACGCGTCGAGTTCGGCGCGGTTCAGGGATCGCTTCTGGGTCACCCGTGGCGGTGCGTCGCGCCGTGCGCCCGCACGCGGAACGTCATCGGCAGCGTCCCACAGGACACCGTCGGACTGGCTCAGTTCCTGTGCGGAGAAGAACCCGGCCTGGCCGTTGCGCACCGAGATCATCAGCCGGTCGCCGATGTAGCAGTCGTAGTGGAAGAAGAACAGCCGGGTATCGCCGGTCTTCGCGTGTCCGTCGATGTGGATGTCGTAGCGCAGCGTCTCGCCGCCGCGCGGCAGTTCACCGGTGAACGTCAGGTCGCATCCGAGCAGGCGGTACACCCGCTCGCCGCGATTGGAGAAGTCGGCTCCCAACCACGACGCCAGCAGCAGATCGGCCTGGCCGGACTCGATGACCACGCCCGGTGACATTCGGCCGACGTGCATGTACCACTGGTCGGCGGTGACGTCGGTCTCGGTGACGATCCGGCCGGTACCCATCGACCCGGGCTCGCCCTCGATACTCATCACCCGATCGGCGAAGAGCAGTGGCGGTTGCGGCATGCGCACCAGTCGTTCGTACTGATCGAGTTCGGCGAACTGAGGTCCGAATACCTCCGCGATGGATCCGCCGGCGAGGATCTCGAGTTGGGCGCGTGAGTAGAGCGGCGGTTGCGGCGTCGCCGCGGCGGGTGCGACTGGAGCCTCGGCCGGCCGGGCGGGCGGCGGTGTTGGTGGTGCGGGTGGTTGCGACGCCGGCGGTGGTGCCGGTGGTGGTTGTGAAGCCGGTGGCGGTGATGGCGGCAACGCGGCGGGGGCGGCCGGCGAGGGCAGCGTGGACGGCCGACTCGCGGCCATCCGGACGAGCTCGCCGCGCATCGTCAGAAACGACGCGTGTGCCTGGGCCTGGCGCTCGACGAACCGCGAGTGCGCCTCACTGACGGAGGCGACCAGGTTCATCGCGGTGGCCATCCTGCCGGTGACCGCAGCCGGTTCGGCCGCCCGGTGGGAGATGACGACCTCGGTGTGGGCCCCGTTACTAACGGGAGTCCGGGGAAGTACCAGTGGCGCGGGGTAGTGCGGCGCCGGTGGCATCAGTTGGTGCTGTGAATCTGGCATTGGCGTGCTCCCATTCCCGGACGCCGTGGTGGTCGAGACCGCGGATGCTGTGACGACGGGTCCTGCGATGACGGGTCCTGCGATGACGGGTCCTGCGATGATGGGTTCTGCGGTGACGGCTGGCCAGTGGGCGGGCAGCGTCACCGTGCGGGTGTTCTCCGCCACCGCCGCCGGGGTGGCGAGGTCGCGCAGCAGCTGCATGCGTGCGTCGAACGCATCGACAGCCACCGCCACTCCGTGCACCCACAGCTTGGATACGCTCTCGGCGAGCGCGCGCAGTCCGCGCCGTTCCTGGGAGTCCAGCGCCACTGCCAGGTGTGGTCGGTCGCCGAGGATCTTCGGTATCGCACCGGTCAGGATGGCGCGCGGGCCGTGCTCGACGAAAATGCGAACGCCGTCTTCCCATGCCTGCAGCACGGTGGCGGGAAAGTCGATCGGTTCGACCGCCTGTTGAGTGATCGCTTCGGCCGCCGCGGTTTTCGTCGGCGTGTAGGACCGGTTACCGGCATTGGTGTAAAAACGTACGCCCGGCACCTCGTAGGTCTCGCGGGTGTGGATGCTGCGCCAGGTGTCGGCGAACGGCGCCATCGCGCTGCAGTGGATCACCATATCCAGACCCAATGGCATCGCTTGCGCACCGGCGATCGAGTCGATCACCCGGCGGCACGCCGCGGCGTCACCGCCGATCACGCAATCGTCGGGCGCCTGAACGATGGTCATGTAGGCGAACGGTTCACGCTCCAGCGCCGCTTCGATCGCCGCTCTCGGCGCATTGATGCGCCAGCACACCCACGGCGCCGCCTGATCATCGCCCAGACCCCAGTCCGTCGCCGCGACCGTGCACCTGCCGGTCAGCTGATCGCCGTACATGCCCGAGGCTTCGATCTCGTCGAGCATCGGCTCGAGATCGCGCCACACCCCGAACGCCATCATGGAGTTGGTCTCACCGGAGGACAGGCCGATTGCCGCCTCCGGTGCGAGCCCGAGAACGGTGCGGGAGAACTCCGCGTGCGTCTGACAGACCACCGCGCAGCCGGTGAGTTGGGTGCGCGGAGTCAGCGTGGTGATGCCGGCGCCGTACATCGCCTCGGCGAGGTCGCCGACGCCGGACAGCCGGTCGGCGAGGGCGTCGCCGATTTCGGGCCAGGCCAGCAGCAGGTCGCGCCCGGCACCGGGATAGGCCGCCGCCGCACCGGTGAACGCGAACGCCAACTCGCCGGTGATCGGCTGATCGGCGAAGACGACGCCGGGGCCGGCGGGTGCCTCGCCGCGCTCCAACCGATCCACCGCCGAACGACGAAGCGACTCCAGTCCGGACTCGGTGTCGGAGACCAGGGCGCACCGCACCGGCCCGGTACCGCCCGGGTCGCGCCGCGACATCCGGCGCAGCAGATCGCCGCGGTCGTCGCCGGCGTAGCGCTCGGTGACGGGAACCGCGCCCAGGGCCACCGGCGTCGGCACCGCACTGCCCGCGGACAGGGTGATGCCGCCGGCGCGCCCACCGATCGACTCCAGCCACACCGACCCTTGGGCGCCGCCCGGGGCTGGCTGCGCCCCGGCCTGGTCCACCCGGACCCGCGATTGCAGAGCCATTGCGCGGGAGGCGATTTCGACTGCGGCACTCGCGGCATGGGTGCGACCGAATCGCTCTGCCGCCACGTTCGGACTGGAGGTTTCAGCAGCGGCGCCGGTGTCGACGACGGCGATGATCTCGTCGCCCGCAGCTTCGGCATCCGCCCGCCGCTTGAGGACGAACGCCACCGCCGCGTCGCCGTGCGGTCCGTCGCCTCCTGCCCCGAGGGCGTCTGCGGCGCGCTGGTGCGCGGGCTCACAGCACATGTCGACGGCCCCGGCGACGACGGTGTCGAGTTCGCCTCGGCGCAGTGCGCGCGCGGCGATGCGCAGGGCGGTGATCCCGGAGAGCTCCTCGCTGGAGACGGTGAAGCCGAACCCGCGGAAGTCGCGTTGGGCGTGGATGCGGTTGGCCGGGATGTTCGGCATGGTTCCGACGACGCCGTCGGCGGTCAGCCGCGGCGCTGCCTCAGCGTTGGCGGCGAGCCACTGATCGTCGTCGGCGTGCTGCACCCGCAACCGTTGGCGCGCGATGGTGGCATCGCACCCCATGCCGACGATCACACCGGTGTGGTCGGGGTCGGTGCCGACATGGGCGAGGGCTTGGCCCGCCGCGGCCAGCATCGCCGTCTGTTGGGTGAGGCTGGCCTTGAGTTCCATTGGCGGAAAGCCCAGACCGGCGAGGTCGAGTTCCACCGTGTCCAGCGGTTGCGGGTGCGCCGCCGGACCGAGTGCGCGCCGACGGAAGGACCCGGCGTCGCGCGCATCGCCGGTGACCACACCCATGCCGCAGATGACGATGTCACCCGAGGGCGGTGTGCGCCGCGTCGCCGGCCGGCTCGCAGGCACGTGGTTCGTCACGATCAGGTGGGCGTTGTTCCCGCCGAAGCCGAAGTTGCTGATTGCTGCGCGTTTGATGGCGCCGTCCCACGGTGCGGCGGTGGTCGAGACGGTGAACGGCGTCTGCGCGAGCGCGGCAGTCGGGTTGTCGCACAACGTCGGTGGAGTGGTCGACGCCTGCATGGCAGAGAGCACATTGACCAGGCTGGCCGCGCCGGAGACGGTGATGGTGTGGCCCAGATTGCCCTTGAGCGCACCCAGCCTCAGCGGCACATCACCGTAGGCGGCGACGATGCTCTCGAGCTCGGTCGCGTCGCCGAGTGAGGTGCCGGTGGCGTGGCAGTCCACATAGTCGATGTCCGAGGGTGCCAGTCCTGCCTGCTCCAGTGCCGCGGTCATGGCTCGGGTCTGGCCAGCCACCGCAGGGGCTAAGAATCCGCTCTGGCGGCCGTCGTTGGACAGCCCGACGCCGAGGATGACGCCGACGATGTGGTCTCCGGCGCGCTCGGCGTCCTCGAGGCGTTTCAACGCGACCAGTGCCGCCCCCGCGGACGGCACGAGTCCGTCGGCGTCGGCGTGGAACGGCCGCGACCGGCCCGACGGGCTGAGCGCCTGCAGCGCCGTAAAACCCAGATGCAGAAACAGGTCGTCGGAGCCGTTGACTCCGCCGGCCAGCATCATGTCGGCTTCGCCGTCCTGCAGGGCGTCGCAGGCGAGCTTGATCGCGTACAGCGACGACGCGCACGCCGCATCCAGCGCGAAGGCCGGTCCGGTGATGCCCATCGCCTCGGCGACCAGATGCACCGGTAGCCCGGAGGAGAACCGGTTGCGCGGGTCGACATCGTCGCGGCCGTTCCACATGCCGTCGACGAACGCAGTGCCCAAGGTGCTGGGGTAGGAGAGGTTACCGACGATCAGGCCCGTCCGCGGCGCGGCAAGCGGTGCGCCCTGGGCCTGACGAACGCAGTGCGCCAGCCACCCGACGAGCGGATCGAGACGCGCAAGACCGGTTATCCGCGAGGCGATGTCACCGAGATCGAGTGCGTCCTGGATATAGCCGCCGGTCGCCGAGGAGACCCGCAGGCCGGGTTTGTCGCTGGCCAGAAGCGTCGCCGGATCCACTCCGCGCCAGTGATCGCGCGGCGTGGCCGACAGCAGACAGCGCCCGGCCATGGTGGCCTCGAACAGTGCCTCCGGCGTGGCCGCACCGGGCAGGACGCAACTGCGCCCGACGATCGCGACAGGTTCGAAACCGCTCACGCCGGCGAATCCGCACCCGAACCCGCGACATAGAACTCCACACCGGCAAGCTCCGCGACGAGCGTGCCGTCGGCGGTCTCGAAGGCGATGTCGTAGTCGACGCGTTTGTCGCTGACCGGGTGTGCGGCTAGGCGGCAGTGCAGGCCGCCGTCGCCGAACGGCCGGTGCAGCACCATGCGGCCGATCCGCTGCGGCAGCACCAGCGGAAGGCCTTGCGCACTGGCCCACAGGATGGCCAACTGCAGCCCGCCGTCCACGATGACCGGATCGATGGCCCAGGCCTCGTCGGGCCAGCCGAGCTCGCGCAGACCTCGCAGGCGCGCGGTGCACCCGGCGGATCCGAGGACGTCGAGTCCCTCGATGGCGGTGAAACTGCGACCGTGGAACAGCGGGCCGGTGTAGGCGTCGTCGACGCTCATCGGCCAGGCCGACCCCGAGATCTGCGGAACCAGGCCACCCGGGGATGGGGCTGGTTCGGTGTCGATGATGGCGCGGTAGCGCTTGCGGCCCTGAAAGTCCTCGACGCTGACGATGTACGACGAGCCCGCCGGCTCGAGATCGATTGTCAGGGATTGAATTTCGGTCTCAGCGAACACGACGCCGGAGAGCACCTGGAAGTCGCGCACCACCGTGGCGGCGGTCGGCACCAGAGGACGAACGGCCCGCAGCATCGCGTCGAGCACGATCACCACCGGCACCACGACCCGGCCCCGGACCTGATGGTCGGCCAGCACCGGCAGAGTTTCAGTCGAAACGTCCCATTCCAGGCGTGCCGCCCGCATGCGGTGTTCGGCAGGCGCGGCGACGACGATCGCCGAGGCGCCGGAACGATTCAATGCGTGCTCGGCGAAGAACCGCGCACCGTCGTCCAACCCGATGACACCCACACCGGCCTCGGCGAACCGGCTCTTGAGCGTCGCATCGACCATGCCGCCGTCCCACGGGCCCCAACCGAACGCGCGGACCACGCAGTCGGCCCCGCGACGGGCGGACTCGCGCGCCGCGATGGACTCCAGCACCGCGTTGGCAGCGGCGTATGCGGCCTGTCCGGGGTTGCCGGCCCGCGCCGCGATGGAGGAGAACAGCGAAATGAATCGTAGGTCGTCCGACGATGTTGCATCCAGCAACGCTTCGGCTCCAACGACTTTCGTGCTGAATACCTTGACGAACTGCTCGTCGTCGAGGTCTTCGAGACGTTTGTCGGCCAGCACGCCGGCACCGTGTACGACACCGACGATCGGCCCGAAGGTCTGGCGCACCTCGTCAAGGACGCCGCGCAGTGCGGTCCCGTTGTTGATATCGGCGGGGAAGTATCGCGCGGCGGTGCCCTGCTGTTCGGCCGCCGCGAGGGTGGCACGCACCTCCCGCTGAGCGAGCAGGCTGTCCGCCGCCGCCCGAGCCTGCGGCAAGGTGATCGACTCACCACGAGCCTTCGCCGCAGCCACTAGTGCGGTGGCGATCTCGGCGGTCGTGGTGCCGGACGGTTCGTCCGCCATCGCCTTGTCCGACATGGCCGCGCTGAGCGGGGTGCGGCCCAACAGTGCCAACCGCAGACCGTGCCGTGCCGCCAGCGCCAGGGCCGAGCCTGCGGTCACACCGCGGGCACCGCCGGTGACGACGACGACACCACCCGGGGTAACGCTGATCGACTCCGACGGGGCGTCGGCGACGGCGGTGTTGGAGACGGCCGTGTCGGAGAGGACCGTGTCGGAGAGGACCAGACGGGTGCCGTCGTCACGCAAGGCCACCTCGATACCGCTGCCACCGGCGAGCAACTCCTGCGTCAGTCGGGTCGCGTCCAGTGTTTCGAGGTCGATGGCCCGCACCGAGGCGTTGGGCCACTCCCATGCGGCGGTCTTGACCAAGCTGGCCACTCCCACCGGAACCTCTGCTTCGGCGAAACGTGCACCTGTCGACTGCACGGTGACCAGCAGTCGCGACCGCGAATTGCTCTTAGCCACGCTGCGCGCCGCGTGGAACGCCCGCACGTGCAGGTCGACACAGTCCTGCGGTGAGCGGGCCGGACCCAATGCGGCCAGCGAGATCACTGCGGCGGCCTCGGCCGGGACGTCGTCGACGGCGCGTGCCTTGATCCCGTGGGAGGTCATCACGCGCTCGAGGTCGTCGGCGAAGGCCGGGTCCTCGCGGGTGATGAGGACCTCGCCGTCGCGAAGGCCCGCCATCGTCAGACCGCTCGGTGGCACTTCGGCGAACGTCGCCTCGGTGGAGATCAGGCCGGCCGACGGGGAACCGGGTGCGGCCGAATCTGAACTGCCCGAACCGGATGCGCCGGAGGCCGATGCAGCCGAATGGTCGACTCCTGCGACATCTCCGGGGCCGTCATCGGATCCCAGGCCCGCGATGGAGTCGACGACGTCTTGCAGGGTGCGCAGGCGGGCGAGTTCGGAGGCGGGGACTTCGGGTGCGCCGGGGAAGTGGGTTTGGAGTGCGGCGAGGATTTCTACTTGTTTGATGGAGTCGATGCCGAGTTCGGATTCCATCTCCATGCCTAGGCCGAGCATGTCGGCGGGGTAGCCGGTTTTCTCGGACACGATCGCCAGGACCACGTCGGCGGCGGAGGCCGACGATACGGCCGGTGCGGGTGCCGGTGCCGGCGCGGGGGATCCGTTGGTCGCGGCG
>SXGS01127838.1_pt1 | contig 11341 bp, 10 predicted proteins | sample 3174681 | NCBI WGS metagenome assembly SXGS01 (sample SAMN11356861, study PRJNA531348) | freshwater metagenome | isolation source: freshwater sample F1-80 | place: China: Fuxian Lake, Yuxi | collected 2017-12-25 | reverse complement strand
GCCGGAATTCACCGCGCTGGAAAACGTCTGCATGCCTTTGTTGATTGGTCGAACGGCCATCAAAGAAGCACGTCAGCGCGCGACGGCGCTGCTTGAGCGCGTTGGGCTTGGGCATCGTTTGGCGCACAAACCGGCGGAACTGTCCGGGGGGGAACGCCAGCGTGTAGCGATTGCCCGCTCGTTGGTTAATCAGCCAGGCCTGGTGCTGCTCGATGAGCCCACGGGTAACCTTGATCAGCACACTGCACAAGGTATTCAGGATCTAATGAAGGAACTCAGCCGTTCCTCGCTGACCGCCTTTCTGGTGGTGACCCACGACATGGATCTGGCGCAGCAAATGGATCGCATTCTGCGCCTGGAAGGCGGTAAGTTGGTGGCAGCCTGATGTTTCGTCCGCTGAGTATCTTTATCGGTATTCGCTATACCGGGGCCAAACGGCGCAACCACTTTATTTCCTTTATCTCGATGACTTCGATGATCGGCCTGGCCCTCGGTGTGCTGGCGATGATTGTGGTGCTGTCGGTGATGAATGGTTTTCAGAAGGAAATGAGCACCCGCATCCTCGGCATGGTGCCGCACGCGAGCATTGCCGGCGCTCAGCCGCTGAATGATTGGCAGGTGGTGGCTGATGTCGCGCGGCAGCATCCTGAAGTGGTTGCTGCAGTGCCGTTTGCCGAACTGGAAGGCATGTTGTCTGTGCGTGGGGCGATGCAACCTGTGCAATTACACGGTATCGATCCTGCGCTGGAACCGCAGGTCTCAATCATCGATCAGCACATGCAGAAAGGGCGTTTGAGTGACCTGCGTGAAGGTGATTTTGGTGTGGTGATTGGTGAAATCACCGCGCGCCGTTTTCAGCTGGGCGTAGGCGACAAATTGGCGTTGATCGTGCCTGAGTTGAGCAGCGTGCCGGGTGGTATTAGCCCGCGCATGCAGCGGCTCAATGTGGTCGGCATCTTCAAGGTCGGTGCAGAACTGGACAGTTCGCTAGCCTTGATTCACGTGGCTGATGCCGCATATATCCAGCGCATGCAACCCGGCCAGGTGCAAAGCGTGCGGTTAAAGCTAAAGGATTTGTATCAAGCACCGCAGGTGGCGGCACAGGTGGTCAGCGAGTTGGGCCAGGGCTATGTCAGCAGTGACTGGACATTGACCCAAGGCAGCCTGTTTAGCGCGATGAAAATGGAAAAAACCATGATCGGTCTGCTGCTACTGCTGATCGTTGCGGTAGCCGCGTTTAACATCATCGCCACACTGATTATGGTGGTGGCAGACAAGGGGGCGGACATTGCGATTCTACGCACCCTAGGCGCAACGCCGGGCCAAATCATGGGCATCTTCATGGTGCAAGGTACTGTGATCGGTGTGATCGGTACGCTGGTTGGTGCGGTGCTTGGCATTTTTGCAGCACTGAATGTCAGTCAGTTGGTGGGCTGGATCGAGCGCTTGAGCGGTCAGCAAGTGATGAGCTCTGATGTGTATTTCATCAGCAATCTACCTTCAGAGTTGTTGCTCTCTGATGTTGTGCTGATCTGCGGTGCGGCTTTTACCCTGAGCTTTCTTGCGACGGTTTATCCGTCCTGGCGCGCGGCCCGCATTCAGCCAGCGGATGCCCTGCGCTACGAGTAGCAAGGCAGCACTCGAGGCGCACTAAAGGCAGTACTAACCCGTCGAACATAAAAAAGCCGTCATTATTTGACGGCTTTTTTATTACGGCTGGAGACGGCGTTTCTCCTGGCGCTTGCGCCAATTGTGACCCACCCACCAGCGCCAATAAGCATTCACGCCGAAGTAGCCAATCGCGGCCAGCAAGAGGCCGAGCACCAGCGACCCAAGGTAGAGCGGTTGCCAATGAGTCTGTAATACATGCCCCACCCAGCCTAAGGTTATGTGGTCGGGCATTTGCAGGCTTGGGGTGTTCATTAACCAGGCGCCGAACTTGTAACTGCAGTAAAAAACCGGAGGCATGGTGATCGGGTTTGTAAGCCAAACCAAACCAATAGAAATCGGCAGATTGGCACGTGCCGGGACGGCAATAGCGGCAGCGGCTAACATTTGCATGGGCATTGGAATCATTGCCCAAAACAGGCCGATGGCCATGGCGCGTGATACCGAGTGTCGGTTCAGATGCCAGAGGTTGGGGTCATGAATGAGGCTGCCCAGAAAACGCAGGGACTTGTTGTCCTTGATGCGGTCTGGGTGAGGCATGTAGCGCTTGAATAAACGACGCGGCATGAAGACTCTCTGGCAGGTAAAAGCGCCGACATTATGCACCCTTCGCCGGCCAGCTGCTTTCACACTTTGTGACAGCAGATAAGTACAGCGTAAGGCTTTAGCAAAAGGCTATCTGACTCAAGGAGCGAGTCCATGCGAACTGCACTGTCGGCGTTGGTGGCCGGGATGTTGCTGCTACGTTTCCTCCCTAGCTTGCCGCCGCCTTGGGCTTTGTTGCTTATGCTTGTCGGCGGCATTCTCTTGTTGCCCTGGCGCAGTTATCCCATTGCCTTGTTTCTGTTTGGTTTCACCTGGGCCTGTTTTTCCGCTCAAACAGCGCTGGACGATCGACTGGCCCCTGAGCTGAACGGTCGCACGCTCTGGTTGCAGGGGCGAGTGGTGGGGTTGCCGCAAGTCAGCCAAGGCGTGGTGCGTTTTGAGCTTGAACAGGCGATCTCGCGCCGTGCCGAGTTGCCGCAGCGGCTACGACTGGCTTGGTACGGCGGCCCCGCCATTCAAGCCGGAGAACACTGGCGTTTGGCGGTCAAGCTAAAGCGAGCGCATGGCCTGGTCAACCCGCAGGCATTTGATTACGAGGCTTGGCTGCTGGCGCAGCGCATCGGTGCTACCGGTTCTGTGAAAAGCGGGCAGTTGCTGTCGCCTGCGAGTGGTGTAGGGGCTTGGCGTGATCGTTTAAGGCAGCAGTTGCTCGCTACGCCTGCGCATGGTCGCGAAGGTGGTTTGACGGCTTTGGTGTTGGGCGATGAGTCGGGGTTGTCGAGCGCCGATTGGCAGGTACTGCAAAATACCGGCACGGTGCACCTGATGGTGATTTCGGGTCAGCATATCGGGCTATTGGCGACGCTCTTGTATGGTTTGATTGCAGGGCTGGCGCGCTTGGGTTGGTGGCCTCGTGCATTGCCGTGGCTGCCTTGCGCCTGTCTGTTGGCATTTAGTGGGGCGCTTGCCTACGGCGGGTTAGCCGGTATGGATGTGCCGGTGCAACGCGCCTGTGTGATGGTCGGTCTGGTGCTGTTATGGCGCTGGCGCTTTCGTCAGCTTGGTCTGTGGTTGCCTGTGCTGGTCGCTCTTGTGGTTGTGCTGTTGGCAGAGCCACTGGCCAGTTTGCAGCCTGGGTTTTGGCTGTCGTTTGCTGCGGTGATGTTGCTGATCCTGATTTTCAGCGGCCGTCTGGGGGCCTGGTCCTGGTGGCGTTCATTGCTGCGCGCACAATGGGCAATGGCGGTTGGTTTGCTGCCCTTGCTTTTGGCGCTTGGCTTACCGGTAAGCAGCAGCGGGCCGCTGGCCAATCTTGTGGCAGTGCCCGTTGTGGGTTTAGTGGTGGTGCCGCTGGCGCTGCTGGGCACGTTGCTGTTGCCTGTACCCTGGCTCGGGGCGTTTCTATGGGGCATCGCCGGCTGGGTGCTTGATCTGCTGTTTTTACTGCTCGTACGTGTTGCGCAGTGGCTGCCTGCCTGGTTGCCCAGCGATCTGTCCGTTGGGGTTTGGTTGTTGATCGCGCTGGGGGCGTTGCTCCTATTGCTGCCTGCGGCGCTGCCTATGCGCAGTCTGGGTGTTCTGATGCTGTTGCCCTTGGTGTTCAGCCCACAGCAGCGTCCAGCACCGGGCCAGGCTGAGGTTTGGATGCTTGATGTGGGGCAGGGGCTGTCGGTGCTGGTGCGCACCCATAAACATAACCTCTTGTATGACGCCGGCCCACGGTTTGGCGAGTTCGATACCGGGGAGCGGGTGGTGCTGCCTTCACTGCGGGCGTTGGATGTGCGTGGGCTGGATCTATTGTTGCTCAGCCATGCGGACAACGATCACGCTGGAGGGGCTGAGGCAATTGTGCGTGGCTTGCCGGTCAGCAGTGTGCGCAGCGGTGAGCCGGACCAGTTAGCGGCCATTCTGCGGGCCGAGGCGTGCGTCAGTGGTCAGCATTGGCAGTGGGATGGCGTTAGCTTTCAGACCTGGCATTGGGCGCAGGCCCGCGATGGCAATCAGGCATCCTGCGTGCTGTTGATCGAAGCCAACGGTGAGCGTTTGTGGCTGACCGGTGACATCGACAAGCATGCCGAGCGCGCGTTGCTGGGCAGCGGTTTGCCGATGCCTGCGCAGTGGCTGTTCGCGCCCCATCATGGCAGTCGCAGTTCATCCACGGTTGGCTTTCTGGCACAAGTCAGGCCCCGTGCGGCGTTAATCTCCCGTGGTGCGCACAATGCTTTTGGTCATCCACACCCCGAGGTGCTTGCCCGCTATCAGGCGCTTGATGCTCAGGTGTTGGATAGCGCCCAGCATGGTGCGGTGCGTATCCATCTGGGCGCATTTGAGCCTGCACAGCGTTTGCGTGATCAAGCGCGCTTTTGGCGGGAAAAATGAGAACGGCAGCGGTCGGCGGCACCGTCACCCTATGCTAGAGTGACGCCACTTTTGTGAGGGGGATCTGCCACCGTGTGGGAACTGGTCAAAGCTGGCGGCTGGATTATGCTGCCGATCATTCTGTGTTCTATCGCTGCTGCCGGCATCATCGCCGAGCGTTTGTGGACCCTGCGGCCAAGCCGCGTAACACCGCCGAATCTGCTCGGGCAGGTGTGGAAGTGGATCAAAGACAAAAAGCTCAATAACCAGAAGCTCAAGGAACTCCGTGCCAGCTCGCCGCTGGGGGAGATTCTCGCTGCCGGCTTGGCCAACTCCAAGCATGGTCGCGAGATTATGAAGGAGTGCATTCAAGAGGCGGCCGGACGCGTTATTCATGATCTGGAACGCTACCTCAATGCCCTGGGCACTATTGCCGGTATCGCGCCGCTGCTTGGTCTGCTCGGCACCGTACTGGGCATGATCGAGATTTTCAGTTCGTTTATGGGCTCAGGCATGGCCAATGCGGGCTTGCTCGCCAGTGGTATTTCCAAGGCACTGATCACCACGGCCGCAGGTCTGATGGTGGCCATCCCTGCGTTGTTCTTCCACCGTTACTTGCAGCGCCGTGTTGATGAGTTGGTGATCGGCATGGAGCAGGAAGCGATTCGCCTGGTGGAAGTGGTGCAGGGTGATCGTGACGTCGACATGGGCGAGGACAAGGCGTGAAATTCCGGCGTAAACCGCGGGAAAACGTCGAGATCAACCTGGCCTCGTTGATCGACGTGGTGTTTATCCTGCTGCTGTTTTTTGTGGTCACCACCACCTTTACCCGTGAGACCCAGCTCAAGGTTGATCTGCCGGAGGCTGCCACTGGCACGCCGCCCGAGCAGACCGAACTGAAGCAGTTGGAGATCCTCATTGCGGCTGATGGCACCTACTCGCTGAACGCCAAACAGTTGCTGAAAAGTGATCTGGACGGTTTGATGGCTGCACTGCAGAAAGAGTCGGACGGCGATAGCAGCCTGCCGCTGATCATCAGTGCCGACGCCAAGGCGCAACACCAAGCGGTGATTACTGCCATGGATGCGGCCGGCAAGTTAGGTTTTGCGCACTTGCGTATGACCACCGTCGAGGCGCAGGCCGCGCCTTGAGGTGTGTTTGCCGATGAGCCTGGCCGAACGCATCACGGCAGCGTGGTACGCCGATCACCCCGCGCTCGGTTTACTGCGGCCACTTGAGTGGCTGTACCGCGCGGTGGTGCAGCGCAAGCGCGCGCGTTTTCTGGCGGGTGAGGGCCGTATCTACCGTGCCCCAGTGCCAGTGGTGGTGGTCGGTAATATCACCGTCGGCGGCACCGGCAAGACCCCCATGATTCTCTGGATGATCGAGCATTGTCGCCGTCAAGGCCTGCGCGTTGGCGTGGTCAGCCGTGGTTATGGCGCGCAGCCTCCGCACCTGCCCTGGCGTGTACAGGCAGATCAGCGCGCTGATGTGGCTGGCGACGAGCCCTTACTGATCGTGCGGCGCAGCGGTGTGCCGCTGATGATTGACCCTGATCGCAGTCGCGCCGTGGCTGCGTTGCTGGCAGAGCAACCGCTGGACCTGATCCTCAGTGACGACGGCTTGCAGCACTACCGCTTGGCCCGTGACCTGGAGCTGGTGCTGATTGATGCCGCGCGAGGTTTGGGTAATCGCCATTGCCTGCCAGCTGGCCCACTGCGTGAGCCGGTCGAACGTCTGCAAAGTGTTGATGCGCTGCTTTACAACGGCGCCGCCGCTGATCCGCAGGGTGGCTACGGCTTTACCCTGCAACCGCAGAACTTGGTCAATTTGCGCAGTGGCGAGGCGCGCGCGCTGACGCATTTCCCGCCTGGTCAGGCGCTGCACGCCGTGGCAGGTATTGGCAACCCACAGCGTTTCTTCAATACCCTCGAAGGGCTACACTGGCGGCCTGTTGCGCATGCCTTTGCTGATCACGCGCCGTACAGCGCCGAGTTGCTTAATTTCAGCCCGGCACTGCCGGTGCTGATGACCGAAAAGGATGCGGTCAAGTGCCGAGCCTTTGCGGCTGACGATTGGTGGTACCTAGCGGTAAACGCTGCGCCTTCGGTTGCGTTTGTCGCCTGGTTTGATCAGCAATTGCAGCGTCTTGTGCCGCGCACCTGATTGTTCTGATCACTCGGCCAGCCCTGCTCGCCGTTGCAGTTGCTTTCTACCAAGGACCTCCCATGGACCCGAAACTACTCGATATTCTCGCCTGCCCACTATGTAAGGGGCCGCTCAAGCTCAGTGCCGACAAAAGCGAGCTGATCTGCAAAGCCGATGCGTTGGCTTTTCCGGTGCGCGATGGCATCCCAGTGATGCTGGAGAGCGAAGCACGCACCCTCAACGTCGACGAACGCCTGGACAAGTAAATGAGCACTGCTTTTACCGTTGTGATTCCAGCGCGTTTCGCCTCCAGCCGCCTGCCGGGCAAGCCGCTGCAAGACATTGCGGGCAAACCGATGATCCAGCATGTCTGGGAGCAAGCATGCAAAAGCAGCGCTCAACAGGTTGTGGTGGCGACCGACGATGCGCGCATCGTAGAGGCCTGTCAGGGCTTTGGCGCGCAGGTGCTTCTAACCCGCGTCGACCATAACTCCGGCACTGACCGTCTGGCCGAAGTGGCTGCGGCGCTGGGTTTGGCACCTGATGCCATCGTGGTCAATGTCCAGGGCGACGAGCCGCTGATTCCTCCCGCGATCATTGATCAGGTCGCCGCCAACCTGGCCGCTAACCCACAGGCGGCAATTGCCACCCTGGCTGAGCCGATTGAGGATGTGCAGGCGCTGTTCAACCCTAATGTGGTCAAGGTGGTCAGTGACAAAACCGGCCTGGCCCTGACTTTCAGTCGTGCGCCGCTGGCCTGGGCGCGGGATGCCTTCGCCAACACTCGTGACGAGTTGCCAGCGGGCGTGCCGTACCGTCGGCACATCGGCATCTACGCCTACCGTGCGCAGTTTCTGCATGACTTCGTTAGCTGGGGCCCTTGCTGGCTGGAAGACACCGAATGCCTGGAGCAGCTGCGCGCGCTCTGGCATGGCGTGCGTATCCATGTCGCCGATGCATTAGAGGCACCGCCTGCGGGTGTTGATACACCGGAAGACCTGGCGCGAGTTCGTCGCCTGCTGGGGGCCTGATGCGCGTTTTGTTTGTCTGCCTGGGCAACATCTGCCGTTCGCCAACAGCCGAGGGTGTTTTACGCCACAAGCTGCGTGAAGCCGGACTGCAAGCGCGCGTCGAGGTCGACTCGGCTGGCACCGGCGACTGGCATGTAGGCAAGGCAGCGGATCTGCGCACGCGTCAGGCCGCGCAGCAGCGTGGTTATGACCTCTCGGCATTGCGCGGTCGACAGGTTCAGGCGGAAGATTTCAATGCCTTTGACCTGATTCTGGCTATGGACAACAGTAACCTGCGTGATTTGCAGCAACTGCGCCCGGGCAATGCCACGGCTGAGTTGGATCTGTTTTTGCGGCGTTATCAGCTGCAACTCGATGAGGTGCCTGACCCTTATTACGGCGGCGCAGACGGTTTTGAGCAGGTGCTAGACCTGATCGAGCAGGCTTGCGAAGGCTTACTGCGTGAAATCAAGGGGCAGCTATGAGCCTGCAGGTACGTACTCAGGTATCGCTAAAGCCCTACAACAGTTTCGCCGTTGAGGCGCAGGCCAGTCATTTTGCCGAGGCGCAAAACGACCAGCAGGTGCGTGAAGCGCTGGCCTATGCCCAAGTGCAACAACTGCCTGTGCTGGTGCTGGGCGGCGGCAGCAATCTGCTGCTCACGGCCGATGTGCAGGCGTTGGTATTGCGTATGGGCAGTCGCGGTATCCGCCTGCTCAGCGATGACGGCGAGCATGTGGTGATCGAGGCGGAAGCGGGCGAGCCCTGGCATCCCTTCGTGCAGTGGACGCTGGCGCAAGGGCTTGCCGGTCTGGAGAATCTCAGCCTGATCCCTGGCACCGTGGGCGCTGCACCGGTGCAGAACATCGGTGCCTACGGTGTTGAGCTTAAGGATGTGTTTGTTGGCCTGACCGCTTTGGACCGCCGGACTGGAGAGCTGCACGAACTCACGCTGCACGATTGCGACTTCGCTTACCGCGATAGCCTGTTCAAGCGTGAAAATGGCCATTGGCTGATTTTGCGGGTGCGCTTTGCGCTTAGCCGCAAGGCCACGTTGCACCTGGATTACGGCCCGGTGCGTCAATGGCTGAAGGAGCAGGACATTGCGGCGCCCACGGCGCTGAACGTCAGTCAGGCCATCTGCGCCATTCGTAGCGAAAAGCTGCCCGATCCTGCTGTGTTGGGGAATGCGGGGAGTTTCTTCAAAAATCCGTTGGTGTCAGCTGAGCAGGCGCAACGCTTGCGCATTGAACATGCTGACTTGGTGGCTTATCCGCAGGCCAATGGTGAGGTCAAGCTGGCGGCTGGTTGGCTGATTGAGCGGGCTGGCTGGAAGGGCTTTCGTGAAGGCGATGCGGGTGTGCATCGTTTGCAGGCGCTGGTGCTGGTTAATTACGGCTCTGCTACGGGGAGCCAGTTATTGGCGCTGGCGCAACGTATCCAAGCAGATATCAAGCGACGTTTTGCGGTTGATTTGGAGATCGAGCCAAACCTGCTTTAAACACGCTGCCGCTGGTAATAAGCAGCGGATTGACCGCTTTTTAAAACGACCATAAACGCAAAAGGGGATGCCGAAGCATCCCCTTTTTTATGGCGAGGCGAATCAGGCTTGTGGCTTGACTGCTTCTGCTTCCTGCTGCGGTGCTTCAGCTTCAGTAAACAGCGAGCTTTGCGGCTCAGGGCTTACTTCGGCTTCTGCTGGCGCGGCATCAGCTTTCGCTTCGGCTGCGTCAGTCTCGGCAGGTGCATGGGCTGGAGTTTCAACCACAGCTTCGGCTGTAACTTCTGTTACAGGCTCTGCAACGACCGGTTCAACAGCTTCAACGGGTGCGGTCGAGGCGGGTGCTTCAGTAGCTTCACGGGCCAAGCGTTCGGCTTCACGCTGACGACGACGCACTTCGCGCGGATCGTTCGGCGCGCGACCGTTGCTGCTAACGGCGACTGCTGGTGCAGCCTCGGTGGCTGCAACTTCAGCCACTACGGCTTCGGCAACCGGCTCGGCAGCAGCGACCACTGCGGGTTGTTCAACAACCTCTGCGGCAGGGGCTGGCGCCTCTACAGCAGGTGCTGGTGCAGCTTCGCTGGCTTCGGCGGCAACTACAGGCGCTTCGTTTACTTCGACAACCGAGCTGCTCGGCGCTTCTACAGCAACAGCTTCTGTTGCGGTTTCAACAACTGCTGGTGGCGCTACAGTGGCCGCGACTTCACGTGGTTGCTCTTGCTCGGCAATTGCCGGTGCTACTTCAGCGGCCGTTTGCACGGCTTCTTCTGCGCCAGTGATAACGGCGGCAGTGACTGCTGCTGCAACGACTGCGTTATTGGCATCGACTGGGGCTTCTGCGGTTTCTTCGCTGCCTTCAATCGGATTGCCGTTGGCATCACTCTGACGCTCGCGGCGATTGCTGCGGCGACGCTGGCCACGCGAGCGGCGACGTGGACGGTCACCACCTTCGCTGCCTTCCTGTTCATCGTCCTGCAGGGCTTCTTCAGTGTTCAGCGCCTCTTCATCGCCGGCCACAGCGGCCTGTTCGGCACGTGGTTGGCGCTCTTCACGCGGTGCGCGCGGCTGACGCGGTTCGCGTTGCGGACGCTCAGCACGAGCTTCTTCGCTAACGGTTGCGCTATCTCCTGGCGCTGCATCCAGCGGCTCACGCAGTTCGCGTGGCTGGCGCTCTTCGCGTGGCTTACGGTCACGTGGCTGGCGCTCTTCACGCGGTGGACGCGACTGGCGCACTTCCTGCGGCTCGCGAACTTCTACAACGTCACGCGGGCTGCGTTCTTCACGTGGCGCACGTTCTTCGCGCGGTGCGCGCTCCTCGCGTGGTGCACGCTCTTCGCGGGCCACGCGTGGCTGGCGTTCTTCACGCGGTGCACGTTCTTCACGTGGGCCACGCTCCTCACGCGGTGCGCGGTCTTCGCGCGGCTTGCGCTCTTCACTGCGACCACCACGGTTGCGATTTTGCTGACGACCGTTGCGGCGGTCATCGCTGCGCTGCGGGCGCTCGTTGGTTTTCTGCTCGACAACGGCAGGCTTTTCTTCTTCCTTGCTGGCGAACAGGCTGACCAGTGATTTCACCAGTCCTTTGAACAGGCTGGGTTCGGCAGCGGCTACTGGCTGCGCAGCAACGGTTTCAACCGGTGTTGGCGCGGTGCGCTGTGGCGCGGTCTTGATCGCGGCTTCCTGGCGAACCAGGGTGCGCGTGGCGGCGGCCTGTTTTTCTTCTTCCACTTCAATGGTCGCCATTTCATAGCTGGATTGAATGGATTGGGCTTCCGGGCTGTCGTCACGGATGCGCGTTACTTCGAAGTGCGGTGTTTCCAGGTGGTCATTCGGAATGATCACGATGCGTGCACGAGTACGCAGCTCGGTTTTGGTGATCGAGTTGCGTTTTTCGTTGAGCAGGAAGGCGGCAACTGGAATTGGCACTTGCGCGCGTACTTCGGCGGTGCGGTCTTTCAGGGCTTCTTCTTCAAACAGGCGCAGGATCGCCAGCGACAGCGACTCGACATCACGAATGATGCCCTGGCCGTTGCAGCGCGGGCAGACGATACCGCTGCTTTCGCCCAAGGATGGACGCAGGCGCTGGCGCGACATTTCCAGCAGGCCAAAG
>SXGS01461144.1_pt1 | contig 11344 bp, 8 predicted proteins | sample 3174681 | NCBI WGS metagenome assembly SXGS01 (sample SAMN11356861, study PRJNA531348) | freshwater metagenome | isolation source: freshwater sample F1-80 | place: China: Fuxian Lake, Yuxi | collected 2017-12-25 | reverse complement strand
GTGCGTCTCGAAGGGTGGGCAACAAGCATGCTCGTGGCCCATGCTTCGAGACGGGCGCTTCGCGCCTCAGGGCGGGGGTTGCCCCGCCCGACTCAGCATGAGGCCTATCAGCATGAGGTCCTCAGTGTGGGACGGACTCTGGCGCCATCCCACCTGAACGTCCATTCATATTTTCTTTGAAGAAAAAGTTGCAGGTTTGACAGGAATAGGCTACAAAAAAGACGAGCTTGGCGGATTTCGTTCCGCCCCATCCAGCCCGCCCGGCAACCTGCCGCGGCGGGCTTTTTCATGCCTGAAAGGAGACGACCCATGCCCGTAGTTCCTGCTGAAAGCACACCGGCCATGATCGCTGAACAGGGGGCGCCGATCTTCTGGAGCAGACAGCGCACCTGCCCGGCGGAACCCTGCAAATCCTTAGCGGCACTATAGATTTGCAGGGACAATGAAGCGCCGCATCGAAGGAACACCGCGGATGAAAGAACGACTTGACCAAATTCGTGAACAGGGACACCCGGCAATAGTGCGCCTACGGTCGTCAAATCCCTTGGGTCAGGCCCGGCAAAGCCCTACTGGGCTTCGCGGTTGTAGGGCGTACCGATGGCGGCCGGCAGCCGCGCCGCGCGCCCCATCACGGCCAGCACCGCCAACGCGATCGCGTAGGGAAGCATCTGTACGACGTAGGAGCTGATCGGAAGTCCAATCGTCTGCACGCGCAGGTGTAACGCCTCGGCGGCTCCGAAGCACAGGCAGGCGACCAGAGCACCGAAGGGCATCCAGCGACCAACGATGATCGCTGCGAGCGCGAGATAGCCACGGCCAGCCGTCATGGCATCGGTGAACGTGCCGACCTGCTGCAGCACAAGCACCGCGCCGCCCAGTCCTGCAATCGCCCCGCAGGCCAGAACGGCACCCAGCCGGATCGCCTGTGGATCGGCGCCGACGGCGTAGGCTGCCTGCGGATTCTCTCCGACAGCACGCAGCAAGAGGCCGGCCTGGCTGCGCGTCAGGAAGTAGAACAGCGGCACCGTCATCGCGAGCGCGAGGTAGGTGAGCGGCGGCTGCTTGAACAGCAGCGAGCCGATCCACGGCAGATCGGCAAGACCGGGTATCGGCCACGGTTGCAGCAGCGGCACCTGGACGACGGGCGCCTGGCCGCCGCCGACGATGCTGCGCAACAGGAAGCTCGTGAGACCGATCGCCAGGATGTTCGCGGCGAGACCGCTCACCATTTGCTCGGCGCCGAAACGGACGGTGACGATGGCAATCACGCCCGCCAGGCAGGCGCCGCAGGCCACGCTCGCCACCAGCCCGATGCCCGCGTTCGCGGTGACAAAGGTAGCGACGGCGGCGCCGAAAGCACCGGCCAGCATCATGCCTTCGAGACCGACGGCGAAGACGCCGGCGCGCTCCGACAGGATTCCGGCCAGAGCGGCGAACAGGAGCGGCGTAGCGATGCGCAGAGCTGACGCGAGGAAATCGAGGATCGTCGCTTCCACGCTCTATCCTTTGGCTTTGCGCGCCGAAGCCGCCATGGCGGCAAGCACGAACAACATGGTCAAGCCCTGGACGACAGCCACCAACGACGACGGTACGCCGACTTGCCGTTGCATGCCGAGCGCGCCGGCTTCGAGGAAGCCGAAGAAGAGTCCGGCAGGAACTACGGCGGCGGGATTGAGTGCGCCCAGCAGCGCTATAGCCACTGCGTTGAAGCCGAAGCCGTGCGAGAAACCCTCGATCAGCCGGTAGTGGATACCCAGGACCTCGATGCCGCCCGCGACGCCCGCCAGTCCGCCGGCGATCAGCATGACGCCCATAGTCCCGGCGGCTGGAGAGAAGCCGGCGTACGTCGCAGCCGATCGGCTGTCGCCCAAGACACGCAAGGCGAAGCCGTACCGGGTGCGCCACAGAAAAACATGGGCAACGGCCGCTAGAATCACGGCGACGACGATGCCGTAGTGAAGTTGCGTGCCCACAATGACCTTCGGCAGCCAATACTCAGCGGCGAGCAACGGAGATTGCGGGAAGCCCGCGCCCGCTTCGCCGAGTTCGCCATGCAAAGCCGCACCGACGACAAGCAGCGCGATGAAGTTCAGCAGCAGTGTCACCAGAACCTCGTGAACGCGCCGCGCGATATGGATTGCGGCGGCCAGTCCCGACCACGCCATGCCGCCCAGAACGCTGGCGAGAAGCGCTGAACCGACGGCCAGTACGGGATCGCCAACGGGCAGCATGACGCCGACCCAGGCCGCGCATAACCCGCCGATCGCGATCTGGCCCTCGCCGCCGATGTTGATCACCCGGGCGCGGAAGCAGAGCGCGACGCCGAGGCCGGTCAGGATGTAGGGGGTTGCCTTGTTGAGGCCGACGGCAACGCGATCGAGCGAGCCAAAAGCGCCCAGCAGCATTGCCCGGTAGGCGACGAGCGGATCCTTGCCCGACAGAGCGATCAGCAAGCCCGTACAGAACAAGGCCAGCAACACTCCAACGATGGCAAGACGGAACGACGGTGGCACCACCGATTGCCACAGGCGCTGCACCATCGGAACGCCGGAGGGCGCGCTCACGCCGCGCGTCCCGCTGCCGGCGGATCGACGCCAACATTGCCTGCCATCATCAGGCCTATGCGTCCGACGTCGACCTGGTCGCGCGGCACGACGCCGACCAGCCGCCCCCCTGACAGAACACCGACGCGATCTCCGATCGCCAGCACCTCGTCGAGCTCGGACGAGACATAGATCACCGCCGCACCGCCGTCGCGGAGGCGCAGTATCTGCTCGGCGACAAAGCGCGCGGCGCCAGGATCGAGGCCCCAGGTTGGCTGATGAGCCACCAGCACGCGTGGCGCCCGGTCGAGCTCGCGGGCGACGACGATCTTCTGCTGGTTGCCACCTGAGAGTCGCCTTGCCGGCAGCCACGGACTCGGCGTCCGGATGTCGAACTCGGAAATCAGGCGCCCAGCCACCTCGGCAATACCACCGCGGCTGAGCCAGGGGCCGCTCGAGAACGGCGGCCGCGCGACGTCGCGCAGCATCAGGTTCTCGGCCACGCTCATTGGCTGCACCAGGCTGGTCTGAGCACGGTCGGCGGGCATGTAGGCGATTCCAGCCGCGATGCGCGCCGCGACGCCCAGGCGGGTGATGTCGACTCCATCCAGGAAGATTTTGCCGCGCGCCGGCCTTCGCAATCCGGCAACGGCCTCGGCGAACTCGAGCTGGCCGTTGCCGTCGATGCCGGCGATCGCCAGGATCTCGCCCGGCGATACGGCAACGTCGATGTCGTGCCACGTCACCCCTTGAGCGGCCGGCACTTGGAGCGCCTGCAAATCGAGCAAGGGCTTCGCGGTCGTCCACGGCCGACGGGCGAGCGGTGCCGCGATGTCGCGGCCGACCATCATCTGGGCGAGCTTTGTGCGATCGGTATTGCCGATATCCGCCTTGCCGACGACCTGGCCATCGCGCAGCACGACAACCTCGTCGCAGACATCGACCACCTCGACAAGTTTGTGAGAGATGAAGATGATCGCTTTGCCCTCTTCACGCATGCGCCGCATGATACCCAGCAGAGCGCCGACTTCGGGCGGGCTGAGGTTGGAGGTCGGCTCGTCCAGCACCAGCAGATCGGCGCCGCGCAGTAGCACCTTCAATATCTCTACCCGCTGGCGACGGCCGAGCGACAGGTCGCCGACCAGGACATCGGGATCGAGATCGAGGCCGTAGCGCTCGCTTGTCGACCTGACCAGATCGCGGATGGCATCGCGACGCAGCCAGCGTCCGGCCTCGCGCCAGCCCAGCATGACATTGTCCACGACGCTCATGGCATCGATCACCGTGAAATGCTGGTGGATCATGCCGATGCCGGCCGCGATCGCATCGCCCGGGCGATGCGCCGAGAGTTCCCGATTCCTGAACAGGATGCTGCCGGCATCGGCTTCGACAATGCCGAAAAGCACCTTCATGAGCGTGCTCTTGCCCGAACCGTTTTCCCCCAAAAGGCCGTGAATACGGCCCGGATAGACCGACAGGGAAATGCCGTCGTTGGCGCGCACGAGACCGTATGACTTGACGATCCCGTGCATCTCCAACAACGGCTTCATCGCAGAGAGTCGCGGCGGCCTACTTGCCGCTCCGGGCGTCATCCTTGGTTGGCGCGAACTTCAGCTCGCCTGAGGCGAATTTCTGCCGATAGCTTTCGAGCTCGGCCACAACGGCTGCCGGTACCGCCGCGTTGAACGCCCGCTCTGACGTCTGCTGCAGAGCGGCGCCGGTGGTCGAAGGCGTGTTGTAGCCATAGACCACCAGTCCTGCCGACAGCTTGCCGTCCTTCACCGCATCGGCCGTCGCGGAGTACATGTCGGGCCACTTCTCGACGATGTTCGTCAGCACGTTGTCGGGTGCGATGGCGGTGTGCCCGAAGGATCGCCCGGTGGTGAACACGTTCTTCTCTTTTGCGGCCTGGATAAGGCCTCCCTGGGCGGCGTTGAGCTTGCCGATGACGACATCGGCGCCACCGGAGATCAAGGAGAAGGCCGCTTCCTTGGCAGCCGCCGCATCCTCGATGTCCTTGATGTAGATGATCGAGACCTCGATCGCGGGATTAGTCTTCTTCGCGCAAATTCGGTATGCGCCGACCTGAGCGACCATGTTGGGCAATCCCTCAAGGGCGAACACGCCGCCTACCTTCCCGGTCTTGCTCATGCGCGCAGCGAGTACCCCGAGCTGACACCCGAAGTGGGTGTTGTCGTAGTCGATCGACATCACATTCTTGCCCGCGCCGCCGCCGCCCGCCCCGGAGATGAACTGCACCTCGGGAAACTCCGGGCCGACGCGCTGGGCGGCCGAAAGGAAGCGGCCGGAGTGGCCGATCACGATCTTGAAGCCCTGGCGAGCGTAGTCGCGCATCGCCTCGACGTGATCGGCGGCGGGAACATTCTCGGAGTAGGCCACTGTGTAGCCTTTCTCCTTGATCTTCATCAGCCCGGCATAGCCTTGAGCGTTCCAGCTCTGGTCGTTGATGCTGCCCGGCAGCAGCATCGCTACCTTGACCTGCGCCACGGCCGGTGACGACAGGGCCACCAACACAGCGGCACCGACGATCGCCCCGGCTCGGCGCAGGTGGGAAACTCGGTCCTTCAGCGTAAGCTTGGCATCCATGACGGAACTCCCTGTTGGCTTGGCAGGCATTGCAGTTGGTCGTCGCTCCACACGGCGATCGCTTTGCGCTCACCTTGAGCAATAATCGAGCCACACCGTGTCATGCGCGGCGGGCAATCACGGCGATGGGGCCTCCGCCATCGGGTCCCTGGTGTTCGGCACCGCCGGAGATGAATAGGTCGGTGCGGCCAACGGCGGCGGCAACGACGCCGCCGACCAGCGCGCGGGCGTGACGAGTGGCGTTGATGTCGCTGTCGTCCCACATGATGTGGCGATTGCCCCTGATGCGACCGCTGCGCGACGGTTCGGCCTTGGCCAGGACGGCGCAGAGGCGCTGGGCCTCCCGAGCGCCGAGCTGGCAATCGATTGCGAACCCCGCGCCCCGCAAAGCCAGGCGCACCGCGGCGGAGTCGATGCCGTCGTCCATCACTGCATGGGCAATCACAGCGTCGCCGGCCCAAGCGGCACTGTTGCCCATGACGATGACCTCGCTATGGGTAAGCTCGACGCCAGCCGACGCGCTGGCGCGACTTGACCACAGATCGAGATCACGACCGACGACATTGTCATTCAGTCGATCGGGCGCAACCTCGCGCAAGGCCAGTGCCACGCCCAGGGCGGAGGCACCCCGCGAAAGCCCCATCGAGGCGTAGGTGTCCTCGGTTGCGACGCTGCCGCCACGACCATGCGCTGCCGCGATCCGATCCGACGTCAACAAAGGACATTTCAGCTGAACGAAGTGGACATCATCGATGTCGTCGATCCGCGCCTGGGCCATGGCCCGGCGAACCGCGTGAGCCGTTTCTTCGATCTGGGCCATGCGGCCGATCTCGTCGGGCAGAAATTCGCGGGTAAACGCAGTGCCGATCGCCAACGTCTTGGCGCCGTTGAGCGGCCGCTGAGCCGGTGTTGCGCAGAAGAGGATGTAGTGCGGTGACAGGCCGCCTTCGGTGCCACCCGACATGACCATGGCGACCTGCTTGCCGATCTCCTTTGGCGATAGTCCCAGGCGCTGGCCCAGCATCGCCTGCAGGGCGAACACGGCATAGGCACGGGTGAAGTCATTGACGCAGCCGTTGCCCTCGGTCTTGCCGAGGATGGCCACGACACTGGCGGGCGCGACGATGCCTTCGTCGAACAGACGCTCGATTCCCGACATGTCGCCAGGATGCGCCATTTCTGCCCGCATGACATTGCACTCGAGCGCCACCTCGCCGAGCGCGTTCACGTGTGCACCGGCACCTGGTCTGCCTCGCTGGCGCGGCCCATTGTGTTGGCCTTGCCGATCTTCGAGAACAGATGGTCGCCGGACGTCGTTGGCGGGTATTTGGGCGGTCGACCGGCGTCCTGGCAGGTCGGCAAACAAACCACCTCGGCGTCGTAATTGGGCTGATGAAAGAACACGTGCGATAGCCGGCGACTTTTCTCGGCCGCGACGTCGCGCGGCGGATTGCCGACCCGATGGAGGGTCGACACCCACCGGTCGTTGGTCCACATCGCCATCAGATCGCCGACATTGATGACGAAGTCGTTCGGTTCGGTGCTCACGTCGACCCAGTCGCCCTTGGCGGTCCGGACCTGAAGGCCGCCGGGCAGGTTCTCCTGCAGCAGGATCGTCAGGCTGCCGTAGTCGCTGTGTGCGCCGGCCCGCAACTGACCCGGCAACGGGCTGTCGGCCTGCTCGGGGTAGAGGTTGGCCTGGAGATGGCTGACGTGTCGGTCGATCTTGCCGACGAAGAAGTCCTCCGGCAGGTCGAGGGCGGTGGCGAAGCCTTGCATCAGTGCGGCCGCCAGCTCCTGCATCTCGATGTAGTACTGGGTCCAAGTCTCCCGGAAGCCAGTAGGCCTGTCGGGCCACAGGTTGGGTGCGTAGTAGCTTGACTTGGCGCGTTCGAAATAGGCGTCGTCGCCCGCAAGCACGTGGCCAATGCGAAACGTCTCCTTGAGGTCGGGCGGCGCCGACTCGCCCAGCGAGTACGACAGGCTCTCATCGCCGATCGTCCGGAAACCGCGGATGCCTTTCTGACCGCGCGGCGGTGCGATTGCGAGCTTTTCGGCGAGAGGCCGGGCGAAGAAGGCGCGCGAGACGCTGCGCACCTCGTCGAGCCGCGTGGCATCGATGCCATGGCCGGTGATGATGAAGAAGCCGATCTCGCGGCAGGCGCGGTCGATCTCCGCGGCGGTGCGCCGCCGGTCTGTCCGATCACCCAAGCGGAACGGCGCGAAGTCGATCAAGGGAACATAATCGAGTGAACTCATGCCAAGGCCCCCGCCGCACGTGGACAAGGTCCGAGTACGCCGAAGTAAAGCGATGCCAGCTAGCAGCAATTAATGACCGGACCGCTCTCTTTTTGGCAGCACCCCGCGGGGATCAGCGGTGTCGGCCCGTCGCCAGATCGGTCTTCAGGGCTTCCAGAAAGACCGCCGCTGCTATCGGAAGGCGACGGCCGCGGGCAACCCCGATCACCAGGAGGCCGTTTCCCAGCGCTCGGTCTACCAGTGGGATCGCGACCAGCGAACCGCGCGTCCGGGCCCCGCTCTCGATTTGGAAGCAGATCGCCTGGCCGCGGGCAACAATGGTCTGCAGGATGCCAACCATGTTGCCGGTCACGACGGGTTGCAGGCGGAGCGAGGAGCCTTCGGTCGCTGTGTCGAGCAGGCGCCGGCCGCCCAGTCGCTCATCGCCCAGCAGGACCGGGTAAGGGAGACAGTCGCTGAGGCGGAGTTTTGCGCGCCTGGCGAGTGGATGGCGCCGAGACATGATGGCGTGCAAGGCCTGCGGCGCCTCGGCGACCACGGCGAAACGCGACGAGGCCGGCGGATTGAACGCATAGCCAATATGCGCCCGCTCCCGCGCAACAGCATCCACGACCTCCTGGCTGCTGAGCACGTCGATCGCGAACGTCACCCGCGGGTGCTTTGTCTGGAAAGCCGCAACCTGCTCGCCGACGACGTCGGCGACCGCTTCTATGATGGCGAGGTCGATGCGACCGCGGCGCAGGCCGCTCAGTTCCTCGATCTGCGACAGGGTCAGGTCGAAATCCTGCGACGTGCGTCTCACATGGGCGAGCAGCAGCTCGCCAGCGCTGCTGAGGCGCACGCCACGCGGCACCCGGTCGAACAGCACCACGCCCAGATCTTGCTCAAGATTCAGGATCTGGCGATTGACCGCGGAGGACGCGATGTTCAGCGACGCCGCCGCCTTTCGAATGGATCCCAGCCGGGCCACTGAATCGAAGTAGGAGAAAGTCCGAGAGCGGGCGTGCGGCTTCATGCGTGCATCTCTCCATGGGCCAGGGTCAATGGAGCGGCACGAACCCGCGCACCCCCGCCGCTGCGGCGGCATGCGCGCTGGCGGCTCCTCGCCCGAGACCGGCCAGCGAAGTCGGTGGTGTGCACGGTCGAGTGTCCGGCGGAGCCGACGAACGTCGGCTGATGTCGTGCTGCCCCCGCATCCATGAACCCTGTCACAGTCCAGCCGGCGCCTAAAGGCCTATGGCCAGACGTTCCCAGGCGCGGTGGGCGGAACCCCATCGGGCGTTGACCCGTCGACGAGGATGGTGCCCCGAGGCGGGCTGTAGCAAGTGAGCCGGATCAACTACTTGCAGACGGGTGCGACAGATAAACCGCGCACCCTTTTGCAGGGCTTTACAGCCTTGCCCGTCGCACTTTTCGGTAACGATTGCTTACCTGCCACCCCTCAAGCAGGCGCGATTTCCGGTCCGTGATCGGGTTCGGATCCACATCGAAATCGGGGCCACCTTTAACTGCATCCTCTCGCGCCGCCAATGCTGCCACCTTGACCTGAGCCCCTGAAACTCCTCCAGGAAGGGGTAAGCGCCATCTGATTTGCGAAGCATCGTCGAGAAGATCCCCCTGTAGAAACCTGATCATCTCGTGTGGTGCGGGCGCACAACCGAGCAATATCGGGACTTCGAAGGGTAAGAATTGCAGTCTCCCGCCCTGCACCGCCATTGTGAGCGCCGGCAGGGTGCGCTCGACCGCGAGCGCACACCCGGTTCGCCTTCGAGACTGCAATCTGGTGCCGCGAGGTATGCAATCGAGGGTAATCTAGTTGATGTAGACATTCCCTCCTGCGCGCGTGTACACCAAGGGGAGCGCCCGTTCCGGCCGCTCGATTAGGACGCTAGGCCGCGCTGGCTGGTTTTCGAGGTCTTCCGGACCGGACGCATTCGGGGGCGCCATGAACGTCGCTTTGTCGGAGGCACGCCGGCTCCGTACCGCGCCCGAGGTCGCATGATCTTCGGGCGCAAGCTGGCTGGCCCGTCGCCCGCCGCGTCGGCCGAGAAGCGGGCGCGCCTCCTCGACGGTCCCATCGTCTGGACGATGCTGTCGCTCGCTCTTCCGCCGACGACGGCGACTCTGGCGCAGCTTTTTGCCCAGCTGGCGCAGGTGCACTATGTCGGCGTCCTCGGCGTCGAGCCGCTGGCCGCTCTCACCCTCGTCGCGCCCGTCGTGATGCTGATGCAGCTGCTGTCGGCCGCCGATGTCGGCGGCGCGATCAGCGCGGCGACGGCCCGTGCCAGAGGCGCGAACGACACAAGGGATCTTCAGCGGCTCGTGCTCTATGCCGTCGTCTGCAGTCTCTTCCTCGGGCTGCTGGTCGCGACGATCGAGTATTTTGGCGGCGGCGCGCTCTATCGCTTTCTCGGCGGAAAGGATCGCGTCCTCGACGAGGCCATCGCCTATGGGCGGATCGTGTTTGGCGGGGCCGTGCTCATGTGGATGACCAATCTGCTCGGCGCCACGCTGCGCGGCCGAGGCGAGACGTTCGTGCCGTCGGTCATCCTCGTCGCGAGCATGCTGGGGACCCTGCCGCTCTATCCGATGCTGACCCTCGGCGCCCTGGGCATGCAGGGCCTCGGTCTCGTGGGGGCGGCCATCGCCTTTGTCGCCACCTATGCGGTGTCGACCGTCGCGTTGCTCTTCTACATGCAGCGGATGGGCAAGGAGACCCGCATCGTTCTGGTGGCGGACTGGTGGTCCTGGGAGCTGGTCCGCGAGACGGCGCGCGTGGCGTCCCTGTCGTCGATCCGCACGATCCTGTCGGTCGGTGCACTTCTGGCGGCCACCTACTGCGTCGGCCGGCTCGGCGATGCCGCGATCGCCGGCTACGGCATCGCGTCCCGTCTGGACCTGACGTTCGTCTCCCTGCTCTATGGCCTGGGAATATCGATCCTGGCGATGGTTGGCGCCAACCGCGGTGCCGGGAAAGCCGCGCGGTCCTATCGAGTGGCCGTTGTCGGGACGCTGATAGCGACGGCGCTGGGCGTCGCTCTCGGGCTCGTGGCGGCGCTGCGGCCGGACCTCTGGCTGGTCCACTTCAGCGACGATGCCGCCGTGCTCGCCGAGGGCGAGCAGTATCTGCGCGTCGTGGGACTGGCCTACGCCCTGGGAGCCTGCGGGTCGGCCGCGCTCTTCGTCGGGCAGGCCATGGGCCAGATGAGGTGGTCGTTCTGGGGGACGGCGGGACGCTTCGCCATCGTCGCGGTCTGTGCGACCGGGCTCTTTGGATTTCCCGACACGACAGGCGCGATCGGCCTGATGATGGCCAGCGCCTATGCCGTTCAGGGCATCGTGGCCGCCGCGATCCTGAGTCCGGCAAATCGGCGCTGGTCCTGAGCCGGATTTCCCGACACGCCCGCATTTCCCGACACGGCCGGCTTTCCCGACAGAGAGGTGTCGGAAAACGGCCGGCGAAAAGCCAATCAGATCAACGGCCTGAATTTCCCGACACGATTTTCCCGACGCCGAGGCGTCTAGAAAGCCTAGCCGAAGCGGCCCGGGTCGACGCCCGCCAGCGCGTCCGCCAGCGCCTCGCCCTCCATCTGGCGAAGGATCAGTCGGGCGCTCGCGGTGGCCAGCGTCAGGCCGAGATGCTGGTGGCCGTAGCTGCAATAGACGTTGGCCAAGCGCGGCGCGCGGCCGATGGCGGGACGGAAGTCGGGCAGCGTCGGCCGCTCGCCGATCCAGCGGCTCTGCTCGGCGCCGCCGACGCCGGGGAAGATCGCCTTCAGATGTTTCACCAGCAGGTCGGCGCGATGCCACGACGGCGGCTGATGAGGTGCGGCCAGCTCGACGGTGCCCGCCAGTCGCAGCCCGTCCTGCATGGGCGTGAAGAACAGGCCGCGCTCTGGCGGGCTGACGGTCAGGTCGAAGCGCAGGTTGTCGGG
>SXGS01677283.1_pt1 | contig 11345 bp, 10 predicted proteins | sample 3174681 | NCBI WGS metagenome assembly SXGS01 (sample SAMN11356861, study PRJNA531348) | freshwater metagenome | isolation source: freshwater sample F1-80 | place: China: Fuxian Lake, Yuxi | collected 2017-12-25 | reverse complement strand
TCCCGAGCGCGTGATCGTTCGTCACGAGGCGGAACGGGACGTTCGACCCCGCGAGGCGCGCCGCCTCTGCCTCGATCACTGAATCGCCCTCCTCGCGACCACTGCCGACGATCAGGTAGCCGTGGTCCCACTGACGCCGGCCTGCGCCCTGTGGGCCAGCGCCGTCGAACACGAGCACCACGTCGTGCCCCGAGTGGGTCCGCCAAGCCATGATCCAGTCCGCCAGGCGAGCGCGCGGATCGGGGTTCGCCGCTCCCGCGAGGTCGCGCGGCAACTCGGCGACCTCGCGCTGCACGACCGCTTCCCACGCGCGGCTGCGCGCGACGTTCGAGCCGTCGACGAGGTAGGTCGTCATCACCGTCCAGCCGCGCGGCGCTGGCGCACCGCCTCGAAGGCGAGGATCGCCGACACCGTCGACACGTTGAGCGACGCGACCTGCCCGGCCATCGGGATGCGCACGTGCACGTCGCAGGCGGCCTCGACGCGCGGGCGGATGCCCGGCCCTTCCGCGCCGAGCACGAGCAGCGTGCCATCGGCGAGGTCGACGTCGGTCCACTCGGCCGTCCCCCGCTCCGTGGCGGCGTACGACCACAGGTTCGGACCCTTCACGCGCTCGATCTCGTTGGCGAGGTTGGTGCACACCGCCACGAGCACGTGCTCGAGCGCGCCGGCGCTCGCCTTCACGGCCGACCCCGTCACGCGGGCGCTGCGATGCTCGGGCACGAGCACGCCCGTCGCCCCGCTCGCATCCGCAACGCGCGCGATCGCCCCCTGGTTGTGCGGATCGGTGACCTGGTCGAGGCACAGGATGAGGGGCGGTACCTCGCGACGACGCGCTTCGGCCAGGAGGTCGTCCACCGTCACGTACGGGAAGGGCTCCACCTCGGCCACCACGCCTTGGTGGTCGCCCGTGCCCGCGAGCGCCCGCAGGCGTGCCTGGTCGTTGGTGCGGGTGATCTCGCACCCGTCGCGGCGCAGCCCCGCCACCACGTCCTCGAGCTCCTCGAGCGCAGCGTCCGTCGCGTGCAGCGCGAGCACACGCCGCTGCCCCCGCGCCGCCTCGCGCACGGGGTGGCGGCCGTACACCATCAGCTCCGGGTCGAGCAGCGGCTCGTCGCGGCCACCCGCACCGCGGCGCTTCTGCGTCGCGTATCGATCGGGACCAGCAGTGCGGGTCCGATCGATCTTCGCATCGCGTGCGCGACGACGATCAGCCATCCGCCTGCTCGTCCCCACCCTCGTCGTCGCCGCTGACAGCCACCTCGGTCTCCTCCGCGGCAGCCTCCTCGCCGCCGAGCACCTCGGTGCCGAGCGCCGTGTCGCGCACGACGTAGCCCATCGCCTCGAGCTCGGCGCGGATGCGGTCGCTCTCGCCCCAGTCCTTCGTCGCGCGCGCCGCGTCGCGCTCCTCGATGAGCGCCTGCGCCTCGGCGGTGACGTCGACCTCGCCCGGCACGAGCGACGTGAGCCCGAACACCTCGAGGAACTCGAGGATCGCCTGGCGCTGGTTGCGCACGAGCTGTGGGGTCGCGTGCTCGTCGACCGCCGTGTTGAGGTCGTACAGCAATCCGTTGAGCTCCTTGAGCGCCTCGGCGGTGTTGAAATCGTCGCGCAGCGCCTCGTGGATGCCCTCCCACTCGCGCGAGGAGTCGGCGAAGTTCTCGTCGCCCGCGCCGCGCGTCTCGACCGTCGCCATGAACCGCTCCGTGCGCCGCAGCGTCTCGGTGATGCGGTTGCCGAGCTCCTGCGCCTGGTGCAGCCCCTGCTCGCTCCAGCTGAGCGGCGAGCGGTACGAGCCCGACAGGAAGAACAGCACGAGCTGCCACGCCGGCAGGCGGTCGAGCACCTCGGAGAGCTTCTCGATGTTGCCGACGCTCTTGCTCATCTTCGAGCCGTCGCCGGCCTCGAGCATCCCGGCATGCATCCACAGCCGCGCGAACTCGTGGCCGCAGCCCTTCGACTGCGCCAGCTCGTTCTCGTGGTGCGGGAACAGCAGGTCGAGGCCACCGGCGTGCACGTCGAACGACGTGCCGAGCGCCTCGGCCGCCATCGCGCTGCACTCGATGTGCCAGCCGGGGCGACCCTTCCCCCACGGCGAGTCCCACGACGTGTCCTCGCCCTCCTTCGCGCCCTTCCAGAGCGTGAAGTCGAGCGGGTGCTGCTTGTGCTCGCCCGGGTCGAGGTCGTCGCGCGAGCCCGCGACCATGTCGTCGAGCGTGCGGTTGGAGAGCTTGCCGTACTCGCGGTACTCGTTCACCCGGAAGTACACGTCGCCACCCGCCTCATATGCGAGGCCGCGCTCCACCAGCTGCTCGATGATCGCCACGATCTGTGCGATCGAGTCGGTCGCCTTCGGCTCGAGGTCGGGTCGCCCGAGCCCGAGCCGATCCATGTCGTCGACGAACCACTGCGTCGCCTGCTCGGCAAGCTCCGTGCTCGTCATCCCGCGATCGCGTGCCGCGGCATAGATCTTGTCGTTGACGTCCGTGATGTTGCGCGCGTACCGCACGGTCACCCCGCTGAAGCGCAGGTAGTTCACGAGCGCCTGGAACATCGCGAAGGTGCGCGCGTTGCCGACGTGGATGTGGTCGTACACGGTCGGCCCGCACACGTAGATCGAGAGCTCGTTGGAGCCCGCCGCCAGGAGCGGCTGCTTCTTGCGCGTCGCCGTGTCGTACACCTGCATCTGGATCATGCGCGGGAATGTACCCGACCGGGCCCGGTTCCGACCGTCAGCGCAGCTCGTCGACCGACGCGCGCGCCTGATGCACCCGCCGCAACGCCTCGGGAGCACCGATCGCCGTGAGGATGAGGTCCATGCCCGGGCCACCCGTGGTGCCGGTGAGCGCGATGCGCAGCGGGCGCAGCAGGTCGCGGGGACCGAGCCCGAGCTCCTTGGCGGACGATCGCGCGGCGGCGAGGAACGTGCTCGCCCAGGTGGCAGGCAGGTCGCCCGTCGCGAGCGTCGCGCGCAGCTCGTCGGCCACGAGCGCGAGCGCCCGATCAGTGTCGTCGAGCGCCGCAGCGTCGGGCGCGAAGATCCGCAGCACGTGTGGCAGGTCGGCGGGGCCGGGCCCGTCGAACACGAGCCGCAGCTCGCCGCGCAACGCGACGCGCGAGTGACTGCCCGCGGCGAGCTCGCGCACGATCGGCTCAGAGGCGGGGCTGGGGACGAGCATGCTGCCCTCGAGCAGCGCGTGCGTGTCGAGCGCGGCCATGTCGTCGCGCCCGAGCGACTCGAGTCGTGCCCGATCGACGCGCGGAGCACCGGTCGGCACGAGGTCGAGCCGGAAGGCGGGCGCGTCGTTGCCGAGCAGGTCGACGGGCCCCTGGCCGAGCAGCTCCGCGAGGTATCGGCGCACGGTGACCGGCAGGAACCCCTCGTCCGCGAGCTCGTCGAGCGTGCCGAGCGGATCGCGCTTGGAGAGCTTGCGCCCCTCGTCGTCGCGCAGCAGCGGCAGGTGTGCGAACGCCGGGAGCGCCGGCGCACCGAGCGCCTCGAAGAGCAACAGCTGTCGCGCCGTGTTCGGCAGGTGGTCCTCGCCGCGCACGACGTGCGTGATGCCGAGGTCGATGTCGTCGACCACGGATGCGAGCAGGTAGCCGGGGCTGCCGTCGGCACGGCACAGAATCGGGTCGCCGAACGAGCCCCCGGGCATCGCGACGCGGCCGTGCACGAGGTCGTCGAACTCCACGTCGCGACCCTCGGCGACCGCGAAGCGCAGCACGTGCGGCGCTCCTTGCGCCACCGACCGCGCCGCTTCCTCGCGATCGATCGCGCGGCACCGCCCGTCGTAGCGCGGCGGCTGGCCTGCACGCTGCTGGTCGGCGCGCAGCTGCGCGAGACGAGCCTCGCCGCAGAAGCACGGGTAGGCAGCGCCCGCCTCGACGAGCCGGTCGAGCGCCGCGTCGTACGTCGCCCGTCGCTCGTGCTGCAGCACCGGGCCCTCGTCCCAGTCGGCGCCCATCCACCGGAGCAGGCGCAACAACTCGTGCGTGTCCTCCTCACGCGAGCGCGACCGATCGGTGTCGTCGATGCGCAGCACGAGCGTGCCGCCGGTCGCGCGAGCGTACGCCGCGTTGGCAAGCGCCACCAGCGCGGAGCCGAGGTGCATGGCACCGGTCGGGCTGGGCGCGAAGCGCACGCGCACGGGGGACGAGGGGGAGCCGCTGGTCACGCAGCGCCGTTACCCGGGGCGGCGCCGCTCCATGCGACCTCCGCTACAGTTGCGTCGTGACCCCGACCGTCGACGAACAGCTCGCGCGCGCGATCCTCGACTGGTTCGACGTCGAGGGGCGCGACTGGCCGTGGCGCTCCTCACGCGATCGCTGGACCGTCCTCGTGTGCGAGGTGTGTTCGCAGCAGACCCAGATCGCGCGCGCCGCGCCGTACGTCGAGCGGATCCTCGACCGCTTCCCCACCCCGGCCGACCTCGCGCACGCCGAGCTCGGCGAGCTGCTCGCGATGTGGCAGGGGCTCGGCTACCCGCGTCGCGCCCGCAACCTGTGGCTCGCCGCCCAGGTGATCGACGAGCACGGCTGGCCCGATGACCTGCGCGAGCTACCCGGCGTCGGCCCCTACACCGATGCGGCGATCCGCTGCTTCGCCGACGAGCAGCCGGTCATGCCGCCCGACATCAACACGCGTCGCGTGCTCGCGCGCTGCTTCCCGGGTGGCGCGCCCGACGCGACCGGCCTGCCCCTGCTCGCCGAGCGCGCCTGGGCGTGGGGCTCGGCCGTGATGGAGCTCGGCCAGACCTCGTGTCGCGCGAAGGCCTCGTGCGATGCCTGCCCGGTCATGTCGATGTGCCCCTCGGCCGGCACCGACGACGTGATCGCCTCGCCCCGCCAGGCACGCTATGCCGGAAGCATGCGCCAGCGGCGCGGCACGCTGCTCAAGTCGATCACCGCCGCCGGCTCCGCCGCGTGGGACGATGACCCCGAGGCGGCGGCATCGCTCGTCGCCGACGGCCTCGCGTCACGTGGCGGTGCTGAGGACGAGCTGCTCCTGCCGCCCGCCTGATCGTCCGTCGCCTTTTCGGCGCAGCGGGTAGGCGCCACGCATGGATGCATCCGCCGACGCCCCCCGCTCCGACCGGCTCCCGATGCGCGTGTTCGCCCTCAGTGCGTCGCGCCGGGTGGAGTCGCTCAACTCGCGCCTGCTCGCGCTCGCCGTCGAGGCGCTCGTCGCCGACGACGTCGAGGTGGAGGTCGCGAACATCCGCGACTTCGACCTGCCCAACTTCGACGGCGACCTGCAGGAAGCCGAGGGCGTGCCCGAGGCGGCGCAGCGGCTCGCGCGACACATCGAGGAGAGCGACGGCTTCGTGATCGCGTCGCCCGAGTACAACGCCTCGATGCCCGGGGTGCTCAAGAACGCCCTCGACTGGGTGTCACGCCTGCGACCGCAGCCCTTCGCCAGCACGCACTGCATGCTGCTCTCGGCGTCACCGTCGATGTCGGGTGGCAACCGCGGGCTGTGGGCGCTGCGCATCCCGCTCGAGCACCTCGGCACGCGCGTGCACCCCGACATGTTCTCGCTCGCACAGGCCCGCACGGCGTTCTCCGACGACGGCCAGCTCACGAACCCGGAGCTCGCGGAGCGGCTGCGCAAGGTGATGTTCGACTGGGCCGACCTCATCGAGGCGGCGAAGCACTACCCGTGCGCGAAGGCGCGCTGGGTGGAGTTCCTCGGCGAGCGCCCGGAACCCGCGGTCGACCGCGTGCAGTAGCCGCGCCGGTCGTGCCGATCGCCGCTGGTCCGCCGAAGAAGAGGACCGGCCCGCTCCGGGACGTTGGAGCGGGCCGATCGAATCCACCTGTGGTGGTGAGGTGCGACCCGCGTCGGTGGTGACGGTACCTCGACGGGTCGTGCGCACGGTATCGGGACGGTATCGGCGGTGATCATCGGGACGGTGACGATCGGGACGGTGCCGAAAGTGTCTCGGGAAGCTCCGTGCCGCCTCCCTGTGCCCTTACTGTGCGTCACGGGCCCCGGATGCGAATCCGTAGGTCCTACCTATCTTGGGTAGGTGACGAAAAACGCCTGCTCAGCACCAGTTCAGGCGCCGCGCAGCACGAGGCAGGTGGCAACCGCGGCCGCGCCCTCGCGCCGACCCACGAAGCCGAGTTGGTCGGTCGTGGTGGCGCGCACGGTGACGCGGTCGAGGTCGATGCCGATCGCCGCGGCGAGGTTGGCGTTCATCGACTCGCGGTGCGGCGCCAGCTTCGGCGCCTGCATCGCGACGACGCAGTCGACGTTCACGACCCGGTGGCCCTGCTCGTCGAGCATCGCCACCACCTGGCGGAGCAGGTCCATCGAGTCGGCACCCGCGAGCGAGGCGTCCTCCGACGGGAAGTAGGTGCCGATGTCGGCCATGCCGGCACCGCCGAGCAGCGCGTCGGTCACCGCGTGCGCCACGAGGTCGGCGTCGCTGTGCCCCTCGAGGCCGTGCGTGTGCGGGATGTCGACGCCGGCGAGCACGAGGCGCCCGCCCTCGACGAACCCGTGCACGTCGAGACCCGTTCCCACGCGCAGGCGCAGGAGGTCACCCAGGCCGTCGTCGCTCATGCCTCGGCGTCCTCGGGCACGAGGCCGACCGCCTCGTCCTCGGCACCGGCGAGGTCGTCCTCGTCGAGCGGCTCCATGTCGATCGCGAGCTCCTCGTCGGGATCGTCGTCGCCGACGAGCTCGGGATCGGTCGTGGTCGCGATCGCCGCGACCGGCGTCGCCGGCGCGAGCACGCGCTCGAGCTCGGCGAGGTCGTCGGCGGTCGTCACCTTGCGCGTGCGCGTGTCACCGACCACCATCACCGCGCGCCCGCCGGCGGCCTCGATGGCCGAGGAGTCGTCGGTGATCGCCGCGAGCTCGTCCTCCCCCAGCCCGTCGAGGGCGGCGTGGAGCGCGCTCGCGCGGCAGGCCTGCGGGGTCTGCGCGGCGCACAGGACGGACCGGTCGATCGTCTCGACGATCGTGCCGTCGCTGCCGATGCGCTTGATCGTGTCGGTCACCGGCAGTGCGGGCACGACCGCGTCGGCACCGTCGGCGAGCGGTGCGAGCACGCGGTCGATGAGGGATTCGGGGACGATCGGGCGGGCCGCGTCGTGCACGAGCACGGCGGTCGCGCGGCGGTCGGCGACGGCAGCGAGGCCGTTGCGCACGCTCGCGGCGCGGCTCGAGCCACCGATCTCGATGCTCGACACCTTGTCGCAGCCGACGTCGTCCACCAGCACTTCCGCGGGGCCGAGCCAGTCCTCGGGCACGACGAGCACGATCGAGTCGACCGCCTCGTGCGCCTCGAAGGCGCGCAGGGAGTGGACGAGCATCGCCTCGCCCGCGAGGCCGACGAACGCCTTCGGGCGCGGCGAGCCCAGGCGCGCGCCGACGCCTGCGGCAAGCAGCACGACGGCGACGTCGTCGATCAGGTCGTCGGGATCGTGGCTCACCGTGCGACGGGCTTCCCGATGCGGGTGAACACGAGCTTGCCCGTTGGGCTCTGCAGCATCGACGAGACCTCCACCTCGACCATGTCGCCGATCGAGTCGGCGCCGCCGTCGACGATCACCATCGTGCCGTCGTCGAGGTAGCCGACGCCCTGGCCGCGCTCCTTGCCCTCGCGCACGACCTTGATCTCGAAGGTCTCGCCGGGGACGAACTCCGGCTTGAGCGCGTTGGCGAGCTCGTTGATGTTGAGCACCGCGACCGACTGCGCGTCGGCGACCTTCTGGAGCGCGACGTCGTTGGTGACGATCACCCAGTCGCGGTCGGCGGCCATGCGCACGAGCTTGGAGTCGACCTGCTCGACGCCGGCGACGTCCTCGTCGATGGTGGCGAGGCGCTTCGACTTGCGCAGGCGGGTGACGACCTCGAGGCCGCGGCGACCGCGGGCGCGGCGCACGTCGTCGCTCGAGTCGGCGATGTGCTGGAGCTCCTCGAGCACGAACACCGGCACGACGAGCTCGCCCTCGAGGAAGCCGGCGAGCGCGACGTCTGCGACGCGGCCGTCGATGAGGGCGCTCGTGTCGAGCAGCTTGCCGCGCGCGCCGTCGGTGTCGACGCGCGCACCGAACAGGCGCAGGATGTCGCGGTGCTTCGCGGCGGCGAGCTCGGCGGTGACGTAGGCGATGATGAGCGTCATCGGCAGGAGCAGGTAGGGCCCGATCGGCTCGAGCTGCGAGACGGGCAGCGAGAGCAGTGCGCTCACGGCGAGGCCGACGATGAGGCCGAGGGCGCCGACGACGAGCTCCGAGCCGGAGCGGTCGGCGGCGCGCTCGTTGAGCCCGCCGAGCGTGCGCTGCAGCAGCTTGCCGAGCAGGCCGCCGACGAACCAGCCGGCGATGATGCCGAGCAGGATGAGCAGGCCGAAGTTGAACGCGATCTCGGCGTAGGTGGGCAGGCGGTCGGTGAGGCCGGAGTTGTCTCCGACCTGGTAGCCCGCGATGCCGAGGATGAGCGCGGCGACTATGCGACTGACGAGAATCACGCTGACATCGACCCTACCCGAACGCTGCGGGACTGACGCGCCCGTGCGCACGTAGGGGCGGAGGAACCCGGCGCACGAGGCACGACGGCGCTCGCGGGCGCCGCCGTCTGGATCCGGCCAGCCCGTGGCCACGTCGCGACGGCGAGGCACGGCGGCTCGACGAACCGGCGTGGGACTCGCGCGCGGGGCGTGACCACACGTTCGGGGACGGAGGGCGACATGGAGATCGGGCGACCAGTAGCCGAGTCGGCGCTCGTCGGCGCAGGCACCGGCATCGCTGCCGGCACGGCGTCGGCGATCGGGCACGTCGCGCTGCGTCGATCGATCGCCGAGCATCCGGAGGGCGCGCTCGGGCAGCGCTTCTGGCAGGTGCGCCCGGGCGGTGTCACGCGCGCCACGGCGGGAGCGACGATCATGTTCGCGACCGCGGGGCTCACCGCCGGTGCGCTCAACGCCTTCGACGTCTCGCTGCTGGGTGATGGCAGTGGCGCGCGGCTCGGGCAGGCAGCCCTCGCCGGCAGCGTGGTCGGCGGCGCACTCACCTGGGTGCACCCCATCTTCCACGGCCGGCAGCTCGGCACGCCACGGTCGATGGTCGTCAACATGGCACTCGGGGCGGTCGTCGGCGCCGGCGTGCACGCCGCCCACTCCGCGATCCGCGACTGACGCGCACCGCTCGCCTGCAGCACACGGCGCGCAGGACGCACGAAGGGCGGCGCCCGCAGGCACCGCCCTCCTGAAACTCGCTCGATGACCAGTCGAGGTTGTGTGTTCGATTCCCGCCAGGGAACTCGAACTCCCAACCTCGATCCTAGACCTCGATCTCCTCGAAGTCGTCGACCTCGGCGCTGGCGGTCGTGCCGTCCTTCGCGCGCTTGGCGGCGATCTTCTCGAGCAGGTCGTCGAGGTACTCGTCTGCCTGCTCCTCGTCCATGTCCTTCGCGTACATGAGCTCGGAGGCGAGGATCTTCTTGGCCTTGCCGAACATCTGCTTCTCGCCCGTCGACAGGCCCTTGTCGCCGTCGCGGATCGAGAGGTTGCGCACGACCTCCGCGAGCTCGAAGATGTCGCCCGTCTTCATCTTGTCGCGGTTGTGTTTGAAGCGGCGGTTCCAGTTCTTCGGCATGTTCGTGCCGCCGCCCTGGATGACCCCCAGGACTTCCTCGACGGTGTCCTCGCCGATGACCTTGCGCAGGCCCGCCTTGTCGACGTTGTCGGACGGGACCATCACGGTCATGTCGTTGTGGAGGATGCGGATGGTGAGGTACTCACGATCCTCGCCCAGCACGTTCTTGGTCTCCTTCTGGACGACCGTTCCTGCGCCGTGGTGTGGGTAGACCACCTTGTCGCCAAGCTCGAACACGAGCATTCCTCCTTCAGGTCCGACGAGCGGGGGGAGTGCGCGACGGGGGGTGTCGCGGTCGCCGAACCATTTGCACGGGTATGGATTCTAACGGACTGGACCAGCTTTTGACGCAGTTCAGGCCGATAACATCTGCCAGTCCTTGGATTCCCCGCCGGAGGGTTCTGAAACGGAGCGGCGAGCACCGCTCACGGCGGCCGCCTCGCACTCCGCCACGACCTCCGGGGAACCGCCGGACGGGTGACGCTTACACCCCTCCTTCGGCCGCCGACCCGCATCGGGACGGCAGTTCTCGAGGGTGTGGCCGGGTGCGCACACCCGCGTGGCCGCCCGTGACACGACGAGCGTCAAGGGGCCGCGTGCGGCGTTCCGCGGACGAACTCTCGTGAGACGACCATCGATGGTGGTCTCACGAGAGTTCGTGGGTGCCGGCCCTGCAAACCGCTTCACCGCCCGTGGCACGCGACGTGATCGTCCCGCGAATTTCGTGCGTTTTCGTCAGCCTGCAGCCGGGAACACCCTTCGTTGCCGGAGTTGCCTTGAGGGAGGCGCATCCGGCTCCCGCAGTCACGAGGCATCCGACGCCGTCCCGAACCGCCCGAGGCAGGTCCCGAATGAGCGAGTCCACGCACACGCATCCCGCCGAGAACGCCCCCGGCACGCGCTTCAAGCGCAGCTTCCGGGGGTACCGCCGCAATCTGGTCGACGACGCGATGACGCGCCTCGAGCTGCGCGTGGCCGACCTGGAGCAGCAGGCCGTGGAGCTGCGCGAGGAGCTGCTCGACTCGCAGCACGACGCGAGCGAGGCGCGCCACGACCTCACGCGCGCACGCGCCGAGCTGCGCTACTGGAACGATCGCGCGTCGTACGTCGACAGCGAGGTCGCCCGGGCGCGCCAGCGCGCACAGGAGCTCGAGGGCTCGGCACGCAGCCGCGCCGAGGCGATCGAGGCCGACGCGCAGGAGCGCTCGCTGCAGCTCATCGACCGCGTGTGCGCCGAGGCGAGCCAGATCATGCAGGCCGCGCGCGAGGAAGCGCGCGAGATGTTCCTCCGCTTCGAGACCGACGTCGACATGTCGAAGCAGAAGCTCGACAAGCTCGAGGAGGTGCGCCGCGAGGTCGCCTCCACGATGCAGGGCGCGCTGACGCAGTTCGAGAGCGCGGTGCGCGAGCTCGACAAGGTCGCGCCCGCCAAGCGCATCGTCGAGTCGCTCGAGGCGCCGACGCGCCGCGCGGTGCCGACGTTCGGCAAGAAGAAGGCGCTCGAGGCGGCGAAGCGCTTCGACGACGGCATCGACCGCTCGGCGAACGCGGCGATGTCGACGCCGGTGATGACCGACACGACGATCGAGGCGACCGCGCAGGGTGCGCCCACCGTGCTCGCCGCGACGGTGACCGACGCCACCGAGGGCGAGCACGACGCGACGAGCGTGTCGGCGCCGACGCCGACGGTGATCGACCTCACGGGCACGCCGACCGGCCATGCACAGTCGTCGAGC
>SXGS01620829.1_pt1 | contig 11346 bp, 6 predicted proteins | sample 3174681 | NCBI WGS metagenome assembly SXGS01 (sample SAMN11356861, study PRJNA531348) | freshwater metagenome | isolation source: freshwater sample F1-80 | place: China: Fuxian Lake, Yuxi | collected 2017-12-25 | reverse complement strand
GATCGGCGAAGGCGAAGCCGACGCGTCGCGTCAGTCGGACCCACATGTCCCAATCCTCGGTCGGCTCCGCCGCTTCGGCGACGCCTCCGCCGTGTCTGAACGCATCCGCGCGGATGAGCACGACGCCCGGCGTGAATGCGTTGCAGCCCGTGAGAAACGCACCGAAGTCGGACGGCTCGTCGGGGCGGAGAGCATGGACTCGGCCGTCCTCGAATCGCCGGCGCAAGCGTTGTTCAGCAAGAAACGCCGTGTCCTGTATGGGCGCGGACGCGGCATCGATTAGCGTGGCGAGGCCGTAGGCGCCGACGCCTTGCGGCAGCCGCTCGGCGGCCGCGATCAATACGGACAGTGCATCGGATGTCCAGACATCATCTGCATCGAGGAATGCGCAATAGTCCGCTCCGTGACCCGCCGCGGCGAATCCTTCGTTGCGGGCGGTCGCGACGCCGCCCTTCCTCCGTCGGAGGATCGAGACGCGGGGGTCGGATCCGGCGGCGGCTTCTGCGACGTCGCCCGTGCCGTCGTCCGAGCCGTCGTCGACGACGACGAGCCGGAATCGCACGTGCGTCTGGGCGCGGACCGACGCTACGGTTTCGCCGATGAAGCGTGCGGCGCGGTAGGCCGGGACGACCACGGCGACGAACGGTGACGAGGCATCCACGGGCCGATCTTGGCCGCTGCGAAGGCAGGGCTCAAGCGGCGCGGCGGATCAGACGGCGGCGGTCGTTCCCGCCTTGCGCATCGATTCCGCCGGGCCGACCAGAACACGCCAGAAGTCGCGGTCCTTGCCGAAGAAGTCGCGAGGCTTGTCGGCCGGCCGCGCCAAGTAGATCTGCGGACCCGTCGCTTCCGTTCCGCCCCACTCGGCGAAGGCGTCGAACGTGACTTCGCCGGGCGGCGCGGCTCCCGGCGTCGCGGACCACGCCTCGAGTTCGGCGGCGAACGCCTCGCGGGTGAGTTCGTCCGAGCGGACGATCTCGGCGTTCAGGAAGCGCTCCGCATGGATGAGTTCTTCGACCTTGCTCGTCGGATGATCCGGATACTTGACTGCGAGCACGTGGCGCACCGCTTCGGTCGAAAGGTGCTTCTCGTCGTCTTCCGTGAGCCTTTGCACGAGCAGCTTGGCGCGGAGCGCGGAGAAATCCTTCGGAACGAGCTTGAGCCCCCACAACGCCTCGACGAAGACGGCGCCGAAGGCTTCGAAGAAGTCGACGGGTCGCACGCCGAGCAGTCGGACCAAGCGGCGCGCGAGCCCGGGGAATTTCTCGTACCACTTGGCGCCGACCATGATGAGTCCGCCGCGCAGGAGATCCTCCTGCGTGAAGCGGTGCGTCTCATACACGATGCGGAACTCGCCTTCGTACTTGAGTCCGAACTCTTCGCGCTTCCGCCAAAAACCCGTCGCCGGGAGGACCGAGAACGGAAAGATATAGATGGTCTCCGGGCGCGTAGCGAAGGCGTAGTCGACCGAGGCGCGGAATCCTTCCAACGTGTCGTTCGGCAGGCCGAGGATGAGCTGCTGGGCGTTCGATGCGAGACCGTGCTTCTTCAAGAGCGCGATCTTCTTGTCGAGGAACGGCCGGTCCCAGCTCCGGTTGAGCGTCTCGTAGGCTTCCTCGTTCGTCGTCTGGATGCCGGTCTCCAGATAGATGCCGGCCTCTTTCAGGAGGGCGCAGAGCTCGTCGTCGAGGAAGTCGAGGTTCGGAAAGAAGGTGATCGACTGGCCCGGCCGCTTGCGGTCGATGATGAAGCGAAGAAGCTTCTTCGCCGTCGATTTTTTGTAGCCGAACATCGAATCGAAGAACCAGATCGACTTGAGCTTCGGCAGGGCCAACATGCGGCCGAGGTCGGAGAACACGCGTTCGTCGGAGTACGCGCGCCGGGTCGTTCCGCCCCAGTAGCAATAGTTGCAACCCATGTAGCAACCGCGGAAGGTCTCGATCGCCAGCGACTCGATGTTCTCGAAATCGAGTTCGCCCGAGTCGAGCATCGACGGAATTTCATCCAAGTTCTCGAGTACGCCTGCGCCTTCGTTGGCCGTGACGGAGCCCGTCGACGGATCGCGCCACGTCACGCCCTTGATGTCCGCGGGCCCGGGTCCTTCGCCGGCGCGGTGAAGCAGCAGCGCACGGAACGTCGCTTCGCCTTCGTCGCGAACGACGACGTCTACCCCCGGGTGCTCGCGCATGAGTTCGAGCGTGTCGTCCTTATCCGAGACGTCCGGTCCGCCCCAGACGATGAGCGCGTCAGGAAAGAGCTCGCGCAGCTTGCGGGTCGCTTCGTACATCCGGAAACGCGACCAGATGTAGACGCTGAGTCCGATGACGTCGGGGCGGAAATCCAGCGCTTCCTTCGTGAGCCGTTCGACGAAGGCGGTCGGGTCGTCCTGAACCATCGACTTGAAGGTCCGAAACGTCGCCCGCTCGCGGAGAGCGGGGTGGGCTAGGGCGTAGCCCTTCAGGTTGGCGCAGGCCAACGAAGCTTGAGCGAAATCGGCGTGGGCAAGTAAGACGCGCATCAGAGGGAAGGTCCGGTCTTTTTGAGTCTTTCGGCGGCCGACGGAGGCGCCGTAAACCGTCGGCCGGGAAAGCTTAGCGATTCGTCTTACGAACGCGAACGGCGGATTGCAGCAAAGAGAGGACTGCAGGCTTGCCGGCCGGAGCGTCGAGTTTCGCACGTGCACCGTAGGGCAGCGACCAAGACTTGCCGCGATGCCCGAAAGGGAACCCGGTCGCGACCGGGATTCCGAGCGCCCGGCATCGGTCCTTCAGCACCCATGAGAGGTTCGTCTCTTCCGTTCCTCCCGGGGCGTTACATCGGGCGAAGTCGCCGAACACGACCCCCGCCGCCTGCTTCAAAAACCCGGACTGGGCGAGTTGGGTCAGCATGCGATCGATGCGGTAGGGCTCCTCCTCCACCTCTTCGATGAAGACGATCGCCCCGGTCGCATCGGGGGCGAACGGCGTCCCCTGTAGGGCGGACAGGAGGCTCAAGTTGCCCCCGATGAGCGGTCCCTCGGCTTCTCCTGCAAACAAGGTCCACGGCGCTGGTTCACCTCCGACCGGCGCGAGCCGACCGGGAGGTTTCGGATCGAACAAGAGTTTCTTCTGCAACGCCTCGCCCGCAGCGTCGAAGGCGAGATCGTCCTTCGTCGCCACCATGGGCCCGTGGATCCCGACCGCGCCGACGACTTTATGGGCCGCGGCAAGCAGCGCCGTGACGTCGCTGTAGCCGACGATCGGTTTCGGCGATTTGGCGAACCCGCGCCAATCCAACTTCGGGAGCAGGCGCGTCACGCCGTAGCCGCCGCGCATGCAGAAGATCGCCTTCAACGACGGATCGTCCAGCGCCGCCTGCAGGTCCGCGAGCCGAGCCGTATCGTCGCCGGCCAGATAGCCCTTCGCTTGCAGCGCCGCCGAGCCCATGAGCGGAGTCAGGCCCCAGCGCATGAGCCGCCTCACGCCCTGCTCGCTCGCCGCGGCGTCGCGCGTCGGACCGGCGGGAGAGATCAGCGCGACTTGGTCGCCGTTTTGAAGCGCGGGCGGGAAGACCGGATCGGGCATGTCGAGACCTTAGCGGAGCGCGGCGACCTTGACCTTAGCGGCGTCCGCGATTGGCGCGTTCCTTGGCGCGGGAGAGCGCTTCTCCGAGTCCGACCGGCCCCTCCGGCGGTGCGACGGGAGCCGGACCCGACGGGCCGCTCGGACCCTCGTCCCGGCCGGAATCGCTTTCCGGACGGGCGGTCGAACCGCCGACGGCTGAAGCGGCGCGCTTTGACGTGCGGCGCGAACGGAACGCGGCGAGCCTGGCGGCGAGTTTCGCCGGGAGCCGGAATCTCGGGAAGGGAATTTCGAGTCGGCGGACCGCGATCTCCGCCAGCAAGAGGAGGACGGCCGCCGCCGCCAGCATCCGGCCGAGATCGACGAAACCGGCGCTTTCCCGTTCGCCGGAGAATAGCTCGGCGGTCGGGGGTTCGATGCGGCCGCCGGACGCCTCCGCGAGTTCGGCCAAGAGCCGCTCCCCGGCGCGCGGATCGGAGGCGGGGGCGTACTCCGGAGAATAGGGCAGCGCGATCGGGGCGACGCGGAGCGCGCGGCCGTCGCCCGCGTCCGCAGCCGCGCGATAGACGCCGGCGCCGGTCAACGGGAATCGCGCTTCGAGCCGTCGTTCGCCGACCCGCGTCAGCACGACGTCGCGGGCGACGCCGTCCGGCCCGGCGACTTTCGCCGTGGCGCGGCCGAGGAGCGCTTCCCGACCGGCCTCCGCTTCGATCGACAACACCGCTTCGTGGCCGTCGCGGACGAGCTCGGCGAAGAGATCGCCGCCTGCATCGCTCCCGCCGAGCCAGCGTGCGGTCGTGCTCAGAAACGGCCCGAGGCCGGCCCACGTCGCGAGTCCGCCGCTGGCTTCGCCGTCGATCTCTCCGAGGAACGCCGCCGTGCGCCCGAGGCCTGCTTGCCGGAACGCGAACGCGGGCGCCGCCTCGGCGTCTCGCGTCACGTAGCCGGCCGACGAGCCCGGCCGCAAGAAAGCGATGGAGTACCCGCCGAGCGTCGGCCCCGGGCCGAGGTCGAGGTCGCCCACCGCACGCAACTCCGGCCGTGCGTCGAGCGCGGCCGGCTCGTCTTGGAACGTGGAGCGTGCGACCTGCATCGTCTCTTCCGCGAAAACGCGGGGAAGGTCCGCCGGGTCGGAGGCGAAGAAGCAGCGACCGCCGCCCAGGACCGCGATCTCTTTCAAAAGCGCCGCGTCGGAATCCGTCTCGGCTCCGAGTCCGATCACGGAGACGGTGACGCCGCGCGATAGAAGCTCGGGCACGAACGTCCGATAGTCGCCGGGCTCCTCGGCGTCGGCGGCGTCGGCGAACAGCACGATGTGCTTGTTGCGCTGCGGCGCCGTTGCGAGTTGATCGGCCGCGGCTTGCAGGGCCGCACCGACGAAGATGCCGCCGCCGGACGATTCGATCCGGCGCACTTTCTCGATCATCTCGCCGATATCGTCGACCGCGGTCTGTTCGACGACGACGTGCGGCGAAGAGTCGACGGCGATGACGCTCACCGAATCCTGCGGTCCCAAGCGTTCGATCGCCGCGATCGTCCCTTGGTTCGCGAGGTCCATCTTGACGAGGCCGGGCCCGGCCGGGGCCGACATCGATCCCGATCGGTCGAGGGGGACCGACATCGCGAGCGCGAACTTGCGCTGCTCCTGCCGGACCTCGAGCGTGACGGGAAGCACCGCTTCGACGTCTCCGCGCCGATAGCCGCCCGCGCCGAACGACGCGCGGCCTCCGGTCATCATGAGCCCGCCGCCGAAATCCTCGACGTAGCCTCGGAGCGCACGCTGCGCGCCGCGCGGCAGTCTCGCCGCAGGGACGTTCTCGAGCACCACGGCGCGGAAATCGTCCAACTGTTCGGGTTTGAGCGGCGCCGCTTCCGGCGACGTGACGACGACGTCGAACCCCGATCCGGACAACGTGCGCGTGAGGCGGTCCTCGCGCCCGCCGGGCGTGATTAGCAGGAAGCGCGGCCGGCCCGCCGCGCGGACGACGCCGATCGCGCGGTTGTTCTCGACCACGCGATCGCCCGCGCCGCCGACTTCGATCTCGTAGCGATGGAGCCCGGGCGTCGCGAGCCGATCGCGGAAGACGAGCCGGTTCATGCCGGCCTTAAGCTCGCGCACGGATTCCGACACGAGGACGCCGTCGCGAAGGAGTTTGACCGGCGCAGAAAGCGCACGATCGGAGCGGATCCATGCGGACCACTGGAACGGTTCGCGTTCGTCGACCTCGCCCGGCAGGGCGAGTTCCTCCACCGCGACGTCGGCGGCGCCCGTGCGTCGGAGAGGGTAGGCGTCGATGCGCACTTCGCGTCGGAACGCAGCGCGGGCCGCGTCCTCCGGCGGGCGTCCGGTGCTCTCGCCGTCCGAAAGGATGACGATCGATCCGCGACGTCCCGGGGCGATGGTCGCGAGCGCAAGCTCGATCGCGCGGGCGAGATCGGAGCCGTCCCGGTCCACGGTCTTGGCGAAGTCCGTCGGTCGGAACCCTTCGCGCGGCGGCGCGTCGACGACGGCGTCGCGACCGAACAGCACGACGCCCGCGCGATCGCCGGGCCGCGCGGCTAGGGCGGCGGCGGCCATGGTCTCGCGCACCGTTCGGTCGTGCTCCGGATCGACCGAAAGAGAGCGGTCGACGACGAACACCAAGTCCCGGCCGGTCGCCGCGCCCGGCAGCCACGGCTCCGCGAGGATCGCCGTGACCGCGAGCAACACGAGCGCCCGAAGCACGCCGACGAAACCGACCTTGGCGATCCGGCCGCGCAGGAGCACCAGCACGGGAAGCACGAGCAGGAAGGCTTCGGGGCGCGCAAAGCGGATCATGCGGAACCCCCGCGACGCAGAAGGAACCAGTCGACCATGAGCGCAAGCAGCACCACCAACGCCAGCCAGCGGCGTTCGGTGCGTCCGGCGCCGTTTTGTCCGGGGCGGTCGTCGGCGGCGCGCGGTGGTTCGGCGGCAGGCGACGAACGGGAGGAAAGCCCGGTCAGATCCGACTCCCGGGCGTCGGCGAACCGCACGGCGAAACGCGCGATTTCGACTTGGTCGCGCTCGAGCCGGTGGATTCCTCCCGTCTCGGCTTGGAATCCGATCGAGCGCAGCCCTCGTCCTTCGACGACGCGTCCGTCCGGGGTCTTCAGGGTGTAGCGGGCGGGGTCGAGTACGCCTCCTCGGAGCCGCCAGACGAGTTCTTCGCCGACGCGGACGTTCACCGCGACCGGACCCGGCAATCCGCGGCGCGTGCGGTCGACTAGATTGGCGAGGAACACGGGCCAGTCCGGCGCATTCGGCAGGTTGCTCCGCCTCGGGTCCAGGTTCAGACGGAGCCTCGTTCCCAGGGCGACGTCCTCCTCGGTAAGCAGGGCGCGATCGCCCGCGAGCACCAAAGCTCGTCCCGGCGGCGACTCCGTCGCTGCGCTCCAGACGACGCCTTGCAGAGAAAGGCCGTTCGTGAGGGGGTGGCGTCGGTCGAATAGAAACGGACCGACCCAATCGTCGCGGGCGTCGCCCGGCGTTTCGACCACGCATTCGACGACGCCGCGTTCGAGCTTGCTTGGGCCGGATGCGAAGACGAGGTCGGCGTCGCGCGGGTTACCGGTCCGCTTCACGTCTTCGAGCGCGGCGAAAGCGCGATCGAATCTGAGATCCGCGTTGGCCTCCTCCGACAGCAAGGTTGCGATCCGGACCGGACGCCGAGGCTCGGGTAGAAGGACCGCGTCGTCGTCGATGGCGAGCGCGTCCCCCGCGAGCGCGACCCGCCACGCCTCTTCCGAACGAGCGACCGTGAACGCGGCACGGCCGATCTTTCCGGGCTCGAGATCAAGCGCGGTCTCGGCGATCGTCAATGCGACGGCGGCCGAGTCGCCGGACAAGAGTCGGACGCTCGATCGGCGCGGCCCGCCGCCTAAAGCCGCGACGTCGACCAGCACCGTCTCTTCGGTCGCCGACTTGCGGAGCCTTCGCGCGCTCAAGATCGCGTCGTTCGGTGCGGCGACTCCGACGCCGATCACGGCCACGCGCGCGGGCGTCTCCGACGGAGGTTCGTCCGTCACGAAGACGATGCGGTCGGCGGGGTCCGCCATTTCGAGCGCCAAGGACAACGCCCGCGCCGGATCGTGCCGCGGTCGACGCGGGAGCCAAGTGCGCAAAGGGTCGTCGACGAGCGGAGCCGCTCCGCGGGGTCCGAACAGCAATTCCGGACGATCGGCCGTCAGCACTAAGGTCACGACTAAGTCGCGGCCGGATTCGGCGATCAATCGTTCGATCGCCTGTCGCGCCCGATCGGCCGCGGAGACGCCCGATCGAACGGCCTGCATCGACGCCGAATCGTCGAGCACGACGACGAGATGCTCGCGCCGCGAGTCCGCGTCGAGCGACAGCCCGCCGCAAAGGAGGCCGAGCGCCGCCGCCGCGAAGAGTTCGAGCCAAAGCGACGGCGTGCGGAGCAGGGTCGTCCGCGTGCGTCCCGCGTCGGCGGGGAGATTCTCGGCCCCGAAGAGAAAAAGGCCGGCGGCGCGTCGCTCGCGCAGGCGTCGACGAAAGAAGTGGAGCGCAAGGACGGCCGGTACGGCGGCGAGCGCCAAGAGCCCGAGCGGATTCAGGAAGCTCATCGCGGCTCCGTGATTCCGGCGCCGAGCAGCGGGCCCGCGCACATCGCCTCCGGCGGCGCGGCGACGACGAAGGCATAGCGTCCGCCGACTGCGCGTGCGCCGGCTTCGACCGCGGCGCGCAGGCGTCCGAGGCGTTCGGCATAGCTACGGAGGGCGGTCTTCGTCAGCCGCAAATCCCGCCGTCGACCGGTCTCGACGTCGATCAGTTGGAGCGCTCCGTCCGTCGCGGGCGAAGCCTCCCAAGGATCAAGCAATTGGACGACGGCGAGTTCGGCCCCTCCGGCGGCGATCCGGCGGAGGAACGGGGCCGGATCCTCCGGCACGAGGAAATCCGAAACGACGACCCGCAGCGCGCGCGGCCGGAGCGGGAGGCGCGGCGGTTCGAGCGGGACGGCGGCGCCCTGAAACTCCGGGGCCGCGTCCGGCGAGAGGTCGCCTCCGCCGAGGTACAACCGACGCGCCCGTGCGCCTGCGATCGGGGCCCAGGCGGCGAACGCTTGCACGAGATCGCGGGCCGCTTGCTCTTTCTCGGGCGTCGTCGCCATCGACGCGCTTCCGTCGACGAGGATTTCGAGCGTCGGCGCAATCTCTTCTCGGTAGAGCCGCGTCTGCAGGCGGTCGGTGCGCGCGAAGGCGCGCCAGTCCAGACGCCGCGGATCGTCGCCCGGGACGTAGTCGCGGAAATCGGCGAAATCGACGGATGATCCGAGCGAGCGCCCGAGCTTCTCGCCCGCGGTCCCGGCGAGCGCCGCGCGGGGAGGCACGTAGCGATAGCGCGCGATCGCACGGCCGAGTTCGGGGCGCTCGTTCATGCGGCGGCGGCGCGGCGGTCGGCGGACGCCGCCAGCGTTTCGACGAGCGAGCGCCGAATGACGGGAAGGTTGAGCAGAATCGTGACGACGGCGAACGCGATGAGATACGGCATCGGTCGCGTCGCGTCCGCCGCAAATTCGTCGATCGTGAAGAACGGATTCAGCACATGAATCCCGCTCCACTCGAGCCGGCGGCGGTCGAGAAAGAACACCTCGAGCAACGCCGGGACGAGCGAGAAGACCGCGATCATGAGCAGAACGGCGATGCGCGCGACCCAATTGCCGAGCACGCCCTTCCGCAAGAGGGAGCGGACGAGCGAGCCGAGACCGCCGTAGATGACGATGTACAAAGCCGCGAGGCGCGGGATGACGATGAACTCTCGCGAAAAGAAGGTGTGCAGGCCGCCGTGCGGCGCCAGGTACGACGGAGCCGACGCTTCGTTCACGGCGAGCAACGCTCCCGTGCAGATAAGCAGGAATAAGAACCCGCGCCCGCGGCCGGGAAGGAACGGGGCGGAGAGGATCGCTAAGAAGGGATTCCGCGGGACGAGCGTGCGCATGCGGGGAGAAAAGCGTTCGTCCTCGGTCGCAGGGAACAGAAGAAACGGGATTCCGCAGAACAGCCCGCCCATGCAGACGACGTGAACGGCCGATGCCGGAAGTCCGAGCGACGCGACCGTCTTGATCCAAGCAAAGGCGGCGAGCACGGAGCCGGCGTAGAAGAGACGGAAAGGGGTCGAGCGGTTCTCGTTCGGATGCGTGAGCTGGCTTTGGGCGACGAGCAGCAGCAGCAGCGTGCCGGCGGCGAGCATGAGCAGCACCATCGACACCATCGCCGGTCCGTGCGTCGCCGTCATCGAAGACCGCAACTCGCGCAACATGTCGGGGAACTCGACGATGACGACGACGCTCGCGATCGCGAGGCCGATGCCCGCCAGCGCGTTGGCGAGGGCGGCTGCGGCCTTGAACCGGGTGAAGGCGCCGAGCGCCGTCATGAACGCGGCCGCAACCAACGAGAAGACCGCCGACATGGCGACGGCCAGCAGGATGTCCGAAATCGAGACGCCGCGCAGGAGATACGTGAGCGCGATCAGCGGCGCGAGCAGCGACAGCCAGAGCAGGAACTGGGTCATGGTCGCGAGCACGCGTCCGCGGACGATGCGCCCCGGAGTCAGATTCGAAAGCAGCAGCAATTCGGCGGTGCCGCCTTGGAGCTCGCTGCGCATGGAGCCGAAGGATTGGAACGGGATGTAGATGAGGACGACCGGCAGGAACACGAACTGCAGGAGCCCGTGGAAGGCGGCCGTGCCGCGAGGGAAGTCCTCGTGTCCGACGCCTTCGAGCGTGAAGAAAGCCGTAAACGCCGCGCCGATCAACGACAAGAAGAACAGCGCGGTGAACGCCTTGCCGTTCAGGCTTTGGATGGTCTCTCGGACGAGGATCGGGTTCAGAAAGTCCGGAAGCGCGACGCCGATCGGTGCCGCGGGCGCTAACGGCGCGGGCGGCGCGGGCGGCGGCCCCGCGAGAGAAGCGGAGGCGTCGCTCATTGGAGCCGGCCTTTCGTGGCGTTGAGGAAGATGTCTTCAAGGTTCGCGGCGACGGTGCGGCAGCCGATGACGCGGATCCCGCGGCCGACGGCCCGCGCGAGCAGCGCCGCCAAGGCCTCGTCGTCGCCCGCGAACTCGCAAAGGACGGCGGCCTGATCGCGCCGGACGTTCGACGCGTCGGGTTCGGTCAGAAGGAATTTCTCTACGAGTTCGGGGTCGTCGATGGCCTTAAGTTCCACGACGCGCCGGGATTCGCTGAACGAATCGGCGACATCGGAGAGCTTTCCGGCCGCGACCCGGCGGCCGCGCTCGATGATGATCACGCCGTCGCAGATCTCGCCGAGCTCCGACAAGATGTGCGACGAAACAAGGATGGCCTTGCCGCGGGCGGCGAGTTCGCGCACCAACTCTCGAAAATCGATGCGCGCCCGCGGATCGAGGCCGGCCGTCGGTTCGTCCAGGATCAGAAGATCCGGGTCGTGCAGCAGGGTCTTCGCAAGGTGGAGGCGCTGTCCCATGCCTTTCGAAAGGCCGGTCGCGGGTCGCGTCAGGAACGTGTCGAGTCCGCAAAAACCGGCGAGTCCGGAGACGCGCGCCCGTCGTTCCTCGCCGCGAAGCCCGTAGGCCCGGGCGAAAAAGTCGAGGAACTGTCCGACGTCCAAGTTCGAGTAGGGGACGAACTGATCGGACATGAAGCCGACTTTGCGGCGGACTTCGCGGGGCGCGGAGAGCACCGACTTGCCGCCGATGAACGCATCGCCCGCATCGGGAAGATCGAGCGTCGCCAGCATGCGCATCGTCGTCGTCTTCCCGGCGCCGTTC
>SXGS01561591.1_pt1 | contig 11346 bp, 7 predicted proteins | sample 3174681 | NCBI WGS metagenome assembly SXGS01 (sample SAMN11356861, study PRJNA531348) | freshwater metagenome | isolation source: freshwater sample F1-80 | place: China: Fuxian Lake, Yuxi | collected 2017-12-25 | reverse complement strand
GACGGCCGCGATTTGGTCGACCGCGACGACGGAAGTCGGGCTCTTCCCGGTCGGCGAGTTGTTCGCCTTCTATGCGAACCATGGACTCTTGGCTGCAAGCGGGCGGCCGCTCTGGCGGACGGTCACGGGCGGAAGCCGCTCCTATGTGACGCGAGTACTGGCCGCGCTCGGCGACCGCGTACGCGTCGCGGCCGAGGTGACCGCGGTCGTGCGCGATCCGAGCGGCGTCGAGATCCGGGCGGCAGAGCGGCCGCCCGAGCGCTTCGATGCCGTCGTCATGGCGACCCACGCCGACGACGCGCTGCGCCTCTTGGTCGACTCCGACGCCGAAGAGCGTCAGCTGCTCGGCTCCTTCCGCTATGCGCAGAACGACGCCGTGCTGCACACCGACGAATCCCTCTTACCGCGGCGGAAGCTTGCCCGCAGCGCGTGGAACTACCGCACGACCGATTGCCGCTCGCCCGGCGCGAAGGTCGAGATCAGCTACGGCATGAATCGATTGCAGGCGCCGCCGACGACGCGCGAACACGTCGTCACGCTGAATGCCGCGCGGCCGCCCAAGCCGGAGACCGTGCTCGGCCGGTTCGCGTTCGCGCATCCGATGGGCACGGTCGATGCGATGCGCGCGCGGCCGCGCCTCGCCGCCCGCTCCGGCGCTCGCAACACCTACTTCGCAGGCGCGCATCTCGGCTTCGGATTTCATGAGGACGGCTTCCGTTCCGCGGTCTTGGCGGCGGCGAAACTCGGGGTCGCGTGGTGAACGGTCCGGTGCGGAGCGCGCGTCTCGACGGCGTCGTTTTCCACGACCGCGTCATCGCGCCGGCGAACGTCTTCACCTACGGCGCGATCCTCTTCCGTTTCGATCTCGACGAATTGCCGGCGCTCTCGCGCACGCTGCGCGGCTTCTCGTACGGAGGAAGGGCGCCGGTCGTCCTGCGCGACTCCGATTATCTCGTGGCGCCGGGGCGGACGTTGGCGGAGGACTTCCGCGCTTATGCGCTCGATCACGGCGTCGAGGGGCCGTTCCCGACGGTCGAACTGGTGACGATGGCGCGGCTCTTCGGCTACGTCTTTAATCCGGTGTCGTTTGCATTCCTCTACGGCGCGGACGGGACGCTGTCGGCGGCCGTCGCCGAGATCAACAACACGTTCGGCGAGACGCATCGCCATCTCTTCCGTGCGGCCGACGCCGCGCGCGGCCCCGGGGATCTCCTGACGTTCACGGCGCCGAAAGAGTTCCACATCTCGCCGTTCCTCGAGCCGGGCCTCGTTCACCGCTTCTCGTTCGCGGGAGCCTCCCGACCCGGCGGCCCTTCGCTGCGCGCCCGCGTCGAAGACTTCAAAGACGGCGTCCGCATCTTCGACGCCGTCCTCGACGTCCGCGCCCGCCCGCTGACGCAAGGCGCGCTCATCGGCGCCGCCCTCCGCCGTCCGCTGATGACCGTCAAGACGATCCTCGCCATCCACTGGCAAGCCCTGAAGCTCTGGCTCCGCCGCGCCCCCGTCCACCCCCATCCGAAGAAGCGCGGCCTCCCGGGCTTCGCCCGCAAGACATAGCCCTCGGAGTCGATCCGCTCACGCCGCTCGCCGCGACGCGCGGCGTGGCTGCACACAAGGTTCATGACCGGCGCAGCGGTTCAATGCTTCAGGGTTTGAGCGCGACCCGCTCGCCGGAAGCGAGGAGGCGGAACCAGCCGTCGCCGTCGCGGAGGGCGGCATGGCTCGTACCGTGGGCGTGACGAACGTCGACCGCGAGGACGCGGCCGCCGTGATGCAGGCCGATCTCGTTGACGACGGTGTGTCCGATCACGACGCGCTGGACGGAGAACGCGGCAAGGACGGCGTCGATCTCCGCGACGGGGAGGACCGGAGCGTTCAAGTAGCCGCGGTACCAAATGAGGCCGTCCGGATAGCCGGCGGCAAGCGGAAGCAGCGGATCGAGCGGCGGTGCGCCGAAGACTTCGGCGGCGAGCGCTTTGCGGAGGGCGTCGTTCAGCGCCGCCGGTGTGGTCTTCGCCGCGGCGACGGCGGGAGCGACGCCGCCGTGGACGAAAAGCTCGTCGCCGATCTTCAGCATCGCGTTGCGCGTCCGCAGCCATTGGCCGAGGACCGTGCGGCGGTCGTGCAGGCCGGCGAGCGATTCGCCGAGCAACGACGCGGTCGCCGGATACTTGGGGACGACGTAACGGAAATCGCCGACGAGATTCATGACCTCGTGGTTCCCGAGGATGAAATGCACTGCGCCGCCCGCCGCACGCGCCTTCGCTTCGAGCTCGTACAGGAGCCACAAGCATTCGACGACGTGCGCTCCGCGATCGAACAGATCGCCCAGAAAGACGACGTGACCCTTGCCGAAAGTCCATGCGAACGTCTCGTCGATCACCTTGCCCGCGACCAGTAGTTTGACCAGCGCGGCCCACTCGCCCTCGATGTCGGACACGACGAAGATCTTCTCGACGGCGGGCAGGACGGCATCGGGCGCCGTCGCCGGTCCGCGAAGCTGTACGAGAAACGTCGCGGGCGTCGCTGCAGCCCTCGTTGTCGCCGCCGTTGCGGCCGTCTTCGGGATCGGCACGGAAAGCGCGGGCGTGTCGGCCGAAAACTTCTCGACGAGCGGCTGCAGTTCCGCATCGATTTTGACGATGCGTTTGACCGTCCAGCCGCCGCTCGGCTCGACGTACACATAGGGTCCGTCGACGGCGAGGTCGGCCGCCGTGAAGGGCGGCGCCTGCGGGTCGTCGCATCCGACGACCCCGACCGCTGCGACGGCGATGTGCGCGCTCCCGACGATCCATCCCATGCAACAAACGACGGCGCGAATCGAGTGCAGAGCGGAGGGCATGGATCGAGTATAGGCGGCAGGGCTGGGGGCTCGACCCGACCTCAAGCCGCTGAGGATGCGAAGACCGCCCGGCCGATGCAGAGACGGCGTCCCGGGCCGCAGATCCTGCGCGTTTCTTTCGCGCACGCTCGCACTGCGCGAATGATTGCGGAGGGCTCAAGTGCTTTGCTCCCCTCAAGCTTCGGCGCAACGCCGCTCGTTCGCAGGTAAGCGGACTCCGATTTGCGAAGAGGTATCCGCCGCCCCCAGGTCGGCGAATCAGGAGATCGCTATGTCGCTCATTGGTCGTTCAACCCGACGCTTCGCCATCGGCTGCTCGTTCGTCCTTGGGATCGGCGTCTGTGCCGCCGCGCAGAACGTCCTCGTCTACGCGGGCGGTCCCGGGCTTTGCGCGGAAGCCAACAGCATCTCTCCGCTCTTCCCGTTTCCGGGTCCTCTTCAAAACATCTTCCCGACGATTCCGGCGATCGGACCGCCGGTGCCCGGCCCGTTCACAAACGGAGCCGTCGCCGTCGAAGCGACGAACGGTCGCGTCTTCTACTCGAACGGCGCGTTGATCGCGGCGATGCCGAATCCGGGCTTCGTCACGCCCGGTGTGCCCGCCGCCGTGGCTTTCCCGCCCGCCCCCGTGCCCGCGTTCCCGCCGGGAACGCCGCCGTTCGTTACGGGCATGGCCGTGGACGCCGTAGCGGGCATCCTCTGGACGACGAACGGGCTCTTCCTGCAGGCGACGGGCCTGCTGCCGCCTTTCCTTCCGCTCGGCCCGCCGATTCCGGTGCCGGGCTTCATGCCGATTCCGGTCACCGGATTGGAATGGGACTCGATCACGGGCGCGCTGTGGGCCGTGTCGGGGCCGGGCGTCGTCTTCGCCTTCACGCCGGCGGGCGCCTTCGTCGCCGGTCCGTTTCCTCCTCCGCTCGGCATCCCGGGTCCCGCCACGGGCGTCACGATCGATAAGACCGGACTCGCGGCGCCGGGATTTGCTGCGCGGTCCCTTTACGTTCTCGCCGGCGGGGTGGTGTTCGACTACACGACGCTGATCGCGCTGCCCGTCTTCGGCCTTGGAGAAGGTCTCGCATTCAATGCGCGCCCGCAAATCTGGCTGCCGCCGGGGTGCGCCTGCGGGCCGCTGTTCACGCCGACGTTGGCGCCGTTGGCGCCCACGACGACCGGCGTTCCGTTCACGGGCGTCGACTGGAACGGTCTACCCCCGTTCTCGCCGGTCGTGGTCGTGGTGGACATCGTTTTCAATCCCGCGATGCCGCTCATCAACGGCGTAGGGTGTCCGCTCGGCATGGTCCTCGGCTCGCCTACGCTCTTCCTCTTCGTCGGGGGTGCGAACGGCGCGGGAACGTTCTCGCTGCCATTCGGGTTGGTCGGACTGCCGCCGGGCCTGACTTTGTTCGCACAGTACGCGGCGCCGTGCGCGGCCGACCCGGTCGGTCTCGTCCTTTCGCCGGTCATGCAAACGATCGTCGCAGCGCCGTAGCCGGCTTTGCCCGGCGTCGCGGCGGGCCGCGTCGTTAACGGACCCTCTCGGACTATGGGCGCCGCGGCCTTTGGCTGCGGCGTAATGCTCGGCGTGCGACCTCTATTCGGACTCCCTATGGGTCCTGATATGAAGTCGATTTCCTGTGCCGCTGCGTTACTTGTCGGATTGATTTCGGCGGTGCCTCTCCGTGCGCAGACGACGTCGCTGACGCTCGATCCTCAGGCCACGTTCCTGCACGTCTCGGCCGACCCGTCCGCCTTTCCCGCAGCGGCGTTCTCGGTGGCCGCGCTCGGGCTCACTCCCGGCGGCTGGTGTTCGTTCGAACAACTCGGCGATTGGAGGGCGGGGGGCGGCTTCGCGGACATTCAGCGCGAGTTGGCCGGCGTGTTCAGCTCGACCGCCGTGCTCTTGTCCGGCTCTGCGACGAACCGTGTTCCGGACGCCACGCCGGCCGGAACGCCTTTGAACACGGGCACCACGCTATACAACGCCGAACCGACGAACATCGACGCCGATTTCTGGATCTCCCGCGGCTCGAACGGCCCGTACGGGACGATCGTTCGCGTGCCGCTCGGCGCGCAATTCGTCTTCTTCGCCGCGCTCGATTCCTACTACGGCGACAACTTCGATCCGGACGGCGACTTCAAGGTGGCGGTGACGCCGTTGCCCGCGCCGCCCGCGCCCGGCACCGCTGACGGTCTCGTCATCTTGAGCGGCGTCAACGCGGCGCCGCTTACGGGGTTCGGGTCGGAATTGAAATCCGCCGGGGGAGGCGATCTGCTGACTCTGCGGCTCGACGCGCCCTTCTTCAGCTACACCGGCGGATTGGCGTTCTTCGGCGTCCAGATCGTCGGGGCCGCAGATCCGTTTGTCAATCCGCTTTCGTTTCCGGAGCTCTGGATCGATCCGTTCGCACCGTCGTACCTCGCGCTCTTTCCGTCGCTGGATCCGCTGCCTTCCGGTGGAACGATGTTCGCGGCGACCTTGCCGCCCGGCCTCGCCGGACTCGCGATCGTCGTGCAGGGTGTGGTGATCAGTCCGGCGACGCGCAACGGCGCCTATTCGATGCCCGACGCGCATCGCGTCACCTTCCTCTAAGTCGAAAGACGACGACCGGACGTCTGAGCGCGCCGAAAAGAAGACCGTCGCTAGCGCGAAATCTGCGCAAAAGCGGATTCGGCTGTTGAGGAGCGTGGGGCCCCTCATGCGCGGAGCGTCGTCGTCGCGTCGTCGGAAAGTGCGCCGGCCGAGGTGCTTCCGCGGTCGTCGTGTCGGTCGGATCGCGTCGGCCGACACGGTCGGGCTTGCGGCCCTCGATTTGCTGTCCGAGCCATGTTCGGTCGCCGCGGCTTTTCCGAGGTGTTCCGAGGAGGCGAACATGTTGGCTCGAACGCTTTCCGCGGTCTTTGCTGTGTGGCTCACTGTCGCGGCGGCGCCGCGTTCTTTCGCTCAGATCTGGGAAGCGGCTGCGGACTATTCGTCGGTCGCGAACCCGAACGGCGCATGGAGCTACGGCTGGACGCCGCTCGGCGGCGGTCCGTTGACGTTGTTTACGAATTACGGGCCCTTTTGCGGCGGCGTGAGCGGTTGGCGGCTCACCGGCCCCGGCGTCTTCAATCTTCCCTTGGTCGGCAAGAACCATGCGGCTTCCACCCTCTGCTGCACCACGGTTCGCATGCCGCCCGGTCGCATCATCATGCACCCGGGGTTCTCCGGGCAGAAGGCGATCCTGCGTTGGACCGCCCCCGCATCGGGGTCCTACTATGTCTCGGCCGCCGTCGGGGGACTCGACTTCTCCTTTCCGACGAACAGCGATTTCGCGCTGCGTCTGAACGGCGTCGATCTGCTCGCGACGCCTGTTTCGACCTTCGACGGCCCGTCCGATTGTGCGACCGCGACGGCCTATTCGACGCCGCACGTTTACGCCGCGCTGCTGACGCTGGTCGCAGGCGACGTCGTCGATGCCGTCGTCGGATATGGGACGAACCTCGCCTTCAACGGGGATTCGACGCTGGTCGATCTTTCGATCGTGGCCGCAGGCGTCACCGCCGTCCTCGGAACGTCTTGCAACGATCCCTCGGCGCTCAACGCGAACACGCCGGTGCTCGGGCAGCCGTTGACGATGGCGCTCTCCGGCGCTCCGCCCGCCGTCTCCGGCGTCGTCTTCATGAGCGTTCCGGGCGCGGTTCCGCTGGTGCTTGCTCCGGGCTGCCTCGTGTACTTGGATCTCCCGACCATCTATCCGCTGCTCGACGTCTTCACCGACGCCGCCGGGAACTGGTCGTACGTCTTCCCATTGCCACTGAATCCGACTTTGAGCGGGTTCCGCGCCGTCTTCCAAGGACTCCTGGCCCCGACGCCGACGCCGGCCGGATACGTCGTCACGAACGGACTCGATATCACGCTCTGATCGCAAGTGCGGCGACCGTCGTTCGGCTTCTGCGTGTCGCCGTCCGCCGTGCGCCGCTCGCTGATCTACGCCCGCCGCCCCGGCGTAGACTGTCGTGCGCATGTCTGACGTGAAATCTGACGGCGGAACCTGCTGCGGCGGGGCGCCTTGCGGCTCGGGGGCTCCGGTCGGGATGGATCGGCGCGAGTTTCTGGCGGTGTCCTCCTCGTTGGCGGCGGCGCTCGCCGCACGGCCGGGCATGGCTTCCGAGTCGGGTTCGCGACAGGACGGATTGGATCCCGGGCATCCGGTTCCGGTCGACAAGAGATTGCCGAAGACATGGTTGAAGGCGCTTGCCGAGCGAGGCGAAGCGACGGTCTGGCGGGGAGCGCAAGAACTCAAATTCATAGGAATGCCGGTCGGCGGCATCGGCTGCGGCACCGTCTATTTGGGCGGCGACGGACGGCTCTGGTGCTGGGACGTCTTCAACGAACACCATGAGGGTTGCGTGCCGAACGTCGTCGACGACCAAGCAAAGGTCTACGGCGGCGGCGCGGCGATCCGAGAACGGGACGGAGCGAACTACGTGCGGCCGAGCGAGCAGCGCTCGCCTTGGGAGTTCGAATGCGGGTTCGCGGTGCGCATCGCGGGAGCAGCCGGCGAGGAACGTCGTGCGCTCGACCGACGCGGCTTCGCCGACATCGCCTTCACGAACCGTTACCCCGTAGGCGAAGTGCGCTACCGGGATTCAGGGACGTCGCTCACGGTCCTGCTTCGCGCCGCGTCTCCGTTCGTTCCGCTCGACGTTGCGCGTTCGAGCTATCCGGCGACGACTCTTCGCTATGCGTTCACGAACGAAGGAAGCTCGCCGCTTCGCGTCGCGCTTGAAGGACGCATGGCGAACCCCGTCCTTCGCGGACTCAAGGAGCGGCGCGACGTGCGGCGGCGGAACTCGACCTTTCGCGGCGACGGATTCGCCGGCGTCCATGGCGATGCGTTTCGGACGACGACGACGACGGCGCGGCCCGACATGATCTTCGATGACTTCGAGCGGGAGGAATGGGCGCCGTGGACTGCGGAGGGAGCGGCCGTCGAGGGCGGCCCCTATCCGCTCGATCGCCTCGCCCCTTACCAGCGCGTCGAGGGCGTCGCGGGTCGGAGGTGGATCAATACGCACAACGCGCGCGTCCGACCGAACGACGTCGGCGGCGCCGACGCGCTCACGGGTGAACTCCTGAGCCCGACGTTCGTCGTCTCGCGGCGCTTCGTGAATCTGCTCATCGGCGGAGGACGTCGACCGGACGACGCGTTCGTTGAAATCGTCGTCGAGGGCGTCTCCGTCGCGAAGGCGACCGGTACGGATCGAAACGCCGTCGCAGCCGTCGCGATCGACGTCGCTGCGTACGAAGGCAAGACCGCGCGGATCCGCGTCGTCGACCGGGCCGCCGGCGCTTGGGGGCATGTCCAACTCGATCGCATCACGTTCTCCGACGTCCCCGCCGAAACCACGCCGCTCGAACGTCGCGGCGATTACGGATCCGTTGCGATGGTCCTCTGCACTCCCGACGCGCGTGCGGAAGCCGATGCCGATGCGGTCGGTGCAGGCGACGAATCGGCGTCCGGACCGACGAACGCCGAACTCCGCGCCGGAGTCGCGACGTCGTTCGATCTTGCGCCCGGCGCCACGATCGAAATCACGGCGGTCGTCGCATGGCATTTCGCGAACTTGACATTGCCGGGAATCCCGCCCGATCGCGCTCGACGTGCTTACGCGGCCCGCTTTTCCGATGCCCGGGCCGTCGCCGTCGAAGTCGCCCGCGAGCGTCTCGGCCTCCTAAGCACGACCGACGCGTTCGTTGCGTCCTACTACGGAGGCTCGCTGCCCCAGTGGTTTTTGGAGCGCGCATTGATCTCCTTGGGCGCCTTGCAATCGAACACCTTCCACCGCTTGGCCGACGGAACGGTTTGGGCTTGGGAGGGCGTCGGCTGCTGCGAAGGCACGTGCACGCATGTCTGGCATTACGCGCAATCGCCCGGGCGGCTCTTTCCTGAACTCGAACGAACGCTGCGCGAGAAGACCGACTTCGGCGCGGCGTTCCGGGACGACGGATTCATCGACTTCCGCGGCGGTCTTGCGGGTCGCGATGCGACGGACGGACAGGCGGGCGTGGTTCTTCGCACCTACCGCGAACACCTGACGTCTGCAGACAATGCGTTTCTTCGCCGCGTCTGGCTGCGCGTCCGGAAGGCGCTCGAATACCTGATCGCCCAAGACGCCCGCGACGGCGAGCCCGACGGGGTGCCCGTCGGCGAACAACACAACACGCTCGACGCCGAGTGGTTCGGGAAAGTCCCGGTGCTTACGTCGCTGTATCTCGCGGCGCTGCGTGCGGGCGAGGAAATGGCGCGCATCGTCGACGACGCCGAGTTCTCGGCGCGCTGCAAGACGATCCACGCGCGCGGCGTCGCTTCCGTCGACCGGCTCTTCGACGCGACGAAGGGCTACTACGTGCAGGAAGAGGATCCGGCGAAGAAGGACGCGATCGGCGTCGGCGTCGGCTGCTACGTCGATCAGGTCATAGGGCAGTGGTGGGCGCACCAGCTCGGGCTCGGGAGGCTCTACGACGAACGACGGATCCGTGCAGCGCTCGACGCGCTATGGCGGTTCAACTTCGCGCCGAACGTCGGCCCCGTGCGGGCGAGCGTCACGCGCCCGGATCGCCGGGGCCGTCCCTACGCGCTCCCCGGCGAGGCGGGACTCGTCATGTGTACGTGGCCCTACGGCGGCCGCCGCGCCGACTGGGAGCGCCATTGGCAGTACTTCTATTTCCAAGAATGCATGACCGGCTTCGAGCATCAGGTCGCGGGGCACTTCCTATTCGAGGGATCGCCGGACGAGGTGGAGCGCGGACTCGCGATCGAGCGGGCGATCCACGAGCGCTACGCCGCGCGGAAGCGGAATCCGTTCAACGAGATCGAGTGCTCGGACCACTACGCGCGGGCGATGTCGTCGTACGGCGCGTATCTCGCGGCCTGCGGATTCTCGTATGACGGCCCGCGCGGTCGGCTCGGCTTCGCGCCGCGCATCCGGCCCGAGGATTTTTCTGCGTTCTTCAGCGCTGCGGAAGGGTTCGGGGACTACCGGCAGCGCGTCAATGGAGCGGCGTTCGAGGCCGAGATCGCCTTGCGCCGCGGCACGCTGCGTCTGACCTCCTTGACGGTCGAGCTGCCCGCAACGGTCCGAACCGCGGCGCTGTCGAACGCGACGGCGGACGGCGAACCGGCTTCGATTCGCCGGGACGGCGCGCGCGTCGAGTTCGTTTTCGATCCGCCGCGAGCCGTCAGGTCGGGGGAGACGTTGCGTTTGAGGATCGCAGCCGAATAGCCCGCAGCCGCGGTTCCTTCCTCGCCTGATGCGGAGGGGCCGTGCGAGGATGCTTAGGGCTTGGTCGGCGGCCCGAGGTACGAAGGCGAAACGGCGAAGTCGTCGACCCAGAAGGTCTGAGCTTGCGGCGACGTGTTGCGCTCGCCGGCCCCGCCGAAGTACGGGAACGAACCGGCCCGGCGGATCTTCAGATCCGGGACATGGCGAAATCTCACGTTGCGCGCCTCGGCGCGGAGGCGGCCGTCGATCCAGCAGCGGATCGCGCCGTCTTCGTGGACGACGTGATCGCCGCGCACGAGCGACTTCAGCGCGGGGCGCTTGGCGAGGAGTTCTTTAGTCGCGGGTTCGACCGTGTTCGCCCGCAATTCGAGTTCGAGGCAAACCCACTTGCCCCAAACGACCGGCGCGCCGAGGTCGATGTGGTCGGCGTAGCCGCCGACCTGCTCAGGGTGGTACGTCAGCAGTTGGAAGCGATGGTCGCGGCCGATCGCGAAGCGCGCGGAGAAGTAATCCGTGCCGTCCGGTCGATCGCCCGCCTTATGGTCCGCCGCGGCCTTTCGTTCCGGCGGGGGCGCGGCCGTGAGCCCGATCAGCTTGAGCTCGCAGCTCGGTTCGACGCGGAAGGTCTCGGGGAACCGCAGGCACGTTCGTAAGAAGAGGCGATCAGCCCCGTCTTTGACGGCATAGTCGATCACTTGCACCGCGTTGTGCTCGCCCTTCGGAACGTCGACCCGCAGCGAAGCCTTACCGCGAAAAACCTCGCGCGGATCGAACGTGCGTGCATAGACTTCAGTCTTCGGATCGAGCCCTTTGAAGTAGGTCTGAACCGTGATCGCGGGTTTGGGCTTCTCGAAGCCTTCCTCGACCATCGCCTCCTTCGGGGCGGCGCGTTCCGGGGGAGGCGCGTCTTTCGCGTCGGCCGCGAACAGCCGCACGTCGAGTTTCGTCGCGGGGGACTGCGACCCGGTCTGCGCAAAGCAGCATGTTCCGATCAGCACGGCGACGAGCGACGGACGACGGATCATGGTTGGGATCCGACGGCCGGAGCGACCACGACCGGACACCGGGAGCGCTTTAGGATCGTACGCGTCGTTCCGCCCACCAGCGCCTCGGCCAAAGCGGAGCGACCGTGGGAGCCGATGATCACCGAATCGGCTGCGACGCGGACGACGTTCTCCGTGAAGGGCGAAAGATCCACGGCGGCGACCAGGTTCTTCATGGCGGGGAGTTCTTGCTTC
>SXGS01210075.1_pt1 | contig 11349 bp, 9 predicted proteins | sample 3174681 | NCBI WGS metagenome assembly SXGS01 (sample SAMN11356861, study PRJNA531348) | freshwater metagenome | isolation source: freshwater sample F1-80 | place: China: Fuxian Lake, Yuxi | collected 2017-12-25 | reverse complement strand
TGATCCAACCTTGACCTTCATGGGCTCAGAGGCCACCTTTGCGGACCGATCCATGATGATTGGTTTTCTGTTGGCTTCCTTTAGTCTTGCTCAGTTTGTGGGTTCTGGTCTGTTGGGTTCGCTTTCGGACCGTTATGGTCGCAAACCCATCCTTCGATACACGGTGGCTGGGACCTTATTATCGTATTTGGTTTTTGGCACTGGTATTGTTCAGACATCATTACCCTTGCTTTTCGTGGGGAGGCTTTTGCTGGGCTTTTGTTCGGGCAACTTGGCGGTTACTTTCTCTGCAATTGCCGATCTAAGCAGCGCTGAGCACAAAAGTCGGAATTTTGGAATGGTCGGGGCTGCCTTTGGTATTGGTTTTGTGTTAGGCCCCTTTCTGGGCGGGTTCTTATCGGATTCATCCTGGCACCCCGCATTGGGATATGATACGCCATTTTGGGTGGCCGCCCTGCTGAGCGTGGTTAACCTATGGGTGCTGCAACGGTTTTTCACCGAAACCCTGGTATCCCCCCGGATGAGCCCCTTGCATCTGGCAAGCGGTTTACAGCAAATCGCCAAGGCTTTCAGCAGACCAGAGCTCAAAGGCCTTTTTGTGGTGTCGTTCTTCATGGTCTTTGGATTCAACTTTTTTACGCAGTTTATTCAGGTTTATTTGATCAAGCGGTTTGACTTTGGCCAGGGCGATATTGGAGCCTTGTTCGGCTATCTCGGATTGTGGATTGCCTTGACCCAAGGTTTGCTGCTCAGGCCGGTTTCAGCCAGGGTATCCCCTGCGCCTATTCTCAAGGTGAGCCTTTTGTTAATGGGCTTGGCGGTGGTGGGGATTTTGGTTCCTGACCGATCGGTTTTGCTGTATGCAATCCTGCCTTTGGTGAGCATTGGACAAGGATTTAGTTCCCCCAATTTGTTGTCCTTGATTTCCAATAAAGCCGATTCTTCGATGCAAGGGGAAATTTTGGGCATCAATCAATCGGTGAATTCTTTTGCACAGTTGCTTCCACCGCTGATCGGCGGCTTCATTGTGGCCCTTGATATTCGTGCTCCGTTACTGGTGTCAGGGTCTTTTATCGTCCTTGCATGGTTAACTTTCGTGAGTAATCGATCCTACAGGTCATGAACCCTCATTATGCGGTCCCCTTTGGTTCCCCCTCTTGGATAGGACTCAACCTTGGGATGATGATCATCGTGTCCGGAATCCTGTGGATCAGTCGTCGCTGGGATAAGAATATAGCGCATCGCTTCGGTAAGGGTATGGCCGCCCTGCTCATCGTCAATATGCTTCTCAGACAGATTGTCCTTCTTGTGAGCGGGGAATGGTCAGCAGCCTACAGCCTGCCTTTGCAAATGTGCTCCTTCTCGGTCATATGGGCCGCCTTTACCCTGTGGAAAGGCCATCAATTGACCTATGAACTTTTGTTGTTTTGGGGAGCCGGGGCCTTGCACTCTTTCTTGACCCCGGAATTGGACGATGGCAATACCCTGTACAACCATGTGGAATATACGGTAAGCCACGCCGGCATTTTGGCCTCCGGTCTTTACGCCACCTTGCGTCTGGGCATGATTCCAAGGCCTTGGAGTTGGTTGCGAGTTCTGGGGATTACACAGCTCGTCCTTCCAGTCATGGGCTTGATCAACTTCGGACTGGGATCCAATTACATGTACATTACAAGCAGGCCTCTTATCGACAATCCTTTCCTGATCGGAGAATGGCCTTGGTACATTATTGGACTTGAATTTGCGGCACTATTGCATTTTGTGTTATTCTACGGGATTCACCGCATGCTGGGGCGGCGTTATTCGCCCGTCGGCTCACCCTCCGGCTCAGTTTCCTGACGCTTTTTGCGTTTGAACCTGTCCCAGAAACTTCTCTTTTGAGCGGGAGCATCGCTACTTTCTTCCACCGCGGAATTCAGCGAATCAGGATTCTCCTCTGGAGTTATTTCTTGCGTCTTTTTTGTTTTCCCTTTCCCTTTGGAATTGCTGCTTTTCTTGGCAGCTCCCTTCTTGGTTGAACTCTTTTTGACAGCTTTCTTTATTGGGGTCTTTTTGACGACTTTGACCTTCTTGGGCTTGGGAGGAACGATGCGACGCAATTCTGAGCCTTTCTCATCGGCCTTTGGCCCGCTAATTTGTTCATTTTCCCAACCAAATACCTTTTGAATTCTGGAAACCCTGGTAGGATACACATCGATATGGTTGGTCACATATTTATTGCGCCCCCGTAACAAATGACAATCAGTGGCTACCGTAGAGCCACTGAACCTGGTTTCGCCTTTGCGCACCCAATACACCACGCAATAAGGATGGTCTTCAAGGTTCTCCGGGGTAAATTGTTCGAAGGGCCTAAGATTCTTGTATTCACCCGCCAATTCAGAGAAATTCTCCAAAGTATAAACCTTGGACTCAAAACGCCCCGCGGTATAATCCATGAACTTGTAAATGCGTTGAGAGGTCACCTGGCCTGGAGGAGATTGGAATTCCTCGTAAATCCAAACAGCGTCGGTAAAATAATTATCCCATATTTTCACCACATGGCTTTCGACTGGTTGTGCACCAGAATCCACTCTGCATTGCTTGGTGTTATCAAAATCCCCAACGAACCACTGGGTGAGTAATAACAAATCCTTGGAATAGCGAGGCTTGGCGGCCTTGTCCACAACAAGCGTACTTTCTAGCCCCGCGATGCACGTTTGGTTTGCCGTTGCGGGCTGGCTGGCGAACCAGACCGTAAGTATCCAAGGCATAAAAATGTAACGCACGAACGACCATGAAAATCGAGTAGAGGCTGGGCTTGAACCTTCTTTGGAGAAGGTTCTATCCTTGTAGTTGGATATCTTCATGCGTTAAAGTTAGCAGGTTCAGTAAAAAAGTAAATTTAACGTGTAGATGCTTTGTATAATTTTGTGAACAAAACGACCTCAAAATACAAAGCCTGAAGCCTCCTTGCGCTTAGAGAAATGACTTTTGAGGCAAGATATTTCCCTGTCAAATTCAGAACAAGCCCCTTGAAGAGCATTCTAGACCTTCTTGAACTTTGTGTAAAAATCCACGCACTTTGTGAATAATTGCGGCCAAAAATTCTCAATTTTTGGGAAGTCAAAAAACCAGACTCCTTGGTCCGGTTTTGTTGGCTTTAACGACCTAACTTCAACCCTATGACCGAACCCATTCTCCTTGAGAATAAAGACCGCTTTGTCCTTTTTCCTATTCAGCACAGCGACATTTGGGCTGAATACAAAAAATCCGAGGCCAGCTTTTGGACCGCCGAAGAAATCGACCTAGCCCAAGACTTAAGTGATTGGGAGCATAAACTCAATGCTGATGAGAAGCATTTCATCAAGCATGTCCTTGCCTTCTTCGCGGCCAGTGACGGAATCGTCAACGAGAATTTGGCCGTTAACTTCCTCAACGAAGTCCAGTACCCCGAAGCCAGGTGCTTCTACGGGTACCAGATTATGATCGAGAACATCCACTCCGAGACCTATTCCCTGCTAATTGACACCTATATCAAGGACGCTGCGGAGAAGAATTACCTCTTTCATGCCATCGACCACATGGACTGTGTCCGCAAGAAAGCGGATTGGGCCTTGCGTTGGATCAGCCAAGGCAGTTTCGCTGAGCGCCTCATTGCCTTTGCCGCTGTAGAAGGAATTTTCTTCTCGGGGTCCTTTTGCAGTATTTTTTGGCTCAAAAAGCGTGGACTCATGCCAGGACTAAGCTTTTCGAACGAGCTCATTAGTCGGGACGAAGGTTTGCACCGAGACTTTGCGGCATTGCTTTACACCAAACACCTTGAGACACGTCTTGATCCCACCCATGTTCATCAAATAATAGCCGACGCAGTCTCCATCGAGAAAGAATTCGTTACGGATGCCCTGCCTGTGCGGCTCATTGGAATGAATGCGGACCTCATGTGTCAATATATTGAATACGTGGCTGACCACCTCCTGGGGGCTTTGGAATTGCCAAAGCTCTATAACGTAACGAATCCCTTTGATTTCATGGAGCTAATTTCTATTGAAGGCAAAACTAACTTTTTCGAAAAACGAGTGGGTGAATACCAAAAAGCCGGTGTCTCCGGTGATCGTGGTCAAAGCGGCTTCACGATGGATGCTGATTTCTAAAGGCAACGGATACATCTCTCCCCAATCGCAAAATCGCTCTCTTCCTTATTGGCATCGCACACCCACCTCACCCACAAATCATCAGCCCATGCAAGTCATCAAACGCGACGGTCGCAGCGAAGAAGTCAAATTTGACAAAATCACGACCCGTATTGAACGACTTTGCTACGCATTGGATACTCGGCACGTTCAGCCTGTCGAGGTAGCCAAGAAGGTCATCAACGGTTTGTATGACGGGGTTAGCACGGTGCAATTGGACGATTTAGCTGCAGAAACTGCGGCGGCCTTGACCGCTGCCCATCCGGATTACGCTGTTTTGGCCGCAAGAATTGCCATCTCGAATTTGCACAAGGAAACCAAGAAGTCTTTCTGCGAAACGATGCGGGACCTTTACCTCTATATCGATCCTGTGACTGGAGCTCCTGCCGCCTTGATTGCGGACGATGTCATGGCCGTCATCGATACTCATGCCGAGGCCTTGGATTCTGCCATCATCTATTCACGTGATTTTGATTACGATTATTTTGGTTTCAAGACCTTGGAGCGTTCTTATCTCCTCAAAATCGATGGCAGAGTCGTGGAGAGACCCCAGCATATGCTCATGAGGGTTGCCGTGGGAATCCACAAGGAAAATATCGCCTCTGTTCTTGAAACCTACGAATTGCTCAGCGAACGTTGGTTCACCCATGCGACACCTACCCTTTTCAACGCTGGAACCCCTAAGCCTCAGCTTTCTAGCTGCTTCCTCCTCACCCTGCAGGAGGATTCCATTGACGGTATCTACAACACCCTCAAGCAAACCGCCAAAATCTCCCAGAGTGCAGGCGGCATCGGTTTAAGCATTCACAACCTGCGGGCGACCGGTTCCTATATCAAAGGAACCAACGGAACCTCCAACGGGATTGTACCTATGCTTAGGGTCTTCAACGATACTGCCCGCTATGTGGACCAAGGGGGGGGAAACGCAAAGGGTCTTTTGCGATATACCTCGAGCCCTGGCATGCGGACATTTTCGATTTCCTTGAACTCAAGAAAAACCACGGTAAAGAAGAATTGAGGGCAAGGGATTTATTCTATGCCCTGTGGATTCCGGACTTGTTCATGAAACGTGTGGAAGAAAATGCCGAGTGGTCCTTGTTTTGCCCCAACGAGGCCCCCGGATTGCACGATACTTGGGGTGAAGAATTTGAGAAACTCTATCTCCGTTACGAGCAAGAGGAAAGAGCCCGCAAAACCATCAAAGCCCAGGACCTCTGGTTCGCCATCTTGGAATCCCAGATTGAAACCGGTACACCCTACATGCTCTACAAAGACGCATGCAACCGCAAAAGCAACCAACAAAATTTGGGAACCATTCGGTCCAGTAACCTCTGCACCGAAATTGTGGAATACACCTCCCCCGGTGAGATCGCTGTATGCAACTTAGCATCCATAGCCCTTCCCAGGTTTGTCAAAGCAGACTTGAGTTTCGATCATCAAAAGCTTTTCGAAATTACCAAGACCATCACCCGAAACCTCAACCGAATCATAGACGTGAACTATTACCCGGTTCCCGAGGCCCAAAAGTCCAACTTTCGGCATAGGCCTATCGGGATCGGAATTCAGGGTCTAGCCGATGCCTTTATTTTGATGCGCTACCCCTTTGATTCACCACAGGCTGCTCAACTCAACAAAGAAATTTTTGAGACCATTTATTTCGGGGCAATGACAGCCTCCATGGAATTGGCGATTGAACATGGTCCTTACGAGACCTACCAGGGTTCACCAGTTTCCAAAGGAATCTTCCAATTCGACATGTGGAATGTCCAACCCGGTCCACGTTGGAACTGGACCGAACTCAAAGCCAAAGTCGCCCAAAACGGGGTGCGAAACAGCCTTTTGCTTGCTCCTATGCCGACCGCATCCACTAGTCAAATCCTTGGGAACAACGAGTGTTTTGAACCCTATACCTCCAACCTCTACAGCCGCCGTGTACTTAGCGGCGAATTTGTGGTCGTCAATAAGCATTTGTTACGCGACCTCATCGATTCAGGGATTTGGTCCTTGGACCTCAAAAACAAAATCATCGCCCAAAACGGATCCATTCTAAATATCCCTGAAATCTCGGATACATTGAAGTCCCTCTACAAAACCGCCTGGGAAATTAGTCAGAAGGCTATCATCGACATGGCCGCCGACCGTGGTGCCTACATATGCCAAAGCCAGTCGATGAACATTTTCATGCCCAATGCCAATTTTGCCAAGTTAACCTCCATGCATTTCTACTCTTGGAAGGTAGGGCTCAAAACCGGAATGTATTACTTGCGGACCAAAGCTGCGGTGAATGCAGTGAAATTTACTTTGGATCAAAATACAGCCAACCAAGGTATCGCATCCTCACCTAAGGTTTCTTTTACCATGCAATCTCCCATTGTGCCCGAATCCGCTGCAATCACTCAAGGAATCCTCAGCAAAGAAGAAGCCCTCGCCCAAGTCGCCTGCTCTTTGGACAACCCGGACACCTGCGAAGCTTGCGGTTCGTGAGTCACGCCCTTGATCGAAGCTTTCTCTCCAACAAAGAGATTCGAACGATTTGTGGTTAAGATTGAATTATTTAGAAGACTTCTTGTAGAACGGTCTTTTTCCGCCTTTTCCTACGCCCGGCCCCCTGCCTTGACGATGAAGAGGCGGTCCTGACCAACCACACAAGGGTCTTTCAGTCCAAGGAAGCACGCGACCCACAAGCTCTTCAATTCGCTTCCATCGGCGAAGATCCATGGGGTTGACCATGGTTATGGAACGCCCGTTGCGCTCTGCCCTCCCGGTACGACCGATACGATGAACATAATCTTCGGGGTCCGGTGGCACATCGTAATTGATGACCAAATCAATATTGTCCACGTCGATTCCCCTGGAAAGCACGTCGGTGCCCACCAGAACGGGAAGCCTCCCCGCCTTGAATCCCCGCATTAACTCCTCCCTCGCCTGCTGCTCCAGATCGGAATGGAAAGCCTCGTTAACCACCCCTGATTTACGCAGCGTTTGATGCAGCTGCTTGACCTTGTCTTTGGATGAACAGAAAATGAGAGCCGAACGAAATGGGAACTCTTCAAGCAGAGCCAACAAAACCTCCAGCTTTCTCTCGTCCATCACCTGAAAAACCATTTGTTCAATCTTATCCGCAGGTCGAGAAACCGCTATACTAACCTGTGCAGGATCCTTCAGTATCGAATTCGCTAATTGACGAATACGGTCCGGCATCGTTGCCGAGAACATCAACGTTTGCCTTTCTTTGGGCAGACGTGCAACAATTCTCATGATATCCTCCAGAAATCCCATATCTAGCATACGATCCGCTTCATCCAAGATGAGGTAACGTAGGCGATTAAATTGAAAATTCCCAGTAGCCATAAATGACCACAAACGCCCTGGAGTAGCGACAACCAAATCCGCTCCTTGACGCAACGCTTTGTGCTGCTGATCCCATAACGCTCCATCACCCCCTCCGTAAATTGGAATGGATGAAATCGGACTGTAATACGATAAACCCTCAATTTGCTGGTCGATCTGCAAGGCCAATTCCCTGGTCGGGGTCAGAATAAGAGCACTCAAATGCCTATCGTCCAAATCAATCAAATGATCAATCAGCGGCAATACAAAGGCGGCCGTCTTCCCTGTGCCGGTCTGAGCGCATGCGATAAGGTCGCGACCGTCCAGGATCAAGGGGATAGCCTGTTCCTGCACAGGACTGGGCTTTCGAAAACCCATAGCCGCCAAGCCATCCAACACATCAGGATGCAGACCAAAGCTGTCAAAACCAATTTCTTCGTTCATCACGGGGCCGAAGGTACGGACCTAGTGCAACGAATACCTTCCATATCATTGTGAAAACATCCAATGGCATAGGCTTTGACTCCTGCTTGCTCAAGGACCATCTCCACCTGGAATGCAGCGGACGGATGAACCGCGATCAACAAGCCTCCATTGGTTTGAGGATCGCAAAGCCAAGCGAAATCAGGTCCTTCCATGCCGAAAACTCGGGATTCCACGTGATTCCAGTTGCGATAACATTGATCTGGCAAGATATTTTGTTCCAAATAATGCTCCAAACCCACCAAAAGAGGGACATGATCGGTCCATAGGTCCAAACCAGAGGCCTGTTCCAGCATTTCTAGCCCATGGCCCAACAAGCCAAAACCGGTGAGGTCTGTCATTGCATGAACCTCTTCCAAACAAGCCAGAGTTGCGCCCGTTCGATTGACCACCGACAATTGTTCCAACAACCCATAATAATCCGGGGTCTCCAAAACACCCTTACGCATCGCAGCAGCCATAATCCCTGAACCTAAAGGTTTGGTTAGATACAAAAGATCGCCAGGTCTTGCTCCTCGATTGGTTTTGAGATGTTCCTCGGCCACCAGGCCTTGCACCGATAGGCCAAAAAAAGGCTCCTCGGAGACGATGCTATGGCCTCCCGCTAGAGGTACCCGTTCCTCAGTGCAGAGGTCTTGAGCGCCTCGCATCACCTCTGCGGCAGAATCCAAACCTAATTCTTGGACAGGCCATGCCAACAAACCCAGCGCCAAACATGGTCTTCCCCCCATAGCGTAAATGTCACTTAACGCATTCGCAGCCGCAACCCTACCGAAATCATAAGGATTGTCAACGATGGGGCTGAAAAAATCTGCAGTTGATAACAATAATTGATTGGTGCCTGGGATTCGAAGGGCTGCAGCGTCGTCAGCATGCTCAAATCCCACCCTTAATTCTGCATATTCAGGGCGTTCAAGACCTGCCAACAAGGCCTTGAGTTGTGCCGGAGGCATTTTGCAACCGCAACCCGATGCTTTGGCCCACTGGGTCAGACGGGCCTTATCCTTAGGCACTTGGGTCATGGAATTTGATTTTCGGAGTAAGGGTTTGAAACGATCGGAAACAACCTTACCGATGTTTTACGGAGTAAATTGACGAGGCGATCACCTTCAGCATCAGTCTGCAAACTTGTCACACATTGCGGGCAAGGTCGTAGCGTAAATGCATGCTGATAAGTCCGGTCGTAGTATAACAAGGCCAGCTCTGCAGCAGATTTCAAATCCTCTTGGTCGAGAAAAGCCAAAGCTTGTTGACAATACTGCGGGCCCATTTTTCGCTCAATTTTGAGAAAAGCTGAACGTAAGTCATCTTTATCCTCAAGCCCATAGGAATTTAACAAATTTTGCATTCGGAATTTCATACTTCGTTGAAGGCGAAAATACGGGGCTTTATGCATTGAATCGTAAAGCGGTAACGGAATATGAACCTTGCCAATTTGCCGGCTTTCGCTTTCGACCCAAACCGGCCGCAAAAGATCCATTCCACCCAAAGTTTCCGCCAAAAGATTCATAAAATGTTCCTGGCTAGGCTGTGGCTCTTGTCCGAGTTCGCCAAAGGCTGAACCCAAATGCGATGCCAACCCTTCCAAGTCCAAGACCTGATCTCCAGCCTCCTTGAGATCCTTCAACACCGCGGTTTTGCCGGATCCCGTGCTTCCACCAATTACCCTCCAGTGCCAGGGCAGCTCCCACAGGTTTTCCATCCGTTGACGCCAGGCCTTATACCCTCCTGGGTATCGAAAGACGGGGTAGCCGGCTTGCTTGATGAGCAATTCCATACCCAACGAACGTTGGCCCCCACGCCAGCAGTAAACCTTCCAAGAACGAGCGTTTTTAACTGCTATCTCCTCCTTGGATAGCGGTTCTATACCCACCTTGACCGACAGGGCATGAATGGCTTTCAGCAGTTCAGGGACCTTGGGGCCGATGTAAAGCCAAGCAAGGTCCACCGCCTCTCGGGAGCCCTTTTCTTTGAAACATAGACCAACCTGATGCCTTTCCATGTCCGTAAAAAGGGGTAAGGACTGAGCTCCGGGAATATGACCTTGGGCAAATTCGGAAGGCGAACGGACGTCCAGCCAAGCACCATCAGGCGCGGTTTCCTCAACGCTGCTCCACATAATGTTCAAATTTAAGCTCAATAAAAATTTAATCTTGAAAACTTTTTTAGTTTCTAAAGTTTCTATACATTCGCGCCTCCAATGTCTTTAGCCCCTACTCATATCAGTACCATTCGGGAATTGTTTTTCCGTTACGGACTCAAAAGCATGACCATGGATGAACTAGCCCGGCAATTGGGTTGTTCCAAGAAAACCATTTACGAGCATTATTCGGACAAAAAAGTCCTTGTCCACGCCGCACTTGGAGGCTTTTTGAATGAACATCGGGGCGAAATGGCGGCCTTGGATCAAAATTCCGACAATGCCATCGCGAAACTTATCCGCATGGCCGCCATTGGTTTTCAGAAAATGCGAAACCTAACCCCTACGTTATTGTTCGACCTCCAGAAATCATACCCCGAATTGTGGATGGAACTGGAACGCTATCGCAAAGAAGAAATTGTCGGAATTTTCAAACGCCTTATCGAAAGAGGTCAGCAGGAAGGACTGTTTCGCCAAGAAATTGACCCATCAGTCGTCAGCATCATGCACCTTCAGCACACCAATTTGCTCTTGGACCCGGTAGTCTTTAGTCACCTCAACCATCCGATTGCGAACATTTTTCATAATATCATGGAGGTTTTCGTTGGTGGCATTACCACGCCCTCTGGCCTGGAAGTATGGAACACCACCAAAGCCCAAATGAACCTGCACCCCTAAACTTTTTCATAACGACATCCTACCTTATGCAAGACTACTCTAGGTTCAATTTCAGAACCATAGCGATCATCATCATCTTGGAGATTTTGGGTATTGGATTCCTCGATTGGGAAACCAAGGCACAACCCCCGAGCTTCAAGCCATTTTCACTTTCATCAGCCATTCAGTATGGCATAGATCATCACACCTCCTCACTGAATGCAGCGGATGACATCCAAGCATCCAAAGCCCGCATTCGAGAAATTACTTCCATTGGATTACCCCAAATTCGTAGCTCATACGGTATCACAGACAATTTCATCATTCAGAAGGTGATCATTCCTGACGGGCGATTATTCAATCCCAATGCTCCTCCAGGGCCGGTAGCCCTTGAATTTCAGCCTCAATACGGAGGAAATGCCAACCTTACCCTAAGTCAGTTGCTATTTGACGGCTCCTATTTGGTAGGCCTGAAGGCTGTGCAGACATTCTCGCAAATCGCTACCAAAAGCCGGGAAATGACCAATGCCCAAATATCCGAAAACATCCAAAAGGCCTATTATGGCGTAC
>SXGS01052373.1_pt1 | contig 11349 bp, 12 predicted proteins | sample 3174681 | NCBI WGS metagenome assembly SXGS01 (sample SAMN11356861, study PRJNA531348) | freshwater metagenome | isolation source: freshwater sample F1-80 | place: China: Fuxian Lake, Yuxi | collected 2017-12-25 | reverse complement strand
GGGCCTGGAGCTTTGCCGAAGCAGCTTCCATGTCGGTGTCGGTGAGACCACCGATACCGGTTGTCATCGAGTCGACCAGGGTCTGAACGAATTCAGACTGGCTGGAGAGACGGTTCTGCGAAGAACCGAAAGCAGCAGCTGCGTCGATGGCCGTGTCAAGCAGGCCTTCGATGGTGGTCAGAGCAGCCGTTGCGCCAGCCGTCGACGTCACGTCGATGGTGGCCAGGTTGCCGAGGCCGCCCGAGGAGACGCCGGCGGTGCCGCCAGTTGCGGTCACAGCGGTAACCGAGAGGTTGGCAGCCGAGCCGTTGTTGATGGTGATTTCGTCGCCATCGCGCGTGACCGTGTAGTTGGTCTCGCCCGTTGCAGCGAAGAAGTTCGACATCTGCGTGGTCAGGTTGGCAGCAACCGACTCAAGGCTGTCAGAAGCAGACGCAACGTACTCGAAGCTGCGGGTCCCGAGCGAGTTGGTCGTGGTAGCGTCGCTCAGCGTGATGCGGTAGCTGTTGCCGTCGGCGACCGATGCGATGGTGATCGTCTGGTCAGCAGCGGCAGCAACCGTCGCAGCCGTACCAGCGTTGACGCCGCCGTTGTCCATGATGGTCAGGTTGGTCACGGCTGTGCCGCCGAAGGTGGCAGCCGAACCAGTGTTGGCAACCGAGAGGTCCTGGCGCTCAACAGCGATGAACGAGGCCGAAACCGAGCCGCCGGCCGAACGGTCGAGCGAAGCCAGAACGTTGACGTCGGCTGAAGAAGCACCGTTGATCAGGTTCAGACCGTTGAACTGGGCTGCGCTGACATAGCCTTCGATCAGTTCGATCTTCTCGGCGATATCTGTCTGGTACTTTGCGCGGTCGACGTTCTCACCCTGGGCGCCCACGATGAGGGTCTTGATTTCCTGAAGGGTCGCGGTGACTTTTTCAGCGGCCGAGCGGGCAACGCCGACGGTCGAGCTGCCGAGGTTCAGCGAGTCAGAGATCGCCTTGAAGCTCTCAACGTCGCTCGACATGACCGTCGAGACGGCCCAGACAGCGGCGTTGTCTTTTGCGTTGGAAACTTTCTTGCCGGTCGAGATTTCGCTCTGAACGGTTTCGAGGTTACGGTTGATGTTGCGGAGGGTTTCCAGCGCAACCATCGAGCTGTTGTTGGTCAGGATGCTAGACATCTATCTATCCATTCTTGATGGCCACATTTTAGCTGTGGCTTTTTTGTTGAACCGCGTCGTCCTGACGATGGAGCTCTTGGCTCCGAACTTTCGTAGTTCCAGCTTCCACACATAGCGGGGAGCTATAAACGTACGGTTAATTGGGTTACGCCCGTTTCATGTATTGTCCTGTTGCGTGCGAAAAGGCGATCTGTCCCCCGCCCTGCCTGTAGGATCCAACGAAGGCATCGGGCGTGGGTCCTTCAAATCTCGAAATCAGGCTGCGCACCCCATTGCGGACAGCGTTCAGCAGGACGCCGTTTTCTTCCGACAACTGAATGACGTCCCTGACAAGCTGACGGGTCTGGGGGGAAACAGCGATTGGCGTGCGATTGCCGAACGCGGATTCAAACGCGTCAAGCGCGGCGAGCTTTTCATTGCTCAGCGCTGCCGCTTCCCGCGCGAGCCCTGCGACAAGATACTCCCGTTCGGCAAGTAGAATGTCTTCAAGATCGAGCGCCGCTGCCTGGATTCTCTCCTCACTCATCGGAGCCCTCCATGGCCGGGACGGCTTTGACCTGCGGACCCATCGTTGTCTCGTCGACCTTGCGGGCAAAGCCCAAAGGATGGGACTGAGCGAGATCCTCGGCGATCGCCTCTACCACATAGCGGGAAAAGGCAGAGGCTGCCTCCCCGCCCCCGAGCGTGAAGGATTTTTCGAGGCCCGCATGTGTGAGCATTTCAGCCCAGAGCATCTGCTCGAAGCGCTTTCCGATCTCTGATGGCTCAGCCGGAGATTGTCCGCCTGACTTGGCATCTTTCGCCTGACTGGCTGAGAGCCCTGCGGAGGCGGCACTGAAGCCGGAAGTTTGGGACGGGATCATGGGCGCTCCGGACATTATTCCGTCTGGGGAGCATCAGGCGCCCCTTGGGTTAACGTATATTTTACGGGAGTTGGTTGTAGTTAGGTTAATACATGACATAGGTGGAAGGCAGGATGACTTTCTCCGTTGATGTGGACTTCTCGCCTTTTCAGGCCGGTCCACCGCAGGATGCGACAGCTCGCCGGAGTGCGGGAGAAGGCCGCGGCAAGGACTTTGCCGGCAGCCTGTTTGGTGTTGCGCAAAGCCCAGACAGTACCGAAAGCCTGCCACCCGCCGGCAAGGATAGCGCTTCTTTCTCGCTGTCGAGCTTTCCCCAGACGCCCCCTTCCCCGGCCAGCCTGCTGCTCTCCAGCACGGCATCAGCCACAGTTTTTCCGGCCGTCCTGGCCGAAGGCGACGCCTTCGATGTGGCAACGCCCGCATTGCCCGCCTCCGGCGATACGGATGTTCCTGCCGCTGTCACGGCCGAGACAGTTGATGTCGCTTTGCAGGGTGCCTTTACCCCGCAGCCTGACCTATCCGCCAGCACGAACGAACTGATTGACAAAGACCTCGTCGGCGAGGCCGCCAGAACGCTGGGTGTTGCCCCTGAGCCAACCGCAGCGGCCCAATCTGAACCCGAAACCCCGGCAAGTGAAACGGCAGAGGACACGGACACGCTACTCGTTTCCGCGGTTCTGCCCGCATTTCTCGAAACGCCCGCTGCAGTGCCGATGGGAGTTGCTCCCCCCACCCTCGCAAATGCCACCGTTAGCGTCCCGGTGGATCAAGGCGCCGCGCTTGCTGGCGTGCAACCTGCTAGCAAGGCCGGGCCACAAGCCATGGCTGAGCCTGCCGGTATCAACCGGCGCAGCGCCCCCGCCGATGCGCAGCCGCCAACACATGCCGACCTGACGGCCGAACTGGCTTCAAACCAGACTGACGCGGCTCTGCCCGACATCGCGCCCATATCGTTAGATACCGGACAGGGCGCAGATCAGGGCGCGGGCTCGGCGCAGACCTCCTCCGTACTCGGCGGAACCATCGGTGGCGTCGCATCACAAACCGGTGCTTCCATACAGTCACCTGGAACTCCGGCCACGCCACAGCTTGCCCCAACCCACACCGCGCTGATCGCGACGGCAACACAGCTGCCCGATATTGTTGCGCGGGCAACCGGCAATGGCCAGGAAGACAGCATTGTCGTCCAGCTCGATCCGCCAGAACTCGGCCGGCTCTCGATCGACTTCAAGTTTGACGCGCAAGGGCTGCAGCATGTGACGATCACGGCTGAAAGCCCTGAAGCGATGCGCCAGCTTCGCCAAATGCACTTCGAACTTGTCCAGGCGCTCGAGCGCAACGGACTTTCCAGCCAGAACATGAGCTTCCAGCATCAGAACCCGCAGCAGAATGAAGGCTGGGGCCAGCAGGCAAAGTTCAGCAATGCACGTTTTGACAACCCTGCCCTCTCTGGGGGCGGCCTCGTCATCGCGGCAGACAGTAATCCTCACCGCCAGATCGCCTCGGGCGGCCGGCTGGACCTCAGACTCTAGGAGACTCCCATGACAACGGTCACGAACAATGTGGGGACCAATACCCAGACCGGCGCATCCTCCGGTACCGCCAATCAATTCGGCAGCGAATATAACAGCTTCATAAAGCTGCTGACCGCGCAGGTTCGCAACCAGGACCCGCTCTCTCCGATGGACTCCACCCAGTTCGTCCAGCAGCTGGCAACGTTCTCCAGCCTGGAGCAGCTGGTGAATTCCAACACCGCGCTATCCAGCATCGCCTCGATGATCGGTGACCTGAACGGGCTGATGGCTAGCCAGTGGCTCGGACAGGATGTTTCCTTTGCGTCGTCGTGGATGCCCTACAACGGTAGTGACGCGACGTTCTCATACGAAGCGCCAGCGGGCACGACCAAGAGCACGCTGACTGTGAAGGACGCGGACGGCAACGCGGTGTGGACGGAAACGCTGGATCCAGATGAAACGGTGTTCAGCTGGAACGGTGAGTTTTCCAATGGAGACACAGCAAGCAAAGACCAGCTGTATGAGTTCGTGATCGACTATTACGAAGGCAATACCTTCAAGGGCACTGCTGTGCCGAACGTCATCACAACGGTCACTGACATCATCAGTGAGGGTGGCACGCTCCGGCTTGGAACAGCTTCGGGCCTAACTGTCGATCTTGCCCAGGCCCGCAGGCTCTGATCTAGGCCCAGGGGGGGGCATGGTCCCCTCCCCCACCCTGCCTGAACCTCAGAGATCCTGACGCGCGATGTCGAGGATCAAGATGTTCTTGATCCCCATATCCGGAAACTTCTTCTGAAGCGCGACGAGGATCAGGGAACGGAGCGTTTCATAATTCTCGATGCTGGTCATGGACTGGAACGTCTTACCGTCACCGCTGATCTCGATGAGCGTTGTCATGATAACATCACGGATCACAGGCTCCTGCGAAAACAGCTTGTCAGACAGCGCCGCATCGGACTCGACATTGATGTTGAGAATGACAAGGCTTGAAACCCTCTCGTTCTGGATCATCGGCACCACGAACTCACGGCTGAACTTGAAGTAAGCCGATTCCGAACTACCCGTTGAAGCCCCGTGCCCGTCTTTCTTGGCTTTCTTGTCGCCGCCGTGGGAGTCTTTTTCCTTCTCCTTGGGGGCGTGGCTTTCGCCGTCCTCGGCCTTCTCGCTGTGCCCCTCATCTTTTTTCGCTGAGGTAGCCGCTTCCGCGTCGCCACTGCCCCCGCGCAGCATGTGGCCGACGACGCCGCCAATGACGATAAAGACGACAGCTACGAGGGCAGTGATGATGTTTTTCATTTGGGCGCTCTAGAAAGGAACTACACGTTCGATGATCTTGGTGCCAACCTTGCGGTTGGTCGCAGAGGACGCGTCGCCATTGCTGAGATAAGCGAGCTTTGCGTCGGCTATCTTGTCATAGGTGACGGTGTTCATGCGCGTGATGTCCTGCGCGCGGATCACGCCGGAAACTGTCAGATAGCGGACTTCATTACTGACGCGGGTCTGCTGGTATCCGTGAATGACGAGGTTCCCGTTAGGCTCGACGCCAACAACGCGTGCGGCCAGCGTGAAGGTCACCTTTTCAGCGCGGTTGACAGCGCCTGAGCCGTTCTGGCTGGAATTGCGCGAGACATCGACGCCGGGAGACAGGCCCGCGCCACCGGGCAGCACACCATTCGCCCATTCAGGCAGCCCGAACAAGGCGTCGACATTCAGGTCATCGCTGGAATCGCGGCTCCGCGAGAGCGATGTCTGGAGGCTCGCCTGGTCATTCATCTCCACGACGACGGTGAGGAGATCACCGACTTCCTTTGCACGCCGCATGCTGAGCAGCGCCGTTGGCGCGGTTTCCCAGAGGGAGGCGTTCTGAATGTTGGGATCAACCGGTTCCGGAATGGCGCCGGGATAGCCGGTGTAAGCGACCGTAGGCGGAAGGTCCGGAACGGTCTGGGCGGAACTGGCGCAGGCGGCTGCGGCGAGCGCGACGAAAGGCAGGGAGAACAAGGTTTTCATTGTGCGAGGACCCATCCGCTTTCCTGGACGATGCCCTGAACCATCTGGCGGGACTGCAGGTTCAGAACTGTGACTGACTCATTGAGGGCAGCTTCGCCCATCGCACGGCCGGTGGTGGAGATTTCGAGGCCACCCTGAATGTATTTCACGGTGACGATCTGGTTGCGTTCAACGAGGCGCGCTGGACGCGTGTTGTCCATGGTGATCGGCTGACCCGCATAGATCGTGCGTTTGGCTTCGCGCCCGAAAATGCCGTCTTCCGACGCATCTGAGGCGTCCGAACTTGCATTGACCGGGGTCACAAGGTCCCCTGCCCGGATGACTTCCGAAGCCACCATTGATGACGCGCCGGTCAGGGCGATGAACGCGCTGAAACCGAAGGCTGCAAGCATGCTCATGGCGCTACCTCAACCGTGTGGTGGCCGACAGCATCTCATCGGATGCCGTAATGACCTTGGAGTTGAGCTCATAACCGCGCTGGGCTTCGATCAGGTCTGCGATTTCCTTGACCACATCAACCGCCGAGTCCTCGATATATCCCTGGCGGATGAACCCCATCCCTTCCGACCCCGGAATGAGACGGTTGGCCGGACCCGACGCTTCGGTTTCCCGGAACATGTTGTCGCCCATGGCCTCAAGACCCTTCTCGTTCACGAAGCGAACGAGAGAGATGTTGCCGATCGGCTGGCCTTCGGCCTCATCTGCGAAGTAAGCCACGACTTCTCCATCCCTGCTGACCGAGATGCGGCGGGCGTCTTCGGGGATCACGATGCCGTCAGCGAGCGGGAAGCCGTCCGATGTCACGATCTCGCCATCCGGGCTGCGGCTGAGTTTGCCGTCCCGGGTGAATGCTGGTTCGCCCGACGGAAGCGTCACTTCCAGATACCCGTTGCCATCAATGGCAAGGTCGAGTTCGGCGTTGGTCTGCCGCAAGGAGCCTTGCGTAAGATCCATCGAAACAGTGGTTGGGCGCACACCCGTACCAAGTTGAATACCCGCCGGCACGACTGTGCCGACCTGCGAGGTAATCGTGCCTGGGGTCAGGTATTGCTGGTACATGAGATCTGAAAACTCTGCCGTCCTCGGACGATAGGCCGTCGTGCTCATGTTGGCGATGTTGTTCGAGATGACTTCCACCCGCATTTGTTGGGCGGCCATCCCGGACGCGGCAATCTGCAATGACTTCATAGGCGTCTCCTACACCTGCTAAAACGGTTCAACGTTCCCGCACAGCTGTGATCAGCTGGCTGATGCGCTGGTCCTCCCTCTCAAGAAGTGCCTGACCCGCCTCATAGGCGCGCTGGACTTCAATCATCCGGGCCACTTCCAGCACCGGCGAAACATTTGACTGCTCCAGTGCGCCCTGGACGAGCTTGGCGTCCTGGGCCTGCACGGTTCCGCCCTCGGCGGAGAAATAGGAATTGGAGTCGCGGGTAAGCTGTCCATCGGCAATCATGATTCCGACCTGGTCGATAATCTGTCCGTTGCCGGAAATTGTTCCATCCTCGCCGAAGGTGACCTCACCGGCGTCTTCAGGAATGTTGATTGGGTTTCCGCCCGCGCCGAGCACGGCATTGCCCTGCATGTCGATCAGCTGGCCGGCGCCAGTGAGCTGGAAATGCCCGGCGCGGGTGAGCCGCTGCCCCTGGGGCGTTTCCACCATGAAGAAACCTTCGCCCTGAATGGCGAGATCGAAGCGGCCGCCGGTAAAGTTGAGCCCACCTTGCTCCATCTGGAACGTGTGACCGCCGAGCGTACCCATCGACAGCGAATGGTCACCGGAATTACCCGTCGAAACAAGGTATTCAGTAAACACCGCGCGGTCGGATTTGTAGCCGGTCGTGCTGGCGTTGGCGAGGTTGTTTGCCACCACCTGCATCTCGTGCATCAGGCCCTGCTGGCGTGTCAGCGTTGTGTAGATCGAACTCGACATCAGTTTGCCTCCCCTTCCAGGGATTCAAGGGCCGTCCGCGCCGACATCAGACGGTCAGGAATGCCCGCCATGCTGGCTGGCGCCGGGGCTGCCACGTCTCCTGACGCTGCCTGCTTCAGGGAGAGGATGCGCGCCACACGGGTCTTCTTGTCAGCGTCGTCAATCGCGCCTGCTGCCTGATAGACATTGCCGGGGACAATCCAGCGATTGCTCGCGGCGTCCTGTTCGATCAGGGTCAGGATTGTCTCGTCATCAAGCGTCAGGCGCGAGGTGAACTTTTGGACTTCAGCGGTATCGTTGGCGGCAATCGCGCTCAGGGCAGCAACAAGGCCGATCTGCGGATTGGCCGGATTGGCGTCCGCCAGCTGGAAGACGGCGGAATAGTCCTTCATGCGGTAGGCCAGTGTCGCCCTTTGTTCGGCAACGGTTTCTCCCGGCTGCGCCTTTTGCGAAAGCTCGTCGGCGAGGGACGCAAAGCCGAGCCTTACCGCTTTGAGCGTCGCCTCTTCATAGAGGGCCATGCGCTGCTCATGATGGTCAAGAATTCCGGTCTCAACCGACAACGCCTCAATGGCCGCCAGATTGGCAAGCGGATCGGTGCTCGCCAGATCGCGCTGGAGACCGCTCACGAAATGGGACCGGATCTCGTCCTGCACGGTTTCGCTCTGCATGTTCTCGCGGCCTGCCATATCCAGCATGGTCACGTAGCGAGACTCGGCACTGAGCTCTTCCAGAACGAACTTCATACTGGCGCGGATGTCTTCATCGCGCTGCGATTGTTCGAGCCGTACGAGCATTCCATCCAGCAGCAAGGCCTTCAGCGGCGCATCAATGACCCGGTGATGCCGGATCAGGGCAAACAAGGCTTCTTCCTGGAAGCGGCCATGCAGCAGGAAAGTGCGGATGCGTACTTCAGCTTCCGTGCTCCCCTGCCCCATCTCCAGGATCGCATTGGAAAACTGAAGCTGAGCGGAATCCTGCAGCTCCGAAGCGGCAAAGGAGGCCAGCATCTTCTGCGAGAGGAAGCGGCCATCCGTGCGGTCAAGGGCGGGCACCGCGATCACGGTCACGGTTGTGCGCAGCTGCAGTGGCAGGTGGCGGAATTCATTGAAGCCTTTATCCACATGGCCGGCGCCTGCGCCTTGACCATCAGCGAGAAGCGCGACGCCGAGCCAGAAAGCGCCGCGCTCATGGCAGCGCGCCAGTTCCTGAAAATAGGCCACATCCGGACGCACCCGGCTGTCCAGAAGCATAGCCACCTTGTGCAGCGCCATCTGTTCCGGATTTCCGGGGTCCGTGAGGCTCATCACCGCCTCGGATCCGAGATCAAGCGCGATATGCGCCTTCGCCAGGCGCGGATCATCCTTACCGGAAGCCCCGTTCGCCTGGATTTCGCTGCGGTAGTTCAGGATGTCGGAGTAGCTCGCAAGCTTTTCAAACTCGGTGAAGTCCAGCGGATAGGGCGCAGCGCAATCCATCGGTCCCGTCAGAGCCCAGCGGTCGGTCGGGGATGCCGGAGGGCGGGGAACCGGAGGCTCGCTGGCTGGCTGTGAGGCCACAGGCGCCGCTCCTGACGTGCCGGACGGCGCCAGCAGGCCTTCGTCAATCGCATCCCTGACGAACTGGTTGAGCTCTGTAGACAGCTTCTCCTTTCGCGCGTCTGGCTCCCCCGCCGTTTCTGCCGGCTTGGCAGCAAGGACGGGCGGAGCCAGCAGGGCGCCGCAAAGAAGAAGCCAGAGGTATCGCCTCATGCTGCCTGCTTGAGCCCCCTCACCGCTTGTTCAACTTCGTCAAAGGTCGGGCGAACCCGGGCCGGCGCCTGACGGCGGGCAACCTCGACGCAGATGTTCACGGGGTTCTTGTGCAGGCTCGACACCAGCACCTGCCCGATCATCGAATAGAAGAGATGCTCTTCAGACCGGATGGTTTTCACGCGGGCTGCAAACGGACCTACAACGCCGTAGGCAAGGAAAACCCCCAGGAATGTTCCGACAAGCGCCCCGCCGATCATGCCACCGAGCACTTCAGGCGGCTTGTCGATGGAAGCCATCGTCTTGATGACGCCCAGAACGGCTGCCACGATGCCCAGCGCCGGAAGCGCGTCGGCCATCTGCTGGAGCGCATGGGATCCATGCAGCTTCTCTTCCAGAAGGCTTTCGAGGTGCTTGTCGAGAAGTTCCTCGACCTGGTGGACGTTGTCGAAGTTCATGATCATCGAGCGGATCGTGTCGCAGATCATCTCGATCGCCTCGTGATCCTTCAGGATACGGGGGTATTTGGTAAATATCGACGATTCATTGGGCGCTTCGATGTGTGGCTCAATATCGACAGGGTTCTGCTTCAGAATGTGAAGCAGTTCATGCATCAGAAGAAGAATGTCCTGATAATCGGTCTTCTTCCACTTCGGCCCGGTAAAGGCGGCGGCGACATCACCGCCGGTGTGTTTGACTGTGCCGAAATCGTTGGAGGCAAGGAACGCGCCTGTCGCGGCTCCGCCAATCATCATCATCTCGAATGGAAGTGAATGTAGGATAATACCTAACTTGCCCCCGGCCAGCATATAGCCGCCAAAGACCATCACCATGGTAACTGCCAGGCCTAGTATCGCGTTCAAGTGCCTATCTCCGTGTACCTTGTATACCGCGCCACTCTTTTATATCGGCGGCTGCGGGTGACCTTTCCTTGCTACATCTTCGCGACTTCCTGCGTGAAGGGTTCGAGTACGGGCTGTTTGAGCTTCAGCGCCCTTTGACGCTTCCACACACCCATTTCACATTGCCCGATCTCAATTTGTCCGTTGACGGTCTCGGCGTTCAGACGGATCGATCCGGGATCGGTGTCTGGCAGCGGAATGAGATCGCCAACTTTCAGACGAGAGCATTCGCCGATTGTCATTGATATTTTGTCAAGAACTGCTTCGACTCTTATCGAAGATGCCAGAGCGCTTTCTCGCAGGACCCTGGAGGCCACAGGTCGTTTGTGCTCGGCGGCGCGCCGCTCTGCCTCATGGGCGCATCCCATCAGGTAATCGAGATCAAAGACCAGCCATATCTGGGACTGCAGTGCCTCAGGCATGACGGCATAGGACGCCACAAGATACCGGCTGTCGGTTTCGAAATGTCCGGACGCCTGAGATGGCTCGCTCAGCGGAGAGGCGATGGTATCGCTGACATGACCTTCAAGAGAGCCAGCGGCGCTTCGCCACAGGGTTACGGCGGGCGCTTCGAACATCAGTTTCATGAACAGGGCGGAGGCTTCCCTGGCGCCTTCAATGTCCTGGCTGAGGCGCTTTGCAACGATCCGCGCAGCGCCTGGCCCGTCAGTCGCGATGGCGCAAAGACCGGGAGACACCCTGGAATTGAAATAGAAGGCAGTGCGCTGTTCGAGGGCCTCCAGCGCTGCCGAGCCGGAGTAAACCCGCCGCATCAAAGGGGCTTGTGGCACACTGCCGTCCACTGACTGGCTTGCCCATTCGGACACGGATTGGTGAATCCCATCCCAGAAATCATGGTAACGCAGGATCGTGGGAGGTAACCCCGAGCCTGTTCCCATCTTTCTCCGGAGCACCGACGACATAGCCTAACCTTTCGGAATCATGACGATTCCAACGACTCTTAGTGCTGCCCAATTGGTTGAAGAATGGTTATCGGATTGGGTCGAACCTCGCCGCCCGCCTACGCTCTTAATTGAGCATGCGATGGTAAAAGCACACCAGCAGAAGCAGAATTGGTGGCACAAATGGCGACGGACTCCTCAGGACAAGGGCCGACCATTATCAAGCGTAAGAAGGTCTACAAGGCGGACGGCCATCATGGCGGCGCCTGGAAGGTCGCGTACGCTGACTTTGTGACCGCCATGATG
>SXGS01013586.1_pt1 | contig 11352 bp, 10 predicted proteins | sample 3174681 | NCBI WGS metagenome assembly SXGS01 (sample SAMN11356861, study PRJNA531348) | freshwater metagenome | isolation source: freshwater sample F1-80 | place: China: Fuxian Lake, Yuxi | collected 2017-12-25 | reverse complement strand
GCAGCTGCCTGGCAAGCCTGCAGCTGCCCGAACTCGGCTTGCAGCTCTAACTACGCCATCTGGCTGTCACAAACTCCCTCGCGATCAAACACAAACGCTGCCGCAGCGCCCGGCTTACCGGGAGAAGTTTGCGCGCACACCAGCTTTTTTTCCGTGGTGGCCAAAGCGCGGGGGATAAAACACCGCGCCCGCGCAAAACCGTGCGCCAGGATGCCGCACTCTAAAAACTTGCGCAGGTCGCGCTCCACGTATCCCGGCACCGGGTCTACCACCCAATTTGCGCCTGCAACCAGCCTACCCGCGCACCGCTGCGCCAACCACGTCTCCGAATTCTCACGCGCCACTTGATACGCCGCACTCCGTTCCGGCCGCCGGCGTACGTACACCGCGACCCGCTTCAACTTCCAATTACTGCTTGCGCTTGTCCCCGGCACACCAGCAGCGCTGCTCATAATCAAGGACCAATCTGAAATTCCAGCAGCCGGGCGCGATCCTCAATAACCTCACCCGCGCCCGCTTCCACGGAAACGCGCTCCTGCGTTGCCGGCGAGTACAACTCATAATCAGGGGGTCCCTGGATCATGCCCAGGTGGGCCCACAGAGGGAAACTCAACAGTATCAAGGGTTTATGAAGTCAAATTCATAAACCCTTTTTCTTTTGGATTAGCTCCCGGCCAAGTTCTGGCCAGGTTTTGTGTTTTTAGAGGGAAAACAGGGGTGAATGGAGGTTGTAAGTTCCCCTCTTTTCAAACTTTTTTGCCTCTCAGGGATAACTATTGGCCGGTCGATAGGTCTGATGAATAGTACTTCCACTGGTTCCACCGCTCGATGTCCCGCCGCCAGGAAGATGGATGAGGCCGTTGAGGAACGCGGCGCCTGTGACTCCATGCACCGGCGTTGGCATATCCGGCAAATGGATCCAGGAATTGCGGACCGGATCTAGCACGTCGTGGTCAGGAAAGACCCCATTTGAGGAATGTGCATTTCCCTCGCCCCCGAACACATGGATGTAGCCGTTGGCAACGATAGCGTTCACTCCACCTCTTGGTTTGAGCATTGGAGTGGCAGTTGACCAGCTCCCTGCGGCCACATCATACACCTCCACCTTGTCGAGCGTTGGTGTTTCAAACCCTGCGCCAGTGCGTCCGCCCACCACATAGATCTTGGTCCCGACGCTCACCATGCCTAGATGATTGCGCTGTGTGGGAAGGATGGGGAGTTGCTCCCAACGATCTGTGGCTGGATTGTATACTGCAAAGTCATTTCCGCGCGGCGGGCGGCCACCAGCGACATAGATCCGGCCATTCACAACCGCCGCGCCGCCGCCAGCACGAGCCGTAGGCATCGGTGTTCGGATACTCCAGCTTCCAAGCTTAGGATCAAATGCATAGACGGTATTTACGAAAGGACCGTTACCACCGGCATCAGTTTGGCCCCCGATTACATACAAAACACCGTTCACAGATACGGACATGGTGTGGTTTAGCGCCACTGGAAGTGGCACGCTCCGGCGCCACTGATCCGTAACGGGATCATACACTTGCACCACTGTGGTGCTGATGCGAGTAGATGGATATCCCCCGAGGACATAAATCTGCCCATCAAGCTCAGCAACAGACATTTCTGAATTTGCCTCGAGAAGATCGGCTCGTCGTCCCCAGCGGGATGGTTCACTGATTGTAGTTGAACTTGATGAAATTGATTGGTTACTTGATTTATTACATGCAGTTGAGATGATTACTGTGAATACAAGCAAAAATCTAAATTTATTAAAAATCATATAGGAAATTTTTGAATTAGACATTACAATCCGAAAAAGGTTCAATTGTTTCTATTGAAATACTTAAATCTAGTGTCTTAATTTACTTAAACAAAACCGCTCAATAATTAGAATTTTATTTTTTTATGGTATAAGTAAATGTCTTTGTAGCATCTTCATTGAGCTCTGAGTTTTTCATGAAGTATGATCTTATGTATTCCACTTTCACATCCTCAGGATGAACTGTAATGTATAAAAATCCAGAATTAGGAAGAATTTCTCCAATTGTATAAGCTTCTTTATTAAAAGCCGTATGACGGATAGGAAATTCAAGCCAACAAGCACCCGCAAATGATAAGCGCTGTCCCCGCAGTGGAAGCACCTCTGTCCACTAACCTGCACCCCGCCATTGCTTAGTGGTCAACGATCACTCTTGTTGGATATTCCGGAAGGTACGCTCACCGCAACAGGCGGAAATGGCCCGATTTGGACAGATCAGCATTGGCAGTCCTTGACATTCAGTACGCTCCCCCAGCAGCTCGACAACGACTGCTCACGCTCCGCCGCAACAGCCGCTTCTCCAAATTCTGACGTACCACTTGATACGCCGCACTCGGTTCCGACCGCCGACGTACATACACCGCGGCCCGCTTCAAGTTGCAATTACTGCTTGCGCTTGTCCCCGGCACACCTGCAGCGCTGCTCATAAGACCTTGATGGAGTTGATGGGCCACTCATGGATCAAGTGAATGCCAACACGATGGTTTTCGATCCAGCAGTCAAAACCCTTGAAGTTGTCATTTTCGTTCATTTTTGAAAATAATGACGCGGACTGTTCGGCCATTGTTGATCGCAGCCAGAAGGAAAAACTAAACGGAGTTTCTCGATCAAGCCACTGTCCTGCATGTTTGAATTTGAGATTATCCTTGTTGTAGAAGGTCATACCCTTTAGGATGGGGTCGGTAAAGGATTTGGGTTTTTTCTTGCCCTCGGGTTTGATTTCGGGATGGAGGAGGTCCCTGGATAACTTGGATTCCTTTTCTTGCAAGGGAAAATGATGGACCATTCCTCCTATATCAAGATTTGCGGAAGTGCCATATGCGTTTTCCCGCTCTGCCCATTTTTTGAATACAGGTTGTGATTTGATGCGCACTTGCTCTTGTTGGGCTATGTATGGTTGGAGCATTTCTTCCAGTTCATCTAAGCGTCGGCGCTGTCCCTTGGACAAGATTTTCATCATGGGCTCGGCGTTGCCGGTGCGCGTTTGCAGGCCCTTGTCTTCGCTGATGTTGAAGAAGGCATACATGCGGTAGAAATCCTTCTGGGGCAGGGGATCGTACTTGTGGTCATGGCACTGGGCACATTCCATGGTGAGTCCCATCCAAACCTTGGCTGTAGTGACCGTTCGATCCACCGCATAAGTCACGCGGTATTCCTCTTCAAAGGCACCGCCTTCGTCAGTTGTGCCATTGTTGCGCAAGAAGGCGGTGGCCAGTTTTTGCTCGTAGGTCGGGTTGGGTATCAAGTCCCCGGCCAGTTGCATAATCGAAAATTGGTCATAAGGCATGTTGTCATTAAAGGCCTCGATCACCCAGTCGCGCCAGGGCCACATGTCACGGGGTCCGTCGGCATGGTATACGCTGGTGTCGCCATATCTGGCCAGGTCCATCCAGTTCAGGGCCATGCGCTCGCCATAGTGCTTGGATTGCAGGTAACGATCAACTATTTTCTCATACGCTTTTGGGTCTTTATCGTTTTCAAAGGCATCGATTTCGGCCAGTGTTGGCGGCAGGCCAGTCAGGTCATAAGCCACGCGCCGGATCAATTTGTGGCGTGGAGCTTCCTTTGACGGGCCCAACCCCAGGCCTTCCAATTTGGACATGATGAAATAGTCAAGTGGCTTATTCGCCCTCGTCTTGTCCTTTAAATCCGGAAGCGCCGATTTCTTTGGCGGAGTGTATGACCAATGGTCGGCCCATGGTGTGCCTTCTTCAATCCACTTCTTGATGAGGTCTTTTTCCTTTACTGAAAGTGTCTTATGGGTTTTGAGTGGTGGCATTACATCATCCTCATCATCCGTATTAATGCGATGCCAGGCCTCGCTATCCTCGAGACTGCCCGGTTTGAAGGCCTGACTGTCTTTATGAATACGAAAGGCTGAATCCTTGCCCTTGTTGGTATCGAGTCGCAAGTGCCCCTTGCGTTTTTCCTCGTGTGGACCGTGGCAGGTGAAGCACTTGTCCGAAAAGATAGGCCTGATGTCGCGGTTGAAATCTATTGTACCCGCGGCCTGAAGCAAAGACGGGGATAGGCTGAATATTAAAAAATAAAAAATGATTCGCAAACTCTTGGTCATTCACCAAATTTCTCAATATCTCAACTAAAATATTAAGTCAGACAAATTGATTAGTCAATAATGATTTTTCCGAAAACAAAAAATTAATCAGATTTCTTTTAAAACCGCCTTCACATTATCAACAATGTAGCTGACGGCATCGTCATCGATGTGCGGGCCCAATGGCAAATTGAAGGAATTGTCGGCAATCTGCTCGGCATTGGGGTAGGCGCCAGGTTGGTAGCCATATTTGTTGCGGTAGTATTTCAGGCGGGGCAGGGGATGCGGGTAATGGACGCCGGTGCCTACGCCGCGCTCCTGCAATTTGAGCAAGACATCATTGCGCTTGGTCGCTTGTTTACCCAAAATAACGACACTCATCAGGTAATAACTCTGCTCGTGCCCGGGTTTGGCACAATCCAAAATGCGAATTTGGCTGATGCCCTGCAAACCTCGTTGTAAATTCTGGAAATTGCGCTTGCGCATTGCGAGAATTTGGTCCAGTCTGGTCAGCTGACTCAAGCCCAGGGCCGCCTGCAACTCGCTCATGCGGTAATTGAGGCCTAGGCCGTCGACATCGTATATGCCGGGTATGGTTCGCTCATTGAGGGTTTTGTCATAACTGAATCCGCGGATCTTTTTGACACTGTCCACAACCTTTGGATCCAACCCTAAGAACATGCCGCCCTCGGCCGTGGTGATGTGCTTGGCCGGATAAAACGAAAAGGCCGATGCGTCGCCAAAGAGTCCGACATTGGTGCCATCGATGAGTGTGCCCAAGCCCACTGCACAATCTTCAAGGACTTTGAGCTGGTGTTTTTTGGCAATTTTCATGAGGGCCGGCATGTCGGCTGGAAAGCCCAGGTAATGCACGGGAGCAATGGCCTTGGTGGCAGGCGTGATGGCGCGCTCGACGAGCTTGGGGTCCATGTTGCAGGTTTGGTCATCGCCATCGACAAAGACGGGTTTGGCTCCCGTGACTTCGAGGGCATGGACTGTGGCCACATGCGACATGGCGGGCATGATGACCTCGTCGCCCACACCTAGTTTGAGGTGCATATAGTAAAGATGTAGGCCTGCCGTGCATGAACTGACAGAAACTGCCTTGCCGCCCTTCATATACCCTGCAAAGGCATCCTCGAATTCATGGCACACTGGGCCATGCGTCAGGATGGGGCCGTTCAAGACCTTGAGGACCGCCTGCTTGTCTTCTTCCGTGATCCACGGCCGGCCGAAGGGGATGACTTTCTTGGGTTCAGACATAAATGATTTTGCCTTCCTTTTGTTCATGGGATGCCTTGTCTGCCGAGGCCAGCACAGTGACGACATCCAGATTGCGTTGCAACAAGGCTGATGGATCAGCACCCGAGACGATTAGTTCGACAAAGGGCTTGATCAACTCGCCCTTATGCGGCGGCTTGTAGGGCAGGTCAATGGGCAAGGCCGGGCTCGCACCCTCCTTGAGGCCCGAGGTGATGCTGTCCCTGGTCGCGTGCAGGCGCGCGCCGGTGTCATCCAACAGGAAAGTAGCCTGGGTGCCAAAGACCCTCAGGATATGCTGGTGCTTGTGCACACAGCCGAAGTTGGCAGTGAGCCGCAGGATCATGGAAGAGGGAAAGCGGAACATGGCCGTGGTGAAGTCATCATAGCGGAAATCCGACTCGGCCGTGACAATACGGTTGCCCATGGCCATGACCTGATTGGGACGTTCCTGCGTTAGCATGAAGGCCACATCCAGCAGGTGGATGGCGCCGCCTTGTAATACTGAGTAATTCTCCACATCCTTGCGCCAGCCATCGGTGATCTTGTGCAGGCGACCATACCAGTATTCGGCATCTATGGCATATATCGTGCCGAGGCCACCGCGCTCAATCAAGGTGGATAGCCAATTGTATAATTTGGAGCCGCGCGACATGGGGTTGGATTCGAGCACCGGCCGGCCGCCCTTTTCCCAGGCATTGCGGATGGCCTTGGCCTCCTTGATGGAGCGGCACAAAGGTTTTTCAACGAAGAGGTGCTTGCCTCTTTCGAGGGCCGGGATCACTTGGGCGAAATGGTCACTGTCGTAGGTGGCAATGGAGATAATATCCACGCTCTTGTCGTTGACGATTTTTTCGTAGTCGGTCACCACCTTGACGCCGTAGAATTCGCGGGCCGCAGTTAGTGCAGTCGGATGGTCGATGTCACAGAAATATTTTAATTCGCAATGTTCATTGCGGCCAAAGGCCTGGGCGTGCATCTTGCCGGCGTTACCAAGGCCGACGATGGCTACTTTGAGTTTCTTGGCCAGTTTTGCTTTGAGAGAAGGCATGGATTTATTCCTGATCATAAGCGGCCGGCAAAATCTGGAATGTCACGCAAGCTTTCCAGGCGTTGCATGTCTTCCAAGGTGTCCACTGCATAACTGGCCTCATCTGCCACCTTGTTGCGGGCACTGATGTTGCAGATGGAGTATTTGTTGGGGTAGTGATAGAAGGCGTCGGTGAAATGTTCCCCTTCACTGGCGGTCAACTGCAGCCATGGGATTTTTTTGAAGGAACTGGAGTTGATGACCTCCACGCTTTGGCCCTTGGGGAAGGATCTGGGGAAGACATTGGTCACGATGTCGTGATGGGAAGCTCTGGATATCTCCACGGCTGCGCGAATGAGGCCGGGGTCGAGGAGGGGGCTGTCGGCGCATACTCGCAGGAATCGCTCACAAGGATGTATCGCCAGTGCATCGAGGAAGCGTTGGTAGACTTTTTCCAAATTTCCGCGAAACACACGGTATCCACGACCATGCACAAATTCGGCCAAGGGATCGTCCGTGGCTTCGATACTGGTAAGCAATACGATGGCTTCCCGGGGCATGGCCTTCTCCACGCATTCCAGCACTTGCAGTACCAGCGGCTTACCCTTGAAAGGGGCGAGCACCTTGCCAGGAAATCTGTGTGAACTCATCCTGGCCTGTATGAATGCACGGCAGTCCATCCTGTCAGTGCCGGCGGACAAAATTATTTTTCCAGCAGGTATTCGCCAAGGACCAAGCAGTCGATCTTGGTGGATTGGAAGCAGTCCACAGCCTCGGCGGGAGAATTGACAATGGGCTGGCCCTTGACGTTGAAGGATGTGTTGAGCAGGACGGGCACGCCCGTGCGCTCTTTGAAGGCCTGCAATAAACGATAGAAGGCGAGGTTGTCTCCCTCGGTGACCGTCTGAACGCGGCAGGACCCGTCGATATGCACGGTGGCCGGGATTTTGTCCTTGGTTTCTTCGCGCGCCTGTACTGCCATCAACATATGCGGACTTTCCTGGTTGATGTGGAAATATTCGCCAGCATGTTCCCTCATGACAGAAGGAGCAAAGGGGCGGAATTCCTCGCGGAACTTGACCCGCAGGTTGAGGTGGTCGCGCATGCTAGCAGGGAAGGGGCGGCAAAGGATGGAGCGATTACCCAAGGCCCTTGGACCAAACTCCGCTGCGCCTTGGAACCAGCCAATGATCTTGCCTTCTTCCAATAACTCCGCGGTCTTCTTGAAAACATTATCCGGTTTGCTGAACTGGGCTCCTTTGCCTTGCAATACTTGGAGGACCTCCTCGCTGGTGAAGCGCGAGCCAAGGTAGGCGTTAGGTTTTTTTGCCGGGATGAAGGATTTAATCCGCTGTTGATGCGTCAAATAGCAGATGCCCACTGTCGTTCCTTGGTCGCCACTCGCGGGTTGGACATAAAGCTCGTCGAAGATGCCGCTCTTCAGGATGGCGCCATTCATGGAGCAATTGAGGGCAACTCCGCCGGAAAGGCACAATTTCTTGAGACCATACTGCTTGCGCGCCCGGCGCAGTTGCCCCAAGGCCACGGCTTCTAGGCGGTCCTGCACGGCGGCGGCGATATTTTTGTGGTGCTCTGTGATGGCATCCCCGTGGTTGCGCTTTTGTCCGAATACCGCTACGAATTTTTCGCTCACCCATTTATCGCGGGTGTTGTAATAGTCGAGCCAGCTGAAGTCCACCTTGAAAGTGTAGTCGCCCGTTTCCTGCAGTATTTCCTCAAAAACCTCGTAATAGGTCATGTGGTAGCCGGGAATTTTTTTCGACGAGTCACCAAAAGGAGCCAAGCCCATAATGATGCCCTCGTCGTAGTGGTTCTTCCAGCCCAGGAAGTAGGTGATGGCTGAATACACCAGTCCAAGTGAGTTGGGGTAGGTGTTGGATTGCTGGACGATTTCAATGTGGCCGTCGATGCCGGTGGCCAAGACTCCGGTTTCATGCTCACCCATGCCGTCGAAACTCACCAGCAGGGCATCCTTGAATCCACTGGGGTAATAGGAACCCGCGACATGGCACATATGGTGGCGTTGGAAGCTAATCGGACCCTTGAAGCCGGTGTGTTCGCGCAGGACATCTTCCATGTAGAAGGCCTTGCGTACCCGCTCGAAATCCTCGAGCAGGAAGCCTATGCGCTCGTCGCTTTCCAGTGCCGGCCTGAGATAGATTTCGCGGATGTAGGTTTTGAGGTGGTTGACGAAGGCGAGCTCGGATACATCGTCGATGCCAATGCCGCCAATTTTAAGGCAGTCCTGGATGGCCTCAGTCGGAAAATTGCGGCTGTGCTTGTCCCTCGTGTAGCGCTCCTGTTCGCAGGCGGCGACGATGCGCCCGTCCATGAACAGCGCCGCGGCGGTGTCGTGCCCGCCGTATTTGATCCCGAGGATGGCGTCTTTGGGGCGTGTCATATTCAATCAACCATGTCCAAGGTGATGGCTTGGCCGGCGCTGACCGGGTATTTCAGCATATGCCCTATAAGCTTGCCCTCCTGACCGGGTGGCAGTCCGCCGCCGGGGCGCAACCAACTGAAGTGACCCACTTGCAGTTGCGTGCCTGCGGGCATGGCCTGGCTGGCCGAGATGGACCGGCGTATGGCTTGGGCATCGGCCTTTTCGCATTCTTCCATGCCGATGTTTCCACTGCCCAGCATGGTTTCGGCACGGCGAACAGCCTGCACAAGATCCTTTAGTCCCGCCGGGTTGGCCGAGAGCTGATGGTCGCGGAAACTGGAATAGTTGTTGTCGATGGTGAAATGCTTCTCGATGATGCGCGCCCCCATGGCCACGGCCAATGTGGAGGCCTCGTTGCCCACAGTATGGTCTGAATAGCCCACCGTGCATTGAAATACCGACGCCAGGGAGCGGATGGCTAAGAGGTTGGCTTGCTCTGGGGGGACTGGATAACTGGTGACGCAATGGAGCAGGGCCATTTCCTGGTGGATACCGGCATCTCGCCATGTGCCATGGATGAGGCCCATGGCCTCCTTCACGACAGCGGTGTCGGCCAGCCCTGTGGACATCACCAGCGGCTTGGCCGTGAGTGCCACCTCCTTGATGAGCGGATAAAAATTATTGTCAGCGGAGGCAATCTTGATGACATCGACAATGCCCTTTAAAAATCGCGCGCTCTCAATGTCAAACGGAGTGGACATGAAAAGCAACCCGGCCTTCCTGGCCTGGGCTGACAATTTTTCAAATTGGGAATAGGACAATTGGAATTTCTTTAGCCTGGCAAAGCGTTCCTTCATATCCGGGCATATGTATTGCTCTGTGATGAAAGTCTGGAACTTGACGGCGCACGCGCCAGCTTCGCCGGCTAGGCCGACTAATTCTTCGGCCAGGGAAAATTGCCCTTCGTGGTTGTTGCCGATTTCGGCCACCACCATGATTCGTTTGTCCAGATCCAACGAACCGATTTTCACGACGCTCGACCGACTATGGAAGGACAGCTGGACATGCTCAATTTTTCAGGAAAGCCAGCAAATGATCCTTGTACCATGTAATATACTCGGCATAACCGCGCTCCAGCTGGTATTGTAAGTTGTAACCCAGTAGTTTGCCGGCCTTTTCGATGGACAGGGTCCCGCGCTTTGGCATCAGCTTGTTGCGCACACCGTAGGTTACCTTGGCGCCCGGAACATGCGTGAGCAGGATATCGGCCAGCTCCTTCAGTGACCGCCCATTACCGCAGGTGATATTGAAAATTTGGCCGATGGAATTCTTGTTTTCAATGACCAGCCTGACGCCATGGATCAAATCCTTGATGTAGGTGAAGTCGATGCGGTCGCTGCCATCACCGTCGATCACGATATCCTTGCCTTGCAGGGCATTCTCGAGGAAGGCCTGGGCCACCCTGCGTCCGACATCCCCGGGACCGTAGGCGGCCGAGGGCCGGACGATGGTGTAGGCCATATTGCTGGTCTGGTTGTAGGCGATCACAAGCTTCTCACCGCCCAATTTCAGTGCGCCATAGATGCCGATGGGATTACAGGGGCTTTCTTCCGTCACCGTGCCGCCGTTAAAGTCGCCGTAGACCATGGAGGAGGAGAAGTATATAAAGTGGGTATTCAGTCGACTGGAAATATCCAGCGCATTTTCCAGGGTGCGGGCACTATGGTCAAAGGTGCTGAGTGGATCCTTGTTGGCTTGGTTGGCATGGGCAATCGCAGACAAGTGGACGACATAGTCCGGCTTGATGGCATGCAGGCAGCGTGTCAACAGGTGGTAATCACGGGCGTCGATGATATGAAGGGGTATGTTTTTCTCTCGCAACATGTCCAGCCGGGTATTGAGGATGTTCAGGTACAAAGACCTGTTCTTGGCCTCTTCTTCCTTGTAAGAGAAGGCACCCAGGTTATTGACCTGCAAATTATCGATGGTGTGGACGATGGCGCCCAAACTGGTGAAATAACAGGCCATCTGGTGGCCAATAAAACCAGCGCCACCGACAATGGCAATTTTCTTGCCCTTCATGGATGGACGAACACCTTGTTCGTCAAAGATAAATAATAAAACATGGATCGGACTTTGGCTGACACTAAATTCATGAATTATGAGAGTTTGTGGAATTAATCAATTGAAATTATCCATGCCCGCAAGGCATTTATTTTGCATCCACCGGGATTTCCGTAAATGTGCTTTTCATCAATTCGCGATGGGAATAAGGGCGCCTGCACACCAGTAAAAATTGATAGGCAAATAAATTGGGAAACCAGCGCGCCAAATCATGGCTCAATGTTTCCAGCCCATGGGCACAAGGCATTCGAGGAGCCAACTCCGTTAGCGGTATGCCAAACCCGTGGGTCTCCATGATTTAACGGATAGGAAATTCAAGCCAACAAGTGCAATGAAATGGTAAGCGCTGAGCCCGCACTCGTCAAGTCCCACTCTGCGCAAACCTGCACCCCGCCACTACCTAATGGTCAATGATCACTTTTTTATGACATTCCGAGAGG
>SXGS01146808.1_pt1 | contig 11353 bp, 7 predicted proteins | sample 3174681 | NCBI WGS metagenome assembly SXGS01 (sample SAMN11356861, study PRJNA531348) | freshwater metagenome | isolation source: freshwater sample F1-80 | place: China: Fuxian Lake, Yuxi | collected 2017-12-25 | reverse complement strand
CGCCATGTTCAAGATGCGGATGTGGAACGCCTTCGCGCATCGCTGACGGTTCCCCTGAACTTGGAGATGGCGCCGACGGCCGCCATGGTGGCCATCGCGCTCGCCACGCGTCCCGAAACGGTCATGCTCGTACCCGAGGGGCGCAACGAAGTGACCACGGAAGGGGGGCTCGATGTGTTCGGGCTGCAGGAGCGGCTCCGAGCCGTGATCGATCCGCTGCGCGGTGCGGGCATCCCCGTGAGCGTGTTCATCGATGCCGAGGAGCGGCAGGTTGCGGCAGCAGCCCAGCTCGGCGTTGCGATTTGCGAGGTGCACACAGGTCCCTACGCCCACGCGTTCCACGATGAGGGGAAACTCGGTCCGCGTGCGACCGCCGCGCTGCGCGATGTGCAGCGAACGGGGGATCAGATCATTGCGGCAGGCATGCGATTCAACGCGGGGCATGCGCTTCACCTGGAAAATGTCGCGCCGATCGCGCGCTGTCCCGGGGTGTGGGAACTGCACATCGGTCACGCCATCATCAGCCGCGCTGTGTTTGTCGGGCTGCGCGCAGCGGTCGCCGAGATGCGCGAGTGCTGCGCGGACTGAACGGCGCGGCGTCACCCCGCCCGAGCCGGGGTGCTCTCGACCACTCGGTGCACGGTGGGCTGCACGGAACAATCGATTTCTGCCATGAAGAACCCGCCTCGGTGGCGCTGCACATTGGGCCACATGACCATCTTGTCGGCATCAGGTATCGGAAGGTCTGCGACCTCCGCTTCGGGAACCCAGCGGAGTTCGCCCTCATCAAACGACATCCGCGTCACCAACTCGTGGTCGATCGCGTTCGTGGACTCGAAGAGGAAGATCAGCCAATGATGTTCGCCGAGGTAGGCGCGCTCGGAGATGATGCCCATCAGCCGGAGATCATCAGGCTGCAGCAGCACACCGGCTTCCTCGAATGTCTCACGCCGAGCGCATTCATGGGGTGATTCACCTCGCTGCACTTCGATCTTCCCGCCGATCGCGGAGAAGCGGCCAATGTTCGGCGGCTTGCGCCGATGCAGCATCAACAGGCGCCCAGAAGCATCGAACAGGTACACCAGGACCGCGATGCGAAAGGGCAGTTCGGGCCAGTCCAGCAGCCGCTCGGTCGGATTGGGCTGAACACGGTCTGCACCGCTCATGCGCGCGCCTCGACAGCTGCCGTCCGAAGTGGCGTGGCATCCACGGCGTGCAGATTCGCCACGCTCAGCAGCCGCGCAATCTCACTGCGTGTGGCATCCGATGCCGGCGCCAGTGGCAGACGCACCGCACCACTGTCGCGCCCCAGCTGATGCAGCGCTGCCTTCAGCGGGACGGGATTCACATCGAGCGAAAGCAGTCCGCGCGCGAGCGGATAGAGGGCATCGTGGAGACGCCGCATCTCGTGCAGCGAACCCTCGGCGATCGCAGCGCACAATGCCGCCACACGATCGGGCACCAGATTGGATACCACACTGACGACGCCCTCCGCACCCACGGCGGCGAACGATGCAGTCAGGGAATCGTCGCCCGAGAGGATCGAGATGCCGCAGCGACGGCGAATATCGCTGGCGGAATCCATGGAACCCGTCGCTTCCTTGATCGCCACGATATTGGGATGCACACTCAGGCGTGCCACTGTTTCGGGTGTGATCGTCACAGCCGAGCGGCCTGGGATGTTGTAGAGCATGATGGGCAGCGGGCAGCTCTCGGCGATCATCATGAAGTGGCGATAGAGACCCTCCTGCGATGGCTTGTTGTAGTAGGGAGCGACTTGCAGCGAAGCGTCCGCACCGAGCCGATGCGCAAGACGATGCAAATGGATGGCGTGTGCGGTGGAGTTGCTGCCGGCGCCAGCGATGACTTGCAAGCCGAGGGGCCTGCCGATGCGAACGGCGCACTCCACCACCGATTCGTGCTCCGCTTCGGAGAGTGTCGGTGCCTCGCCCGTGGTGCCGCAGGGGACGATCCCGCGCACACCACCTGCTGCTTGGAACTTCACCTGCTGTTCGAGTCGCGCAAGATCGATCCGCACGCCGTCGGCGCTGAAGGGTGTGACAAGAGCAGTGAATGCACCAAAGAAGTTCATGCGATCGATGCTACGACAGGAAGGACATCGGCCGATCAGCAGCCCGCCGAAAGTCCCGCAGCAGCCGAACACTCCGCCGCGAGCGCGTTGGCATCTTGTGCAGAGGCCGCTTCTGCAATGAGTCGGATGATCGGCTCCGTGTTGGATGCACGCAGGTGAACCCACCCCATGGGAAGGTCGATGCGAATGCCATCTGCATCGTCGATGCGCGCATCGGCGCGCCCACAGAAGTGCGTGCGGACTCGCGCAAGTGCAGGCGCGACCGCAGCCTGACCGCCCACCGACGCCAGGTCCATCTTTCGCTTGATCATCGCATAGCGAGGCAGACCCTCGACGATCGTTGCGATCGGAGTGCCCTCATGCGCAAGCAGTTCCAGCGTGAGCGCCATGGCCGAGAGTGAATCGCGGACCCAGCACACGCGCGGCCAGATCAGTCCGCCGTTGCCTTCACCACCGATGATGCCATCATGGGCGCGCAGTCCGCCAACCACATTCGCTTCACCGACGGCGGTGCGCCACACGCGCGAGTCGGGAAAGCGTGCCGCGACATCGTCGATCATCCGGCTCGTCGAAAGGTTGGTCGCGAGCGAACCCCTTCCATGCCGCTGCAGCATGCGTAGCGCACAGAGCACCAGTGTGTATTCCTCACCGATGTACCGACCAGCGCCATCCACCATCGCCAAGCGGTCTGCGTCGGGGTCCTGTGCAAACCCAACGACTGCGCGACCATCACGCCGAACCGCATCACAGAGATCGCCGAGGTTTTCCGCAATCGGTTCCGGCGTATGGGCGAACGAACCTGTTCGCTCCGCATTCAGGTGCAGCAGATCACATCCAAGTTCGCGCAGCAGCAGTCCGCCGGAGCGCGCGCCGCCGCCATTCACGCTGTCGAGCACCACGCGGAATCGCGCGGCGCGGATGCGGTCGACATCCACGAGCCCCAGCACGCGCGCGACATGCGTTTCGTCGGCATGACCCTGCAGCGATCGAACGCCACGCCGCGCGGCTGGCGGGTGCACGTCACCTGCGCGGAAGGTCGCAATCACCTTCGCGGCCTCTGCTGCCGGCAGTGCAAGACCGTCGGCGTTCAGCGTCTTCAGCCCGTTCCACTGGATGGGATTGTGGCTCGCTGTCACGGCGATGCCGCCAACAGCCTGCGTGTGCCCGATCATCAGCCCGACTGTTGGCGTTGCCACGGAGCCGATGTCGATCACATCGAATCCACACTCTTGCAGTCCATCGGCAGCGGCAATCGCGAGTGCACCGCCCGAACCCCGCCCATCATTGCCGAGCACCATCCGGGGCGCGGAAGCGCCTGCCGCACGCTTCGAGTTCGCACGCACATGCTCCGCGAACGCACGGGCAAATCGCCGCGCCACATCTTCGGTCATCGAGGCGCCCACAATGCCACGCGCGCCAGACACGGAAAGCATGAGCGGTGCATCGTTCATTCTGCGCAATCTATCGGGCAAGACTTCGCTAGTGGGCTTTCGTTGTGCGGACTTTCAACCCCGCCTCCCTATACTCGGATTCATGTTCGAACTGGAGGTCCGGCGGATCTTTTCGGCGGCGCACGCGCTGCTCTTGCGCGGTGAGCGCGAGGTGCTGCATGGGCACGATTGGCAGGTGGATCTCACCGTGGCAACAGACCACCTCGACGCGGACGAACTTGCTTTCGACTTTCACCGACTCGAGCAGACTCTCGATGAAGTCCTGCAGCCCTTTCAATCCGCCAACCTGAACGAAACGCCCCCCTTTGATCGCATCAACCCAAGCGCGGAAGCGGTCGCGCGCCATGTGGCGCAGCAAGTCGAGCGCCGACTGCCCGAGAGCGTTCGCGTCCATGCGGTTCGGGTCACCGAGGCACCTGGCTGCGCGGCGCGCTTCATTCCGTGCGTGGTGGAGGCACCCTGCCGATGAGCTCCGAACCCAATCGTGATCCGGCGGCCGATGCGGCGACAGCAGGCTCGCCCGCGGATCCAAAGCGATTCATCAACCGCGACCAGTCGTGGGTGGAGTTCAACGCTCGCGTGCTTCAGATGTGCGACGATCGGAAGGTGCCTCTGCTGGAACGCGTGCGCTTTCTTTCGATCTACTCGCGCAACCTCGATGAGTTCTACATGAAGCGCGTGGGCGCGCTGCGGCACGACATGGAGGAGGGCGTGTCGGCGGGCGTGTTCGGCGGGATCAGCCCTGCGCAACTCCTGCACGCCGTTCGGACGCGCGTTCTGGAACTGGACTGCCAGCAGGCCAAGATCTACCGCGAGACGCTGCTCCCTGAGCTGCGATCGGCGGGAATCCATGTCGTCGGCTGGGCGGACCTGACCGAAGGCGAGCGCGCCGAGACGCAGGCATGGTTTCGCCGCAATGTCTTCCCGATCCTGACGCCACTGGCTGTCGATCCAGGGCATCGGTTCCCGTTCATCTCCAACATGAGTGTTTCACTGGGACTGGTGGTGCGGCGACCCGGGGAACCCGAGACATTGTTTGCGCGGGTGAAGATCCCCGAGTCGCCGTCGAGATTGTTTGAGCTTCGTGGAGGCGGCAGGTTCATCCCCGTACAGGAGATCATCGAGCATCACCTCGAGGAACTCTTCCCTGGCATGGAGATCCTGCAGGTCCTTCCCTTCAGGATCACGCGCGATGCGGAGATCGAACCAGAGCGGGATGCGGCGGACGATCTGCTTGTTTCTGTGGAGCAGAAGCTGAAGGAGCGGAAGTTCGCGCGAGTCGTTCGTCTCGAAGTCGCTGGAGGTGCGAGCCCACGCATCGTTCGATTCTTGATGGAGGAACTGAATCTCGGTGCCGAGGACATCTACGAGACGATGGGCCTGATCGACTACGGCATCCTCGATGCCATCGCCGATCTCGATCGCGCGGAACTGCGCTTCCCACGCTGGGTTCCGCTGCCGCCCGTGGACCTGCCGACCGAGGGTGGCGCGAGCATCTTTTCCGAGATTCGCCGCGGCGACATCCTCGTGCACCATCCGTACCAGAGCTTCGAACTCAGCGTGGAGCGCTTCATCGCTGCGGCAGCGGACGATCCAAAGGTGCTGTGCATCAAGCAGTCCCTCTACCGCACGAGTGGCGACAGTCCGTTCATCGCAAGTCTCATTCGCGCAGCCGAGTCCGGAAAGCAGGTGGCAGTCCTTGTGGAGCTGCGTGCACGCTTTGATGAGGCGCGCAACATCGAATGGGCGCGGAAGCTGGAGAATGCGGGCGTGCATGTCGCCTATGGCGTCATTGGGCTCAAGACCCACACCAAGACGGCTCTGGTGGTGCGGCGTGAAACGGATGGCATTCGCTGCTACGGTCATGTGGGAACGGGCAACTACAACTCGCGTACGGCGCGGCTGTATGAAGACATCGGACTGCTCACGACGGATCCGATGATCACCGAAGATCTCGTCGATCTCTTCAATTACATGACGGGACGATCGCGCCAAACGACCTTCCACAAGTTGCTCATCGCGCCGATCAACATGAAGCGGCGTTATCTCGAACTCATCGAGCGCGAGATCGAGTTTGCGCGCGCGGGCAAACCCGCTCGCATCATTGCGAAGATGAATCAGTTGGAGGACCGAGGCGTGATGGACGCGCTGTACCGCGCCAGTCAAGCGGGGGTGTCCATCGACCTGATCGTGCGAGGATTCTGCTGCCTTCGTCCGCAGGTGCCTGGGGTATCGGAACGCATCCGAGTACGGTCCATTCTTGGGCGCTTTCTCGAGCACAGTCGCATTTTCTGGTTCGGCGCCGGCAAGGAGAACCCGCTCGATGGCGATTTCTTCATCGGCAGCGCCGACTGGATGTACCGCAACCTGCAGACTCGCGTGGAAGCCTCCACGCCGATTGAGCGTCCCGAGCATCGGCGCACGCTGTGGACTGTCCTAGAGTATTCGCTGCAGGATGTCGCGCAGTCCTGGGAACTGTGCGCCGATGGTTCCTACACGCGGCTGCAGGATGACTCGCTGTCCGCGGACGATCCGCGCAGGCTTGGCGTCCATGCGCGCCTGATGGCTGATGCGCTTGCGGTCGCCTCACGAGGGAGCAGCGCAGCCCAGGGAGATCTCACTGTCGGTCGACTGCAGGAGCCTCTGCCCCCGGAGTCGAAGAAGTCCCAGAGCCGGAAAAACCGACGTCCGGTCGGCTGACGCCCAGATCAAAGAGTGTTTCCGCGAGTTGTCCGGGCAGCAGGTAGCTGAGCGATCCGTTCACCCGCCAGGACAGCGGCATCGCATCCGTCACCGATGCCGGGGTTGCGTCGGCGAGCGGAGTTGTCGCAGCGGCATGTGGGATCACGACCGGCAGGCGTTCAAGGGTGATGGAACGCGCTGGCAGGGTTCTCGTGGCAATCCACTCCGTGCTCCAGGATCCCGTCGGCGTCGAGACGGAATAGGTCCAGCGGTCCAGGACGAGAGGAATCGTGTTCGGGTTTCGCAGTTCGACTCGCATCGCGAACTCGTCGGCAGCGCCGCCCGTCGACACGCGATCAAGCGCCAAGATGCGCACCTCTGGAGATGTCGTGCATCCCGTCACCACGGACAGGACCAGCAGGACACATGCACGGATTCCCATGACGGTCAATCTACGCGCTGCCGCGCCTCTACGATGCTGCGATGCAACAGGCGTTGCCGACGCTGCTTTGGCTGCGGATTCTCAGTGTGATTGCTGCTGCGGTCGTGTGCGTTCCCTCGCACGCGCAGGAGTTCGCGGTCGTGGTTGTCGATGACTCGCCCACGGCGGAGCAGATGCTCGAGCAGGCCCAGGATCAGGCGCAGGGGAATCCAGACGAGTCCGCGCGGCTGATCGCACGCGTTCTCGACGAGTTCGGACGACGCCTCGTCCATGTGGACGGAAGGACAGATCAGTTCTGCGACGCGCGCGCGCGATGCGAGTCGTTCCTGCTCGCCGAGCCACGAGTCTTGGAGGAGTTTCGCTCCGCACATTCGAGTGATGCCCAGCGCCAATTGGACGCTGGACTCATTCGCTCTGTGTACGACACTCGGCTGTGGACCACGGCTGGTCTCGCCGCCGCGATGCGGCTCGCGCAGGATGCCATCGACTCCGCCCGCTTTGCACAGGCACAGGCATTCCTGCAATCCGTGGCGAGTCACCCCGATTTCGCAACCGTAGATCGAGCAGTGTTCATCACTCTCCGCGCGCTTGCTGCCGCAGGACTTGGCGACCGTGAACGCGCCATGCGCATCGCGGGTGAACTGCAAGCGATCGATGGTCCATCGACGCGCGCGGTGGCAGAGCGCTTGTCGGCAGTCATCGCGGCGTTCCCGCCTGCCGAGAGTGCGCCGATCAACCCGCTGATTGCTGGTCCGTTTGGCATGGTGGCGGCGAACGCCGTGCGCCTGTGGAGCGATCCGCTCGAAAACTCCATCGCTGCGCGACTGCGTGACCTCGTGGAGGGCGGGATTCAGTCTGATCCGATTCCCGATTCCCTTTCGAGTGGGCGTCTGCTCGTTTCCATGCCCACCATCGCGGGCTCGACGGTTCTGGTCAATGAGGGCTACGTGCTGCGCGCCTACGACGCCTTTTCGATGGAGCCGCGCTGGTACCAGTTCATCGGTGCGGCCAATGCGCCCCGCAGCGACTCGCAGGTGGGCGATCTGCAGATCGTGACCGTCGCTGGTGATCGAGTGCTCGCGCTTTCAGGACATGCGCTGGGCAATGAGAGGTCGGGTGGGGGAAGGTTGGTCTGTGTCGAATTGATGACTGGGCGGCGCTTGTGGGAGTTTGGATTGGACCGCATCGCCACCGAGTACGGGCTGAATGACACATTCCTCTCTGGTGCGCCAACGGTCGTGGGAGATACGGTCGTGCTCATGGGGCGAAAGGTCACATCGCGCCTCGAGACCGTCTCATCGGCAATCGGCGTTGATCTTCGCTCGGGATTGGTCCGCTGGGTCGCGCCCGTCGGTGTTGCCCCGGGCATCCGCGCCGCATCCGCCCGTCCGTACACGACTCCCGCAGCCGCAGGAAACACGGTGTTCGTTTCGAGCGGTGCCGGTGCGGTCGCATGCCTCGATGCGGTGGATGGTCGTGTGCGATGGGTTCGGCGTGATCCCGTGCCCATCCGCGACATGCTGCTCGATGTCTCTCCGTGGGAGATGGGCGGTCCGATCCTCACCGAGCGTGGGGTTGTGGTGATTGCACCGGGCAGTCAGCGACTCCAACTCCTCGATGCGGCAACGGGTGATGAGATCGACAGTGTGCCGATCGGACGCGGGACCGTCCTCGATGTGGTGCGGTGCGTGATCGCGGATCGCACGGGAACTCGGCTCTTCCTCATCGGGGATTCGGTCGCCGCCGTCGATGTGAATGATCTCCGCCGTCCGCTCTGGCGCTTCCGCGACGAGAGTGACGAGGGTGCGCTGTTGATGGCCACCGCGCGGTCGCCGATTCGTGGTCGCGCGCAGGTCGGATGGCTTCCAGACGGTCGGACCGCGCTGGTGGTCCCCCTTGCCGGAGGCAGCGTTCTGCTCGATGCCTCGAACGGCTCGCGCCTGTTGACGCTGCCCATCCGCGGACCTGCGCTCGTCACGATCCGAGACGGCATCGTGACGGCGGTCGGGAATGAGTCCATTGAAGTGCTGATGGACCCGACGCGAGCCCGCAGCATTCTCACGGACTCGATCGCGCGCAGCCCGACTGACTCGGATGCGCTGCTCGGGTTGGTCGAGTTCGCGCTTCGGAACAAGGATGTCGATGCGCTGCGGCTCGCGACGCACGCCACGTCTGCCGCGATCGCAGGTGTGGGCGACCAGCCGGAACGCCGTTCGCAGCTCATCCAGTCCTTCATCGATGCGGCTCGCAGCGGCCTGCTCGGGCGCGAGGGGACCGACGCGCTCTTTGCTCAGTTGGCCGCATCGCAGTGCGCGCCATCGGACCGTGCACTTGTCGTACTCGCGCAGGGTGACTGGCTGGAGCAGTCGGGGCGCATCGATGCCGCGGTCGCCGCATGGCGGCAGGTGCTGACATCCACGGACATGTCGAGAGCGATGGTGGTTGCGCAAGGGGAAGATGGCGCGCTTCGAATCGCGAGCTGGCATGCAGTTCTCACGCGCCTGCGCGAGGTGATTCGCCGAAGCGGTCCGATCCGTGAGACGACGCCGATGCCCACGAGGGGATCGGCTGCCGAGTTGACCGCCTGGGCCGCTGCGCAATCGGGCACCGTGGAGTCGGCGCGCGCGTGGCTGGAGGCCGCGCGCCTGCAGATTGGCGGCGGCGAAACGGCTGTCGCCGCTGCATCGTGTCTGAGCGCCTTGGAGGCATCGATCCTGTGCGGACAACCGGACGCGCTGCTGAAGACTCTGCGTGCTGCGCTCGAACTGTTGGCCTCTGCGGATCTGCACGTGGCTCGCGCGCAAGCGGTCGACCGCGTTCGATGTTGCGGCGTCATGCCGACTGATTGGGATGCCGCCGCGGAACTTCGTCCCGTTCCCGAGTGGGCGCGGTGGATCGTCGATGGGATGCCTCGCCCCGAGTCCGCATCTGCGGACTCGTCACGCGGCGCTGGACCGGAAGCGGTTGTGCTCCGCGGCAAGCTCGTTCCCACGGGCATCGGGCACGATCAGAGTTCACTGCATGGGCAAGCATTCCTTCAGGACGAACGCGCGCTGGTTTGTGTGGAGGGACCCGCACTGACCGAACGGTGGTCCCTCGAAATGTCTTCCGAGGCAACCTTCGTGATTCCGTCGGGGGAGGGCGCGATCATCATTGAGCAGCCCGAGCGCGGTGTCTGCGCGCTGCGGCGCGTCGACGGAGATGGCTCCGTGATGTGGGGCATCGACAACGTGGAACTGTTCATCGCTCCAGAGCGTCCCCTGACCGGTGCGGGACTGCACCCGATCATGCATGGAACGCGCGATCTGATCGTGACGCGATATGACGGATGGATGGGCAGCATCAGCATCTCGGATGGCAGATTGCTTTGGTCGCGCGACATTGGACTTGGCGAAGTGTTCGCACTCGATGCAACGGAGGCAACGATTGCGGTCGTTGGCATGGTCGAGGCACCGGCCTCGAGCCAATCATTGATCTTCCTGTGTGACCGACAGACCGGTGAGCGATTGAGTGAGCTTGGAGTTGTGGATGACCAGATTCGATGGGTACGCGCCGCGAGCCCTGGGACGGTCCTGTTCGGATCCCTTCGTGGCATGGCCCGTTGGGATGCATTCGGTCCCCTTGGTGGAATCGCCTGGCAGTCGACTGCTGCCCGCGTGCGTGCCACGGGCAGCTGTCAGGTTCTTGGGCCCGTGTGCATCACGACCGACGTCCTGGATCGCACGGTCCCCACGGATTGGAACACGGGGCGTCCGAAGACGGACCGGTTTTCTCCGCCGAGCGGAGTGAGAGTGCGTGAACCGCTCCGGCGTTGGATGCGATCGGGCGATCTGATCATCTCGTGGAACGCGGATGGAGTCGCTCTGTTTGGGCTTGATGGATCGCTGCGGGGACTCTCTGCCCTGCATGGTGAACGCATGCTCGATGGTGTCGTACCGCAGTCATCGGCGCTGCTGGGCATTGAGCAGGTGGGGCGCGCAGCGGCGGCTCGCGGGATGGGTGCACCTGGAACATCGCAGGTCCTTCTGCATCGGCTGGGGTGGAGCGAAGGCGCGCGCCTGCTCGGCCCTGCATTCGAAGTGGATTTCGTTCAGGGGAAACTGGACCGTGCGGCTGCGCTCGATGGATGGCTGTTGCTGGGCGGTCCTCAATCCACCGTCGCGGTTTCGCTGCCATAAATCGCAGTTGACACAGTGCGGTCGGGCGGGGATATTCCCGCGTCGTCGCGCCGACGCTCCCCAAGCATGATTGTGAATCCCATCGTGAATCCCCCGAGTCCTCTGGCTGGTCTTCTGGCTGCCTCCCGCTGCGCTCCTCTCTCTGCAATGGAACGCTCTCGATCGATGTCGTTTCCGCTCCCGATGGCGTACGACGAGGAGGAGGAGAACGAGGAGGACTTCGATCTCGAGGAAGAGGATGACTTTGAGGATGAGGAGTTCGGCGATGAGGATGGCTTTGGCGAGGACGAGGATGGATCGAAGCCGAAGCAGGATCCCAACGCGGAGGAAGACGAGGAAGAAGACGATGACTTTGGTGACGAGGAGGACCTCGAGCCTCAGTCGCTCCCGAACGAGGAGCTTGAAGAGGCTGACGAGGAGGATGATGAGGAGGAAGAACGCGTTGGCGGCGGGCGTAGCAGTGGTTCGGACGATGAGGATGACGACGATGACGACGACGACGACGATG
>SXGS01600876.1_pt1 | contig 11355 bp, 8 predicted proteins | sample 3174681 | NCBI WGS metagenome assembly SXGS01 (sample SAMN11356861, study PRJNA531348) | freshwater metagenome | isolation source: freshwater sample F1-80 | place: China: Fuxian Lake, Yuxi | collected 2017-12-25 | reverse complement strand
TTCCGTCCTCGAATTGGGAACTCCCCCGTTACAATTCCCCGCGGTGTTCCAAACCCCGCTTCCATCCAATTGCCAAGCCCGAGTTGTGGGAGCGGCTTCGAGTATCTCAATCCAGGATCCAGCCGCCATGGCAAACAGAATCAGCCAAATCCGCGGAAACCTCTGGAAGTTTCTCAGCACTGATCTGCATTATAGCGGAACTTTGAGAAAAATAAAGGCCCGCAGTTAATTCATAAAATACTCATTATTAATTAATTACAACTAAAGCAATCTGAACCTGTGGGCCGATTAGCGGTGATCCGTGGCACTTTTTATCCAAGAATTCCAAGGGCCGGAGGCCCCCATTCCCTTTCAGCCCACGATGCGTTTCCTACGATTGATCCTACGAGTGCTGCGGAATGTCAGAAATTTGAATGGAGTTTGCGAATGGGAAAAATGTGATCGCCAGACGCCTCGGCCTTGAGCATCACCCAACCAATTCACTTGTTCCAAAACGCGTAGGAAGCTAAATATCGAACATCCATGGAAGCACAAACTCACATTCCCATTCATTCCCGATTTAGGCGTGACCTCCCTTGCCTCGCGTTCACCTTGATCGAACTGCTCGTGGTGGTCGCGATCATCGCGATCCTGGCAGGCCTGCTGCTGCCCACTCTGTCGCAGGCCAAGGACAAAGGACGATCCGCCGCGTGCATGAGCAATCTGCGGCAACTCATGCTCGCAAACACGATGTACGACGAAGATCACAAGGTGTATCCCATCGGCTGGTTACCCCCGCAATCGATCTGGTACAAACAGCTCCAACCTTATCTCGGACGAAGCACCAATATCGCGGGGCAGGGCGTGTTCATTTGCCCGAGCAGCCCCAAAGGCGGTTTCTGGGGATTCCTCGCCTACGCTCAAAACAAGGAAATCAATTTGGGCCGAAATGACATCGGTTCCAGGCATGTCGAGGATTTCACGGGCACGCTCATGTTCGCCGACACCGATGGCTGGGATGCCTGTCTCTACCCGGACACGGATGGCACGGCGAACGTTCTCTACCGGCACAGTGGCGGCAACGAAGCCTCGACCCGCACTCAGCGGGATGACAAGCTCCGATCGCGCCCGCGAAAGTATGGGCGGGCCAACGCCGGGTTTCTGGACTCGCACGTGGAGTCCATCAAGACGGCTTCGAACAGGCTTTTCACTTTGAAGCTCGACTGACTCCAAGCGTGTGGCGGCGCCTTCGCGGGCAACGTTCTGGAATCGAGGAAAACGAGAACCTCCCGCCAGCCGCTCGATATCGAGGAAACAGATCACGTGTTGTATTTCATCATTCTCACCCTGTTCCTGGTCATGGGAGGATTGGGATTTGTCATGAGGCACAGCCGTCCCGGCGCGTCGCGATTCTTGATCGCGCTGAGTGTTGCGGGATGCGTGGGGTCCGTTGGGTTTCAAGGGTACCGCGCCTTCGTGGAAGCCAGGCAAAGCCCTCCTGATCGTTATCACGGGGTTGTGGGTTATGTCATGGCTCAGCGCGTTTTGGCGGAGCTGCGCGAAGGCCAGGCGGAAGTAGTGCTTGTGTTCCCCCCGAGACCTTTCGGGAGCGACGCGGAGACCGAAGCCCTTTACGATACTTTCTCGCGTGTTTTTTCGCCGGCGCGCAGTGTCGAGGTGCAAGTCGCCAGGCTTCCCTCAACGCCACGAGCCAAACAATCTGGCATCATTCCTCTGGAAGCCGCCGAGGCCGCGATCGCCCCTTTCCCGAAAGCGAACGTTTATGTCTTTTTCGCCGGAGTTCCAGAACCATTCGCCAAGCTGAGCGCTCTGGCTCGATCCCCAAGACCCGCGTTGTATGCATTCGATCCCTCGAACCACCGGGGTTGGGAGGAAGCCGTGAAGCGGGGGGACCTGAGTGCGGTCATCGCGCCGAGACGGGGCGCACCGGCTCCGAGCCGCGATTTGGCGGGGCCCCCAAACGAGATCTTCCAGCGGTTTTTTGAAGTGATTTCGACAAGATCAGAGAAAGACCGGAAGTGATTTCCGCCAAGATTCGAGCATCGCGCATCGGGGCCCCACACCCCATGGGGTTAGCCGAAAGGAATGAAAGAGGACGAGAGAGACCCTTTTTCGCTTCTTTTCGTTTCTTTAGGCGATTCGGTTCATGGAGAGGCCGGACCTCCAAAAAATGGACGTGAGTTGGGGCCATGAACCGGGTGCCGCCTCTCCCGCCCTTCGGGGACCCTCTCCTCCGCCCAAAGCGGAGGAGAGGGACGGGGAGAGGTGGTGCTCCTCCGGTTCATGGAGAACGGCTGAGGCTTGAGTTCCCGCTTGCGATTCGGTTGGCCGGTGTTATTTATTCCCGCGTTTTGGATCATCGTTGCCATGCATTATAAAATTTCGAGCCGGGCCAGCTGCTTGTCCCCATCCCTGACACTCGCCATTGATTCCAAAGCGAAACAGATGAAAGCCGAGGGGCTGGACGTGGTTGGCTTTGGGGCTGGCGAGCCGGACTTCGACACGCCACGGCACATCAAGGATGCCGCGATCCAGGCGATCAACGAAGGATTCACGAAATACACGCCGAGCAGCGGCATTCCGGAATTGCGGCAAGCCATCGCGAACAAATTCCAGCGCGACAACAGCCTCGCCTACAAACCGTCCCAAATCATTGTTTCGTGCGGGGGGAAACACTCTTGTTACAATGTGATTTTGGCGACGTGCGAGGAAGGGGATGAAGTGATCATTCCAGCGCCTTATTGGTTGAGCTATCCCGAGATGGTCAAGCTCGCGAACGCGAAGCCCGTGATTCTTCAGACGTCCGATCAAACGGAATTCAAGGTATCCGCGGATCAACTGCGGGCCGCGATCACCCCGCGCACCCGGCTGTTCATTCTGAACTCCCCGAGCAACCCGACAGGGTCCCTGTACACACGGGAGGAGATCAAGGCGCTGGGGGATGTGTGCGTCGAGAAAGGCGTGCTCATCATGAGCGATGAGATCTACGAGAAGCTCGTCTACGACGGCGCGGAGCACACCAGCGTCGCGGCTTTTTCCCAAGCCCACTACGACCACACGATCGTCGTTCACGGCATGGCCAAGGCCTATTCCATGACGGGTTGGCGCCTGGGTTTTTTGGCGGCGCCCGATCCCATCGCGAAGGCCATCGACGCGATCCAGAGCCACAGCACGAGCAATCCAACATCGTTCGCGCAGAAGGGCGGGGTCGCGGCGTTGAACGGGCCGCAGGATCATCTGCCTGCCTGGCTCGCGGAATACGCGAAACGCCGATCTTACGCCCACCAGCGTCTCAACTCGATTCCTGGCATCAGTTGCGTGAACGCCAAAGGAGCGTTTTATCTGTTCCCAAACATCTCTAAACTGGGGCTCACATCGACCGATTTCTGCGCCCGGCTCCTCGACCAGGAAAAAGTTGCGGCAGTCCCCGGAATCGCGTTCGGCGCCGACGACTATCTCCGCATCAGCTATGCCACGAGCATGGCGAACATCGAAAAGGGATTGGACCGGATCGATCGCTTCGCCCGCGGTCTGGCATGACAGACGCCTTGCCTCGCGAGAGGAAGCATCTCTGGGAATCACGAGCAAAGGCTTGGATTGATCTAATTCCCGATGTGCCCCAGCCATGCGAGCCAAGCGGACTTCATTTGGACAGAAACACCAGTCTTGAAACGGCGGACATATCGATCTGCACGTCGCCCATCACGGGAGAATGGCCGACCAGTTTTCCGGCCTCGATCCGAGCGACCTTGAGAGTGAGCCGCCCGTGTCGTTGAAAATACAACTGCATCTCGCTCCCAAACTTAGGGTCTTCCTCTGACTTCGCGGCAGGGGAAAGCGCGGCGGGGGTCTTGCGGAGTTCTATGGCCCGGACCTTATCGACTCCTTTCCGCAATTCACCAGACGAGGAAGCGAGAACGATCTCTCCGGAGTTTAGGCTTTGTATCTCCCCCGCGAAGCGCTCGCCATCCAGCATGAGGACGACATCCCCGGTCGCGGCCGCGGAGTTGGTGGACGCTCTTTCCTCAAATCGTCCGTCCCACTCCGAGATTTTCAACTGACTGAGCCTGACCCCTCCCTGGCCTTGATGCACGAGCCGGATCCCCCGGCCCTCTCCGGAAAACTCGCCCGGCTCAGCCCACAGTTTGGATAGGACCCCATCAACAAACAGCAAAATGCGCCGGGAACGTTTGTCCGCTTTGATCTCGATATGAGCCTTGGTCTTGTTGGCCAACCCGAGCACCGAATGCTGGCCGAGGTATCGGAGGGGGTCGCGCTTTTTCACAGAGAGAAGATTCGCCCCGAAAGAATTGAGCTGCAGGCTGTAAAACCCCGCGAAATCGGGCTCATCTTCCTTATTGGCGAGACTGATGGGTTTCAGGGAGTCGGTGTAGAGGGCGATGGCCACGTTCAAGGGCCCCTTCCATTTCAGATTGAATTCCATGCTGAAACTATCCGGCAAGTTCACCATCCGAGCGATCGAGGCCGCTTCCTTGGCGTAAAACGCCTGGTCCTGATATTTCCATTCGCCCGGCTCACCCAACGCCGAGACGACTTTCCAACTTGTCCAGCCGTTGGTTCCGCGAGGCCCTTCAAAAACCACAGCGAAATTAGTCTGCACGGGAGTCAGTGAACGCACTCGGCCGCGCGGCACGCTGATCGTGCCAAAGTACCAGGACTCCAGCAAAATCTGGCTGCCTTGAATTCCAACCGAGCGCGCCGACAACTCGTCGTCGTTGTCGAGCCGCACCTTCCAAGCCGATCCCGCGGTTGCGTCCCCCTCGCGGTCATCCAAGTCGATCTGCGCGATGTTCTGCGTGGAGAAAAGAATGGGCCGTTCGGCGTCCACGTGCTCCCAACCGAGCCACCCATCAGGCTGGAGACGTGTCAATCGGCCCGTGACCCGATCCCCGCTCGAAAACAGGAGCAAATCCTTGAAGTGATTCGTGGCCGCGGCCGAAGCCTCAAGGGCCGGCAGGAGGAAGATCACCGTCAACAAGGCCAGCGGCCCGCGAAACCCAGCGTCATGAAACCGTCGGCTATTCATTCTGAAGAAGAGGGTCGGTTTCGGAATCGGGAGGCGCGTTCTCGATCCGCGCGCGGTCGAGGTTGAACTGCATTTTCCGGACCGACCCCATGTCGAACTTGAATGGCCCGAATTGCGGGCTGCGCGCTTCGATGATCTGATTCGTCCAGGAATCCACCGACATGCTCAAGCGCGCCCCGGAGTTGAACTGAAACCGCACCATCCCCGCCAGGTCGTCAAACGCGGATTCGGGTCTGGAATGAAGCACGATCTGGGTGATGCGTTTCAAGGGCACTGTGAGGGGAACCGACACCGTCTTGAAGCTCGCTTTGCCATCCACCACGGATTCCAGACTGCCAACGAGGCGGTCGCGATTAGCCAGTTTCGCGACATCAAAGGATTGTGGAGGGCCGGCGGTGGGATCGTTTTCAAAATTCCCATCCCACTCCGTGACGCGCAGATTACTGATCTTGAGAGTGCTTTCATTGAGCTGAGCCGCGAAGGTGATTCCGGTGCCCTCCGCCGCGAAACCTCCCTGGTCCTGCCATCGCTGCACAAACTGGCCGTTTGCGTACAGCATCACATTGCCTTGCCCCTGGTCCGTCCGAACCTCCAGGCTCACGCGGCTTTGCTCCGTCATGGCCGGGATCTCAACTTGTCCGAGATGATTCGCTCCCACGCCCTTTTGAATTCGTTGCAAGGCCACCACTCCCGACGTCACGTAGAGCAGGTAGGAATTGGCGTTGTAATCGAGCCGGTCGAGGCTGTCGGTGTAGAAACCAACCATCAACGCCATGTTGTTCGCCCATTCCAAATCGAATGCGATGCTGGACCGTTTGGGCAGTTTGACCGATCGGCCAATCATCCCCGATCCTCTGGCGGTAAAGGCGCGCTCGGCGTAACTCCAGGCCCTCTGCCCTGGCCCCAGTTTCCAACCGTCCATCCCCGTGGGCCCTTCGTAAAGCGCCACGAGCCCGTTGTGAAAAAATGCCAGGGAACTGACGGCTGTTCGGGGGGCCTTGACCCGCTGCCCCTGCCATGTCTCGAACTCAAAAATCTGGCCGTCAAACCCAACCAGCCTCCCTGGTATTTCGTCGCCGTTCACGAACGATAATCGCGACGTCGGCTGGTTAGGCGGGGGAGTCATGGACCGGTTGCCCAGTTCGATGGAGGCGAGGTTTCGGGTGCGGAACGTCAGCGGTTCCCGCGCCTGGGGATGATGCATTGTCAGCCGTCCGCCGCCGTCGATTGCGGTGAGCCGGCCCCGGAGCTTGGAGCCATCAAACCATTCCACCCGGTCCAGTTCAGCGGACGGCGGCGCGTCCTCTGCGGCGGTTCGGAATCCCGCGCCGAGGTGCAGGCAGAAGATCACCGAGACCGTGGCGGCATTCGAGAGCCAGCGCCGGCAACCCCCGCTCCGCGAATGGCGGTCAACGCTCATAAATCGGGAGAAAACGGTAATTCAACGCGACGGAAAGCAGCGATGCCGCGGTGGAAAATGTCGGTCCAAACTGTCCCCCCCAACTGCCATCGGCCTCTTGGGATGCCGCGAGCGTCTCGATGTTCTTCCGATTCCAAGCCTGCCAACCTTCCGGCGCCCCATGGAAAAACGCCTGCGAAGCATAATAAATGTAGTATTGCTGGTAATAATTCTGGTTGGGGGCGTTCTGCAGGTAGCGGAACGCTGACTTGAACGCCGCCGAGTTCTTTTCCCTTGCCAGAGCGAAGACGAGGCATCCGATTGCCGCCCGGGCTCCATTGGGACCCGAGCTTGACGTGTAGCCAAAGCCTCCCTCGGGTGTCTGGCATTGGAGAAAGTACTTCAAGCCCTTCTGAATGGCCTCCTCGGGAATGCCGATGCCAGCGTTCCGCGCGGCGAACAACGCCACCATCTGGGCGCCGCTGATCGTCGTGTCCGCGTCGGTGCTTTCCGGCGAGTAACGCCAGGCCCCGAAGGGGTTCTTCTTCTGCGAGGTCACGATCAGCTTGACCGCCTGCTCCAGCGCCGGACCGAGCCGCGCGTCGGTGACCGCCCCGTAAGCCTCCGCGAGCGAGAGCGTGGCAAAACCGTGGTTGTACATGGATTTGCCGATGTAACCCGTGCTCTTGTTCATTTGGCTGAGCACGTAATCCAGTCCTTTCCGAATCGCCTGGGCGTAGGGCCCGTTGTTGGGATCGTCCCCATGGGCCAGCATGCTCACCACCGCCAACCCCACCACCGCCGGTTCGCGTCCATACTGCGGGTCAGACCAGAATCCTTCCGGCGCCTGCGACTTTTGGAGAAACTGCAAACCACGCACATACATCTTGTCGAGCTCGGCCGAAACCTCGGGACCCAGCAACGCCGACGCCCCTTGAGCCTCCGCGCGGCGTTCTCCAACCACAACACTGAGGAAAATCAGACACCCCCAGGCCAGGCTGACCACTCCCGAACCCATCAACACGTCCACAGGCCTCGACAGGATCTGCGCAGAGTTCATTGGAGCCCTTCTTTCTCCAGAGCTCGGAAATAGTTCTCGAGCGCATCCCTGAACTCGACCGGGAAAGTTTTACTGTCGCCTCCAATCCTTTGACCGGATCTCGAATTCGCCGCCTTGCCTTGGGCCGAGCCCTGGAACGCCTCTCCCCGCCGATTTGTCGTCCCTCCGGCGCCGCTCGAGCCGGGGTTCTCGCTGGCTTCCATGCTCATGCCCGCGGAGGCCTGCTGCTGCGCCATCTGCATCATGAATTCCATTTCGGCCTCCGCCGACTCCCCGGAGCTGGACGAGGACTTAGGCCCGTTCTGCGTGAGTTCGTTGATCAGATTCACCAGATCGGTGAGATGCTCCACGGCGCTGGCCTCCGCCTTTTGAGTCCCCGCGTCCGTCTGCGGCTTGGCCAGCAACACGCCGGATTCGTTGATCGGTTGGAAGGCATCCTCGTAGGCTTGCGCCAGATTCGGAAGACGATTCTCGAGCCGCGTCTGCCGGAAATCGCCGGTGATCTGGTCCTGGGTCGAGGCCAGGATTTTGGCGCGATCGCCATACGCCGGATCCTGGGCGCGCTGGTCCTCCAGCGAACGGGTCATGTTGAGCATCGTGGCTTGTCGATCACGAAGTCTTAAGAGGGCCATGATCTGCTTCATCATGGCGTCGTCCTGGGCTCCCTGTTCGCCGCTCGCCGAGGCACCCGAGCTCTCTTCGCCAGCAGGCTTGGGCTCGAGGCGGACCGCCCAATCCGTCAGCCGTTTCGACCATCCCCCCAAATCCTGCGACGCCTCCATGACGATGTTGGATCGAATCATGCCGCTGATGCGCTCCATTTCCTCCGCGATCCGCGAATCAGACATTTCCTTGCTCACTTCGCCATAAGGCCCGTTTTGAGTCCGGTCGAAGAATCGGCTGATCTCGCTCTGGAGGGCGACGGCCTGGGCTTGCGCCTCGATTTGGTCGTCCGCCACCTCGATCCCTCGCGATCGCAGTTTGGGGTCGAGTTCCTCCGGCAGCAATCCCACCGCCTCGGGCGCCAGTTTTTGCAACTGCTCCTCGAACCGGCTTTCCTCGCTCGCCAATCTTCGAAGCCGCTGCGCCAGCGTCATCGCTTGCAGATTATCCAGCCCGGTGTTCATGCGCCGCTGGACGCGCTCCAATGCTCGAAGGCTCTCTTCCTCTTTCTCCTCGGCGCCCTTGGACTCAGCCCGGCGTTTCGATGGATCCGCCTTCGCCCGTTCCAAGGCCGATTTAGCCTGCTGCATGGGCTGCTGAGACACCCGCTTCATCTCGCTGAGATTCTTCGCCCACTCCCGAAGATTCTCCTGTGAAAACGTGGAGTTCCGCATGGCTTCCCTCAACACCTGGGCGCCGTCCTTGGATAGTTCCTCCAGGTTTCTGGAAATAGACTCTTGCTGCTCCGCCAACTCGCCCGCTTTCGAAGCCGCCTCGGCGCTGTCGATGTCTTTCCGTTCGGTCAACGCCTGGGTGGCCGTCCAAACGGACTCCTCCTGCCGGGTCACCTCCTCGGCCCGGGTCAGAATGGACTCCAGGTGTTGACGCACCAGCTCCGCGTGCCGCTCCGGGCTCACGACAAAAATCCGGTAGAGCGTGGACTCGGAGGGAGTGCGCCCTGGAAACCGGTCCGTGGCGCGCGCGCGCATCTCCACAACGGAATCCGCTTTGATTCCAAGGAGCAAGGGACTGAAACGGAAACTGTGCTCGAATTGCTTTTGATCCGGCGCCTCGACCCGCGCGACAAAGCTTTCAGATTCGCCGCTCACGACTGCCGGCCCGTCGGGTCCGACCGCCTCCCACTTCAACGATGCGTCCAGCACGCCAAAATCATCCTGCGCCATCACCCGGATATCCATCATCTCGGTGACGAGCAGCGCGGTGGTGGGCGGCATATCGGTCACCATCACCCGGGGCGCCGCATCGGGTTCCTCCTGAAGGCTCAGTTTCCAGGGGATCGTGGCGGCCAATCCGAACTGGTCCTTCCATTCGAATTGAATCTCCGGGTGTCCCGCGAGCTTGACAGATGCCGATTCGAAGCGTGCCTCCTGGATCGGCAAGGCCCGTGGTTCCCCAGTCCCTAATGTCATCGTCACGTTGGTTGGCGCGCGGCTGACTTCGCCGCGAAACGAGGCCTCGCTCCCGGTCACGAAGACCAATGTTCCCGCCGCGGCGGAACTAGCTTGTGGAGGCAGGCCAAGATACTCCGGGTACTTGACAATGGCTTCCAGGGATTTGAGAGACGGCCTAATGACCGGCTGGACTTCGATCTTGCCGCGTCCGTCGCCGCATCGAATCTCCACCGGCACCGACTTATCCTGGCCTCCAAACTTGAAGATCGCGACCTGGTTCGAAAGCGGGGCGGTGAGCGGAAACTGGTTTCCAGCCCTGGCGCGGGCCCGAGAGGGCTTCCACAAAGAAGGAGCGTGAATCGAAACGCTCAGGGCGAAAGGCTCGCCATGCGGCACGATCAGTTGTTTGGGAAGCCCTCCGATGGTGACAAAGGTGTACCGAGGAATCGAGGCGGTGGGAGCCATCCATCGCTCGAGGGAGTTCCTGCCAGCGTCCGAGGCCACGACCAGGATCAAACAGACGAGAACCGCCAAAGCAATGGTCATGCTCCCCAAGCGCCTCGGCCGACGCCAGTCTACGGCGAGCGAAAAATCAAGCTGCGCGGCTTCCGCCGCGACCTGGCGAATGGCGGCGCGGCAGAGAGCTGGTGACATCTCGTCTGGAATTCGCTCCCCGGAAGCCAGCTCTACGATCCCAAGCAATCCATCCCCCAAACGAGGATGCCGCCGCTGAACGAGACTTGCCAAGGAGCGAACCTCGCCGCGGGGGCGCGCTATTCCCATGAGCCACCACCCGAGCGCCAGGATAAGCGCCACCCAACCCAGTCCAGCTAGAGCGAGACGGACCCATCCAGGAGTCTCCCCCAAACGTTCCCAAACAAAAAAGACGAGGAATGAACTGAGCAGACCTCCAGTGCCAGCCGCCACGGCGATGACCGTCCTCCTCCGCCGCAGTCCGCGACGCAACTGCTCGAACTGCCCGAGCAGTTCTGGCGGCAGCCCGGCTTCGACAGGCTTAACAGCGTCAACGTCAACGTCACTCATGAACGACAATCTGGACCATGCCTCGGAACGATGGTTCCCCCCTCGGAGAACCCCGCGCGATCGAGGAAACCCGCCTGGGGAGGTGTTCCGACGGTTCGGCACTCCCGCGGCTAATGCCAAAATGCGACGGAAACAGCCGTTCAGACAAGATTATATTTATGTCCGCTCATTAAGATTTGTCTCGCCTTGATTCCGTTGCACGATAAATAAACCATAGAACCTGAGTTTCACGCGACAGATCAACGCAACCACCCAAGCTGATGCCTGACACTGTTCATACACTGAAAATTCGACACGTGCTGATCGTGGACGATGACGAAGTGCTTCTGGCCGCCTTGAAGCTCTTTTTGGAATCCAACGACTTCATGGTCAGCACGGCCACCAACGGTTTGGACGCGTTGAAGACCATCATGAGCCTGGATGTCGATGTCGTGGTGTGCGATTTCATGATGCCGAAAATGGCGGGAGATATGTTTTATCTCGCCGTGCAGCGAGTCAAACCGCACATTTGCAAGCGCTTCATCTTCGTCACGGGCTACGAGGGTGATGCTCGATTCACCGAGTTCTTGGAAAAAACCAAGGCGGTCGTCCTCTACAAGCCAGTCACACCTGGCAAACTTATGGGAACCATCAAGATTCTTTTCGATCGCAGCACCTCGGAGAAAGCCGCGCGCTAGTGATGTGTCTCACAAATGGGCGGAGTTATGCCGCAAGGGATTTTGGCCTCCCG
>SXGS01758211.1_pt1 | contig 11356 bp, 7 predicted proteins | sample 3174681 | NCBI WGS metagenome assembly SXGS01 (sample SAMN11356861, study PRJNA531348) | freshwater metagenome | isolation source: freshwater sample F1-80 | place: China: Fuxian Lake, Yuxi | collected 2017-12-25 | reverse complement strand
GCGTGCGGCTCCTCGCACCCGAGATGGCCGCCCTGGAAACGCAGATCGAGCGTCTCCCGGCACTGGGGAAGTGGTTCGTGACCATCCCGGGAGTGGTCCCCGCCTGACGGGAGGATTAATTCTGCGCGGTTCCCTCAGTGGCGGCCAGGAACTCCTGGAACGAGAGGTGGATAAAGGAGAGCTGGTCGTCTCCCCGGTCGTAGAGGATGCCGCTCCGGTCGCAGAGATACTCCAGGAACTCCCGCATCGCCCGCCGCGCATCTCCCTTGAGGAAGTCCGGGTCACGACGACTTCGACTCTGGAAATGACGTTCTTGCAGTTCCCCTTCGGCAAACGCCCGGGGAAAGGCAGCCCGGCTGGCCGCTTCTTGCAGGTTCTCATTTCTGGACTGGACCTGGAGCGCCAGCCCCGCCAGGTAGGATTCCTGCGCGGCGACAGAGAGATCCCACGACAGCGTTTCCCGGGAGGCTCCCGGCGTGCGGGCATCGCTGGGCCGCTTCACCTCGACCCACGTGTCAAGAAGCAGGTTCACACACTGCCGGTACAGCTCCCCACGATCCCGCGGAAGGGTCCCTCGGCTGAAGTGGACGAACGCCATGATCGTCAGCAGCAGCGGGTTTCCCCGCAGGGACCGTACCTGCTCGTTCGCGTCCAGCGCTCCGAGGAGTGAGCCCAAATACCGCTCCCGTTTCCCCTGATCCTCCGGATAGCGCAGCGCGGACCAGTTCTCGATGAAGCGACGGACCTGCTCGGCGTCCAGTTCGCGAAGCGTATGATGGACGAAATGCCGGTCATCCAGCCGGATATTCGCAGAGTACCCGTGGATCCGCGAAGTGACGAAAAACAGGCAGTCACGGTAATGGTCCTGGAGTGTCTCCAGAGTGCGTGCGGTGTTTGCTCGGGTCGTGTCATCGCCTGCCTCGTCCAGCCCGTCCACCAGCAGGATTGCCCTCCCCAACCGGAGAGCGCCTTCCAGAAAGAGCGGATGGGTTTCGGCCACGCCCCGTTCTCGCGCCTGCGCTGCCGCGAACTCCACCAGGCCGAGGCGCTGTCCGGTCCCGCCCTGCGCCAGGTAATCGCGCAGGGGGATGTGGATCGGCAGGCAGTCTTCCGGCGGCGTGCAGCCCTCGATGTGCACCTTTCCGGCCGCCCAGAGCGCGAGGTAAGCGAGCAGGGTGGACTTACCGCTGCCCGGTTGCCCCAGAATGACGCGGCCCCCGGAGCTGCGGACCAGCTCCGCCAGCTCCGCCCGCGCGTCGGAGCTGCCCGTCCGGAAGTGCGGCGGCACGAAGATGTCAGGGAGCTGTACGATCTGGTTCGCCGCCTGAGCACGCGTTACTTCCGGCGGCAGCCCGATGGTGTAGATCCTTCCGTGCTGCCGGCCGATCAGGTCCCGGTAGCGGGCGACGAACTCCGCGGCGTTGCCGATCGCAAACCCCGCTGTCCGAGTCAGCGACAATTCCGGGATTCGCTGCGGATACAGATAGGCCATCAGGTCCGGGCTCTGCCGGAGGAGGTTCACAATCTCCGTGTGGCCCCGGTAGAGGCAGGGCGGCTTGTGGGCCGGATTGGCCGGGTGCCTCCCCAATCTCCCGTGGATCTTCGGCACCCGGTTCCAGACTTCATCCCACAGTGCCCGCTGCGCAGCGTCCGTCAGGTCCTCAGAGGCGTACAGGACGATGTGGTCCGGCGGCGCCTCGGACAGAAGCATGTGGGCGACGGAATCCGCCACCTGATCGCGGCCCTGGGCCTGCTGCAGTCGAGCGGCAGCCAGCCACTTGAATTGGTATCCGACGCGCCCCTTGAGGCCGGGCGCGCCTTTGGGTGCAATACCGTCAAACCCCCCATCCCCACCGCTTCCGGTCGTGGGCAGAAACAGGTAGTTGCCGACTCGAGCATCGTCCAGCAGAAGCTGCGCGAGCAACCGCTCGAACTGAAGGCCGCCCTCGGCGCCGCCGGGGAGGGGCAGGAGTCCGAATTCGGGGACCGCCATGGGGCCGCCTCCGCGCCGCCTACGGACCGTTCACCAGGCCGCGGAGGCGGAGCCAGTCGGCGGCGCGGTGCGTCCAATCGGTGGGGCCGGTGGCGCCGGGGCGGGAGCGCATCCCGAAGCCGTGGCCGCCCTTCTCGTAGAGATGCAGCTCGGCGGGTACCTTGCGCTCCACCAGTGCCAGGTAGAGGAGCGTGCTGCCCTGGGGGAGGGAGGAGGTGTCGTCCGCCATCTGCGCGATGAAGGTGGGGGGGAGCCCGGCCTCAGGGTGGATGTCCGCGCGGAGCGCGCGCCGCTCCGCGTCATAGATCCGCCACGCGTAGAGGAGCAGCAGGAAATCCGGCTTGTGGGACGGCGACCCCGGCTCACGGTCGAACCTGGCGTCGTTCGTGGCGGCGACCACGCCCACCTGGCCCCCGGCCGAAAACCCGAGGACGCCGATCTTGCCCGGGTCGAGCGCCCACTCCCCGGCGCGCTGCCGGACGATCACCAGCGCCTGCTGCAGGTCCTGGACCGGCCCGGCGTTCGGCTCGGCGTGCATGGTGGTGGGCGTGCGGTGCAGCAGCAAGAACGCCGTCATCCCACTTTTTGCCAGCCACTCGCACGCTTCGGAGCCCTCGTGCTCGTCCGCCAACCGCCCGAAGCCGCCCCCCGGGGCGACGATGCACCCGGCGCCGGTGGCCTTCACCCCATCCGGCGGACGAAACACCACCAGGCGCACCCGCGAGATGTTGGTGCGCAGCCCGAAGCCGGCCGCGTTCTTCTCTGCTTTCTCGGGCGGGTCCGCCGGCACTACCGGCGCCGGCATGCCCTTCGGCCAGAGGAGCACCTCCGGCCGATCCGCGGCGGGCGCACCGCCGGCAGCACAGCCTATCCAGGCGAGGAGAGCAAAGGCGGGAAGCAATCGGCGAGGATGCATGGCGATCTTTCGTAGTTTCGAGTTGAGCATCACTTCATCCGCCACCCGGCGGCTCCGGAGCGCGGCAGTGGGGGATTCATTTTCCGACCAGCTTTCCGAGCAGCGATTGACCCGCGCCCAATGCGCCCAGGATCGCTGCGAGCGTGAATGCGGCCATCCCGAGGTTTTCCCAGATCGAGTTCCGGCTCTTGCGTCCAATGAAGCGCTCGTTCGCGGTCAGGATCCAGAGGGCGACGGCGAGAATGGGGAGCAAGAAAACCTGGACCGCGTTGAGAGTGACCGTCAGAGGCACGAAACTCACGCTGCCCGGTAGGATCCAGATGAGCGGTGAGAAGAGACCGAAGAGCACCATCCGCTGATACGCGGGATGGCTGCGGTAGTCGGCATCCCCCGCGGCAGCCTGCGGGCGCCAGAGCAGATAGGCGTGGGTGGCCATGTAGCTGTAGCCGAGCGCGTTTCCGACCAGGCTCGAGCCCACCGCTGCAAACACGCCCAGGTAGATGAGCACGCCCCCGATGGATCCGAGCGTCTGCGTCAACAGGCCGGCCAGGTCCTTCGTGTTTTCCACGGTGAGGCCGCGCGGGTGCAACACCTCGGCGCCCAGTGCCCAGACCGCGAGGTCCAGCACGATGATGACCAGGATGCCGAGGGCCAGGTCGTAGACCTGCACGCGGCGGTGGGCCGGAGTGATCCACCCTTTCTCCCGCATCAGGTACGGATACATCAGGTTGGCGAGCGATCCTGCCACAGCGCCGATGAGCGACACCGCCACCAGCGTCGGATCGAATGCTCCCTGCTGCGTGGGAAGCTGAAAGCCGAAGGTGCCCCGGAGAATTGCCATCGGATCGGGGCGGACAAGCGCTGTGGCAGTGAGCAGGGAGACGCTGAGGAGCAGGAGAAACCCGAGGAAGATTTTCTCAATCTGCGCAAACGCGGCCCGCGCCAGGAGTGCCCAAAAGGCTATGGCCCACCCCACGGTCCAGGCCCACACCGGCCCGCCGTCGCCCGGGACCCCAAAAATCCGCACCAACTCGCGGCACGAGTCAGCCAGCCCCTGGTACATGTACACGTTGACGCCGTGACAGAGCGCAATCGTCGCGAACATCACAAACGGTGGGAAGAACGGATGCAGGCGTCGCAGTCCTTCCAGCACAGACTCTCCCCGCTCGTTGAAAAGCTGGTACCGCGCGATCTGCGACACGAAGAGCCAACGAATGAGCAGGGCCAGCGCCAGGACCCACATGAGCGCGTAGCCGTAGTGGGCCCCCGCCACGGAGGCATCTACGATGTCGCCGGCGCCCAACCAGGTGAGCACAACCACGATGCCCGGTCCCATCGCCCGCAGGTATTCTCCGAAGGTACGAGGGATCGGGGCGGGTGTGGGCGCGGCGGAGTCTTGCATGGCGTGGTGGTGCGGATGAGAGGGGCCGGAGATGCGCTGGGATCGGTCAGTCTCGCCAGTAGTCGAGACCGAAGTGGTCGGCGTAGGCGCGGGCGTGAGCCGCGATCATGACCGGGTAGCTGACGAGCACGCCGACCACGCACGCGAGAGTCCCAAGGTAGGCGACCAGTCCCAAAACCAGGTTCACCACGAGGAACATCAGGTAGTTGCGCCGCACGACCTCCCACGAGGCCCGGACTGCCGTCACCGGGTCACACCCTGTCGCCAGGACATGGGGAAACGCAAAGAAGATGAACGGCGGAACACACACACAGGCGGCCGGATAAATCACGTAGTAGCAAACCACGACCCCCCATGCGCCGATATTCGCGCCGGTTTCGCCACCGAACGCGTAGGCCCCCCACACCATCCCGCCCACGACCAGAACGGGAACGAGGACCGCTCCCAGCCACGTTACGGAGGCCGCGAGAAGCGGCCCGCTGCGACGAAAACCCTTGAACACGGTATCGAACGACGTGCTGCCTACGGTGAGCGTCTCAAATGCCATCAGGTACAGGCCCGCCCACAACATCGGCAGCGCGACGATGCCGAGCACCGTTACGGCGAGCACAACGCTGAGGAGGATCACGACCAGGAACGCGCTGATCCAGAGCCACACGTTCCCGGTGACGATGCGCCATCCCGCTTCGATCCATCCGCTGATCTCCACCTGTCCGGTGCCGCGCAGGGGCGCACCGATCTGGGCGGGATGCTGCATCTGGAGCAGGCGGCGATCCCGGCACGCACCGCAGTGCGCCTGCCCCAGAAACTCCACGAGGCACGCGCCGCAGAAATGCCGCCCGCACTGCGAGCACGCGGCGGCGGTCTCGATCGCTGGATGGTAAACGCAGGCAGGCATGGCGGACCTCCCGGGAGACGCGGTTCCTGGTCAATCAGTTCGTGACGGGCGCCGGAATTCCTTGCCGGGGGAGCTACTTCCCTTCGCCCAGCGAGCGGTGCTCCAGGATCTCCGCCTGAATCTGGCCCACCAACCGCACTGCGGCATACATATCTGTCGGATCACCCTGGCCGAACTTGATGTGCGTCGCATCCACAAAGTCGTCATCCAGAGTCGGGTCGAAGGCAAACCACCCGTCCGGCCCGTCCGTCAACTGGCACTCAACCCACGCATGGTAGAAGAATCCGTCCTGGAAGTAGACCAACCCCGCGCAAATGCGCGTCGGGACGCCGACCGTACGCGCCAATGCAGCGAACAGCGTCGCGTAGTCCCGGCAGACTCCCTCGCGCGACTGCATGATCTCCGCCGCGGAGCGCGGGGTGGCGATGTTGCTGGGCTTTTGCATGTGGCCCTTCACCCAGGCGCGGATCCGACGCGCCAGCACTCCCCGATTCGTCTCGCTTTCGGCGATCTCACGGGCCTGCTTCTGGACAGCGGCGTCGGTCGCACCCAGGAACGGCGCGTCGCCCAGGCCCGGCCCGGTGGCGCCGGCTGCGGCGGCAGGGAGACATACTGCCGGAAGGTCCCGCGCGGTCACCGTAAACACTGCGGCGAGGCGGTCCCCGCTCTTCTCCTCCCCCGCAACCTGCTGCCGCGCGTCGCGCAGCAGCAGTCCTGAGTCGGGAATGCCGCGTATCCGCAGACGCAGCATCTCCGTCTTGCGCGCGTCCGGAAGCTTGACGGCGGTCTGCACAGAGGTAGCCACCGCAAAGTCCTTCGGCGGCGCATACGCAAGTGCGTTGGAGGGTCCCGGCACATCCTCGCGCACAATCCGCAGCCCCAGCGCGGTGCTGTTGCTCTCCAGCATCCGTCCCTGCTGATCCACCCACGACTCGGAAGCCCCGGTGAGGGAGTCGCGGCTCTGCATCAGATAGGCACGCACCGGCTTGCCCGCCCGGGTGCGCATTTCGGAGCGGGCCACACTCGTATCCACGCGGATGATGCTCAGCGTCGTCGGGTCGAAAAAGTGCAGCGTGCTCTTCTGACCGACCGCCAGCTTTTCGGGCTGCGCTCCCCCGGACTGCGGGTCCACGGACAGGGACACTCCCTTCGGAATGGGCACCACCTTTTCGGACTTCGCCCCGGACGCATCCAGGTCGCAGACGATGCGATCCGGGTAATAGTGCGCCACCACAGTGGTAGTGCGTCCCATGGAAACGCTGTGCTGCCGCGTCACCAGGGGACGTCCGCCGGAGTCCAGAACGTGCGACACATCCAACTGGATCTCCACCACACCGCCGAGGGCCGCCAGCTTCATGTCCGACTCGACCTCCATCCGCACCGCCGGACGGCTTTCGTGCGTACTGGGGAGCGTCCGGGAGATCATGGAGCCGATGCGGGCGTTCTGGAAATACACCCCGTAGCGCGCGGATTCCGCCACCATGGCGCGCGTTGACGGACGAGCCGCTGCCGTGGGGCGGGACGGGGGCCGCCGGGTGCGCGCCGGACGCGCCTCCACCCCGGAGTGCGGCGCGATCACGAAGAAGGCAGCCAGCAGGCTCAGAAATCGGCAGCGGCGACGCATGGAACTCTCCGGTCTGCAGACGGGCGACGACACACTGTTATAACTTCACGCACGTCCCAGCGATGCGGAATCTCCCGCGTGGAACGACATCTCCGCCGAAACACATCTTGCGCACCGGGCGCCGGAGCCGCCCGGGTATCTGCCACACTCACCTGCGCAGCGGTATCGAGTAGCGCCGCAAACCGCGCCTGGCGCGGTCCGCACAAGAGAGCGCTCTACCAGCCGGAGCACGCCCGGGCCGGCGCAGCACGTCACGGCTGTTCTACAGCGTCTCCACCGCCAGCCAGTCCCCCTCCTCAAGCGTCAAAACGGGATCATCGGAATACGTGAGGGGGCCATCTTCGGGCGCCCGGTCAAGCGGGGCGCTGCAGCCGAAGTCCACACGGATCGGCTCCCCGGCAACGTCGAATTCCCGCAGGACGAGCCGGCCATGCAGCACATCCAGGCGATGGGCGCCGCCGATGCGGGCATACGTGCCCCACGCCGTTCCGGCGGCCCAGAAGCAGCGGAAGTCCCCCTCAAGGCGCGGGCGGAACGACAGACGCTGGTCCACGGCGCTGTACTGAAACCCACTGAGGGCGAGCAGGAGCGACCAGGATGCAAGTGCTCTGGCGTAATGGTGCCCGCATTCAAATTCATCCCACGGGTTGCGCCGGAGGCCGTCGTGGCGGGCGCGCAGCGTCTCCACAATCCGAAGCCCCTCATCCACGAGACCGACGAAAATCAAATGGGCGGCGACCTGATATTCGATACCGGTCCACACTTCGTCCGCGTAGGGGAACGGATAGGCCGGACGACCGCCGCGCGGCCAGGTGCAAAGCAGCAGTCCTCCCTCATCATTGAGGGCATAGGTACGCTGGCAACTGGCGTGCGCGGAGAGATCGGGGCGGAAGTTGTGCCGAAAGATGGCGGCGAGTGCCGATCGAACGTGGGGCTGCGGAAGGAGTTCCCCGAGGCCGGCCACCTGCGCGAACCACTCCCCCAACAACTGATCGCTCAGACACCCGGACCCGTACTGGTACCGCACCTCACCGGTGGGCTGTACGCTCTGGGTTCCTTCCCCCAATCCTTCGGGGGGCGCCGTGGGCGCGAGCACCCGCTGCTCAAAATACTCCCCGTTCCAGAGCGCGTCGTAGCCCGCCTGCCCGGCAACCAGGAGGCGCCGGCACACCGCCGCCGTTTCCAGGTCCTCGAGGTGAGTTGCCATCAGGAACGCCGCGCGGAGGGCGCCCAGATAAAGCGTGCCGCACATGGTGTTGGGACCGTAGAACTCGATGTCATAAGTGTTGTGCTGCTCTCCTTCCATCACGCCGTCCCGATCGGCATCCCACTTTTCCCAGGCAAACTCCAGGGTGCGCCGGGCGTCCGCCCAGAGGGACCGGAGCCATTCGGTGTCTCCGGAAAGCTGCCACTCGCGGTAGAGCTTCAGGATGCAGCCCATCTGCCCATCCGCCGCAGGCGGACCGTCCCACACGCCCGGGCTCTCCAACGAGGGCAGCAAGGGCAAGAGGGTCCGAAACGCCATCCGCCCCTCATCGCGCGTGTTGACCCCAAAGTCCGTAAGCCGCATCGAGCGTTCGAGTTCCGGAAAGAGAAACGCCAGCGCCTGCTCATAATTCCAGACGTGGGTACAGTTCATCGGGCAGCAGCCCCCGTGGTCGTTGCACCCCTCAAAGGCGTGAAACCGGCCGTCGCCCGTACGGAGGCACGTGGTACTGCGCAGGATTGAGACCTGACTCGAGACGGCATCCAACACGGGACGCGGAAGCGTGCTGTCGTGGAGCGCTTCGCGATACGCTTCGGTCTTGCGCAGCAGTTCGCCGCGGTGCTCGTGGAGGTACCGGGCCGCCTTCCAGGCATCCGGGAACTGCCGGGCGTAGTGGTTCCCGACGTTCCGTTCCCGCGCTGCCGGCTCGCGGTTCCAATACGTGACGAGGTTCGGGAAGCACCAACCGAGATAGAAACTGAGCTGGGCGTCCTGGCCGGGCAGCAAGCACACTCGCAGCGCCAGCGAGGCCACATCCGTCTGGCCGTCCGGGGAGGGATCGTGGTCGGTGGTGTTCGCCAGTTGCCCGTCGGCGGAAAAGTCATCCCAGAATCCCTGCAAGTCATCCCACCAACCGCTGCGTTCCCAGCGCACCAGATGCGTCGTGTCCGGCCACGCGGTGAGCAGCGCGAGCGAACCAAAATGCGGGTGGTCCTCGGGGTACTTGCCCGTGGTCATCCGCACACCCCGAACGCCCTCCTCCACGACCCACTCGTTCCGGTTGTCGCCGAACAGGGAGTGCCGCCGGGTCGCCAGTTCCGCCCGGCCGTCGTACCCTGCAGCATTGAGCAGACTGAAGGCGAGAGATACGTCCACCAGGGTATCGTGCGGATTCCGCACGGTCCAATCAAACACTGCGCCGGGAATGCCGGAACGATCCGCATCCATCGGGATCAGCGGGTTCCAGGCGGACAGCTCCAACTCCACCGGGAGGTCGGGATCCTCGAACGCGAGGTGGGCAAACGGATACTCCCCCGTGAACCGCGCCTCGGCCAGCCGCGGGAGACCGCACAGCCGCCCCGGCGGGAGCCCCCTGCCATCCACGAACGGCGGCAGCAGCCGCCGTTCGGCGATCCGAGCGACCGGCGGCTGACCCAGGCGTCGGGCCCAGATCGCAAAAAAAGAATAAGGGAGGTCGCATCCCTTCGCAGGCCGGTTGAAGACCTCCCAATCCTGCAGTTGTCCGCGACCTCCGAGCGAGACCGTGCCGGTCCCGATCCCCCCGAGGGGAAAGGCGACCGCACGGAGGTGTTCACCGGTGTAGATGTGGGGTCGAGAAGACATAGGGGGTTCGTTCGTCGAGCAGGCGCAGCCAGATCCGGAGAGGGTTAGTTCTGGGTGCGCGCCTGCGGTTCCTTGATGCCACTCGGGCTGGCCGCGTAAACCGGGAACCAGAGGCGCCGTCATGACTTCTAAAGAGTGGACGAACGTGGACTGGTGTTCTAGAATGACTTGTAGTCATCATTCGACGCCAGGACAACCAGGACCATCGCGCAGCGCGGGTCTGCGCCCGGTCTTCAGCCCGGTTAGCGCACCAGGCCGGTCGCCCACATAGCAACGATCGCATGCCACCTACTACAAAGCCCTCGCCAACTCCAAACGGGCGCCGCGAGCGCCGTGTGCGCGAGAATCGCCAGCGCATCCTGCGCGCGGCGCACGACTTGTTTCGCCAGCACGGCGTGGACGCGGTCACGATGGAGGAGATTGCCGATCAGGCAGATGTCGCCCGCGGAACGGTGTTCAACCACTTCCCCAACAAGGAGAATCTCTGTCTCGAAATGGGGAGTCTTCAGGTGGACATGCTGGTCGAAGCCATTGCGCAGGGACGCATCCCGGGCCCTACGCCGACCGAGAAGGTGGACCAGGCGTTTCGGCTGATGGCGGAACTACCGCAGGCAAACCCGGACAACTACCGGCTCATGCTGGTGCGGGTGCTCACGGCCATGCAGCCGGGAGTGCTCCCCGAGCATCGGCGGCGATTACTCATTGTGCTGGAGCGATGGGTTGCGGAGGCGCAGGCGGCAGGCGAACTTCGCGCCGATCTTGCGCCCGGCCGACTCGCGCGCTATCTGATGGGGCTGCAGCTCCAGGCGAGTCTGATCTGGGCCTTCGGATTTGTAGAGGGAACGCTGGCGGATCACATCAGCCGGCAGTTCCGGTTGTCTCTCGAAGGGATCCAGGGAGTAACGCGCAGTGCGATCGCCCCCGCCGGGACTGCGCAGAATCCGGATCACGGTACTGGGACGAATGAGAAAGGGGAAACGGGATGGCAATGATTGCGCGGCCGGATCACGAAGTGTGCCACCTCGTTAATGAGAACCGCACCCTGGTTGAGTGGAGTGTCAACCGGTATCTCGACCGGCACCGCGTGCAGGGGGCCGAACGGGACGATCTCGTCTCATGGGGCCTCCTCGGCCTGCTTTCTGCAGCCCGCGCGTTTGATCCGGCACGCGGGCTGCGCTTTTCGACGCTCGCGGCGATCGCCATCGAGCGTTCCATCATCCGCGGTGCGATGCAGGCCGACAACCATCGGAACCGAACGCTCAGCATTGATGAGGTACTGTACGATGCTGCTGCCGGAGAAGGCGAAACGCGTTGGGCGGAAATGATTCCGGATGACGAGGCGCGTCGCGCGTTGGGCCGTGCCGAGGATCTCACGGTTTTGGGGGGGGCTTTACAATGTCTCCGCCCCGACCAGCGCCGCCTCATCCAGGCACACTTTTTCCAGGGACATTCGCTTGCGGAACTCGCCCGCCAGACCGGCGCCACCCGCCAGGCCGTGGCCGGCCAGTTGCGCCGGGCGCTGCGGGCACTGCGTCGCGGTCTGGCAGGCGAAGCGTATCGTGTCAAAGATCGGGGGAGGGCCGGGTTGGGACTTCCGTCGCCAGCGGGCCGCTGCGCCGGCGGCGGGCGCAAAGTTGACGGCCCGCGGCGGCGGAAGTATGATTCACTGAGCGTGTGGAACTCGCTGCCGCTC
>SXGS01324614.1_pt1 | contig 11357 bp, 6 predicted proteins | sample 3174681 | NCBI WGS metagenome assembly SXGS01 (sample SAMN11356861, study PRJNA531348) | freshwater metagenome | isolation source: freshwater sample F1-80 | place: China: Fuxian Lake, Yuxi | collected 2017-12-25 | reverse complement strand
GAGGAAACGTTTGTGTACTGCTGCGTTCAACTCCCGCCAATTCTGAATTTTGAACGCGCGACCCCTGCTGCAAACAGCCACCAGTAGAATTCACTCTTGCATCGCAGTGGGAACCATGCAGACCAGCCCATCACCCGACAGCGCGCGGCCCACCATGGTGCGCTGGATAATATTCGCGCTGGCTTTCATGACTTCTGCCATTCTTTATTGGCATCGGTATGTCTTTGCATTTATAAAACCGGTATTGGCCGAAGAGTGGAAACTGACCAATACTCAGCTCGCGGACATCGATAGCGGATTTGCGCTGACTTACAGCCTCTGCCAGTTTCCGCTAGCTATCCTGGCGGACCTCTTGGGAGTTCACTTGGTGCTCACCACGTTATGCCTGGTGTGGTGTGGCGGTCTGTTGATGCTGGCCTTGGCTCCATCAGTCGGCTGGTTGTGGTACGGGCAGGCAATTTTGGGAGCAGGGCAATCGGCGGTCTACGCATGTTTGAGTCGAGTTTCGAAGACGTGGTATCCACAAGCGATTCGCACAACGATGCAAGGTGCGGTCGGTGTCATGGCTGGACGACTGGGTGCGCTCAGTTCCTCGTTGATCTTCACCACGCTGCTGCTGGGGTACATTGGACTCGAGTGGCGCACGGCCGTTGAAGTACTGGTGGCAGTCGGCCTACTGCATACGCTCGTATTCGCTTTTACATTTCGCAACTCGCCTCGTCGACATCCGGCCGTCAACGCGCAGGAAGTGGAACTGCTCGAAGGAGAAATGACCAAACAAGTCACAACTACGAAATCAGTATCACTGCGAATGAGTCGGCGGTCGATGGCCAATGTTGGCTTTGTTGTAATACAAACTATCCTCAGCACATTCGCCGATACTCTTTATTCCAATTGGCTTCCCCAGTTCTTGAAACAAGTTCATAATCTCGATTGGAAACTGATGGGGATCTACGCCGCCTTGCCATTCCTGGGTGGCGCGCTGGCGGGAATCCTTGCCGGATACCTTAACGACGTTTGTATTTCGCTGACTGGAAACCGGCGTTGGTCGCGAGCCGGAGTGGCGATCGCTGGCAAAGGCATGGCGGCAGTGTTGATCTTTGTGGCCATGTACTTTTATGATAGTCCCTATGCCTTTTGCATCTGCCTGTTTTTCGTCAAGCTATTTGGAGACTGGAGCCTAACTTCCGTATGGGGTGTCGTTACCGATATTGGTGGTCGAGCTACGGCGACAGTGTTTGCGTTTTCTAATTCCGTCGCTGGCATTGGGTTGATCCTGGCACCGCAAGTGTTTGGGCGACTAGCTGACAACTATGGTTGGCAATACGTGTTCATCATGGTCGGCGTGACCTATGCCGCTTGCGCGTTGTCGTGGCTGTTTATCGATGCTTCGCGTCCGGTCATGGATCAGGCATGAAAAGCCGTGTTTGTATTGCCTTACACCAACACGCCAGGAAGCGTCCCGGTAGCGTCCGCAAATTTGGTGATGGGTAAGCCGAGAGCCTGGAACAGCGAAACTTAAGTGCTGACCCACATTGATTCGACCTCCGCACTTTCCGGCTAACACAAGCGGTAGATTGTGTGAGTCCACGTCCATCGGGCAACCAAAGCTCACTTGGCAGTCATGTCGTACAATGGTAAATGGCGGTAGTTAACTTCTAACGACAGCAAATTCATGGTCGTTACGTATAACCTGCCACCATAACTTGCCCATTGATCAGGTGTTGGATGATAGGGATCCCAGCTTCCAGCCATTTCGCCTTGCGTGATCTGATCCTGGATGAGAATGGCGTGTAACCGCGTTTGCCATTGTTTCCAACGCTCGCCACCCATGTGAAACAAAACTTGCGTCGCGTAATACCAGTAGTAGGTATCGCGTAGCGACTTTTTTCGAGTGCCAACTTCCGGTGGATGCTGGAGCAGATAATCGGCGCCTGCCATCATCTCGGGTTGCGATCGTCGCCAGCCAAGGTACATGCGCATCAATAACCCAACGCTCGTCATCACGGCAGTCGGTTCCAAACCGTGTCGCAGTTCTTCAGTTGCGAAGGGATGGTAACGAAACAAATGCGGTTTTTCTCGCGAATGGCGGCTGAGGTCCAAGAACCGACCCAACCGCTGAAATGTCTCATCGGGAACGGACAAGCCAGCAAGCTGGGCACTTCTCAATGCCATCGTAAACCAACCTGAAACGCTAGTATCGGTACCCGTCGTAGGTCGATAGCGCCAGCCGCCGAGCTTGGGATCTTGGCTGGCGACCATGAACGTGACCGCCTTTTGTGCAGGAGTTCGCAGCGACTCGTCCTGAGTCATGCCAAAGGCTTCGCACAACGCCAGGGTTGCGATCGCATGACTATATAGCCATGCATTTTGGTCCGATGCGGGATCTTGGGGAATGTAAAGATCTCCGTCCGATTTCTGGTGCGTTATCAGGTATCGAAGTCCTTTGTCGACGACCTCGGCATGTTTGAATCGTTGGTGCGTGTACCCGGCTCCTTGAAACGCAAGTAGCGCCAGGCCGATCGCCGCAGTATCAGAACGGATTAGCACGGTCGTGTCAAAGTCCTGAAGCCGCCAACGCCCGTCTGGCCTTTGATGACCAGCAAGAAAGGTCAATCCGCGTTCGATGGCGATCTCGGTTAACGGCCCAACTTGGGAGTTGTTGCCGAGCGACTCGTCGGCCAATCGTTGCAGGCGCTGTTGAAAGGCCGGTTTCGGCAGCGGCAAGTTCGCTCCTCGCGCGAGAGGACCGCCCGCGTCGTTACTGCCGAATCTCTGTGAAAACAGCTCTTCAGTCGCCAGCGAGCGGGCTGGTGCGTCGGCGCGAACGATCAACGGCAATGCTCGTGATGGTTCGCTGGCCAACCCGCCGACACCAAGTTCGGCATCGATTTCCAATGGGAAATTTCTCGAAGTTGTCGTTCTCGATGTTCGACGACCATTGGCCGAGCCGTTGACCGCCAGTGAATCGAGCAATTGAGGAGTCGCATAATGTGCATCATTTGGCGCTACTTGTTCGTCGACTTGAACACGTGCAGAAACTGGACCGCGTTGTAGCAAGTCGCTGGTCGAATCAGCTTTACTTGTCGATTGAGCGCGAGAGGTCACGGCGGGTTCCGGCAGCAAAGCGTTCGCAGCGCGGTTAAGCCTAGAATGAGGCGGCAAGCTTGGGCTAACAGGAATTGGAAACTCGGGTACTTGGTTTGCTTGATTGCTCGATAGACTCTCGTGCGCAGGGGTCCGATGATCCGCCGGCGCCGAGGATAACGCTGGCACGGAGCTGCTATCTTTCGCGTCGGTGATCGACCTTAGGTCGGCCAGCGATTGACTGTCGGGCACTTCTGCAATTACTGGTGCATCGCGATTCTCCAGCGGGGAAGCAAGTCCGATTGCGGATCGCTGGATTTCACGATCGCCACCGGTTAACCCTGCGACATCGACCGTCGCAGCTCGACCGTTGGATCGCGGCGCCAGCGTTGTTGCAGCGAAACCATCTGTCCCAGACTGAACTCGGGTGAGTCCGCTATATTCTGGGCTTTGAGGCAAGCCGATTGCGTGCATGCTGCTGGGCGCGCGAATCAGTGGTGACTCGCGCGATGATGTATCGGCCAGCAGATTCGGTCGCATAGCATTGCTGATATCTGAAGCACCCACCGAGGGTAGTCCTTGGATCGGCAGCGACAAATTTGGCGCGGCACCAATCTCTCCTCCCGCAACTCTTGGACGGACTAAGCTGCTCGTCTCGTCGTTGGCGCCTTGTTTGGACGGCCGCGTCGCCGATCTGCGTTCGAGGGCTGCGGTATTGGCTGCTTCAGTACGTGCTGGTTGACGACGAATTTCCGGCGGCAACCTGGGCGATTGTGCGGGCTTCTCCAGTTCGCTAGAACTTCGCGGAGCTGGAAGTTCGGTGCGATGTTTCGAATTGCGGGCGAGAGCTGCGGCATTCGCGGCGAGCGATTGGCTGGCTGTTGGACTGGGCATCGCTTCGATCGATTCAGGAATTCTACGACGTGCGTCAAGCTTGAATTCGATCTCGCTACGACTGATCGGCGCCGCACTGTCGGAGGATTGGAGCGGAGCGGGAGCCGGTTGACGACGCTCGTTGAGAAACGGCATCGAAGAAATCTGCTCCCTAGGAGAGAGGCTGGCTAATTCGGCTTGTTCAGTTTTTGCCAGTTGCAGCATGGCTGAATCGGCATGATCCAGTTCTGTCGCGCGGTGCCTGGTAGGCATGAATCGCAAATAGTCGGGTCGCGATTTTCCCTTGGAGCCCGACGCTAGTTTGAAATACAGCGGGATCTTTTGCTGTTGCTGGAGAGTGACTCGTTGCCGTTTGATATTTTCGAACAGGTCTGGCAGCAGTCGAGGCAAGATGATGATATCGAGGGCGCATATCAAGAAAAACATGTGCACTGCCAGACTGGTCACGAACGCTAATTGAATGGATCGTTCCACCAGTCGGCTGACCAGCGTGCGCAGTGTGATCGACACTAGCACCAAGCCGAGCGGTACTACAATCGCATAGCTCCACGGATTGTGGTTGATGCGAGTGTCGTTTGGGTCTAAATACCGAAACGCCATCCACAGAGTCGTACCACCAAGGACCGCAAGAACCAGATCGAGTGGCCAACTGCGATCCTGTCGGCGATCGACTTCTCGATTCAGCCCAATCATTTCGGACAATCGCGGTTGCTCTGACACTACGATTCCTCGTCAGCGATGGACAGAGAATATCCGGCACCACACCGTAGGCACACGTCCATAACGGTAACCGGTGCTTGGAGCGGAACTCGGCGATCCGCGCGAATGATGACCGACTGATTCAAGGGATTGTCGGTTACGGCCTGCAAGATAATCTGTTCGAGGTCGGTTTCATCAACGGTTTGTCCATTGACGGAATACGTCCCCAACTGGTCGACGTTGACCAACAATTCTTGAGGCTCGGCTGTCATGGGCATCGCATTGGCTGCCGAAGGTAACGGTATATCCAATTCTCGATCTTCTTGGCTGAGTCGCGAGGCCACGAGAAAAAAAATGAGCAACAGAAAAACGACGTCGATCAAGGGCGCAAGCGTCAGTGAGCTGAGTGCATTTCCGCGATCAATTTTGGCTGGCATGAGTGCGCGTCCCGCAATTACTTGTTCGTAAACGGCCTAGAAACACTAGCGGGTTTGGCAGTATGCATTACATGCGAACCGGCCAGTTGCGAAGCGTCGCTTGCGATTGGCGGGGCTTCTGGAACGATATTGCGCTGCACCAATCCGGTGACCTCCAAATCGAATCGCGTCCGTCCTTCGAATCGCTCAAATCGAGGCACTAACCTCAAGACCAAATCCTCAATGCGTGCAATTTGCCTAGTTATGCGTCCTTCAAAGTAATGTGCTAGGATCGCGGCGGGTATCGCGACCGCAAGTCCTCCCAGAGTTGTCACCAAAGCAACATAAATCCCTTCCGCGAGAAACTCGGCCTTGTTCTTTCCAGGACCGAGCTGAGTTGTGTGGTAAAAAGCGATAATCATGCCCCACACCGTTCCTAGCAATCCGATCAATGGTGTTACCGATGCGGCCAAAGTCAGCCAGCGCACGTTGTAATACATTTGATCGGTTTCCCGTTGGCAGCGATCCGCGACTGCCGCATTCATTTCCGCGACCGGGCGACCAATCTTCTGCAGCAAACAATCCAGTACTCGCGAGGTCACCGATGGAAAGCGGGCCGACAACTGATGAATTTCGTGTGGATCGACCATGTACCGTTGTTCAGCGAAATGCTCGATACCGCGCCTGAGTTTCCGCGGCAATACCTTTCCAGTGCGCAGGTTTAGCCAGCGTTCCAACGACATGGCTACAACCAGCAGGCTCATTAGGCCGATGGGTATCATCAGCGCTCCGCCTTGCAACAACAACGACAGAAAGTTCAGACCTTGCTGCAATCCCGAATTGGGTTGCGGCGGTGCCGCCTGCCGCTGAGCTTTCGCTTCCCCAGCCAATCGCTCCAGTTCTGCGCCGGTGACAATCATTTCGCCGGCGGGAGATGCTGCATCTTGAGCGCTAGTGATTTCAATGGTGGCGAAGCTGGCAACCACGATTAAAACAAGCAGCCACATTCTAAGCCATTTCTGCCATTGTGATTGAAAAGGTATGCACATAGGGTGACAAGCTGTCGTTTGAGTTGGCAAAGAATTGTGGCGGATCAATTACATCGTCTAGCGATGAAACGGGCATGATTGCTACGATGCGGGATAAGCTTCCAGCAGTTGGTTGCGGAGGCAACGGTCAACATATCGTTATCTATATGGCAAACGGGAAGTTTATCCCACGTCAAAGGAACATGTGGATTTGCTCTTATCGCAGTTGATTCAATTCCTGGAGTCGCGCTTGGGCCTGCTTGGTCAGCGTATGTTCCGGTTGATTATCTATGATGTAGCGATAAAACTCGATGGCGGTTTCGATAGCTTTCTTTCGCGCGTCACCTTGCAGATCCTGAATCAGTACGTCGCTGCAACGACCAGCTTCGAATGCGCTTCGAGCTTGCCAGTTCTTGATATCTGCCGATGCTTTCATCCCGCCAAAACCAAACATGACGCGTTGGAATTCGGGAATTGCTTTGGCGAAATCACGCTGTTCAAAATAGACTTCACCCATCATGTAGCGGCACCTTGCAGCCGCTTCGTCGCGAAATTTGCTGGCCGCTTCGGCATAGTACTTCAGTGCTTCGGGCAATTGATTTTGCCTTTGTTTGCAAAAACCCAATTCGTACAACACCGTCGACATATAGGGTGATTTGGGGAACTGCGTCACAATTCTATTTAACCACTGTTCGCATTCGGGCCATTTCTTCTGTTCTCGCAAACACTGGGCGCCATGCAAGTAGATCAGCGATTTGACTTGCTCGGTAGGCTGGCCTGCGGGCGAAGATTCCAGCATTTGTCGAGCCCGTTGGAACCCGGAAAGCGCGCCGGCAAAATCGTCCTCTTTGAACAAGCATTCTGCTTGCATGAACAAGCCATCAACAGCCAACGGGCCTTTGGGAAACAACTCAATTTGCTGGGCGAACTTTTCTGAGGCGGGCTTGAATTGCTCTTGTTGGAAGTTGCACCATCCGAGCTTGTAGAGAGCTTTTTCCCGCAAGTCCGCATCTTTAGTTGTGTCGGCAACTTGGGTATACAATGGCAGCGCGTCCGCATATCGTTGTTCGTTGTACTTTTGCTGAGCGACCTGATACAGGGACTCAGGCACAAGTTCACTCTTGGGAAACTGGCTAACAAGTTGCTGAAAAAACTTGGTGGCTTTCGCAGCATCGTTCTTGTCCGTCCAGCCCCATCCCAGTTCATAAAGCACCTTGTCCAGCGCAGGATAGTCGGGTAATTCTCGAGTGATTCGTTCAAATGTGACAAGCGCTTCGTCGATCGATTTCTTCTCTACTAAAGTCATACCTAGTTCATATAGTCCGTTACCCAGGGACATACCCGAGGGTGTTGTCGCTAAGAACTTTTTCAGCGCGTCATGGGCTTGGTCGATCTTGCCGAGCTTCCTCAAGCAGACTCCTTGCGCCAAGACCGCTTCATTGGCGATTGCGTCCTGCCGATTCTCGGTCAGCAGCGGCTTGAGCGCGTCGAGCGCGGGCTGAAATTTGTCCTGCTGCATATGGCACCAGGCGATTCCATACTGCGCGTAATCGTGCAAGGATTTTGCCTGGGCGTTTCCGAGAATTGCTTGGTAGCGGGCCACGGCTTCCGCGTACTTGCCTTTTGCAGCGGACAACTGGCCGATGCGATATTCGACTTGCGGCTTGAGTCGCGTTGATGGAAACTGGCGAAGAATGGACTCAAGAGTTTGGATCGATTCATCAGGTTGACCGCTGCGCTGTAGTGCTTGTGAGAGCAACAACAGGACTTCGTCAGCTTGATTCCAAGTCTTGTTGGATTGGTGACTGGCCTGAAGCTGCTGGATGGCTTTGGGAACATCGTTCAAGAACAAGTAGCAAGCTCCGGTGATGAATTGAGACTCCGCTTTTTGACGAGCATCGATGAATTTGGCGGAGTAACTCTGGAGACTGTCGATCGCAGTCTGATATTTGCCACCCAAATAATGCGCCATGGCCAAGCGCAGATGCCACATCGGTTGACTCGGGTTGGCCGGATCAGCCGCGATCAACTTGGAATAAGCTTCCGCGCTGGCTTCGTGTTCGGCTCGTTGGAGAAGTGATTCCGCAGCCACGTAGGCGACGTCATTTCGCAAGGGATCTTGCGGATATTTCTTGAGAAATACTTCCGACCACTTTTTAGCGTCGTCCAACTTACCCGTCTGCAAAGCAGCGAATGCTGCGTTATAAGCCGCGCGGGGTGCCAGCGAATCGTTGGGTGCATCGGCTGCGATGCCCTCATACTGTTTCCGCGCGTCCTCCAATCGATCCGGTAGTTCGTACAATGCGTCAGCCAAATCCATGCGCAAACTGAGGTGACTGGGAGTTTGGTTGGCCCATTTCAATACACCTTCCAAGAATTCCGCAGCCTCTTTGGCTTTCCTTTGGCGCATCAGCGCGAGGCTCAGCCAGTGCGCTGCATCGGCAGCTTGCGCGTCTTTGGTTGCTAGTACTTTGGAAAAGTCGGTACGCGCTTCTTGCCAATTGCCAAGCCGGAAATTTGCGTGACCAGCTTGCAATGCAGCCGCCACCCCATGACTGGATTTGGGAAATCTCTCGCCCAAATCGCGGTACAGTTTGGCGGCGTCTGCGAGTTTGTTCTGTTGAGTCAAAGCATATGCGCGACGCAACATTGCGTAGTCGGCTGTCGGATTGTCTGGCAGATCAGATAACTGGCGCAATAGCTGCTCCGCCTCGGCAGCCTTGCTGGCGCGCAACAGAATATCGGCCTTACGCAAAGTAATTTCGTTTACCAAGCGGTGGTTCTTGTGTTCCCGGAGAAAGGTGTCGAAGATCTCCAGCGCGCGATCGTCGTTTTTGCTTTCTTCGAGCGCAACTCCAAGTGCGTATTGGGTGTCTGGTCGCAATGACGAATTGCTGAGCGACTTGTGCCCCAAGAGCTGCTCGTAATACTCGATCGACTTCGATTTCGAGCCAATCGTGTATTCAATCTCGCCTAGATAAAACAACGCTTGATCAACGTAGCTGCCGTCACCGTAGGCTTTCAGAAACGACAGCAAATTATCCCGAGACTTGGTTAGCGCTTCGCGCTGTTGATCCGAACCAGACGCCGCGGTTCGCCCGATTGTAAAGTAACACCAACCCACGTTGATCAGCGAATCTTCGCGAACCTCCAAGTTTGGGTCCGCAAGTGCCGCTGTAAAAGCCGCAATGGCAGACTGATAATCGGGTTTTTCGGTCTGCATGTGGCAGACTCCCATATAATGCCGCGCCTTACTAGCCAGCGGATCCTTGGGAAACTCCTTCAGAAGTTTGCGCCATTCTTCGATTGCGAGCGGGAACGCACCATTGTTTTGATAGCTGGATGCGTCCGCGTAGTAATTCGCTGCTTCGGGGTTGGACTTAACCGCAGAATTCGATTTCGCCGACTTTTTGCCAGCCCCTTTCGGCGTAGCACTACCAGTCTTGGTCGACTTTTGAGCCCATGCGGTGTTCGCAGAGGATTGTGCCATTACAATCGCCAAGGCAACCGATACCAAGAGTCCAGTTCGAGTGAATGTCGGTTTGGCCTGCCGGATTGTGCGACCCAGCACGTGCAAACGATGTACGTATAGTCGACTATTGTGTCTGAAAAGTCTTGGTACGAGTATGCTCATGCAGCCTATCCAAGTAATGCGTAAGTATTGCAACATTGTTGAGAATTCCGTCTCTGGCCGACTTCGAATCGGAGCTGATCTGGCAGCTTTCACCAGCCAGATATTTGTCAAGTGTATCGCAGTGAACCGCTGGCGGAAAGATTTGAGGTTGCTACCACTCTCTTATGGCCAATAGTTTCTTGCAGGATCGCAAGTGCGAAATAGGTTAGGATTGCACTTGCCGTAGATTTATTTCGTCTGCATTCAATGCAAGTTCCACAAGCTATTTGCAATAAATCCTCGCAGATTTCGGTTAATAGCTCCCACACCCTCCAGTTTCCCTGGCTTGCCAAATCAACAAACTTGCGATGGAGGTTGATTGGGTGCGATCGGTATCCTACAAAACGGCGGACAGAGGGTAATTGAGGCAACCGATCTACCTTGGTAGCTTGCGCTTGGTACATTTTGCAGGTACAGTCCATTTTCAAAATCCTTGTCGTACTTAGAAATTGCCGAGAAAAAAGTGTCAGGTACCCTTTGTGCGCAGCATCCGGCGGACGAGTTCCTCGTAAAAAGTAACTGACACTTATTTCTTGAGCGATACTTAGTTCTTTGTCTTAAGGCATTTCTAATTGAAAACGCATCTTGTTACCGGAGGAGCTGGATTTATTGGCTCACATCTCACGGAGCTACTGCTGGGCAGAGGCGATCGAGTTTTGGTGGTCGACGATTTATCGACCGGGAATATTCGCAATTTGACTGGCGTTAAAAACCACCCGCACCTAGAAATCATTCAACGCGATTTGGCGGACCCGCAACTAGTTGTCGAATTAGTGGAGCGAGCAGACGTCATCTATCATTTGGCAGCGGCCGTCGGTGTTGCGCTGATCGCCAAGAAACCGATTCAAACAATCGAACGCAACATTTATCCGACTCAACTGTTGCTCAACCAATTGCAGAGAAAACACCTGCGCGGAGCCGATGTGCGAATGTTCTTGGCGAGTACTTCCGAGGTTTACGGAAAAAACCCAAAGGAAATCTGGAACGAGGGGGACGATTTGGTTTTCGGCGCTACAACGAAGCCACGTTGGAGTTATGGGGCTTCGAAAGCCATTGATGAATTTTTGGCACTAGCGTTTCATCGAGAAAGCCAATTGCCGGTAGTCATTGGCAGGTTCTTTAATGTTGTCGGTCCCCGGCAAACGGGAGCTTACGGTATGGTCTTGCCGCGATTTGTCGAAGCTGCGATGGACAGCAAACCGCTCACAGTACATGACGACGGTCAGCAAATTCGCTGTTTCGCACACGTTTCCGATGTCATTCAGGCGGTGACGCAACTGATGGATCAGCAGTCAGCCCGCGGCCGAGTATTCAACATTGGTGGCGATCAACCTGTTACAATTTTGGAGTTGGCCCAGCGCGTGCGCGACCTGGTGAATCCCAAGGTTGAGATCCAATTTCAATCCTATCGCCAAGCGTATGACGACGACTTTGAAGATATTCGGCGCCGAGTTCCGGACCTGTCGCGGCTGCGCGGCACCATTGACTATCGCCAACGATTCGAACTGCCGGCCATCATTCAAGATATCCATCGTCATTGCAAACACCTGCGCTCGGAGT
>SXGS01420367.1_pt1 | contig 11365 bp, 13 predicted proteins | sample 3174681 | NCBI WGS metagenome assembly SXGS01 (sample SAMN11356861, study PRJNA531348) | freshwater metagenome | isolation source: freshwater sample F1-80 | place: China: Fuxian Lake, Yuxi | collected 2017-12-25 | reverse complement strand
GCGGCAGTAAAAATCCCGTCTGCCGGTCTATCGTGCGGAAGTTAGACATCCACGCCCCCCCTCGTCGTCAAGCGAGAATCAACGAGCCGATTCTAAAACGAAAATTCGCGCCGTGCTTAAGTCCGACAAGCTGCTAGGAGGCGGTGGATTTTTCGGATGGCGGCTAGCCGGCGTTTGATCGTTGAAATCGCATATTTGTTCTCCTCTGAGGCGATATAGTCGTGGCTGCGCCGACGCGGCGCCTTCACGCGGGAGTAGTCGGTGAAAGGCTTTCTGCCACGCAAAGATTAATAGTAAACACCAAGATATGTCGCCACGCCAAGCTATCAACATATTGTCATTATTGTTAATATATGACGCAAAATATTGACCTTGGCGTGCTGTTTATATAATGTTCCAGCAGTAGCTGAAGGTTTTTCCATGTCAGAATCTCCCTTCGAAGAGATGCCGCCGATTATCAAAAAGCGCCAACGGGAGCCTATGCTCGTGCCGGATGACGACGTTCCGCGGTTCCGCGATGTCATCGGAAAGACGCCGCTTCTCGCCGGCGAAAACGGTCGCGCCTTTCTGATCTACCGCCAGAATATATATGACGACTTGCAGCCCCGTGGCCCAGTCGAGGAGATGTATGTCAACAGTGTCATTTACGCTTATTGGGACTTTTTGCGATACAGTTCTCTGAAGGCCGCATTCATGTCCTCCTCCAAAATCGACGGCCTCGACCGCATTCTGCGGGTCATCATGAGTGACGACGAGAGGAGGGATCTCCTCAAGCGGCATACGCTGAATGAGCCGGAGGCCGTCAAAGAGGTGCAGGATCTCCTGCGTGAACTTTCAATAAACGAAGATCACATCACGGCGCATGCGTTGGCCGAGAATATTGGGACAATTCAGAAACTCGAGTCGCTTATTGCGATGAAGGACGCGACCTTCCGCAAGGTTTTGAAAGACCTTCAGGGATACCGGGAGTTGCTGGCGTTAAAATTCAGGGCGAAGAATGGCATTGAGGAAGACCTCTCGTCTCGCAGCTATTCCTCCGGGATCCGGCAACTCGTCAGATCCAACTGATCGATTGCCGTGGATCGCGTGACAAAAAGAGGCGGCGGCCCGAAGACGGAGGAAGGAAAAGCGCGTTCGGCGCAAAATTCGCGCCGACACGGGCTCTCCAAACCAGTAAGCGACCTTCCAGAATTCTCCGCTCAATGCGACGAACTCGCGCGCTCAATATCGGGGGAGGGGGCGAATGTCGTCACGGCCGCCGCCGCCAAAGAAGTCGCCGCCGCCGAGATAGAGCTCATCCGCATAAGGCGGGAGCGCGATAGGCTCATCGTCGGCTCAACGGATGACGGTGATACGCCTTTAACGACGTCAAAGACGAAAAACGCTCGGAAGTTGCGCGCAATCCGTGAAAAAATCCAAATCATCGAGGCTCGGCCCCGCCCTCTAAAAAATCAGGTCGAAATCCTCGCGAGATTGAACGCCGAATATGCGCGTCTCAACAAGGAAAATGAAGCGCCGACAGAAGTTGCGCAGCGCGACAAGCAGGCCGACCAGTTGCTAAGGATCGAGCGCTACGAGCGCCGCGCCCTGTCGCGACGCCGCAAGGCAATCCGTCATTTTGTCGGTGTCTCGGAAACGCCGGCGCAATAGGCGTCTGCGCCGGTATCGCGCAGCAAGCAGACGATCTCCAAGCAGCGCCCTCACCACTTCATTTCAGATCTTATTGTCGTGTCGCCGATGCGCCGTTTTGATTATTTGATTTTCGCGCTTTTTCTCGGGCTCTTGTCCTTTGCCTCGCTCGAGGCGCAGGCTGTCGAGAATTCTCTAACCGGTAAAGCCTGCAGTCTCGCCAAAATTTTGGATCCCCACTTACCCTGCGACAAAGCCGCCATAACGTCGCCCGAAACAATCACCGATCGCGAGGCGCTGTGGAGCGTGATCCACACAATTTGCATTCCTGCAGCGGCGATCGGCTTCAACTATCCCTGCCTTCGTGTTGATAACAAGGACGGCTACGTCGTCATCCGCACCCCGGATAAGGAAAAAATCGATTTTCTCATCGCGCCGACGCGCAAAATGGCGGGCGTCGAGAGCCCCGATCTCCTTAAGGGAGACGCCCCAAATCTCTGGGCGGCGGGCTGGAAAGAGCGCGCGCTTGTGGCGGAAGTCGCCCGGAAAAAATTGTCGTGGAATGATTACGCCTTGGCGGTCAATTCCAGGCAAACGCGCAGCCAGGACCAGTTGCATATACACTTGGGATGCGTCGATCGTAACCTGAAGAGATATTTTGCGGTTCATAAAGAATATCGGCCTGCGAATAATTGGGTGATTATTCGTCTCTCCAATATCAATTCAGATTTGCTGATGAAGGCGCTGCCAGCCGATGGCCTCAGTCAGAACCTTTTTGCAAAAATCTCAAGTGAGGCGCCTTGGGCGCGCCTCTTTATCGACAAGCAGACCGTGGCGCTCATAGCAATCGAGGACAAGTCATTCAAAGGCTTTGTCTTGCTTGTCAGCCTCGACCGCGTCTCCGCCGAGAGTTTTCTAGCCAAATCATGCTAAGACAAAATAATGCCGACAGGCGTAAAGCGACAAAGAGTGATTGGAGGCTGAGGAATATCGGGAGAGCCTCGCGCGAAGCTCACTGAAAAGGCGTGTGGCGATCTTTCAGCACATTTTGGGAGATAGTTGCTGGCGTCTTTTTAAAGGGAGGCGTCGCGGTCCTGCCGGCGTCGTAGAGTTTGTCGGGTTTTCCTCATCTCACGCGCGTGATCACCATAATCATGATGCGAGAAATATAATTCGCCGCCCCGTAAGCAATGCTTGCTCGAGATCATTTGCGCTTGAAGCAGTTTGAGGCGCCTTGTGATGATCTCGTGTGTGGACGCGGTCAAACGTCTCGCTCCAACATCACAATCGACGCCGGCGCCTCCTCAAAGGCGTATGGATTGAGAAAGGCGCGGCGCCACAACTGCCTGCGCGTAATCGTGGGCATTTGGGCCTCATCGGCGACACTCTCGAAATTTTTCTGTATCCCGTGAATCTGCGCCTCGATGAGTTCAGTCGCGATTTTTCTTGTCATCAGGAATTGCGGCGCGGCCTCAATGCAGGTTGCGAGCATGCTCGACCGCTTCTCACCGATAATCGCCATGGCTTGACTGGCTGCGCGGCCCGTGCGGTTTTGCGGACAAATATCATAAGCCGGCGTCAGCGTGAGTGTACGTCCGTCCCAAAACGCGGCGTGATTTCGTGCGTGGTCGTCGGTGTTGCCGCATAATATATTGAAGACGAGGCGCATGAAGAGTTCGTGAAGGTTATTTTTGGGCTGTGAGAAGCGCGCGCGAATGATTTCCGCGAGATCCTGATAGGAGGCGTAACGCCCCATCATTTCGTCCAGGCCGAGTAGGGTCAGCGCCGAAACCATCGACTTTCGCGTCCAGCCTGCGGGGGTTCTGACGCGGTCGAAGCGTTCAACGAGAAGCACATCCTTGCCGGCGGAGCGTTCAAGTTTTGCGGTGGCGACATTGAGCCCCAGCCGCGCCGCGAGGCGCATGGCGACATATTCCGCCTTCACGACGTCCGTGACGTCGGTCGTTGACGAGAATTTCGCGATATATTTGGCGTCAAGGGCCTCTATTGCGGCTTTCGGTCGGGCGCCGCCGAGGCTTGTTCCGTGAAACAGGGCGCGCTCGAGTTCAGGAGCGATGGGCAGACCGCCCTCGACGCGCTCTGCGATCATTTGGAGTTCCGCCAGCGGGACGGCGTCTCCCAGGCGCGGCGCGTAAGTCGTCCCCGATCTCTGGAAGTCGAGGACGCCGACCCGGTCAGAGCCCGACTGCAATAAGTAGGTCAGTTCATCGAGCGCGTCGACGTCGACGCTTTCGTCCTTGACGCTGAGTAGGCGATTGATGATCACGCGCCGGCCCCATGCGTCTGGGGCGCCGTCTCGCAGCGCGCCGGCGAGCGTCAGGCCGCGATTGGGGGAGATGACGCCGCGGCGCAGGGGCAGTTCTGGATCAAAAATCGCGATCGCATTTGAACGCTCCAAATAGCTGCGCCCATAATTGAAAAGATAATTTGGGCCCTCACGCGTGATGAGGCCCGCGACGACTGGCTCCGTGGCGTCGGGCGTCCAGAACCACACATAGGTTTCCTCGGGGGCTTCCTCGGGAGCCTCCTGAGCGGTTGAGGGCAACGCAGTCTTAGAAGTCATCCTTCAACGGCTTTTCTTTCATGCGCGCCGTGCGCGGCAGGAGGCTCAGCGTTTGCGTTAGCCTCTCGCGCTCTCCGAGGAGGCGCTCACGATCGAGATCAAAGAGGCGCAGGTCGAGTAGGGCGGCGACTTCGAATACGGCTCCGATGGAGCAGCCTGGATCGCCACGCTCGATGCGCTGCAGGAGGCCGCGTGACACGCCGGCCCGCTCGGCCAATTCGGCGACGGTTTCCTTGCGTCGGATGCGGCGCTCGCGAATGAGCAGGCCCAAATAATTGAGGGCCTCGGCGGTGTAGCGGGAGGTGGCGCGGGGGGCGATTTTGGGCACGTGAGACCGGAGGAACAGTGTAGCCCCGGGTGGGGCGGCATGTGGGATTATCGGTGACGGCAGGGAAAAGGTCAATTATTGATCTATAAACAGATCATATACGGGTTTTATGCGCTATTTATGGATCGTTTATAGGTTTTTTTGGGCGGGCGTCGGTTGACGCTGTCCGATCAAGGCGTCCCGGGGCCGCGCAATCCACGAGGGGATGGGGCGGACGGCCACAAGCTGAAGCGCTTGGGAACGATGATCCAGGTTCAGAGTTGGTTTCCGACGGAAAAAGATCGAGGGTCAGGGGTGCTGGAGCGGCCTGCTTTTCAGGGCGGCGGCTAAAAGACCGACCATCTCATAGATGAATGCGGCGCTAGCCGCGGGCCAGAGGCACGCGGTCGATGTGTCGGTCAATGGCGGCGACTGTTTCTCGTGTCAGCGGGAGATGCGTCTTCTCAGTGGACCAAAGCGTCATGAACGCGTCTACTGTCGCCGCCGCCGTGTCGAGAACGAGTCTTTCCGGCAGCCGCGCCTTTGCGGCGAGGTAAGCCAGTTCGTCCATGGTGAATTCCGTCATGCGCCGCGTGCGTGCGTATTTGAGGGCGGCGTTTTCGTCAGCGATATAAGCCGCCGTCGACACGAAATCATACGCCGGGGCCAACTGCGCCGTTTGGCGGTCCGGGTAGAGCAAGGACCAGTTCTTTAAGTGCATGTCGGCATTACCGATCAGCGTATTAAAGACGAGGCGGCGGATGAATTCTACCGCGCCGTCATCGCCAGTTTCCGCGCCCAGGACGCTCGCGATTAGGCGGTAACTCGCCTTCTCGTATTTGTCGTCCGGGAAAACTCCAAAGACTTGAGCGAAATCCTCCATATGCACGGGCCCAGCCTCGGTCCTGTCGAAGCGCCGGACAGCGAGCGCGGGGCCGTCGGGTCGGCCGATACCGTCCGGAAGGCCGTCGATTGCGTCGATATCCACCAGATGCATCTGCGGGACATCCATGCCCAGGCGCGCGGCAAGCGTCATCATTGAGAACTCATTTTCCGGCACACGGTCAAAGCGGGCTGAGGGCAGCTTCACGATCCACGAACCGCCGACGCCAGTCGCGGGGATTGTGATGCCATTGTTGCGGCGCGCATTATTGACGGCAGAAAACTTGAGTTGCACTCCCGCCAGGGAGAACCGAAATACGTTGGCGTGGCGGCTGCGCTCTACCTGGTCAGGCTCCGCGGTTCCGGCGTCCGCGGGCCAGGCTTCGCCCGCGGCCGGCCTGATCGTCAGGGCGCCGGGAAGGTCGCTGCCGAGAGCCCCGAGAAGGAAGAACTCGCGTTTCGCGTTGACCCCAGCCTGCTGCGCGAGATAGGCGCGCAAGGGACCTTCCGGCAGGAGGTTCGAGAAGAACGGCGGAACGACAGTTTGCGTCGGGTGGATGTTCGTGATCAGGCCGCCGAAGCGGTCCTTGAATGACAGGCTGAGAGTTGGTCTGTCCGGGTTGTCGATATACGTCTGATTGAAAGAAAACAGGGTGCGGTCTCCCTGCACCAGCGTCAATGCGCCGATGGGCGCGCCATAGAGCAGAACTTCGAGGACGGAGACCTCAGGCATTATCGTCCTCCCCTTCAATGCTGTAGGCAGGCTGCGGCGACGCGGGCGCGGCCTGGGTCATCCGGCTGCGAAGACCCTGCAGCGTTTTGCGGGTTTCGGCGAGTGAAACGCCGCCGTCCTTTCCGTCAGCGATTGCGGCGAGGCTATCCGCCGCCTTGTCCATAATAACAAGGTCGCTGGAACTCAGACGGAAATGCGCCAGTTCGCGGAGGATCTGGCGTAACCTGCCGACCGTCTCTGTCTTAGGCTGCCGCCGCGCGATTTTTCCAAGGGCTTTGGCGGCGCGCGCCAGCGCCTTGTATTCGTTGCTGGGCGGCGGGAGCTGTAGCTGCGCAGCTGTATGCAGGATACCCTCGACGGCTGGCGCCAGGCGGCGCGGGACGAGCACGAGTTCCAATTCGAGTGCGCGGGCAAGTTCTATCAGGCTCGATAGCCTGATGTCGGCGCCGCCGCCTTCTATCCTGGAGATATGGCTTTGCGGTATGCCGGCCTTGGCGCTCAGATCGCGCTGGCTCAGGCCGCAATTTTCGCGGGCTGACTTCAGGGCGGCAATTATGGATTGGTTAGCGTAGCTCATGATCAGTTATCACATATCAATCTGTCATTTAAATATATTATAGCATATCAATGATCATCCCGCAAAGTCGATCAATCTTTACATATCTAAAACTGTTTTTAATCAGTTATTATAGATCATTTTGCCGCTGGTTCTCCCCGCAGGTGGGACCTTGCAGAGATGGGCGATATGCGCCCAACCTTGTTGTGGAATTACGAAGCTTCGTAAACTGTCGTAGGCGATAAAACGTGAGCCCATTCTCAAGCCACGAAAATCCATGCCGCGCGATTGCGCCTTCCGATTGCGTCAGAACGTGGCGCTCATAGCAATCGAGGACAAGTCATTTAATGGCTTGTCTTGCTTGTCAGCTTTGAGCGCGTCTCCGCTGAGCGTTTTTTGGCGAAGGCGTGTTGCGGTCTCGACAGCAAAGTGAAGATGGACAGAGATCAAATGGGACCGGAAGACATTCAAGAAAAACAATCAACGCGATCGTCACGAAAGCGCAAGAGCCTGATGCATCGGATCCTGGGCGAGCGGCGGTATCGTTATTTCAAGTCGCGGCGACAGGGTTTCGCGGGCGTTGTGGCGGTCGCGAGCGTGGCGCTGATTGTGCTTGTGATGACGGCGATCATCATGCGTGAGATGTAGCGTCACGTCTTCAGGCCGGTGTTAAAATTCAGTAGGTTTGATGTGCGGAGCGCCATTCGCCACGCAATGTTTGGCGACGTGATGCGCTTGTGCGGGCGCCATCAATGCGCCTGAAGCAAACTCCCGACAATTTCCATATCGATGAGATCACAGCCGATTTCGCGCTGGGTTCTCCACACACGACGTTTTTCTAACACTCTCACAGGCGTCAGCGAACCATGCAACAGGAAGAAACCGCCCGCGTCTTCAGCGCGCTGGGGAATGATGTGCGCCTGAAAGTATTTCTCGCCCTGGCGGCGGAGGGCGACGGCGGGCTTCAGCCTGCAGAGATCATCAGGCGCTTTGGCGTTCAGCCGGCGACACTGTCATTTCATTTAAAAGTGCTTGCGGATGCAAATCTCCTGTCTCGATATCGTCGTGATGGATTGATCCATTACAAATTGAAGTCCACGCGCCTTCTCCACCTGATGGAGACATTCGCCAGTGATCTGCATAAGGAGGCGTCAGCAGCGTCAGAGTATCAGGCGGGCGAGCGCCGCTGATCGGGCGCGATAGGGCAGGCTCCGCCTAATCGCCGTCCTCTATTTGACGGCAAATACTGAGCTGCGGTTATCTGATGCTCATGCGTCAGGCATTTTCGGTCGACGGATGAGCCCGCTTTTAATGGCGGGCGCGCCTTTCGGGACGTGCGCCGACGGACGCATTACAATAGGTATGATCACCTATAAGCTGCATTTTCTTCGCCCAGGGGGCGTGTGACGAGTGCGACGCTCGCCGCCATGCCGAGACTGTAGAGCAAAGTTAATATTCGCAGTGATTGGACCCAGTAATTGATCTGGATTATTTGTGAACTTGGTCTGACTGCGTTTATCTAGCAAAGAAGATGGCGTGTGACGCCGGTGTTTGTCTTACACAAAAAGCGCATCCGTATATAAAAAACGCAAAAAATCCGCAGCCGCGACGAGACTTTTGCCTTTTCAAAAAAATCAAAGGTCAAAATAAAATAATTGCTTGTTGCGGGCGCGACAACATGACGAAGTTGCCAAACTTGACTTAAGACATAATTATATAGCAGGGAATATATTGCGTAGTATGAGCTAGAGGGGCGGTCGCAGTTGTCGGACTTTTCGCGTGTCGCCATCGGTGAGGCTCCGATGGATCTACGGTTCCCGTCTGACGCCCAATTTGACCTTATCGTTGCGGACGGCTCGCTGACGGGTTTCGCCAGCGCAGGCGACCGGCTTCGGTGTTTCGATCTTGCTCTCTTTGCCGCGCCAATCGAGGATGGCGACATCGTTGTTGCGGAGCGTGCCTCGGAGACGCTCACGCGACGGGTGCGGCGCCTGGGGGCGCGCATTGAGCTATGGCCCTTGAGCGGCGCGGGCGCGCCCGAAGGTCAGGTTATTGTTATTCATGAGGACGCAGTGTCCCCCTCCGCAAAAATCATCGCCAAGGTGTTGCTGGCCTATCGCCTCGCCTGAGGAAAAGAGTGAGGCGCGCGCTGGCGTCACGTTTCCTGCCTGAAGAGATTGAGCAACGCCATCAGTTGCGCCGACTGAGAAGAAAGTTTTGAGGGACTGAAATGAGCGTCTTTCAGGACGAACTAAAACTGGGTTTGGGCGAGCGCTGGTATGTCGTGCAATATCTCGCGCATCGCGAGAATACGGCGGCGCTCAATCTCAAGGCGCAGGGGTTCAGGCTCTTCTTCCCGCAGATGATGAAGACGGTGCGCCACGCGCGCAAACTTGTTGAGAAGCGCGTCGCGCTTTTTCCCGGTTACATGTTTGTCGGGCTGGACCCGATGAGGAGCCGCTGGCGCAGCATCAATGGCACCTTTGGCGTCGCGCGTCTCATCACGGTTGAGCATCGCCCCACGCCCGTGCCGCGCGGTTTCGTTGAAGATGTGATCGACTGCCTCGATGAAAATAATAATTTTCATCTCAATCGTGGCCTGCAGCCGGGCCAGCGCGTGCGCGTGACCAATGGTCCCTTCGCCTCGATCATTGGACATATCGCCTCGTTTGACGACAAGGGGCGCGCGCGCGTGCTGCTTGAGATCATGTCGGGGGAGGTGGTGACGTCGCTTGCCACTGCCGCGCTTGAACCTGCCGCCGAGTAAGACTTTCCGCCCGCATGCAATTTAGTTGTGTGCGATAACGTAACTTTCCCGGACCCCTCGCCAATGCCTCGTCCCACTTCAGCGCAAATCAAGCTGGCGCTGGCGACCTTCGATGTCATTCTCGCAATCCTCGCGCCCTTCGTCGCCTGGCTTGCGCGTAATTTCTTCGTCGGCCTGCAGGCCGTTCCCGCGGAGTTCCTCGCCTACGCCGCCGGCGCCGCGGTAACGACGCTCATTGCCCTGCGCCTGGGGGGCGTTGCGCGCGTCGACTGGCGTTTCTTCTCCTATCCAGATGCGCGCGCCGCCTTTTTTAGCCTCTCGATGGGCGTCGGCGCCGCGGCTGTCGTCGCCTTCATGTTCGATCGTCTCGACAGCGTGCCGCGGTCACTCCTGTTCCTTCACGTCTTCGTTCAATTTTCCGCCTATGTCGGCGTCCGTCTCCTGCTCAAACGCCTGGCGAGCGCTTACGCCTCCTCACGCCGCAAGCCGAGTTACGTCCTCCTCGTAGGCTGCAACCAGCTTTCCTACGTCTACGCCCGGGCTATCGAGAGCATTGGGAACGGCTCATTAAAAATTGCTGCTGCGCTGACCCACGATCCGACCATGGTCGGCAATCGCATTCGCGGCGTCGCAATCGCCTCGGTCTTCAATAATATTGAAGACGTCATCGGGCGCTACAAAATCCATGGCGTTGATATTCGGCGTGTCGTCATCGCCGCTAATGAAAATGAGATTTCACCCAGTACGCTCGACAGGATTCTTGATGTCGCTGGCCGCCACGGCTTGGCGGTCACGGATATCCACCTCCTCTTCAGCGAAGTTGCCGGTCCGATTGGTCTCGAAGATGATTTCGACGTCAGCGAAATTACCCTTCGCGACGCCTATTGGGGCGTAAAACGCGCCATCGATATTCTTGGGGCGGTCATATTGCTGCTGCTGCTTTCGCCCTCCTTCGTATTGACGGCCGTCTTGGTCGCAATCGACGTCGGGGTGCCGCTGGTGTTTTGGCAGGAGCGCCCCGGAAGGCACGGGAAAATGATCCGCGTCTTCAAGTTTCGGACGATGAAAGACGCCGTGGGGCGCAACGGCATTCCCATACCAGACGGCGAGCGCACCTCGCCAATTGGCGAATTTCTGCGTAAGACCCGCTTGGATGAGTTGCCGCAGCTTTGGAACATTTTGAGGGGCGACATGTCCTTCATCGGGCCCCGGCCGCTGCTCTTTATCGACCAGCCTGAAGAAGTCTCCCAGCGTCTTGCCGTTCGTCCTGGCGTTTCGGGCTGGGCGCAGGTCAATGGCGGCAAGCTTGTCACCCCGGAAGAAAAGCGCGCGCTGGACCTGTGGTACATCGCCCACGCGTCTCTTATCCTTGACATGACGATCGTCGTGCGGACGCTTCTGGTTGTCTTCAGGGGCGACATATCGCGCCCTGACGCCGTTCGCGAGGCCGTTGATTGGCTGCGGGCGCGGGAGGACGTCGTCATGGTCGATGAGGTTTGATCAGGCGTTTTGATTGAGGAGCTTTGGCCGCGACACCATCAATTTTCGGCGCACAATTTCGTGCGATATCTTCGCTCGGTTGGCGGTAGCTAGCTAAATTTTTTTGAGGCAAAATAGGAAAATAAACCTATAATTCTGCGCCTGTGGAATTTTGGCAAAACGAACATAATTCGTCGTAAGTATATGAAAACCATTTGTTAGCTGACTCGTGTAGCGAAATAGAACGTGGGGCAGGGGCGATATGGCAGAGGGCGGTTTTTCCAATAAATTCTTTCGGGAAACCTATGTGTAACTAATTGATTTGTAATGAGCGATTTTTGCTCAATTCGGGTAAAAAATCACATATATCCAACTACTTATATCGGACTCTGACTCCGTTAATCTTGGTTCGAATCCAGGTCCCCCAG
>SXGS01529900.1_pt1 | contig 11366 bp, 20 predicted proteins | sample 3174681 | NCBI WGS metagenome assembly SXGS01 (sample SAMN11356861, study PRJNA531348) | freshwater metagenome | isolation source: freshwater sample F1-80 | place: China: Fuxian Lake, Yuxi | collected 2017-12-25 | reverse complement strand
TCACTCCTAAAAGGTTCTGCCGAAACAAAACCTAAAAAGGTGAACTTCGTCCTTCCGTGCTGCAACTGGTACCTTTTCTGGCGCCTATTACTGGTACCTTTTCAGCGCTCAGTGACAAAATGAAATCACGTCCGTGTCAATAACAAGATCAGCCATCAAAAATTCCTTGGAACACCCTGTTCTCTTAGAGTTCGTATCTGGCCAACAAAGTCATCGACTGAACATGCTTCTGGCCAAAAATCTGCCTTTAGATTTCGATAGTCAGCGATTGGTCCTACGCCCTGTTGCGTAGCAAGCGTGTCAACGTCCACGTGCTTTGGCGTATCTGGAAGTTCCGTAACGGTACTCTTCGGTTGGACATGCCTCGCCATCGTAGCGATGAATTCCTCCACGCTGGCGAACTCTCCCGTTGCCAGAGCAGCTTGAATGAGTCGTTCTGTTTCGCCGGTAATCTCGATTTGCATTGTTGTCCCCTCGCTCCGTTCTTTGGCGGCATCCTTGGTTAACTCTGGCACAAACGGTCCGGCAAGTCAACGGTTTCCAAAGGATGGACACATGCCGCAGCCAGAGTTACTGAAGCGTTTTCAGTCGCTTGACGGGGCGGTATCGGTGTTATGCGATGCTGCCGGTTCCATCTCGATTGTAACTGATCCGGCCACGTTGCCTCAGCCAGCTTTTATGCGTGCTTAAACCCGTCGGCGGGGCATGCAAGAACAAAATCGGTTCCCCCGTCCGCAAGCGGACGGTCCCGCCAATTTTGATTCTTGCACGCACGCGTCGCTCCCGCCTGTGACGTGTTTCTATTCTCGCCATCAGGCTGCTGCAGTTAGTAGCCGGATATCACAACCCAAATAAAGGAACTACCTCATGTCTAACACCAACACATCCACGTCCACCGCGAAAAAACCGGTCTTCAGAAAAATCCTGCCGGGCGGCATCAGTGCAGCCGTCTTCGAAAACACTCGCGATGGCCGGACCTATCGCAGCGTCAACCTTCAGCGATCCTACCGCAAGAACAACGAGTGGAACCGCATGAGCATGTATCTCGATCACCAGCACATTCCGTTCATCATCGAAGTGCTGCAAGGCACCTGGCAGTTTCTTAACGAACATCCGATCGGCAGCCAGCAAGCTCAGGGTTCCGACGACTCGGGCGAAGACCTGGAACAAGTCGCTGAACCTGACGCAAACGTCGAACAGGCACTCGAATCCGAGTTCGATGCGTAACCCAATCAATCGCCGGTCCCGGTTTGTCCGGGATCGGCACTTTACTTGAAAGGAATCACCTTATGACACGCCCTATCCAAGTCACCTTGCAGTTGACACTAATGGTTGCACCGGAAGTCAGCCGCGACGAACTAAGGCAGGAATGCAACCAACGACTCCGCTATGCGTTTGAGAGCTCACTGTCAGATTCGCCCAACGCCATCCAATGGATCGCCATTTACGATTCGGAGCGACCGCTGCCCAAGCGACGACCGCAACTGGCGTCGGTCCTAACTAATCTCGGCGTCGCGTCCGTAGTCTGGTGCATCGACGACGTACGTGAGCTTCGCCCTGACCTCACGCGTGAACAAGCCGCTTCGGTGCTCGATACCATCATTACCAAACACGATGCAAGTTGCGGCATCGGCTGGGACACGCTTGAGCATTTTGCCGAGATGCTTTACGGTGAAGTTCACGATGTTGAACCTTGAATGTATGACCGAACTTGACGAGCAGGCCGTGGAAATCCTGGTAGGACAACACGAACGGTTTATCAAGTTAGTCACTCCTTACCAAGCAACGACTTAACGCCCTCCACAACTAAGACTCCAACTAACACAGGTGTGGCTACGATACTTGCTGCAACTGCCACAGGGCAAAGTGCCAATCCTGTGATCATTTCCGCAGTACCGCGTGGATTCGTTTCCGAAGCTGCTGTCATAGCTACGTCAACCGTTAATCCAGCGACAGGGTTTCCCGTCGCAATTGATGTAGCAACATTCGCTACCTTTGGGCCGATCTTGTTTGCTACGTTGCGAACCTTTTCGTTTTCACACAACATCTTGGATAGTTTTCCAATCTCTTGTGCTGCACGATAGTCACTCATCAGCTTGCCTCCTTTGAGTATTGTGAAAAGGACCTCAGAAACTATTATTAGGTGCTAACGATCACGAGTCAAGGAAATGGGCTTATTTCTGTCGCTTGCCTTCCGGTGGCGGCTTGCTTACTTGATTTGTCCAATAGTTCACAAGCGGTTCTTGGCGTTCAGTTGCATTGCACAACTGAATAGGAATCAGTTCGGGGAAAAAACGCGTTCGTTTTCTTTGTGATGTCGAACCGCTAAGTTGGATCTCAAACCTCCCGAGTTCCGGATGATTGCCTGGTGCTGCATGCATCATCGCTGGAAGGCCAGTTTTAGGACAAAGTACTGCCAATCCCAGATTTCGCAATTCAGCATTGACCCACCGGCATAGCTCTTTTTTTTGTTCATAGGTCTGCTGAGGTAGTTCACGAAGCTGGTCGTTTAGAAGTGGCGCCAACAATTTTGCAATTGCGCGCTGCACCTCCATTTGTAGTCTCAAGGCCCAATCCGCTGATGCGCGATAGCTTTCGCAATTTGGCGTCTGAACTAGTTCGTTAACCACCTTTAGGGTGTCTGTAAAGGCAGGCTCCTTAGACAGTAGTGTCTTGATGCGATCGGTCATTACGTGAAGTAAACAATTATTTTCTCCAAAAGTAAAACGGAATTATGGCGTCGCATGATGCTCGAGTACATCTGTAGACGCCACAAGTCACACCGATCAATATCGGAGCCGCCTGGAGCCATGCCGACAACAAGGGCTTTTCAGTGCAACTCAATGCCCTGCCGATCGATGGCAAACTCAGGAACTCGGGATGGGGTATTGATGGACCATCCGGTCGTGGCGATCCTCGACGCCAATGTACTTTATGCGGCACCTCTGCGAGACCTGTTGATTCGATTGGCTCAAGGTGCAAAGGCGGTACCACTGAGCAACGCACCTTGACTGCAATGACCATTCGTGGCAATGTAGAAACAGAGGTTTCCAATGAAAATTCAAGTAAACGGCGACGATTTGGCGACCAATCCGAAACATGTGCAAGGTTTCGGTGGGTTGCGTGGCCAAGAGTTTATGCAAAACTGTCTGCCTACGAAGCCATGAACCGAATGCCGGAGCGTGAACTCAATGACCGTGCAAAATCATCAAACCGAAGAAGATATTCCTGCACTGGCTGATCAAGCCGTGCGACAGGTTGTGGCATCAGCCATCGCTGAAGGTCGTAGTGTACTTGTGCAGCAGGACGAGGCTGTCTACGAAGTATTTCCTGATGGATCAAGACAGATTCTCGTGAAAATCATTCCACGGTTGAACGTCGAGCCAGGCACCGTTCGAACCGTGCCTCAATGATCGGTGTTTCAGTTCCAAGGATAAGGATGTTTGCTGGTCCGAATGGATCTGGCAAAAGCACGATCAAATCCGTATTGAGTCCCGAACTGATCGGCGTTTACGTCAATCCCGACGAGATCCAATTGCAAGTCGCAAATAACGGCATGCTTGATTTCGCGAACTACCAAATCGCGATTTCGCAGGAAGAAGTACGACGCCACTTCCTTTCATCAACACTTGCGGCTCGTTGTGGATTGACAGAATTGCCAACAGGATTCTCTGTGAAAGAGCAGCAGCTATTTGTGCCTTCGGCAATGTCCGACTCCTATGTCGCTTCGATCCTCGCGGACTTCCTCCGTCAAAAGCTGCTAAGGCAAGGTGTATCTTTCACGTTTGAGACCGTGATGTCGTCGCCAGACAAGATTGAGTTCCTCGACCAGGCTCAGCGTGCAGGATTTCGAACGTATCTGTACTACGTGGCTACTGAAGACCCTGCAATCAACATCTGGCGGGTGAAGCGTCGCGTCGAGCTTGGAGGGCACAACGTCCCGCACGAGAAAATAATCGCCCGCTACAATCGGTCGTTGGCCTTGCTGATCGACGCCATTCGCAGATCGGACCGAGCATATCTGTTCGATAACTCAGGAGCGGCTCCAGTTTGGATCGCGGAAATTACATCGGGCAAAGAAATTCAGATTAAGTCCGATGTTTTGCCGAACTGGTTCAAAGCTGCGGTTTGGGACAAACTGCCATCGTCGCATTAATGATTCACCGCCAATAGCCAGAATCATCTACCAAATCGCGGATCGGAACGCGTAGCATGATCGCACCGTTGCGGAACTGTAGCGTACACAGCTCATTCTCAATGGCAACGAGCGTCGGTCGCTCTCCACGAGTGTAGCTGCACGAAATCGGCACTTGCTTGTCGACGCACTCTCGGATGCGAGCTACTTCAGGTGGCTCGGTTCCCAATTCAATCATTGGTGGCTTGCGTCGCATTGTGACTCCTTTCGTGACAGGCTTGGTCCTTTCTGAAAAACATATTCGAATCGTCTGACACCTTTGGTCAACCGTATTCTCGTTGCCATTCACCTTCGGCGGCTCTCTGCAATTTGCGAATTGGATTGATTGACGAAGTCCTTTCCTTCGTCCGAATCCGGTCACAACCAAGCGACCATTTCACGGGCAAGCTAAAGCCGCAGCCGGACAAATCAAGCTGAAAATCGGCTCCCCCGCCCGCTGCTGAGCGGCGGGCGGTGCCCCCAATTTTCAGCTTGATTTGCACGCGTTCCGCTCCGGCTCTAGCGGCTTTGAAATGCTCGCCGTGATGGTCGCTATGGTTGCGACCGGACAATTCAAACCAAAGGAAAGAAAACGTGTATGTCAAACAATATATCCACTCGTCGCAAAAACTCGTCGCTTCCCGCCAACCAGATTCGGGAAACCGGCAACGCTGAAAACATCCGAGATCAAATCGCGAAATCGGTTGCCGTAGCTAAGACCCTAGAAGCTAACACGCTATTCCCATTGGGCGACATCATCGTCACTGCAAATGCTCAACGCACGCTCAGCCAGGACGAAATGACCGAAGCGTTGACGAAACATGCCACGGGAGATTGGAGTGCGATGTGCGAAGACGACCGCCACCAGAATGAGCTGGCTCTGGATCAAGGTCGGCAAATATTCTCCGCCTTCGATAATACCAAACGTGCATTCTGGATCATCTCCCACGCCGACCGATCAGCAACCACAATCCTCCTGCCAATCGACTATTGGAAGCTGGATGAAATGCAATCGCACTACTAGGCCGCGAAGGTCCTAATTTCAACACAAGCAACTGGAGACATGCAATGCCAAAAACACTAACAAGCAAATTCCTCACTCGTTACCCTGGTCCATTCGCTTATCAAGATGGCAGTGACGGCGTGGACGCAACGTTCGATATCTTCTGCCGCACGACCGGCGACCACATCGTCTCGACTTTCTACTGGGATGCCCGTCTGGAAAGCGAACTCAAAGCCAACGTCGTCACTGGTTTGCTCAATACGTTGGTACCAGATGAAGAACACGACTGGATTTCAAGCAAACACGAGTTGAGCGACAGCAAGATCGCGGCGTTTCGCGGGATGCACCCCGGACCGTATCGCTCGGCGAAGTGCAATTGCGAATATCGCGGTCCTGGTTATGAAGTCCGCTCGGAAACCACGAGTAACTGCGTTGTCTACGTTTACGACCGCTCCTATCGCGGACAGGCGAAGTTGGTTACCGCAGTCATCGCTGAGCTGCTGAATGACATGCCGTGAAAGGCTGACATCACTGTTACATCATCGACCGAGAGTATCCTGCTTGCGGTGGCCTTCTCGATTGGTTGATCGACCATCGTGAACTTCTTCTCCTGGCATTGGTTCTGTTTCCATTCATCTGTCACTTGCTCATTCACGTTGCTCTGCGATATTAAATTGCGAACTTCCTTCTTCAATATCGTTACGAGTGACCTCGGCATTTGAATTGTAAATCAGTTGCAGGACTAAACCAAAGATTAATCAAGCACGCGACATTGAATCCGATGCAATCTATGTATGTCAGTTGCTTGACTGATGGGTTAAGAAAAAGCAAGAAAAACAGTATTGGAGTATCAGACATCTTCCCTAAGCACAGCTTAGGACAAGTTTTACGGTAAAACTGCTTTCCAGCCCAATGACTGGCCAACTGAAATGCCATCCGGTTTGCTTGCTGGCTTGTCAGCATGTAAACATGTTTACATGCACGATTTCAGTCCAACCTTTTATGCAGCCAAGCGGCAAACAGGTCACATGCTTTGCCAGCCTCCAAGAAAACTTGCGTGCAGACAAACTCTATTTCTGGCAAACTGGCTGACATGCCAGTGCTATTTTCTGCTTGCCAGCGTGTCGGTAATGCGCTATGCAATCGGACATGACAATCATCGCAATCGCAAACAGCAAAGGTGGTGTCGGGAAATCGACTACTGCCGTTCATCTCGCAGCCTGGCTCTATGAGCAGGGGCACAGCGTTGTGCTGGCCGATTGCGACAGCCAACAGAGTAGTTCGCAGTGGATTCGCGAAGCCTGCCCTGGTGTCAAGGCCGTTCGGCTCGACGATCCAAATCACATTCTCAATGAGTTGCCCAACCTCGATCTTGAAGCCGACTATGTCGTTGCCGATGGACCAGGCAGCCAAACCGAAACGAGTAGGGCGCTCTTGCTCCGCTCGCAGTTTGCCATCGTCCCCTGCAAGGCTTCCATGCTGGAAGTTCGGGCACTTGCCAAAGCCACCGAAGTGCTCAGGCAATCGCAAGACATTCGGGGCGGTCTTCCCAAAGCCATCATCATCTTGAGCATGGTCGGGAAGAACTATCGGCTTACCAAAGACATGAAAGAAGCCGCAGCTGCATTGAACCTTCCTATGGCCAAGACACCCATGATCCTTCGCCAGATTTACGCCGACGCACCTGGACAAGGTGCAGTCGTTTGGAACCTGGGAGCCCGCGCCCGCGAAGCCTCCGATGAGGTGCAGCGCATATTCTCCGAGATTTTTCCAGAAGCGAAGTCTAAACGCAGAAAAATCAAGCGAGAGGTGAGGGCCACATGAAAGAACGCAGATCGTTAGTCGAAGGACTCAAGGCCACACCAAGCGTTCAAGAACTCGAAGAGGAATTCGTCTTCGGTGCCAAGAGCAAACCCGACGCAGCCGACGCAGAGCCAATAGCACAACCCATCACCGTACCAGTGGCAGTTGCAACTGAGCCAGCGGCCTCACAACCTGACCGCAGCATTCTTCCACAGATGGCCGGTCGCGTACCCGTGACCACTCGCTGCCGTCCCGAAGTTGCCTCCGCGCTCAAACGTGCCTCCCTCCAGCGCCAGCTTGCCGGAGCGGAACCCTACTACGTGCAAGACATCATGGAGGAAGCACTAGAACACTGGCTCAAGTCGCACGGGTACGTCGGTTAGAGCTTTACTTTCCATGCCTGCGCTGTGGAAACACACCTTCATCTACAAGTGATTCATCAGTGAACGTCCGCACGCTTTGGCTGGATGCCAACTACGCGTCGTGCTTTTGATCGCTGGAGGTCAAGCTGGAGACCAATCTTACGATACGCTTGAAGTTCAACAAGCTCGTCCCGTGAAAGCTCAACCAGTTGTTGCTTCGTCGTGAGCGTGTGCATTCGTTCCAAGTCTGCGGATGCAAACGACAAATCGAGAAAATACTTGGCCGCCTCCGGCGACAAATTAGAAACGCCCAGTTGAAAAATCCTTTCCCAAATGGCTGTCTCGCCGATCTGTGGTGCTAACGACATTTACTCCTCCAATCGTGAATACGCTTTGCCCTTGCGAGACACGATAATACCACGAATCGTGTGCAAATTCACGATGTTTACGACAGTCATACGACAATCACCGACATCTGCATGAAAAACAAGCCGTTCTTGTCGCTATCTTGGCATTCCTCTCTTCTCAAACCATTTTCGACAGAAGCCAACGAACGCAGCGTCGATGTCGCGTGGTGGCTCGGTGATCCATTCGCGCCATTCCCGCTCCAGATAATAGACATCCCAGCCAGGAGCAACAGTTTTGGCATCGTGGAATCCTTCAGCGCTCGGTGAGGGCATAGCGACTCTATCGGGCGATGAGTAAGAATCCGGTACCGTTCCTCGGCTGCGGAACACCACCATGTCGTCGCCATCGAAGGACACAGCGTAGTCGGGAATGTGTTGATGTGCCTGGTCCTCTTCGATGATCGAGCCAACCAATCGCCTGAACTCTTTGAGCGTTGAACACGAACCACATTTGAGTTGCAGCTTTTCCAGCGAGATTCGCCACTCCCTTTGCTTTCCACAATGCTTGCGACCGATTTCGTAAATACGACGCTCAAGCGGTTTGCGAAGCCGAAAATAGTCACGATGTAGCGTGAGCACTTCGCTATGCTGGATCGCTCGGAACACCCAATCGGATAGCTTGACCTCCACTTCCTGCATCCGGCCATCACGGGTTTCACGAACGATCAGCACCCGTTCGATGATCCCAAAATTTTCGAAAGTCTCCGTACCGCCGGTCACGATATTCGTGCTGATCCGAGTGCCAGCCAGTCTTTCGAAGGCAGCCTTGAGCGCTTCGTAGCCCTGACCGTTCGTCATACGGTTCGTCGCCTTCAGCAGATCGTGAGCCTTGAAGCGCACGACCTGCGACACTTCCTTGCCGTCATTGATGCTCTTCATCAGATTGGAGATACAGAAAATCAGCACATCGCGGTCATGCACCGTCGCCAATCCATCGGCGGAAGGCTTTACTTCGACGTAGTTGCCATTGTTCTCGTAACGGCGTATACGATGATCCGGTTTCGTTGCCAGTGAGAAGATCGGGTGCTCCAAACTTGCTTGATCAGATTTGAGAGCCGCATCAAACACATCGCAAACGAAAAAATCCGGCGTCGGGTAGCGATCCGGAAGTAACGGCGAACGATCCTTGGGCAAAACGGACATGCAAGCTCATGGTTTCGATATTTCACACACTGGAGGCGACCTTTCGACATTTCACCCACCATGTCAAGCAGTTTCGATATTTCACCCACCGAAAAACTGCATTCGATATTTCACCCACTGCGCTGAAGTTTCGATATTTCACCCACCAAGTTTCGATGGTTTACCCACCAAGTTTCGATATTTCACCCACCAGCGGTTTCTAAATCGATAGCCGATTCAGGCGCTTGCTTGGGGCTATCCACAGCGTAACCCATATTTAACTCTATATTTAACACCCTCCCGGACCAATTTGGCAAAGCATTCTTGGACACAGAATTGCCGCCAAAGAAGAAGACTCTCGCAAATTCCAAAGTAATCAAAAGGCCGAAAGTCGTTCCGGTGGAGTACACCGAACCAGATTGGCGTTGCGCCGAATTCTGCAGAGGTTTGTCCAACCGCTGCAAGTTTGTTCCGCCGGCAATTCGCACCGGTTTGGGTGACCGGTGCGAGTTGGCGTGCAGAGATTCCGGCTGTTGGACCGAGAGGGCTATGCAATCGACGGAGCGTCCGCAACCTATGCCTGACCACCCGCGGCAATGAACTCTGACTTGGTAACCAGTGAATCTCCGTTTTTGTCAGCGATCTTGATTCGTTCCCAAACGCTCGACGGAGTTTCATTCCTACCAATCATTCCATCTTTATTAGCATCAAATGCTGCGAGCATTCGGCTGAATGACGGACGAGAGCCACGTGGGCGTCCCTGAGCATGTAAATCGGAATAAGGGGCCAAGGCTAACAGGCCAATTGCCAAGCAGATGCGATTGAATTTTTTGAACACGATAAGCTCCTTTAGATTAAGCTGCATTTTTTCGACAAAGTTAATTTGCGAACGGCCGAACTCGCACTCTTCGTTCTAATAGTGGCCGAAGGAGCTAGAAACGTTACACCTCACAAAAAAAAATTTTCGACGAGAGTACAGTTGCTGAAGGCACGGAACAGTGCGGCCTGACCAAATAGGAGCAAACCATGATTTCACCAACTCGCTCCGGTTTGACACGCCGGAGCGCCGAATCGGACAAGATTTTCGCCACCTGCGATTTTTGGGGATTCAAACTCGCGGCGGTTGCATCGACCTCAGCATCTTCGATTGAGGCTTACACATCCAGCACCTGTGATCCCAAAACATCGCTTGCGTTTTGTATTGATCAAATCGCAGTATTTCGGAGCGTAGGTCAAACCGGCCAAAGGTTGCTTTCCTGGTACAGAATCCGGTACAGAATCCATTGCATTCTGTACCAAAACACTCGATAATTCAGAAAGTCAGCAAGCACGATCGATTGCGGTTGAGTGCCGAAGTGTTTGAAATTCAAGCACTTATGGCAATCGCGAAGAAACATGTGGATTGAGGGTATTCGACCTACGGAACCGAAGGTTAGAGGTTCGAATCCTCTTGGGTGTACTGTCGCAAGTTGCTGCTACTGTTCACTTTGCGTCGAATTCAATTCCACTCCAATCGCCAACAGTTTTCCAAATCTTAGCCGCTTCTTCGGACGATTTGCGACCAGTTTTCGGACATTTCTCGGACAACTTGCTTTTTTATCCTTCGAATCAATTTGCTCAAATCAATTGCCGGCTGATGCACTGATAGTCCACTCGACGACAACCACATTTGACCGCTTGTGGATTATTACTTCGTTTAGTCGCGAATCAAGGTAAAGAAATATTCGAGGTGCCAGAGGTCGTTACTCCAAGTCGTGTACATGATGCCGTCTACGTTGGCGATTCCATTGCTGGCTTCGAGACCGTTGCGCACGTATGATTGCCAGTTCTGGTGGTCGTAGTAGGTCGCCAGGAATTGATGGTGACCTCGATCGGCGAAGAAAATCACGGAGTCCTTCGTTCGGTGATTGTTCCAGTTGCCAATCATGACGTCGCGATTCAGACCTTGCCATGACCCTTTCATGGTTGCGCGTGTCAGCCAATAGTTGTCAACTGCGTTTGTCAATCGCAACTAAAAATCAGCCATATTCGCAGAGTGGCTGGTGTGGTTGCGATTTCTTGATCGCAACTGGCGAGCGGCTGGATTAGAGTTGCGGCTCGATTCCAATTTCAGAGAACGCCTCGCTGTAGATTTACTACTTTCTACAGCGAGACTTGACTTACGGGACCTGAACTCCCGATTGCCCAACTTCAATCCTGATCGCTACCGGCTCGTTCAGCCTAAAGCCGATCTGCTGATGGCTCGCTCGCTGGCGAAGTACGGTCAACTGGCGCCGGTCGTCTACTGTCAGCTTGAGGGATCGTTGGTACTCGTCGATGGCTTCAAGCGTCTTCGGGCGGCGCGGACTCTCAAGGCTCTGTATTACCCACAATTTTTTCGTTGAGCATCGGCACCTCGGGCGATAAGCATGAGCTTTTCAAAGCCACGCCAGAGGGTAATCCAGCCGGGCTCGCCGTCGGACTTGCGTCCTAGGTGACCGCCTAGGCCAGCTACC
>SXGS01482890.1_pt1 | contig 11366 bp, 10 predicted proteins | sample 3174681 | NCBI WGS metagenome assembly SXGS01 (sample SAMN11356861, study PRJNA531348) | freshwater metagenome | isolation source: freshwater sample F1-80 | place: China: Fuxian Lake, Yuxi | collected 2017-12-25 | reverse complement strand
GTGACGGCGGCGGCGCCTCGGCCGAGATCCACATGTGGCCCATCACCCGGTTGGCGAAGCGGATCTGGGCCATCACGCTCTGGGCATCCCAGCCGGTGTCGTCGAACGTTTCCACCTGAGCATAGACCTGCACCGCCGGGGCTCCCACCAGCCAGAGCAGGAAGTCCGTGTTGTGGGTGGCGATCCCCATGAAGAGCCCGCCGCCGGCCGGGTCCACGTACCACGGGCGCGAGGCGATGATGTCGCGTGCCACCGGCGCGGGGAAGAAGGAGACGGTGCGCAGCATCCGGATCTCTCCGATGGCACCCTCCGTGATGAGCTGCCGCGCACGCAGTGTGAGTTTGCGGTACCGTTCGGTCTGGACCACGGCGAGGTTGACGCCGGCTGCCCGGCATGCAGCGATCATCCGGTCACACTCGGCAACGGACGGCGCCATCGGCTTTTCGACCAGCACGTGCTTCCCGGCGGCGGCGGCCTGCAGGGTCTGCGCGCAGTGATGCAGATCGGGCGTGGCAAGCACCACGGCGTGCACGTCCTCACGGGCGAGCAGCGCGGCCAGATCCGGCTCCGTGGGAATGGCGTACTCCGCCGCGAGCGCCGGCGCACGGGTTCCGCCGGTAACCGCCACCAGCCGCGCCCCCTGTACGTAGCGAGAGGTTGCCTCCGAATAGGTGAGGCCCATGAATCCCGACCCAACCATCCCGATCCCGATGGACTTCGTTCCCGTCATTCGCTGTTGCCTCACACGCTGCCGGCCTGACCCGGCAACCCCCATCCCCGGGAGCGCCGGCATCCTGCCGGCCCCCCATCCCCGGGAACGCCGGCATCCTGCCGGCCCCCACCGTCTCCGCTGCACACCGCGGCCGCCCGCTCAGTGCTTCTGGTCGGCAAGAATCTGGTTCGCTTCCTTCTCGTAATCGGCGAGGGCCTGCGCCGCGGTCTTCTGCCCCAGAATCGCCGCCTGGAAGTGGGGGATGGCCGCCACTCGCACCTTGTAGTAGCCGGAGGCGGTCAGGCCCAGGTCTGCTTTCCCATTCTCCTGCGCCCATTTCTGCACCAGTCGGAAGTTCGGGTCCTTTTCGAGCTTCGGGCGCGCGGAAAGCCGGGTCGGATATTCCCGGATGTTCTGACACGTCACTTCCTGGAACTTCGTCTGGTTCAGCCACTGGGCGAAGGCGATCGCCGCGTCCCGTCTGCGGGCATCCTTTTGCTTGAACACCACGAACCCGGTGGGGCCCACCGGAAGCGGCGACTTCAGCCCGGGAGCGTGGGGATACTGGACAATCTGCAGCTTCACCGGAACCTGGATGCGCTTCTCTTTCTGCGCGATTTCGATGCGGTGAAACACATACAGTGAATCCCCCCAGGCCGCAGTCTGCCCTTTGCCGACCATGTTCTCCAGCTCCGAAGAGGCCATCGTCGTGGCGCCGGGCGGGATGAGCCCTTCGCGAGCCATCTGCACGAGGAAGTCGAGTCCCTTCACGCCCGCCGGCGTGTTCAGCGTGATCTTCGAATAATCACCCCCGGTGTACAGGAACGCACCGTGCCCCCAGAAGAACGCCAGGTTTCCATAGTCCCCCTGCTCCGAGGCGAATTGGGCCCAGAACGGCCAGAGGGAATCCTTCCGCGCCACTGCCCGCAGCGCCGTCAGAAACTGGTCGTAGGTCCAGGAACCATCCGCTTCCTTCGGGAGGAGGTCCGCCTTCCCGGCCGCTTCCCAGATGGCGCGGTTGACCGCCATGTGTGCGAGCCAGGCGTAGGTGGGCAGACCGTGCAGTTTTCCGTTGATCGTGTACTGCTCCAGGTAGAAGGGATCGTAATCCTTCCTGTCCGCTGCGGACACGACGCTGGTGAAGTCTTCCAGCAGATCCTGGTGTGCGTATCCGGAAGTGCGGCCGAGATAGTCCTTCAGAACATCCGGCGGACTACCGGACGCGATGGCGGTGGTGACCTTTTTGGTCAGCTCCTCAGAGGCCAGTGCCTGGACCTCGATCTCCACCTCCGGATGGTCCTTCGTGTACTCCGCGGCCTGGATCTTCTCGTAGTCACCGAACTCGGGAGTCTGCGCCTCCATCCCGGCGAGATCTTTCACTTCGGGAGTGACCCAGTAGGTGAGGCGAATTTTCCCCGCGCCTCCTGCGGACTGAGGCGGCCCACCACCCGGCGCGCCGCCGGGCTCGGGACTGGAGTTGGAATTGCCGCACCCCGCCGCCAGAGCGAGTGCGACGAGCAGGCAGCACGCGGAAACGGCGAGGGGACTGCGCATGGTCGGAGATTGTGTTCGGTCCATCTCCTTTACCTCTGCCGCGGCGTGCCCGTTCTCCTGCCTGGTTTCCAAAAATCGGCGGGTTCTCGGTAGACGTGCAGTTCCGGCTCGGTCCGGCTGCACTCCACGAGCCCACTCGTGCCGGCAAGCAACGCGCTCTACAGGTTCAATGCCCCGAGCGACGGCAAGTGTGACAGGATTTATTGTTGCAAATCAAAGTGGAGTCGCGCAACTTATCCCGACGCACTCAGGTGTGGGGCGGGACGGGTGTTCCGTTCCGCCCCACACCGGTTGCGGATGCCCCGCCGGCGTCCGGGGGGCGCCCGGCGGGGGGCGACTACAGTGCGATGCGGCTTCCGTGGTCCGGGACCGCAGTCAGGTCCAGCACCCGGCGTACCCAGAAGAGCAGCTCGGCCGGATTGAACGGCTTGGTCAGGTAACTGTCCACGCCGGCACGCCAGCCCTCGAAGATGTCGTGGTCCTGTGCCTTTGCGGTCAGCATGAGCACCGGCACGTCGGCCGTGGCGGGATTCGCCTTCAGGCGGCGCAGAACCGTGTAGCCATCCATGCGCGGCATCATCCAGTCCAGCACGACCAGATCCGGACGTTCGACGGTGAACTTCTCCAGCGCGTCCAGCCCGTCACTCGCCAGCGTAACCCGGTAGCCGGCGCGGTTGAGATTGACCTCGACCAGGCGGCGGATGTTTGGTTCGTCATCCGCTGCCAGAATGTGTTTCTGCATCAGTCGCTCCTTCTTTCCCCGGGGGGACAACCACGGGGGGTTGCCCCTGTGTCGGGGGTAGTGCGTCCGTGGGAGTCCCGCGGACAGAGTCACTTCAGCCAGCGACGCAGCGGCGGAGGGGCGTCGGGATCTCCGAGCGAGGCGGTCATCCGGTCCAGCACGCTTACCAGCTCAGCGGGGTTGAAGGGCTTCCCCATGTAGAAGTCCACCCCGCCGCGCCAGCCGTGCCGGACATGGTCGTCCCCGCTCTTCGCGGTCAGCATGATCACAGGGATATGGGCCGTGTGCGGATCGCTTTTCAGCAGCCGCAGCACTTCAAACCCGTCGGGACCGGGCATCATCACGTCCAGGATGACCACGTCCGGCTCCCACCGTTGGACGGCGTCCAGCGCCTCAATGCCGTCTTGCGCCAACACGACCTGATAACCGCATCGCACAAGCTGGACTTCGATCAGGCGCCGAATGTTCGGCTCGTCGTCCACAGCCAGAACTCGGAACGGACGCCCCGGCCTTGCGGTGGGCGCATCTTCCCGGACATCCGCTCCCCCCGGAGTTCCCGAAGGAGATTCCGGGGGGAGGCACCGGCCGCGCAGCTCACACGCCGGCTCTTCCCCCGGAAGGGGGCGGACGCAGCCGCGGAGGAGTGCGTCGAATGCCCCCGAGAGGGCGTCGTCTTCCCGGTCAAACGGCTGCACCAGTCTTCTCCTGGCAGCATCCGGGTTGGAGGGCAGAGCGGAGCCAGACCCGTGCCCGATGCACGCGCCAGCGCGCCAACCCTTCCCGGATGCCGAGTATCTCCCCGATCTGTGCGTAGCTCAGGTCCTGAAAGACCCGGAGAACCAATGCCTCCCGGTAGTCGGGGGGCATCTCGGCCACCGCTCGCGCCACCTCTTCGGCGTCCAGTGCGGCCAGCGCGAGTTCTTCCGGCCCCGCGGTGGGGTCCGGGCGCAACTCGGCGTCCTCCAGTCCCTCCCAGGCCCGGTGACTGACCCGAAGGCGCTTGCGCCACCGGTTGCGCGCGATGCCGTAGAGCCACGCACGCAAGTCCTCGTCACCGGGCTGCACCAGACGATCCAGCGACCCCCAGAAACCCATGAAGGTCTCCTGGGTCAGGTCCGCCGCCAGGTCCCGGTCGCGAGCGAGCCAGAGGAAAAAGCGGTACACCCCCGGATAGTGGGTGTCCACAAATGCCTCGCACGTCGCTCGTTCCCGCGCCAAAAGCGCCGCAAACCGCCGGACTGCCGGATCGCACACGCTGCCTTCCCTCGTTTCCCCCCGCCGCCCTCCACGTTTCGTCCGAAGACGGGACGCGGCCGCGGCGGCTTCACACATTCCCTCCCGGCACGGAGCCGAACGTTAGCGCGATGCAGCGGAATCTCGGGTGACCTGTGCAGACTACTTCCGTCCGGTCGGCAGTTCCGCGGCCCGGAGATGCCGGAAAGACAGGTCCGTGGTCGGATCATGGCCCTGCAGGCTGAACACGCCGGGTGCGGCGCGGTAGCCGTTGCGGGCGTTCTTATTCGGCGCCCGCTTGTCGGTGAAGTCGCTCACCTGGATTCCATTGATCCAGACCGCCATGTGTGGCCCATGCGCGACGATCGTCTTGGTGAACCACTCCCGATCACTGGGGATGACGCGGCGCGTCCGCTGCTGGTTGTAGATGCCCCCGGTGCCGAAGTCCACCGGGCGCGTGCGATCGTCTCCCATCCACTGGTTGCGGATCTGGCTCTCGTAGCCGCTCCAGAATTCCCCGGGGTCACCACGATAGAACACGCCGCTGTTCAGGTGGGTCCCGTTGGAGATAATGTCCAACTGGAACACAAAGTCGCCGAACTGAGCATCGGACTGGATGTCCCCATTGCCGTTCTTGACGTTGAGCCAGCCCTCGGGCGTGACCGTGTAGACCGAGCGCCGGCCGGGGATCTGCTTCCACCCCGACAGGTCCTTGCCGTTGAAGAGGCTCTTGAGCCCGAGTGGTTGCAACTTCACATTGCGGAAGCGCACTTCGCCCTCGCCATTGTATTGCAGCCCGACCGGACCACGGGCGAAACGCCCGTCGGAAGCATCCAGGGTCTTTTCCCCGTTGAGGTAGACCGCGAGGCGGCTCCCGTCCGCAACGATCTCGAATTGATTCCAGCGGCCGGTAGTCTGTACGGTCCGGGAGGCGCGGCCGACCTCATTGATGCTCCCGGTGGGCCAGGTCGCATGCCGGTCGTAGATGTTGACCTCGTAGGCATTGCCCTGGGTGACATCGCCGGTGGGGGGGCAGCGCAAGAAGACACCGCTGTTGGCGGCCTCGTCAATCCAGAACTCGGCTTTCAGGCGAAAGTTGCCGAACTCAGTGGTCGTGCAGGCCATGCCGGGGCCGCTGCCGGGGACCGGGGCAATCTCGCCATTGGAGACGATCCAGCGGGCCTTGCCCCGCGGCGCCCAGCCGAACGGCGTCGTGCCGTCACAGAGGAGAATCCAGCCTTCCGCCACTTCGCGGGGGGAGAGCGAGGCGGTTGCCTGGGCCCGGGCCGGGCCCGAGCCGGCGGCGAAGCCGATGGCCGTCAGGACCAGGACGGCCCAAAGCCGAATCGCGTGCGTGCGCATGGGAATTCCTACCCGTCGTTGGGTCATCATGAAGAGGGTGCCCCGGGGGCGGCAGAACCATCGTCAGGGAGCGATGCATGCGGGAGGATGACCCGGCCCTCCGGTGGGCGTCGTTCCCCGTCACGGTCCTGTGCTGAGGCACCAGAGAGTTTAGCACCGAACCGCGAGGGACGACGATCCGAACGAGCCCGGGAGTGACTGCCCGCGCAGGTTAGAGGTACGCCCCCTGGGACCGTCGGCCGCCGGTGTTGGCGGAAGGCCCGCGAACGCTGGCATCTCACCTGCTCACCCTGCGCGCGCGTCCAACTAACGGCGTTTCGGTCGGCGGAATGGGGGTGGGCGAGGGACCCCGATGTACGACGATTGACGTATCTGGCGGCGCAATGGGTTGGGTTCGCCCCTCTGGTTTGCCGTGGCTTGAGCCACAATTACTTTCGAACCGTTCCGCGGGCAACGCGAGACGACAAGGAGAGCAGGGTGCGCTGGAATTTCTGGGCGCAGGACCCGGAACAGGACCGGGAAGGAGCCGCATCCCAAAAGGAGGGGCCTGAGCCGGCAGTGGGTGCGCCGTGTGCCGGGGACCGGGGCGAGGCCGCCTGGTTTCCCTACACGCTCCTGGCCGACCGAGCCCGCGCACTCATTGCGGGGGTGCGTGACGTGCTGACTCCGGAAGAGGATGAAGAACCGGAGTGCGAGGCACAGGAGGCCCGGAGCCCGCACACCACGACTCGTCCGGAAACGGAAATCTCGGATGAAGATCGGTCGGACGAGGATCGGTTCGTCGCCTCGGATGCCCGCTTTGCGATGGGACTCCCCGATGAGTCTCGCCTTGCGCCAAACCGCAGCGTTCCTGCCGGCCCGATTCGGGACGTCAGTAGCGTGAACGTGCAGTGGGCTTCCGACGTTGATGTGCGCGAGGCGGCGCCGGAAGGGATCCGGAGCGGCTATCCCGTTCCGGTGGGGGGAGCGGCTTTCAGGATATCATCCGGTCCCGGGTCTGCGCAATCACGCAGGGGACGGATGCGGCGGAGTCGGAGAACTCGATGAAGACACTTGCTATTATCAGCCACAAGGGTGGATCCGGAAAAACCAGTTCCTCGGTGATGCTCGCCGAGGAGTTCGCCCGACGGGGCCTCCGTGTCGTGCTGGTTGATGCCGACCGACAGCGCAGCGCCGGCCTGCTGGTCGGCATTGAGCAGCCGGACGGCACCGTTCAACAGACGGCCAACCCGAAACTCCGCTACTTCTGCAGTTCGGGTATCCCACTGCGCGAACTCCCCGCACGAGCGTCCGAGCTGCAGGGCCAATTCGACCTGCTGGTGATTGACACGCCGTCCCTGGACGACCCGCTGGCTCGCGCCTGGCTGCAATTCACGCAGTACGTGTTGCTGACCCTGCCGGTCGAGCCGATCAGCATTCGCACCCTTGAGGGCGCAGACGCGGCGCTGGAACAGGCCGCTCGCCTCAACCAGCGGATCCAGGCTGTGGGGCTGCTGCCGACGATCTTCGACGAGCATGATTCCACGCAGCGCCAGTTGATGTCGGAACTGGTGGCGCGACGATCCGGGGACGTGCTCTCTCCCGCCATCCCCTTGGATCCCGGATTGGCGCACCGGGCCGAACAAAAGGCGGAACGACGCTCAGAACCTGCGGAGGGCACGCGACGAGCATACCAGGCGACGGCCGACTACCTCGCCGGAGCGATGGAACTGTCCGCCGCTGGGATGGAGAAGCTCGGAGTTCGTGGCGCGGAACCCGGAGCCAGAACGCCACAGAAGTCGCCGATAACCCGCCCCGCGCCCATCACGCCGAAGCCGCGGCAGGGTCCCGTGCGGCCCCAGCCGGTGCAGGCCCCGCTGGTGCGTCCATCCGGGTTTCCTCGCACAGCGCTGGTGGCCGGGCTGGCGGTGGTCGCGCTGCTGGTCGTGCTCATCGGAGTCTTGCTGGGCGGCAAGTTGGGCGTGCTGAAGGCGGGGGCGGATCCGGGAAAGCCACGGAACACCCTCGCCGCGGTGACCGGGGCGAAGGTCCCGGACCCATCGCTCCGGCCGGCCCGCCGGGCCCCTGCTCCACCCCGGCGCACATCCCGATGATCGTGAGCCCGGTACAGGACCGGACCCGATGTGTTTTGCGCGTGCCGGGGATGGACAATAGAAGAGGCGCCCGGCACCAGGTCCGGGGCCGATTGTACCGGCTCGGCCAACAAGCACCGGGCGAAGGGGGATGAATGGGCCTGCGTCGGTTGATGTTCGCCAGTCAAAAGGGCGGCGTCGGGAAAACCGCGTCGGCCGTGAATGTGGCCACCTGCCTCGGTCAGGCCGGACAGCGCACCCTTGTGCTGGACACTGACCCGATCGGGAGTGTCGGCGCGTGTTTCGGCGCGCTCATCGCTCCCGGTCATCCCGGCCTGTACGGCATCGGACGGTGGGAGTTGCCCGACCTGGTGCTGCCGGATGTGGCGCCCGGGGTGGATCTCCTCCCGTATGCGGAAGATCGGCGTCCGATTGATCTGAACGCCCTCCACCATTCCCTCGAACGCCTGCGCGAACCTGCGACGGAGCAGTACGACTTCGTGATCGTGGACACGCGCCCCTCTGTGGCGGACATGACGCGCCGGCTGTGTCAGGTGGTTGACGAGGTGATCGTGGTGTTCCAATGCCATCCGCTCGCCTACCGCACGCTCGGCGGGATCCTGGGGCAACTGCGCGACGCCCGCACGGACGGGGCGGGCGCCCGCCTGCTTGGGCTGCTGCTGACTATGGTGGATGGGCGTGACCCACGAGCGGCACAACTCGAAGGACACATCCGCCGCAGCCTGGGTCAGGCGCTCTTCCCGATTTCTATTCCACTCGATCCGATGGTATCCGAAGGATTGATGTCCGATCGCCCGATCGTTCTCTATCTCCCCGAGTCACCTGTTTCACAGGCCTATCAAGAACTCACACAGACACTCTTGAGAGCGCCTGCCTTGGCGGCATAATCCTTACAAAAGGGGGCGCCAGTGCCCCCGAACACCCCACGCTCCGGCCATTACCCGCGTCGGAACTGGGAGCCAAGACAGAAACGGAACGTGGCAGTTCCTGTCTGCCGCCGGGTGAGACTCACGCATGCCGAAGCTGTACGCGATCGGGATTGATTTCGGGACCAGTAACACCTGTGTCACAGTAGCCACCTACTACGACCGGGGTCAGGGTTTGCTGGACGCCGAACCGTTGAATCGTCCGGAAGCGATTTCGTTCGGGTTGTCCGCCACGGTTCCGACCGTCGTTTTCTTGGGAGACGGTGATCGCTTGCCGCCGGAGATCGGCGAGATCGCCGAAGAGCGGTCCGTCTATTACCCGGAGCAGACCCGGTCCGGCTTCAAGATGCGGCTGGGCGACCGGAAGCATGGGAAGCAGTCCTTCGCTCTCGCACGCCAGTTTCTCGAGTTCGTCCGGCGGCGTGTCGCCGAGGTGATCCCGCTGGATGCGAAGGACACTTCGATCCGCTTTGAGACCATCGTCGGACACCCGGTCCAGTGGACCGCCGACCAGCGGGACGAGACCCGGCGGGCGGCACAAGAGGCCGGCTTCCCGAATGTCCGCCTGGAAGAGGAATCCATGGCGGCCATGTACAGCCATCTGTGCGACGAACGCGGCGCCTTCCATCCCCGTCCGGGAAGCCGCATCCTGATGCTGGACATGGGAGGGGGCACCACCGACTTCGCTTTTCTGCAATTGGCGATGACTCCGGATCAACGCCCGGTATCCATTCCGGTAGACCCGGCGCCGTCGGTCCCGGCCTGGGGCGACTCCCGCCGCTCCTATGGCGGACGGGATCTGGACCGTCTGATCCTGGAATTCCTGAGTCGGGACTGGGACCCGGGATTGGTGGCGCGCAACCGGGAGAGCCTGATGCGGGATGTGCGGCGCTTCAAAGAGGCTTTCTCCGACCGCATTCGCGAAGGAGACAGCGAGCACGCGTCACTCTGGCTGGTCGAGAACGACACGTTTCCGGTCCGCCTGACCCGTGAGGAGTTCGAGGAGTTTGCGGGAGAGTACATCCAGCAGCTCGAACTGCTGCTCAAGGGAGCGCTTCAGGAGGCGCGCCTGGCGCCGCGCCAGGTCACTCACCTCATCCTGACCGGAGGACATGCGCGGTGGTACTTCGTCGATGATACGGTCCGGCGCGTGCTGCCCCACCTGTCCGATGCCAACCGGACCATCCTCCGGCATGCGCAACCGGAGCAAAGCGTCGCGCGGGGATTAGCCTACGATCCCCTGATCCGCGCCAATCGCAGCGGGATCATGGCGCCGGTGCGGCGGGCCGCTCACGCGGTCTGGGTCGCCGTCCCGAATGGCTCGCTCGCCACCGGGGCGCAGGGAGGCAACAGCCTGAGCTGGGACGAGCCGGTCGTGCTCCTGCCGCGCGGCCAGATTCTCCCGTATCAGAACCGCACTCCGCTCCGCCTGCGGGTGGAACAACTCGCGCTCGACAACAGGGAGGCCCAGGTGCGGGTCCGCTTCTACAGCGGACAGAGTCGCACCCCCCTGACTGAGCGGGTCGCTCGCTTCGAACGGGGCCGGTGGGAGCAATTTACCCGGCGCCTCGCCATGCATCTCCCCTGGATTCGCACCAGCACCTCGGACGAGTTCGAAGTGCTGGTCGCCTGCCAGGTGGACGAGCACGAGTTGATCACGGCAGAGGTGTTGATCACCCGGTACGTGCAGGGAAGACCACAGGAAGTTCAGCGAGAGAAGATGACGCTGAGCTCGGCCGCTGCGTAGCTGCCACCTTCGCAGGGGAACTTGATGAACCAGTCATTGCCTCAGGACTCACTGTTCGCCGGGATGCACGTCGCGGCGCCCCCGGCCACGCTCGCCGACGTCCCGGAAGAACTGAGAAGCCAGATTCAGGATGACTCGCTGATCGCAGCATTTCATCGGCTCGAGGTCCCTCTGCGATTGCTCCTCCACGCCACCACCCCGGGGCGAGAGCCGGAGTCGCTGGATCGGGTCCGGCAGGTCCTTGATGTGTGGCGGTTTGAGTTGGAGCACCGCCTGCAACTCCGCCCCGATGCTCAGGCCGGGACGGTGCAGCCGTTCGATGCGGCCCTTCAGGCAGCCTACACAGTGAAGGGGCGCTGCGTGCCCGGCGACCTGGTGCGCATCCGAGTTCCGTGCTGGCGCCTGAAGGATCGCTTGGTCGTGCGCGGTGAGGCGGAGCCGGTGGGAGAAGGGGTATCGGCCCCACCGTCCGATCCGGGGGTCGCGGCCTCCCCTCCTTCCTGCCGGCCCTCGCCGGAAGCACCGGCACAGGCCTCCGGCAGAGCAGCCCCGAGTTCCTTATCCGGAGACCCGTTGACACCCGATGCCGGGCCGGCAGAGGCGCCGGTCGCGCCGGACGACGACCCGGCACAGCTTGCCGACGCGGCAAATGACGAACCGCAGCCCGTGGAGGGAACCGCCGGGCCGGCCGCGGCGCCGGGCCCGGCCCCCGCACCCGCGGATCACCCGGGGGCGGCGCCGGTTGAACTGTGGGAGTTGGTGGAGGAACCGCACCCGGGAGTGGTCCGAGGCGCGGTGGCGCGGGTGGTGACGCCCGAGATCACCGCTGCCCTCGAATACTCCCTCGAACAGATCACCTTCCCTTCGACGTTTTCGGAAGACAAGAACCGAGCCCGCGCGCGCCGTTAGGCGCCAACGCAGCGTAGGGGCAACCCCCTGTGGTTGCCCCCCCTGTGGTTGCCCCCCCTGTGGTTGCCCCCCCCTGTGGTTGCCCCCC
>SXGS01475042.1_pt1 | contig 11367 bp, 9 predicted proteins | sample 3174681 | NCBI WGS metagenome assembly SXGS01 (sample SAMN11356861, study PRJNA531348) | freshwater metagenome | isolation source: freshwater sample F1-80 | place: China: Fuxian Lake, Yuxi | collected 2017-12-25 | reverse complement strand
GCCGCGTGCCCGACCCTCCAGCCAGGATAATCCCCTTCCGCATTATGCCGAGCCTTCCTTCCCGCCAGCCGGCAGCAGTTGCTCCCGGTGCTCGTAATTGGTGGCAAGCCACTGCCGATAGGCACCGGTGCGCACATCCTCTACCCAAGCCGTATTTTCCAAATACCAGCGTACCGTCTTGCGCAGGCCAGACATGAAGCTTTCCTGCGGCGTCCATCCCAGTTCCGTTCGCATGTGGGTGCTGTCGATAGCATAGCGGAGATCATGCCCAGGGCGGTCAGGCACGAAGGTGATAAGCGACTCTAAACTCGACACCGAGCGTCCTGTCTCTTCCGCCACAATACGGCAAACCGTGTGTACCACGTCCAGATTGGTTTTTTCGCAGCCGCCACCGATAGCATAGGTGGCTCCAACTTGTCCTTGCATCAGTACAGACCACAACGCCTCACAGTGGTCCTCAACGTACAGCCAATCGCGCACGTTCTGTCCCTTGCCGTACACCGGCAAGGGTTGCCCGGCTACGGCATTCAAGATCATGAGCGGAATCAGTTTCTCGGGAAATTGGCGCGGGCCGTAGTTATTCGAGCAGTTGGTCAGCTTGACCGGCAGCCCGTAGGTACGGTGATAGGCCCGCACGAGGTGATCGCTCGCCGCTTTCGAGGCCGAATATGGGCTGCTGGGATCGTAGCGGGTATGTTCGGTGAAGTAGCCAGTTGCACCGAGCGAGCCAAAGACTTCGTCAGTGCTGATGTGCTGGAATAGCCCCTGGGAGATAGGCGACCAGGTCGTGCGACAGGCTTCCAAAAGATTAAAGGTGCCGATGATGTTCGTCTGCATGAACTCGGCAGGGCCAAGAATGCTGCGATCCACATGACTTTCCGCAGCAAAATGGATGACGACATCAGGCTGGTATTGGGCAAATACCGCTTGCACGGCGTGGGCATCGGCAATATCCGCCTGCACGAAGGAGTAGTTCGGACATCGCGCTGCTTCGCTAACGCTGGCAAGGTTCGCGGCATACGTCAGCTTATCGAGGTTGATAAAGGTATGTTGCGGATACCGGGGCACCATGAGGTGAAGGAAGTTCGCGCCGATAAAGCCCGCGCCGCCGGTGACAAGGATTCGCATGTGGTACGATCTAGCAGAAAGAAGGCAGAAGTCAGTGGCTAGGAGTCAGAAGTCAGAAGAGAAGAAGTCAGAAGAGAGGAAGCAACGGCACGACGACATTGGCTTCGTATTTCTGAAATTCTGTCTCCTGAATTCTGACTTCTGGATTCCGATTCTTTCCGCTCACGCCGCGCCATTCTTCTTCAACCATTCCTGAAGTCGTTTCCAGCCGTCATCTGCTTGTTCCTTGCGGTAGCTCGCACGGTAGTCCGCATGAAAGCCGTGGGGAGTATCAGGGTACAATACAATCTGCGAGGGGTTCTTGGCGTCACGCAAAGCTGCTTGCATCTTTTCCACGGTATCGTTGGGAATAGCTTGGTCGGCCCCACCGTAGAGACCCAGGACCGGAGCTTTGAGGTCGGCAACAACGTCGAGCGGGAACTTTGGTTGTAGCTCGGTGGTTGGTCCGGTGAGACGGCCATACCACGCCACGCCTGCTTTGAGTTGTTTGCTGTGGGCAGCATAGAGCCAGACTACGCGGCCACCCCAACAGAAACCAGTGATCGCAAGCTTCTCCACATTGCCTTTGCTGGACTTCCCCGCCCAAGCAACAGCGGCATCCAGGTCTGACATGACTTGCGCATCCGGAACTTTCGACACGACAGTCGTGATGATTTCCTGGATGTCGGTCAACTTCGACACGTCGCCCTGACGAGCGTAGCATTCCGGTGCAATCGCCACATAGCCAAGTTTAGCAAAGCGGCGGCATACGTCTTTAATGTGTTCGTGTACCCCAAAAATCTCTTGCACGACCAGGACTACCGGGAACGGCCCACCACTCGCTGGCATAGCACGATAGGCAGGAATATGGCCATCGCTCACTGGGATCTTCACTTCGCCAGCTTCGAGGCCAGTGGCATCGGTCGTAATCATGGTTTGTGCGGATACCGGGCGGACGGCGAGGGCGAATCCGGCAGCCAACGCGGTAACAACAAACTCGCGGCGCGTGAACTCCACTTTCGGCAACAAGCTTCGTGCTTCATCTTCCATAAGGAGCCTCCTTTACCACGCTCGGTTCTACCACATTTGTTTTCCGGCACTCAATGACGACCGAGCAGCGGGCAAAGCTGTTGACGGCAAACTCGTTGACTTACCGTTTGACTCCTCCCCGAGGCAGGGGTAGGGTTGGCGCAAGCAAGATAGAGATCCATAAGGAGCAGGCCATGCGCACTTCTCAGCTTGTCGCTGTCGATTGTCCGCAACCGATGACGTATGAAGAATTTCTTGACTGGTGTGACGAAGACACCCTCGCCGAATGGGTGGATGGGTATGTACTTATGACTTCTCCAGCATCCGAACCGCATCAAGGGCTCGTCGATTTCTTGGTAAAGACTCTCGGCATCTATGTCGAGCAACGCGACCTGGGTCGGATCATCAGTGCTCCGTTCCAGATGAAACTGGTCCCCGCCCGCTCAGGCCGTGAGCCGGACATCCTCTTCATCGCTCAAGAGCATGTGCATCGCTTGAAACACACCTATCTGGATGGACCGGCAGACTTAGCCATCGAAGTAGTTTCGCCAGAAAGCCGTTTGCGGGACCGTGGGGAAAAATTGGCCGAGTATGAGGTGAGCGGCATACCAGAGTATTGGATCTTCGATCCCGACGAACAACGATCAGATTATTACCTCCTTGCCCCGGACGGGCGCTACGAACGGAAACGTCCAGATAACCAGGGCATATATCGCTCGGCTGTCGTCCCAGGTTTTTGGCTGAAAGAAGAATGGCTGTGGCGTGACCCTCTCCCAAAAGCGCTCGCCGTGCTGCACGAACTGGGCATTCTGTAATCGGGAGAGCTAGCAGATGCGTATCTTGGACACACTGAAACTTGAGGGCAAAGTCATTATCGTCACCGGAGCGGGCCGTGGCTTAGGACGGGCAATGGCACTCGCACTTGCGGATGCTGGCGCGGATATTGTCGCTGCAGCACGCACGCAAGCACAGATTGATGAGACGGCTACACTCGTGTACGAGCAAGGCCGGCGCTGCCACGCGATTGCCACTGATGTCACCAGCTCGGCTTCCGTCAACGCGATGGTCGAGACCGTCATCCGCGAATTTGGGCGTATTGACGTGCTCGTCAACAATGCTGGCGGTGCCTCGTCAGGGTGGCAAAAACCCGTGGAAGCCATTACCGACGAGCAATGGCGCGGTGGAATGGATTTGAATATCAACAGCGCCTTCTACTGCTGTCGAGCAGTGATTCCCCATATGCTGAGTCAAGGCGGTGGGAAGATTATCAACGTCACCTCCGGCGTCGGCGTGCGACCCATGAAATACAACTACATGTACGCCACCGCCAAAGCTGGCATGATCAATTTCACCCGCGCTCTTGCCTTCAACTATGCGGATAGGAACATTCAAGCCAATTTGATTCTGCCCGGCATTTTTCCACATGAGGATCCGGCGATGATGCAGTTCTGGCAAGGCGGGAAGTATATTCCCGTTGGTCGAGTCGGCAAGGACGAAGAACTCGGCCCGGCGTGTGTATTCCTCGCTTCAGAAGCTTCCAACTACATGAACGGCGAAATGATAGCGCTCGAAGGTGGCGGCTTGGCTGGCGGCGAAGTACCGACCGGATTCGCTCCGATCTTTCCTTTGCAAGGAGCAGACCGATGAGCAGCAACGCCTTTGCCCTCGGTGGGAAAAGTGCGCTGGTAGTGGGCGCTAACAATGTTGTGGGTTGTGCCGTCGCCACGGCTTTGGCCGAAGCTGGTGCAGATGTCGTTGTCGCCACCAGCACCCCCTCGGCCCAAGAGGAAGCCGCTGTGCAGTTGTGTATCAGTCAGGTACACGCGCTTGGTCGTAAGGGGTTCGCACACACTCTCGATGCAACCAATGAGCGCGAAGTGGGGGAGCTGGTGCAGCGCACCGTAGCCGAACTTGGGCGGCTGGACATCCTCGTCAATGCGCAGGATCGTGCCTTCGCCAAGCCGACAGCCGAGACGACGCTACACGAATGGCGACGCGTGCTCGATGTTAATCTCACCATTCCTTATCTCACCTGCCGCGCGGCGGCTGGAGCCATGCAGGCACAGGGGGCAGGACGGATCATCAACATCGTGAGTCTGCTCGGCGAGCGTGGCATGGCCAACGGCGCGGCCTACTGCGCCGCACAGGGCGGCGTGTTAAATCTCACCCGTGCCGTGGCGCTCGAATGGGCACGCAGCGGCATCACCGTCAACGCCATTGGCGCAGGTTGGACGGAAGGCATGGGGTTCATGGCCAATGAAGCATTGCAGCAACAGTTACTGCGCTACATTCCCAGCCGTCGCCTCGCCCAGCCGGAAGACATCGCCGCCACCGCCGTTTACCTTGCCTCCGATATGACGGGCTTCGTTACTGGACAGGTGATCTGGGTCGATGGCGGCATGCGCACCCGGCTATGAGTCCTTTTCCAACCACACCTCCGGTGCCGGATCAACGCTGTGTTTAGCAAAGATCGCGTCGATTTCTTTCATGTCCGCATCGGCAATCGACCAGCCCAGTGCGCCAACGTTGTCTTCCACTTCAGCAACGTTACGGCAGCCGACTAACGCCGTGCTGACTACAGGGTTCGACAGCGTCCAGCGCAGCGCAAACTGCGGTAGGCTTTTGCCGTAGCGTTTGGCCATGCCTTTGAGTTCTTCGACCACGCGAATGTTCTTGGGGAAATAGTCCGGGCCAAACAGGTGCTGGAACAGGTTGATGCCACCCATGCGGCCGCGACGCGCACGCCAGTCGTCGGACTCGAAATTGGTGTCTTCCGAGAAGGCACCGGTCAACAAGCCATACGCTAATGAACCGTAGGCCATCACGCCGATGCTGTTCTGCTGGCAGTACGGAAAAATCTCCTTGCGCATGCGCTGGTCAAACATGTTCCAGCAGTACTGCACGACATCGACGCGCCGCGCTTTCATAGCAGTTTCAATCTGCCCCAAGCGAAAATTGGAGATGCCGACTGCACGGGCTTTACCCTGCGTGACCAAGTCGCCGAGCGCCACCACCGTCTCTTCAAAAGGCGTGTTCACATCCGGCCAGTGTACCATGTAGACATCAACATAATCAGTGTTGAGGTTACTGAGACTCTTCTCGATTGAGGCCATGATGCGAGCGCGACCGCTATCACGAAAGTTCGGCGCTTCCTTGTAGCCGATGCCGAACTTGGTGGTAATGACGGCGTCTTTGCGCCGTGAACCAAGCGCTTTGGCCAGCGACTTCTCCGACGCGCCAAACCCGTAGGCTTCGGCAGTGTCAAAGCTGTTAATGCCCAAGTCCAAAGCACGATTCACTGCGGTAATGAACTCGGTCTCTTCAATGCTGCCATAACCGCCACCGATCTCCCAGCAGCCGATGCCAATCGCAGAAATCTGTATGCCGGTTTGGCCGAATGCACGATATTCCATTGCTCGTTCTCCTTTACTCATTACTCAATGCTTGTCGTTTTACTCAGCACCCGCCGCTCGATTCGTCAAGGGCAAAGGGCGGCTACGAATAGCTTTCCCTTTGACACTCTATCTTCCTTCGTGGTAGGGCACAGAGGCACCTAGAGGAAAAACCGAGGAAAGAGTCATATGGCCGCACCAAGCGCAGATTCGTCATCTTCTGCCCAGCCGCAACGCCGTCCCTGGGTCCTGCTCGTATTCGCGGCAGTGCTCTTTGTCGGTAGCACGATTGTCGCGTATCGCCAGGAGCCGCGCCCCAATCCACTCCAGCCGGTCTCGACTTTGAGCTTTGATTGGTGGCGCTATCCCATCGAACGTAACGCCTTCAAGCGTCTGCCGGTCATCACTGCCAATTTGCACGCCGTCTCAGTCATCGCGGGCACGGACCAAGTGTGGGCGGTTGGCGATGGCGGCATGATCGTGCATAGCAACGACGGTGGCCGTACCTGGGAACAACGCACGATCGTGCTGAACACAAATGTTCCTCAAGAACAGCCCACCCGACCAGCACCGGCGAAGGGTGCATTTCTCGGCCTGCCAGCACTCATCCCCAACGCGCATGCCGACAGAGGGGAAAGCCCAGCCCAGCAAGCGCCGCAGTATCAGGAACCGCCGCAGGAAAACGCGCCGCTGAAGGAAGAGCCGGTGCAACAGCAACAGCCGCCCGAACAATCGAAAGAGACGCCTCCTTCATCCGCCAACGAGCCAGCGGTCGCCGCCCCACCTGTATCCACACAACCGAACCAACAAACCAAAGACCCAAGCCCATCTCAAAATCCTCCTCCTTCGGGCGAGCCTCCGGTCATCCGCCTTCCTCGCTCGGAAACTGAAGATTTTCGCGGACTGCAATTCATCAACGAGCAAGAAGGTTGGATTGTTGGCAGTGGCGGTGCCATCCTCCATACCTCAGATAATGGGCAGACTTGGACGCCACAATATGGACCGACGGTTTCCAGCTACAACCGCAGCGGGCGCTTATTCCAGGGTCCAACAACAACAAATTTCCATGCCCTTCATATCGCCAACGACGGACGGCGCGGCTGGATCGTAGGCGACAACGGTACCATCCTTTTCACTAGCGACGGCGGTCAAATCTGGATGTCGCAGGACAGCGGGGTCCGAGAAGACCTCGTTTCCGTCCACATCCAAGAGGGCGAGAAACATGGCTGGATCGCAGGTGCCGATGGGACCGTTCTCCACTCTGTCGATGAAGGCCAGACCTGGAAACCACAAGCGGATGGCTCGCTTCCGCAGTTCTACCTGGAGGATGACCAGCGCAATTGGGCGGTCAACGACGATGGTACTGTTATTCACACTACCAACGGCGGACAAACCTGGTTGCCACAATCACGCCGCAAGCGCTCGGAAGCCGAAGAAGCGAGCCTCTACACAATCGCATTCGCCCCTTGGTATTATCCGGTCGGGTGGTTGCTGCCACTCTTGTTCTTGTTTGTAGCCTCCCGCCGTCACGAAGATCCGATCTCGGAAGAACAAGAATCCGTTGCCGATCATCTGGTTTCCGACCGCCCGTTGGAAGCCGGCGACCCCGACCCGCTAGGGTTTGGTGCTATCGCCCGAGGGCTTTCCCGCTTTTTGCGCAACGAGAAAACGCAGCCACCTTTGACTATCGCAGTCACCGGCGAATGGGGTACGGGCAAGAGTTCACTGATGAATCTACTCAAGGCCGACCTCGAACGTTACGGGTTTCGCCCGGTCTGGTTCAACGCTTGGCATCATCAGCAAGAGGATCAGCTCCTGGCCGCCTTGCTCGAAAATATCCGCTCGCACAGCATCCCACCGTTATGGCACCTTGCGGGCTGGGGCTTCCGCGCACGATTGCTGTGGCTACGCGGCTGGCGCAACTGGAGCGCCTGGTTCTTGCTGTTCGTGGTGGTAGCCTTCTCTCTCGGTTATTTCTACGCACACCCACAAACTGCCGGCCAAGCGATTCAGCAGCTCCGCAGTTGGGCGGAAGCTCTGGCTCCAGGCAGCAAAGGAACAGGTACGTCTGCCGGTACTGACACGGGTTCGCTCTTTACTCTGCTTGGCAGTGCCTTCGTTTCTTTTCTTGCGCTCAAGAAAGGGCTGACCGCATTCGGCGTCGATCCTGCTGTCTTGCTTTCCTCGGCTTCAGAGGGGGCCAAGGTGCGCGACTTGGGTGCACAGGCAAGCTTTCGGCATAAATTCGCGCAGCAGTTTCGTGATGTGACCCGCGCCTTGCATCCTCGCACTATGCTCATCCTCATTGACGACCTCGACCGTTGCAGCCCGGACAAAGTGCTGCAAGCACTCGAAGCCATCAACTTCTTGGTCTCGTCAGGCGAGTGCTACGTCGTCATGGGCATGGCGATGGAGCGCGTAGAGCGCTGTGTCGGCCTAGGCTTCAAAGATGTGGCCGAGGAACTACTCGACGAACGACTGCTGGAACCTGCTCATCCCGAAAAGAAAGAAGAAGGAAAACGCAAACGCACAGCATTCGCCCGACAATACCTGGAAAAATTGATCAACATCGAAGTCCCTGTCCCAACACCGAGCGACAAACAAACCGAACAACTCCTGATTGCTGCATCACCGCCGGCACCAGCGAAACAGCGGTGGCCGTGGCACCAAACGGTAGGTCGCGCTCGTCTCGGGGCAGTGGCACCGTGGTTGGTCTCGGGAGTGTGTCTGCTGCTTTTAGCCAGCAGCTTCTGGCTAGGTCAGACGTTTGACAAGCCAGAAGAGTCACCGCAGTCGAATGCTCCGGCCACAAAACAGGGAGCCCCAGCACAGACGAAAACCGAAGCCCCGCCGACAGCGCCGGGAAACCTCGTCGTCGAAGAGGACAAACGCCCGATCGGTTCAGGTGAGTTCATTCCTGGTCAGCAGAGCCAGTATCCGACCTGGCCGCTCCTGTTTCCCTTGGTTGTCGTCCTGGTGAGCGGATTATGGCTGGTATGGAGAAATCGCCCCACAATCATCGTCAACGACTCACCGGAATTCGCCGATGCTCTCAGAATCTGGCTACCAGTCATCACGACTCGGCAGAATACCCCGCGCTCCGTCAAACGTTTCGTCAACAAAGTGCGCTACCTCGCCATGCGCCAGCGTCCGGTCACGGCCATCGAAAGTCCGGACGCCGGGTTTCTTGCCCAGCTCAGCCACACGTTCGGTTTCGCTCCTCGCAACGGCTCCTTGCCTTCAGCACAACTCGGCATTCCCGAGTCATTGCTGGTGGCATTGAGTGCGGTGCAACATCACTCTCCTGTATGGACAGGAACGAACGGCAGTATCACAGAGAAAATTGAAGCGCTCGGAGAAGTAGTGGCAGACCAAGAAAATGTCGAGGGAGCACGTCCGGCAGACCTTGCACGAGAGGCCGCTACTATTAACAAGGCATGGGTTGCACATGAGGCGCGGTTTCATAACACCGGCATTGGAGACACGTATTGGAACACTTTCGCCGAAATGTCCGAAGGCGTACGGGTGCAGTCGTAAAGATCACGTCAGGGTTCGCCGAATGAAAGTCGCGCTCAGCGCCGATTGGGCGGCTTCGTAGGCTCCATACGCGCAGCGTGCTCGGCAAGTTCGCCGACGAGAGATTGGACGTGTCGCAAGCGATCCGCAAGCCGATCATGATTCTCCGCTCCGCGAGTCGCCAGACAGCCGCGCTCAATCAGACCGACAAAGGCGGCGGATACTTCGTCTAAACTGGCCTCGCCTGGGGTGTACCATTTGTGCAACCAGGCGCACATACCAGTGATAGCGTAGACCATCAGCTTTGCATCGAGCTGCCGAAATGCTCCTTGCGCCATCCCTTCATTGAGAATTCTTTCCAAATTGGCGACAAAACGCTGCCGCACTTCGGTAATCTCCGCATGCAGCCGGGGTGGCAAGTCCGCCTCTTCACTGTAGAAGACGGTGAACAGCGCCACATTCTCGCCGATGGTGCGCAGGAGTTCTTGAATAGTACGGCGCAATTTTTCTTCTGGCGTAAGCGCGGCGGTCAGCAAAGGCTGAATGCTATTCGCAAAGGCATTCCCGACTTTGACGAAGATCTTAGCAAGTAGCTCTTGCTTGTTCTCGAAGTACCGGTACATCGACGCCTTGGCGACTCCGGCGGTACGGGCAATTTCCTCCAACGTCGTTTGCCGATAGCCAGCGCTCGCAAACCGTTGCGCTGCGACTTCCAACAAATGTTCCTCGATCACTTCCCGACGAGACATCGTCGACTCTCCAGCCTCTGCGCTTGCATTCACTTTACTCATGTATTGCCGCCTAGTGATGAATTTCTTCGACTTGACTTGTCGGTCTCAAAATTGTACTCTTGGGACTTCTAGAGAGTCTCAAAATCATACTACAAAGTCAGAAAAAAGGAAAGCGCCGCGTCTCCCAAGGAGTTCCATCATGATTGTTCAGCTTGTCCAACAACTCATCCTTGCCCTCAGTCTTGTCGGGTACTCACTCGCATGGGCAGATTCCTCAGCTCCACTGGACGCAGTGCAAGCCTCTTTTCATCCCTATAAAACTGGTGCACCGCAGCATGCAGGCATTACTGCTGGGATGACGTTAGATCAGAGCAACAGTCATCTTGCAGCCCCGCTGCTTCCGGCTGAGGTGTTGCAACGTCTCCAGACAGGCGAGTTCACCATCACGGTCCAAGAAACGACAGATCTTCCGCCTAGAGTATCTTATATCACCGCGACGACCGAACAGTTTCTCAACGTTTCGTTGGACGGCGGCTTCAGAATCAATCAATATCAAGGCGGGCGGCCGTTTCCGCTCATCGACGCCACTGATCCCAGGGCTGGTGAGAAAATCATCTGGAACGTGCGCTATCGCGACGTGCCGGATACGATGGAGATGCGCGGGATCATGGATAGCGTCTCAAGCTCCGGGGTCGTCGATCGCGCTAGCGCCGGTCGGATGCGAGTGCGTTATGGGATGGATCGCATTGGCGATGAATTCAACGATCCCCAATGGATCGCGCAGGGCGTGCGCATTAAGGCTTCCTTCGAGGCTTTGTCTCCGTCCGACCTCGAAGGGAACATGCGGATCACCACCTATTTCGAAGACGAAACCCATCCCTTCAGCGACCTCATTTATAGTCCGCAAAGTCGGCGCACCCGCAAAGGCTATGTGAACACGACAGCTCGCATGGGCGGCGGACGTTACGACATCCTTCAAGAAGAGCAACCACCGTTCTTCTTTGCCGGCTACATTCACGAATACAACTGGACGTACAAAGGCCAACAGGTCATGCTGATGCCCGGCCTGCTGCGCGCTGAGCGCTTGGAGTTCGGAGGAAACAATAACTGGTATCCCACGACACCATGGGAGTTACGCCAAGTCCTGGTGCTCGACGCGACTCCGAAAGGACCCCACCCCTACAGCAAGCGCACGTTTTACATTGACGCCCAGACGTACATACCGCTTTGCGTCTTAGCCTACGACCCCCAAGGAGCGTTTGCCCGACTTGCCCTCATCATTCACGGCAATCCAGATTTCGTGCCCGGCTCATATGGGATTCGGCTACCTGTGCCGATGGGCGCAGCGTGGATCAGCGTCGCTCAGAATCAGGCGTATCGCATGGTCGCGCACGAACCAACCTTCGATCAGAATTTCTCACCGCGACGCTTCGAGCTAATGGAGTTGTTGCGCAAAGGGAAATGACGAATCAACGCTCTTAAGGATAGGAGGGGGATCTGTTAGGGTTGAGTAGGATCAACCCTATAGCAAAAAAGAGTGAAGAGAATGTCATGCCAGCTTAGCTTTCACTGGCATGACGCTCAAAAACTTC
>SXGS01119424.1_pt1 | contig 11367 bp, 5 predicted proteins | sample 3174681 | NCBI WGS metagenome assembly SXGS01 (sample SAMN11356861, study PRJNA531348) | freshwater metagenome | isolation source: freshwater sample F1-80 | place: China: Fuxian Lake, Yuxi | collected 2017-12-25 | reverse complement strand
CGACGTTCGGCCCCTGAGCGCCGGTCGGACCGACAGCACCGGCCGCACCCGTCGGGCCGACCGCGCCGGTCGCACCGGTCGGACCCACGTCGCCTTGCGGACCGACCGCGCCGGTGGCTCCGGTCGCACCCGTCGGGCCGACGTCGCCTTGCGGACCGACGGCGCCGGTGGCTCCGGTCGCACCCGTCGGACCGACGTCGCCTTGCGGACCGACGGCGCCGGTCGCACCGGTCAGGCCGGTCGCACCGGTCGGACCGACGTCGCCCTGCGGACCGACCGCGCCGGTGGCTCCGATCGCACCCGTCGGACCGACATCGCCTTGCGGGCCGACGGCGCCGGTCGCACCGGTCAGGCCGGTCACGCCGGTCGGGCCAGTCACACCGATCGGGCCCTGATTGCCCGTCGCGCCGGTCGGACCGACGAGCCCGGTAGGCGGTCCGACCCAATCGCCCGTGGGACTAATGACTTGAACACCGCCGATCTTCACGTCGCTCGGATTGATTGAACGGCCAAGGACGTCGTCGGCCTGCTTCGCTCGTTGCGCAAGAGCCGTGGCGACCATGCGCATGCGCGGCGTCATTTCGGCGTCCGGCGGAACCGTCATGCCGAGCCAACGATCAGCGCCCGGCGTCAAGAAGAGCGTGCTGGGGAGCGGAGTGATGGTGCCGAGATCGGCGGTGAAAAGGCCGCCGACGACATTAACGACGCGCGTTTCCGTCCAGATCGTGGTCGACGGGTTCGTCGGCGCGTCGTACGCGCGGAACGTGACCGTCGTAGGGCCGTTCAATGGTGCGCCGCCCGTAGTCGAAAGGCGACCCTGCACCCGCAAGATATTGGCGGATTCCGGGGCCTGCGCGGCGGCGGTTGCGACCGAAAGCCCGAAAACCAGTGCCGCGAGGCCGGCCGTAAAAGTCGAGGTCTGAGTCATGACGGAAGTCTCACTACGCCGCGATGCAGCGTCGGAAACAAATAATGAGGTTGTTTGATCGAGCCGTGGGCGGCGAGCTTTCGCCCGCCGCACCCGAGGCTTAGAGGGTGATGGTCACCGGACCGAGGACCGAACGCGCGCTGACCGCCGGACTCACGTCAAGCGTGATCGTCGCGGCGTAGAAGCTGAAGCCCGCAAGCGCCGGTATGGAGGGCGTCCAGACCGTCCCCGATGCATGTCCGAGGGCATCAAGCAACCCGATGTTGCCGGTGATGAAAGGGTTTCCGGGAACGAGCGATGCGGCAAAGAGTTCGTCCGGCGAGAGCGGGACGAAGCGATCACCGACCGGAAAGCCGGAAGTCCCCGCCGAAAGTGCGGTCACGAACACGCGCGAAGGGTCGGTCTCCGAGAAGACTTGCCACGCTCGCATATCGCCTGCTTCCGGAGCGCCGAGCATCATCGAGGGCTCGGTAACGACGATCCGCTGGTTGGAAGCGACGTTCGAGACGAGTTGCACGACGCCGCTCGGCCAAGTGATCTCGAGCGTACCGACGGTCATGTTGGCGCCGAGCCCGATATGAACGATCGGCTCGTTGCCGACCACGAAGCCGGTGCCGGACTTCATCCAAGCCGTGCGAATGACGCCGTCGCCGGTCGTAGCGGCGCGAATGCGCGCTCCGTATCCGTCGCGATTGGACGTCGTCCCGACCAACTTGACCTTGAGCCAGCGGTTACCGCCCCAAGTCGCCGGATTCCGCATGATGCAGACTGCGGAACCGAGGCGAGGCTGCAGGATGTCGATCGATCCGTCGTTGTCGAAGTCCCCATGGCCTGCGGCGCACTCCGACAGGATGTCGGTGAAACCCGCGACGTACCCGTAGTTCGCCCAAGGCAGGCTCGGCGTGTTCTTGAAAAGCGCGCTCGGCGAGCCCATGTGCTGGACGAAGAGGTCTTCTCGTCCGTCATTGTCGTAGTCGAAGAAGAAATTGGCCCAGCCGACGTCGTCGCCGCGGGTGCCGTAGCTCTGCTCGACGCGGTCGAACGACTGCGAAACCGGATTCCAAAGCAACATCACATGGCCGTCGACCGTCGGGTTGCCGAACTGGGCGCCCATCGAGGTGGCCGTGTTGCTCATATAGATGCACGGCCGGCCGTTGTTGCCGATGTCCGCGACGTCGATGCCCATGGCCTGCATCGGCTGATCGAATCCGACCGCCGCGCCGACGTTGGTGAACGTGCCGTCGTGGTTGTTTCGGTAAAGGGCGTTCGGCAAGCGCGCCGGATTGAACTCGAGATCCGAACTGACCAGCAGATCCGGCCAACCGTCGGCGTCGTAGTCGAACCACATGCACGCGAAGGTCAGCGAGTTGTGTGCGACGCCTGCGGCGGCCGTCACATCGGTGAACGTATCGTCGCCGTTGTTGCGCAAGAGCCGGTTCGGCGCGGGCGTTCCGGGGATCGGACGAATGCCGACGTAGAGATCGAGGTCGCCGTCGCGGTCGTAGTCGCCCCACGAAGCATGGAAAGCTTGATCGACGAAACCGAGGCCCGCGGAGGCGCCGATCTCGGTGAACATCATCATGCCGTTGTTCTGGAAGAGCCGGCTAGGCCCGCCGCGGACGCACACGAAGATGTCGAGATCGCCGTCGTTGTCGAAATCGGCCGGCGCGCACATTTTCGACTCGTCGGTCGGCCCCATGCCGGCGACCGGCGAGACGTCGATGAAGAACCATCCGCCGAGGTTCAGGTACGCCCTATAAGAAGCGCCGATCGAGCTTGGGATGACGATGTCGACCATGCCGTCGCCGTTGAAGTCGGCGATCGCGGCGCCGCGAGTGAGCTCGTGGCCCGAGCCCGCGGGCTCGAGGACGTTGCACGACGGCGCGACGTCGAGCCATTGCGGAACTTGGGCTTCGCTGACGGAGCCGAAACCTGCACCCAACAAGGCGAGGATTTTGAAGAGACTTCGTTTCATGGGGTTCGAAACGTTCGACGACGTACGCGCCGGACGCCTCTCAGTTTTCGTTGGCCGGATCAAGCGGGCGCGTTGCGGGGAGCGCGCTTCGATCCGGCATGCCGCTGTCAGTAACGAGGTCGGAGTATACCCACCGACTCCCGGGCGAGAACTAAACTTGCGCAGAAACTCGGCGCATATGAACTGCGCGTTAAGCCCCGTCGTAGCTATGAGATACCGGTGTCCGTCGATCAGCCGCCTGCTTGCGGGCAAGGCCTCGTGCTCACTAGTCCGTCGCTAACTGCCACATGAGCTTCATTTAGGTCAAGGGCGTCTAAACAGCTTGGTGGAGCAGGTTCGAATGAAGGAGCGCGGCAACTTCATCGAAAGAAATGTCTGCAGTCGATTCAGGTTGCCCGGGACGCATACGATTTTTCCCTTTTCCGCGGCGGCGATCCCGATTTCCGCGACCGCGCGGGCCGTCATGGCGGGCATCCGATCGAATCGACCGTCCATGTTGGCCGAGCCCACGAACTCGGTCTTCGTCTGCCCGGGACAAAGAGCGGTCACGCCGACTCTGCCGCGCAGTTCGACGGCCAACGCTTCGCTGAAGTGCAAGACGAACGCCTTGGTCGCCGCGTAAACACCGAACCATGGCACCGCTTGGAACGCGGCCGTGGACGCGACGTTCACGATGCGCCCGCTCCCTTCGGCCGCCATGTCCTCACCGATGAGGCGGGACGTCATGAGGACCGCCTCGATGTTGAGGCGCGCCATCTCGCGGAACCGTCCGGAAGGCACTTTGAGCGTCGCTTCATGCGCCCCGAAACCCGCGTTGTTGATCAACCAAGCCGGAGGTCGGCGCGCCTCGCGGACCGCCGCGATCCACACATCGAGCGCCGCCGAATCAGCTAGATCGACGACGTCGAAAACGACGTCCACCCCGAACTGTGAGGAGAGTTCCTTCGCCAAAGTCCGGAGGCGATCCTCCCGTCGAGCGACGAGCCGCAGGTCGCAGCCTTTTGCAGCGAGAACTCTGGCGATTTCCTCGCCGATCCCTGAAGAAGCCCCGGTCACGACCGCCAAAGGCCGCCGCTTCCCGTCCGGTTCTTTGCGCATGTTCTTTTCCACAAGATTGATCCCGACGGCGTCATAGCAGATAACCCTTCCGGATGACTCGCGCCCCATCGGACACGCCCGGCCACGAGACTCCCGCGGCGGAAGGTCGCGGAGCCTTCGGCGGCTTCATAGGCCCGAACAATCTGCTCGGACTCGTCAGAAGCGCCGCGCCGTACCTGTTCGACGGGTCGGTCACAGCGTTTTCGAAGCCGCCCGCATTCAAAGGAGAGCGCATCGGCGACGACGCGGCAGAGCCGCTCGGTTGGTGGGTCGTCCTCCGACGCGCCGCCGAACGCAGCGAAATCGTCGCCGTCGAAACGCCCTCGCCCGCCCAGCTGACGGACTACTTCGCGCTTTGCGTCGCCTCGCATTTCGGATCGGCCGCGACCTACGTGCCTACGGACGTCGATACGAAGATCCGCGACCACCTCTGGTTCGGTCCCCGGCCGGCGGACGAGTTCGCACGCTTGAAGGACTTCGTCCGCGCGACCAAGCAATGGGACATGCGACAGAACAGCCGGCGCTACATCGAAGTCGACGGCGAGGTCGTCGCCGGCCACGACGGCGAACGGCTTTCCATCCTCTGCGGCGGAATGCTCGGCCTCTTTGCAGCCGGGGACACCGAAGGAGCGGCCGAATTCGAAGCCGAGGTCGATCAAGAGCTTCGCCGCGAAGCTCTTGCCTTCGAGTCACTGCGCAAGAAGCCCGGACGAGAAAAAGACCTCCTGCTTCTGTCCGCCATCGTCACCCACAATGTCGGCGACGTCGATCAAGGACTCTCGGCGAAGGGCGGCGCGAATTTCGGCGACGCGCAAAGGACGGCTTTCGGCAAACTCGCCCACGAACGCCCCGAGCGCTACGGCGGAACCTTCGCGCTCGCTTGCGCGCTCTACCGCGAGTGCATGGCGGCGGAGGGACATCGGCACTATCCCTTGCGCGAAGCGCGGGCCCTGCGTCGGGACCCGGAGTTGCTCCTGCCGATCGGCCCGTTCTTCGACGACTGGGGAGCGACCGTCGCCCGCTACAAGAAGTTCTCGCCCGACGAGCGCGCCGAGGTCGTCTCCGCCGTCCTCGAAGGCGTGCGCAAAGTGAAAGGCCAAGAGGGCTACCAGCGCGCACTGGCCGGCTTCCACGCCTGCTATCCGGGCGGCCTCGACGCCCGCGACCTCGAACCGCGGCTTTCGTCCTCCGCCCGCAAGGAACTGAAAGACGCCGAACTCCGACGGAAGATCGTCGTCAAGAAAGAGTCGTTCGAATCGTCGATGGCCAAGCGGGCGCGCGCCGTTTTGGCGGAACGGCGCTGAAACGAACCGCGCGGGAGGCTCTGCATGTCTTCCGTTCGGCGGCCGTTCAGACGACGGCTTCACGGCGGCGGAAAACGGCGGTTCGCGTTTAGGGCGGCGGCGGCGACGACGGTGACGCGCAGACCACGGGACCGCGCGGCGACCTCAGGGCGTACGAGCCACGCGGAAGCCGATGAAGGCGTCCGCCTTTTCGGGACGCCAACGTCCGCGGGTCGCGGCACGGAGCGTCTTCTCCGGGAAGTTCCAAGCGCCGCCGCGGATGACGCGGTGCTCGCCGCGGTCCGGACCGCGCGGGTCCGTGACGCCGCCGGCAAGGCGGGCATACTCCCCCGCGTCGTACCAATCCGCGCACCATTCCCAGACGTTGCCGAGCATGTCGTAGAAACCGAGCGGATTCGGCGACTTACGCTTGACCGCCTGCGTCATGTTGCCCGAGTTAGACGCGAAGAAACCCGCTTGATCCGCCGGCGCATAGCGCACGCCCGACGTTCCCGCACGAGCCGCGGCTTCCCATTCCGCCTCGGAAGGCAACCGCAGCCCGACCTTCGAGGCGAACCCCGTCGCGTCCGAAAAATTCACACGCTCGACCGGCCGCGACCCCTCGCCGACGAATTTCGAAGGGTTCTTTCCCGTCGCCCTCTGAAATTGATCCTGCGTGACGGGATGAACGGCGAGGTAGTACGCCCGACCGAGCTTGACGCGGTGCGCCGGGCGTTCATCCGCCTCGCCCTCCGACTCCGGCGGTGAACCGCGGAGGAACTCAAGCGGCGGAACCAAGTTCATTTCGATGCCGGTCAGGCGATCTACGACCTTCCACGGAAGCGCCGTCGCTTCGATCCGCTTCCGCAGGTCCTCCGACGGCACGACGCCCGGATCCGGCGCCTTGGCGACGACGTCGTACCAGACGTGAACGGGCTCCGCGGAACGCAACATGCTCGGTGAGCGATTGTTTGAGCGCGTGACCGGAAAAATCGTCCGGAGGCGATCCGCCAACTCGCCCATCGATTGCGGCCGACTGTCGAGCGGCTTCGAAAGGCAGTCCACGATCAGGTCTTCGAGCGCGGGCGGTATGACCGGATTGATCGAACGCGGAAGCTTCGGCTCGCCGTCGAGGATGAGCTTCTGCAGATTGAAGACGCTTTTTGAATTGAAGGGGAACTCGCGCGTGAGCAAGCGGTAGAGCACGACGCCCATCGCCCAGACGTCGATCAGGTGTTCGCGCCCTTCCGCCGCTAGGTCTTCGTCGACCTGTTCAGGAGCCTGATACGGCGCCGTTCCCGGAGCCCGCGACCCTTGAGTCAGCCGCGTGTCTTGCAGGCATTTGGCGATGCCGAAATCGAGCACGAACGGTCGATCGCCCGCCGCAGTAATCAGGACGTTCGCGGGCTTGATGTCGCGATGAACGACGTTCTTCTTATGAGCCGTGTCGACGATCCGGCAAGTGTCGGCCACCGTCCTCCCGAGGCGCTCCATGCGCTCCGACTCGGGGAGATCCCGCATTTCCTCGTAGTACTTGCCGAGTTCCCGTCCCTCGAGGAACTGCATGGCGATGAACGGCATCGGCCGCGTCCCGTGCTGATAGACGATCGGGATCCCGGAAAGCCCTTCGAGCCGGATGAGGTTTGAGATCTCGCGCTCGAAGCGCGCCTCGCCCTCTTCGTCGAGAAGATCCGGCAGAAGCACTTTGAGCGCGACCTGCCGAAATTTGCCGCGGGCGAGGTACACGCAACCCATTCCGCCGCGACCGAGCTCGCGCTCGATCACGAAATCCTCGACGCGATCCCCGGGCTTGAGAAGAACGGAAGGAGACATGCTGCATCCGCGGGCGCAAAAACTACGAAGGCCGCGGCCGGGAAGCTTACGGCAACCAGCGCGGCCTTAGAAGCGACGGCCCCCCGGACGGGAGCCGCCGACCGGTCAGAACTGGACCAACGCTTGCAGGTAGAAGGCCATGGCGACGTCGTCGTCGGCATTGCCGTCCGTCAGATCGGTGCCGTCGAAGAAGAGGATCTCCGACTGATTGCGCGCCGTGCTTCCGGGGAAGAACAGCGAGAAATTCGCGCCGAACTGGATGTTTTCGCGGTAGTAGTAAGTGCCGAACAGGTCGACTTCCGTGCCGAAGGAGCCGTCGCCGTAACCCTGATCGGAATCGGTGATCGCGTAGACGAGCCCGACGCCGAGCTCGAGTTCCGGAGTCGCCATGATCGAGAATGCCGCACGGAACGCATGGACGTTGTCGAGCGGAATGGCGTCCATATTGCCGTAGCGGCCGCCGCCGGGCGTGTAGATCTGCCCCGCGTCGTCGCGCTCGTTGCCGCGGAACTCGAAATGCCGGTTCACGAACATCGGCTGGAAGCCGAGCGACTCGTGGAAGTCGTTGGTCGGATCGCCGTCGTCGACGCCGAAGTTGCGGCCGCCGCCCGAGGCGTAGTAGTAGTTGAGGCCGAGGATCGGGCGGGCGTCGTCCGAGCTGACCGCATCAGGATCGTAGAAGCGGAAATTGGTCGCCACTTCGACGCTCCAGCCGTGGACCGACCGGCGCGGGAAATCGTTGATGCCGTCGCCGTTCTCGTCGATGTTGAGGCTTGTGTCCGCGCCCGTCTGGTACGCGGCTTCGACGCCGGCCGTGAGGAATCCCCCGCCGAGCGGAATCTTGCTCCACTGGCCGCGAGCCCCGATCGTGTGGAAGTGTCCGAGCATGAGCGGCGTGTAGGCGCCGTCGAAATAGAACGCGGTGGATCCGGTCGCAATGAAGTCGCCGCCGCCGTTCAAGGCCGAGCGGCCGTTGAAATACGACCAATAGCCGTCGATCAACCAGTCCGAGCCCTTCGGCGCGTACGTGGCGTAGACCGCCCACAAATCATCTTCGTCGAAATCGAAGACCGGGCCCGGAATGCCGTTATCCGAAGCCGCCTGCTTCGCGTAGAAGGCCGAGATCGCAAACTCGTCCTTACGGCTCGCCGAACGCTGGCCGTAGTCGAAGCGGAGCGCATCGTGAACCGTGCCGTCGTAGAACGAGTTGTTGCCGAACAACAACTGGTTGCCGAGGACGATCTCTTGACGACCGGCCGAAAACCGGAGCCCGTCGACGCCGAGATTCGAGGCTCGCAAAAAGCCCTGATAGAGACCGATCTGTTCGTACGGCTCGGCCAGAAGCGAGAACGAGAAGGACGTGGGCAGCTGTTGCGGGTTCTGTGTGGTCACGAAGGAGTTGTTGGCGAACGTGCCGTAGGCCTGAAACTCCGTCAAAGCGGTGATCGAAGGGGCCGAGCCGGAGGGAGCGGAATCCGTCGGGGCCGAGTCACCCAGAAAGCTCGCGCCGATGCCGAGGCGGAAGCGGCCGTTAAGACGGGCGCCGGAATCGTCGATACCGTCGGCCCCGGAATTGAAATCGACGTTGTTCTGGCGGAGGTCGAAGCGCGAACGGAAGAGACCGGTGAAGAAGAGTCCGCCCTCGACGCCGCCGGTCGTAAAGAGCGGCACGCGATCTTCGACGTCGATCGAAATCGGCCGCCGGAAGAGCAGGACTTTTTGCGACAAAGCGCGCTCGACGGCCTCGTCCAAAGCCTGACTCTGACCTTGACCTTCGACCGCGGATAAGCGGGACAACGCCCCTTGCAGTTGGGCGCTCATCGCTTTCAGGTTCTCGTCCTGTTCGGCGACGCGCTTCTTCAGGCGTTCGACTTCGGGATCCTGAGCGATCGCCGTCACGGCAAACATCGCTGCGCAAAGGCCCACGACGGGCCCGATCATCCGCTTCCGCATTCCATTCCCCTTCGACTGACGACGTTCCAACGGCCCGCGCCACCGGCCCCCTTCACGGGAGACGGAGCGTTCGGCGGACGTTTCGGGCATCTTCCGGCCTGGCCGCCTTCTGTCAAGCGGGAATCAGGGTCGAAAAGGGGACGACCCGCCTCCGGCTGACGCAAAATCAGCGGAGCTTTGTTTGAAACCTGACGCCGCGGGTCTCGCGGGTCCTCACGTTTCCCGGCTCCATGACGGGCCCGGGAGTGAACCAATCCCCGCCGATCCAAGCCGTGCCCGAGGCGGTCGTCACGAGCTCGGCCATGTTTCCGGCCATCGCCTTCAAACCGTGCAGGCCGGTGACCGTGAACCAGCCCGCGGCTTCGGCCCGTTCGCCGCCGCCCTTCCGGAGGTTGGCGCCATTTTCGAGCCTTTGGTTGAAGAACTTGCCGTCCTGCCGGCGGGGATTGTCTTTCCCGCTCGCCGACCCGCGAGCGGCGGTCAGCCAGTCCGCCGAGGAAGGGATATCGACCCCCAAAGCGTCGGCGTAGGCGCGGGCGACGTTCGGTTCGGCGACGTTCAACGGTTCGTCCGAGTCGCGTGGTTCCGGTTGCGACAAAAGCACGCTCTTGACCGCTTCCGGGACGCCTTGAAACGCGGAGTCACCCGACGCAAGCGCCCGGCGGATGCGCAGCGCATTCCGATGCGTAAGTTCGAACTCCATCATCCGAAAAAGCGGGCCGTCCGTCGGCACCGGCAGCAACACGATCCCGGCCGCCGCCGCGCGTCCGTCCACGATCGCTCGCGTGAGGATTACCGGCGGCGGAGGCGGCTCCGTACCACCGACGGGTTTTTGCTCTTCCGGTTTCTCCGTCCATCGGAATCGGCCTTCGTTCCCGAGCCGGTCGGTATAGACATAGTCGACGTCGAAACGCAGGTCCGCAGCTCCGACTACGAAAGTCGCCCGCGAAGTCGAGCCGGTTGCCGGCGTGCCCGCGATCGGCTTCGCACCCGGGACATCCTGAGTCAGACGCGGTTCGACGCCGACGCCGTCCGCGCCGTCGTCCAAAGTCACTTCGATGCGGAAATCCGCGCCCCGATCCCGCGGAATCAGCGGATCGGACGGATCTTTCCCGGAGAACGTCCACGTCGCGGCGGGCGCCGTCGTGTCGCGCCGGAAGACCGTTTCAGTCGGGTTCTTTCCTCCGACCGCGACCGGCAGGACGTAGCGGAAGGAGCCCCGACGGATTTCCGCGACCACCGCGGCCCGGCCCGCCGCCGCATCCGCGGCTTGGATCCCGGCCGAAACTCGGTCCGCGCCCGAAAAACGAAGTTCGAATCCGGCCGCTTTGAACGGCGCCGCCTCGTCGCCGGAGGGTTCGATCGGAAGCAGCGGCCAAGCCGCGCCGATCCACACGACGCCGTTCGCATCGACCAGCGCCGAGGACGCGACTTTCGCCGACGCCCCGAACGGCGCCGACGCCGCACGGAAGCTGCGGACGTCCGGACGATCGGACGCGGCGGACGTCAACGCGAGCCGGAACTCGCGCAGCCATCCGGCGGCGGCGACCGGACCGGCCTCGCCGGCCGTCAGCTCGAAACCGCGATCCGTCTTGCGGATCTTCAACGCGGCGTCGTCGACGATCGGGGGCTTTCCGTCGGCGTCCGTCAACGCGGCGGCGATGCCGACGGGGGCCTCGATCACGAGCCGGTCACCGGGGGCTAGCAAAAGGACGGCGGCGTCGTCGAGCGCACGTGCCGAGAGGTCCTCCGCATCGCCGCGATCGGCGGCGCGTAGGAGCGATCGGGTGACGACGGCGCGAGCCGTTCCGAAACGGAAGTCGGCGGCGGCGTCCGTCAGATCAAAGCGGGCGCCGTCCGGCAGCGTGACGAAAAACGAGCACGAAAGACGTCGATCCTTCCATTCCGAGACGAGAGTGAAACGGCCTTGGCCGTCCGAGCGGACGACGGCGTCCGGTCCGCCGTCCACGCCGCGGACGCGAATGCCCGGCGTCGACCCCGCCGGAAAAGCCCCGGCCGCGAACTCGACTTCGAGAGAAGGGAGAACGTCGCCGGATCCTGCCGCATCGAGTTCGACGAAGGTCCCCTTCGCACCGAGTTCCCGTTTGGTGGCGCCTGCGACCGCGTGCGCCTTGGCGACGGTGCGCGAAGGCAGCACGAGGATCCGATCCGCGGCCGGAGCGGCCGGGACGGCGGCGCGGCCCGCACGATCGACGGCGCGAATGAAAATCTGCAAGGCGTTCTTCGGAGGCGACAGGACCGCACGAATCCCGCCGTCCGCCGTGGCGACGACGTCG
>SXGS01449507.1_pt1 | contig 11369 bp, 14 predicted proteins | sample 3174681 | NCBI WGS metagenome assembly SXGS01 (sample SAMN11356861, study PRJNA531348) | freshwater metagenome | isolation source: freshwater sample F1-80 | place: China: Fuxian Lake, Yuxi | collected 2017-12-25 | reverse complement strand
GTATGTACTCATTGCGGTAAACTAGTTAAAGAACACATTAGCGGAAATGGATTATCTCCCAAAATTTGGTATGTAATATCTATTTTATTTGGTATAATTGGTGGGCTGATAGCATATGTTATTCTAAAAAATGATTCCCCCCTTGAGGCTCAATAACATCACCTTTTCTACGTGGAATGATGTGAATATGACAATGCAATATTGTTTGACCTGGACTTGACAGATCTGGTTTTGACTGCGCTGGATTCAAAGAGGGATTTAACAAATATGGATATAATAGATTTGGATTCGACAAATATGGTTTTGACAAATACGGAAGAGACAAAGATGGTCACGATAGATCTGGCTTAGACTAGTTAGATTAATAATAATAAAAATAAAGTTATTCTACCACAATTAAGAAATAACAAAACTGTTAAAGAAATATCACAAAATCGATTCTAAACGAAGAATTAGAGCCTCTTACCAATAACAGTATGTATAGTATGTATACCATTCACATATTATATAATAAATTCTAAAACCTAGTTATTTCATGAACACAAACACAATACAAAAAAACGGCGAAATAATTTTCAGTTTTTTTCCAAGAATAATTCGTGAATTCGATGATGGTCCAGATGAAAAACCAATGATGTACGGTGAAAGATATTGAAAGTAATAGACTTTGGAGAAGGGGAAGGAGCATTCGGACTGATAATTCGTGACAAGAACAATCACGACAATTACATGCTGCTTAGCTTTGAAAACATCCAGGAGATAATTACATCATTTGATGACTTGAAAAAACAATTCAAGGAAGAAAAGAAATGAACAATGCAAATAGACTATTTCTTGTTCCGGCAATCAGTGCATTTCTAGTATTGGTCCCAGTTATTGGTGTGTTTGTTTGGCTTTTCATCATATTATGCTGGTATGACAAAAACAAATTAGAAATTCACCAATTCTTTCAAGGTCAAAATTACAAACAAAACGAACTATCTGAAAATACTCTGGATGAATCAAAATGAGTGACAGTGTATTAAAAAAACCAACAAACATGATTTCAAATTCAATTCCAGTTCAAAAATCCAATTATGAAACAAATCAAAATACAATATATGACATAAAATATCAGAATATTCACTATTACATGCACAGTAAAGAAAAAACTGTCCAGTCAAATGATAATATCACTATTGATTTTTTTCAAGCACTATCTGAAATGAATGCTTTAGACTGGAACTATGAAAAAAATTACATTGGGTTTCAAAATAATAAAACAAATGAATGTGTTAAATTCATACGTCAAGGAGAAGACAAATGGTATGCAGAAGTGCCAATCATGCATGGAAAAGATTGGGAGGGATATGCCTGGAGTTGCTATTCTGATTCAAAATCCATTTTTGACATGATAGAACTATTCTTTGATGAAGTGATTTGGTTCCATTTACTTCCTTGGAAAATGAGGAGGTTCAAACATTGACTAAATCGGATGAATCTTTCAGAACTGCATCAGAAATATGTTCAAATGGCTTGATTTCACTATCTCCAGATTCACCACTTGAGGAAACTATCCAGGTGATGAATTTTTGGAAGTATAGTCAACTACCAGTAGAGGATATTTCTGGATGTTTAGGGTTGGTTACTGAAAATTCTATACTCAAATTCCAATTAGATCATGGACGAGATTCAATGCTAAAAGCAAAGGCTGTCGATGTAATGGAATCTCCCCCATCAATAATTAATTGGGAACAACCAATCGCTAGAGATATTCTTGAATTACTTTACGATTCAAAATCTATCTTGGTAAATCAGAATGGTAGAGTACGACGAATAATCACCCAAATGGATGTTTTAAAGGAGAATTAAATGACCACTCTATCTTGCCCAAGTTGTAAGAGTGAAAATACCTGTGAGATTTTTTATGGATATCCTGCAGATGAAGAAGAGTATCTAAAACTGGTTGCAGAACAAAAAATTTATCCTGGAGGGCGTTGCATTGATGCTGATTCACCTTCATACTATTGCAACAAGTGGGGAAACAAGTGGGGAAAATATTCTGACATTGATTCACTTGATTCTGACCATGAATCTAATCCTGATGAGGTGTATGATTGATGCAGAAACTATTTTTTACCGTAAGAGAATGGAATCGATTTTCCTTGAGAATGCAGGAAATTTTATGCAAAAAGTATGATGTAATTTTAACTGATTACAAAACAAGAAAAGAGAAGATACTATCATTGCTAAATAAAATCAATATGAAAAATTTCAACAAAGGAATGGACACATTTAGCAAATCATTGAACAAATTTGGCAAGACAGTTGACTCTCTTACTAGATCAATCTCTCAAGACAAAATTGCAGAGAAAAGATCCTCATATTCCAAAGAAGGAATTTGGGGACAAGAGTCTAGTATTTGGGGCAAGCCAATTGGTTTATCCAATAATAAAGTCAGTATATCGTCAGAAAAACAATCTCAAAGCAAAGACCAAAAAACAGGCACAGGGATTTGGTAATGTCCGGGCAAGAATCTGATTCTAGGAAAAAGAGTCTATCTGAAGCATTTACCAATTCATTTGGTGGATACCCGATTGGTTATGGTCTAGGAATTGTGATTTTACCGTTATCAATGGGATGGATTCAAGAGAATCCACTAGTTGCAAATCTGGCAATCACTTTTGTTTATGCATCGGTTTCATTTGCCCGAAGTTATTTTTTGAGAAGAATCTTTGAGAGACAAGGAATCGATGATAATTTTATTCGTCTAGGAATTAGAGGATTGAAAAAAATCAAACACTTGCTTTCAAATTACCTACATTCACTACAATTCAGAAAACGTGCAGAAAAATGAAAATTATACTTTTTGTTTTTTGCATTTCTTTTCTTCCTATAATTATTCCCTCATATGCCGCACAAGATAATATTACCATTACAGGTCCAAGTAACCCTTCAATGTATGACCGAGTCTCGTATGACTTGGATTTTTCAAATTATCCACAAGATGACATACCAATTAGCGTCACGGTTGTGTCTCCTGACGAAACAGTTCTTGCATCAAAGAATTATTTTCCAGACGAACAACCAACAATATTTACATTCCCAATATTTCCACCATTATACCAAATTGATGAATACTATACTATTCAAGCACTTGGACCAAATGGAATAGGTAGATTTTCATTTAAAGTTGAATCAAATATCTTACCAACGTCTGATAGACCTTCAACAATTTATTTGGATTTAGATAAATCAAATTACCTCATTGGTGAATCACTTGTTTTTAATCTAGAAACAGTCCTTCAAAGACCATATGATTTCAATCTTGTAGTACTTGACCAAAATAATAAAATAATTTTTACAAAATATGATCAAACTGATTCTTTTGGAAAATACACTGGAGATATTTTCATTGATTCAGATAAATTTTTAATTGCTGGTAAATATTTTCTCAAAGTAACATATGGTACAAAAATGGGAGGAAATACAAACACTAGGGAATTTGACGTAAGTATATTAGAAAAACAAATTCCTGTCAATGTAGTTACTGAAAAAACTCCAATCCCTGAAAGCTTTCAATCAGAGATAATTACACAAAACCAGGAAATTGAAACTAGTGATGCAATTGATGAATTTATTCCAAATGAGCCTGAAACCATAATTTCAAGCAATATAGAATCTCCAAGCAATATAGAATCTCCAAGCAATATAGAATCTCCAAGCAATATAGAATCTCCAAGCAATATAGAATCTCCAAGCAATATAGAATCTCCAAGCAATATAGAATCTGTAAGTACTGTATATGATGAACATAATTTTATTTTGTATTTGCCGATAATTTTTTCAATTCTTTTTGTAATTGTAATTATAAAACGATTAAAACATAAACATACTCCAGGTAATACAAAATCTGAATCATTGAGTTTTAATGAATTAATTCAAAAAGGCTTAGCATTTCAAAATCAAGATAAATATCTAAAGGCATTAAAATTATTTGATAGAGCAATTGCGATAAATAGAGAAAATGAAGAAATTTGGGTTTACAAAGGTCAAACACATGAGAAATTAATGCAGTATAATGTTGCAATTTATGCGTTAAATGTCGCACTTGGAATTAATTTCAAAAACAAATCTGCATTGCTATCACTACTTGGAATTTATGAGAAACTTGGACAATCTCAAGATGTCATAAAATGTCGCGAACGCCTCAATAGATACTATCCCCAAACTGAGCCTAATGGATCTACTGAGAAAGGTGAATCTCCTGAAACTAGTCAAATCACCAGAGTCAGCAAGATTGGTGATGATTCAGTAAAGATAAACTCATTTCAAAATAAATCTGAATCAAAAATAAATGTGGAAAAGATTATTGATTTACCAAATAATGATAGAAATAATTTTAATGAAGAAGCAACCAATCTAATAAACAAACTAAATAATTTAGATAAAAAAATTATTTCATCACTACATGATATTCCAAATAAATCATTTAAAGAACTAGTAAATACAAAAATTAAATTATGTAATACTGTAATTGCTTTGTATTTCAAGGAAATAAATATTAAATTAACAAATAATGATTTGTTATCAAATAAATTAATTATAGAGTATGCTTCATTTCTTAACGATCTTGCAAATTGTTATTTTGAATTAAAAGACTATGATACTGCAATCATTTGGAATAACAAATCCATCGCAGCGAATAATAACATACATGGACTGATTGGTTTAATGCACTGTTATTCAATGAAAACTTCACTAGATAACTCTGATAAAGAAAATGAGGCACTTGATTTAAAATCTATTTCATACGCACATCAAGTACTGCAAATAGACCCAACAAACAAACTTGCATTATCATTCCTCAAAGAAATTGAAAAATTTTATGATAAAAAATTTATTTAATGTGAACTTTTCAAAGTTCTTATAATTTGCTTTGATAGTTTTACAGTGATCACATTATCTACTTGCATGAAATTATTACATACTGTATAATTTTTTCCAAATATTTCTTTCATATTTTTTTCATTATCTAAACAGTTTGCACCTGCATAAATTCCATTACAAGAAATTCCTTTATGCGTCATAATTTTTATTGCTTCTTTTGTAGATTGAATATCTTTAGGATTGTCCGAGGTGCCGTCAGTAATTAGGAAAAATAGTCTCTTTTTACTATGCATTTTTTCAATTTCATGCTTTGCATACCACACTGCTAATGCAAGGGGAGTTGTTCCATGGGCTGTAATTTGTCCAATTTGCTCTGATTTTACAATTTTGTGAATATTACAGTGATCACCATTTCCATACCAACCTAATATCGTTATCATCACATTTGGCAAATCTGTGACCGCTTGAAATAGTGTGGCGCACATTCGTTTAACTATTCCTATATTGGTCTGCATTGAACCACTTTCATCTATTGCAATTATTATGTCAAAACCTCCAAATGTTTTCACTCCTTTCATAAATTCTCCATGTCGTGTAATTTTAAAATCAATATACGAATCAATATCAATTTCACTACCATGTGAATCTATGCTGGTGTATTCTCCACCTTGAATTTTTTTAAATATTTTTTTTAAATCTGTCGCTGTTTTTTCATTATATTTTACAAGTTCACAACGCTCACGTTTTACTATGTTTATTTTTTTGCTCATATCTTGCCATTTATAATTTTGAATACTTGCTTTACTGGTAATTTTTGCCAGTTCTTTTTCTATATGTTCAATCTCTTTATTTCCCTGAATTTTCAATTCACTACACATTCTTTCAAAATCTTCATTGTTGGTAAAATCTAACTTTTTTTTCTTTTTTTCTGAATCTGAAAATATTTTCTTTTTTTCATTAATCACATAATTATTTTCTTCATGATTTAGTCTGTAACGCATTATTTCTCTATCAAAACTTGAATTTTTTACTGGTTCTCCTGTTTTAACTTGCTCATTTTTTTTTGCATCGTTACGCATTTTTTTTAATATTTCAGATATTTGCTCTCTAGCAAATTCATCTTCAGTATTTTCCAATTCTGTTGATAGTTTTACAAAAGATTCTAGAAATTTTTTTGTATAGTTGTTTGGTACATTTTTTCTATTTACATCATATGCTGAATCTGACTCATTTTCGGCAATCTGTTCCATGTTTTTTGAATTGTTTAGTATCCAAGGTGTTACCACTTTTTCCCAATACCTCAGTGCTAGTTTGTAGGCTCCTTCGCTTCCAGTTCGCTCTACACCAGTCATGAATTTGTTCGCTTCTTTGAACTCACTTTGCTCAACTAGATCATTTAGGCCGTATTTTGCCATTTTGAGGGCAGTTATCGGGTCTTTTGGAATTTGAATATTTTTTAATTCCTCCTGGGATTCAATCTCTCTAGCATCGATAAATCTGTCATTTGCACCAGGATATATGGCACCATAGCATGTTTCTATTCTCCTTCGTTCTAATGTGTCAAAAATTATTGCTGCATTTTCTATCATCTCATCTGTGTAATCCTTCTTGTTTGTCTTTGGTAAGACCTTTCTGATTTTATGAATAAACATGTCATCTGGGGAACTAAATATTACGTGTCCCAACATTCTTTCTAATCTTGTTGTTGCAGTTACTCCGTTCTCTCCAACTCCCAAGTTTATGACAAATTTTGTAGTTTTTTTCTTCCATTTTGATTTTGTATTTTGAAAAAAATTCAATTCGATTCTTTTCTTTTTTAACTCTTCAAAAATTGAGACTATGCTGTAATACGTTTCAAATTTGCGATATTCCTCAGCTTGGAAATCATTTTTTTCTACATTTAATGCCATTACTCTTCCATGTTATTTGTTTCTGTATTTTTTAAAATTAATTTTCCAAAAATACTTTCTATGCGAGATTTGATTATGTCCATTTCCTCTTCTTGTTCGTAATTACCAAATACTTTGAGTTCCAAGACAACCTGCATTGCATTGATTTCATTAATTCCTTCGTAACTACGATACAAATCAAACATGTCTGCAATATCTCGTGTGGAAATTACATAGTTTATGTTTCCTTTCTTTTCAAGGGCTCTGGTTTCCTCTGCTAGTTTGAAGACTCCTGTTACAAATTTTATCGGGATGTTTGTTTTATTTACTAGATTCATTTCATTTTTTAAATCAGGATAATCCCAGACCCATGTGGCAAATCTGCTTTTTAAATCATGATTCAATTCATAAATTCCACCATTGTTATTTGGATTGCTTGTAGCAAACAAAATCAATTTCGAATCCTTTTTCAAATGATATGTTTTTTCAAGTGCCTCTACGTATATTCCGCACCTCCAATCCAATAATGGATTTAGTATCTTTTGCATTGCAGGTGGAAGTGAGCCCACTTCTTCAAGACACAATATCGCAAGACCTGTCTTATTTGCCAATTCTATTACGGTTGGAATGATTCCAAGTTTGAATGGAGTTGTTCCTGATTTGTGAATAATCGGCCTTCCTACAAGGTGACTTTCTTTTGTTCCCTCACTGCAATCATATTGTATGAAAGGACTTTTGGGTCTCTGTGCAACCCAACTTGTAATGCTAAGTGTTTTTCCTATTCCTTTTGGACCTTTGATTAACAATGGCTTTTTACTTTTCAAAAGTCCATCGTAAATTGTAAATTCATTCCTAATTTCGACATATCTTGGAACTTCTCCAATCATGTGATTTTCAGGAACTACTTCAATTACTTCTAAATCATTTGAAGTAAACCCATAATCTTGTCCATTTACCGTGGAAGTTATTTTGTATTGTTCTTGACTCATTTCTTTTTCCTACTTTTGTATTTTTTTCCTTATTTCCCTGTTTTTTTCAAAACAATAGTTTGCATCTTTTTCTTCATGCAGTGCAAAATGCGCATCTGCTTTTCTTATCCACGCTTCATCATTTTCTGAATCAATTTGAATTAGTTTCTCAAGTGTATGGATAGAATCCTTGAATTCCCCTAATTCAAAATTTGATTTGGATTTTACCAAAAGAGCTTTCACATCTTCAGGGAATTTATCACATGCTCTAATTGTTTTTTTATAATAGTGTATTGCTCTATCGATATTGTTTATTGCTTCATATGCTTCTGCAATGATATAGAGTAATTCGTATTTGTAAGAAAATTCTTCAATTACAAATCTCAAATCGTCTATTGCCTCTATATATTTTCCAATTTCAAAGTATTCTTTTCCTCTAAATTCTATTATTTTAGTCCACGTGGGATATTTGTCCAAAATCTTTTGATAACATTTTATTGCATTTTCATGGTCATTCATGTTACAATATACATATCCTAGATTCTCCAAATTGTAATCAATTATTTGATCAATATCTGCTACAACATCATAGTTTTGACGGAAACTCTGAATTGGTTTGTTTTGTTGCTTCCACTCGTGATTAGTTATCTCACGCTTGAATCTTTCCAGTTGGGCCTTGTACGCTTCCACTGCTTTAATGTTACAAAATTTTTCAGTCTTGTTGTCTTTTTTTTCTGCATACAAACATCCTAGTCTGTGCCAGGCAACTGCATACAGCGGGTCAAGTCTTACTGCTTTTTGAAGACATTCGATTATTTTATCTGGGTTGTCGTACGTTATTCCTATATCGTACCAATTTTCCGCTGTAAATTCACTCATGATCTAACATATGTGAAATTAACTATTAACTACTACTGCTATTGTATACATACTATACATACTATTAATTTAATTGTGAAAATTGTTAAATCCAAATCATAGTAACTTTAGACAATAAACATGATGTGAAGTATCACGCTAACAATATGTAATTTTAATAGTTATTTCTAAGATTTCTGTATGACCATCTTCAAAAACTATCTAAATTTTGATTTTTATATCTTATCTCCTGACGAATAATTTTGAGTACATCATCTGAATTTTTTGCTGAAATACATCCATTCTTAATAAATTGTTCATAACCATCATTAAAATCAATATGCTCTCCTTTTGGTTTGATAATTATTATGGGTTTTTTGATTTTCCTTGCATATTCTGCAACATATTTTGTTCCACCAAGATATTTTGATTCTACTACAACAATACAATCAGATAAACCCACAACAATTTCATTTCTTTTTAAAAATTCATAATTTGCATACTGTTTTGGTTTTTCCAATTTTTCACTTAGGATACAACCATTTTTTTTAATTTCTTCTGCCAATATTTTATGTTCAGATGGATAAATTTCATTCAACCAACCAAGTACAGCTATTGTTTTTCCATTATTTGTTATGGCGCCTCTATGAGCATACGAGTCAATACCTTTTGCCAATCCTGAAACTATTGTAAAATTATTAGATGTTAATTCTATGGCAATATTTCTTGCCATTTCACTTCCATGAGTCGAACAATTTCTCGTGCCAACGATCGCAATACAATTTTCAAAATTAGTTAATTGACCAATATGATACAAATGCATTGGACGTTTTAAAGTAATTTGTGTTCTTAATGATTTTGGATATATGAAATCAGTATTTTGAATAAATCGTGGGGTTTGTTTTTCTATTGAAATATGTTGGTCATTGTTAGTCATGATTAGGTGTAATGAAATGTACGTGCTGCAACATATGTATAAATTTTTGATGGATTTGCTTTATTTAGTTCCTTAACACAGTGAAAAATGGTTTTCCCAGTTGATTGTATATCATCAATTAATAAAATTCGTTGGCCAGAAATTTCTTCAGATTTAATTAATCGATAAACTGGTTTAGCCCAATGTTCTTCTTTTCCCCAACTTGGCAATGTATGAACGCTAATATGAGTTAGTTTTTCCAAAGCATCCACATATCGGCTTTCTGGATTATGTTCTTTCATAATAGATGCTAATTCTGAAGCAATTGAAACACCAGCCCTATAACTAGAATCATAATTAGGTACAGGAACAATAATGAAAGGATTAGATGTAAGCAATGATCGACATTTAGAAAACATGTCATTTGCTATTTTATGTGATATTTCAGGGTTATACGATTTATTTTGTAAAAGTTCTTGGGTTAATTGATGATTATTATGTTTGTAGTTAGATGTGGGGTAATACCATCCACTGCATTTAATAGGTGTATAGCGTTCATTTGTAGGTGCCTGACTTTTGGAGTTGTTTCTGTTCTTATGTTTAACACAATAATAAGTCGTCTTGCCATTTATTGTTTGATATCTATATGGGACTTTACAAATTGGACAACTGAAGTAATTATCTGACATTATCGATGATCTCCACTTCCCTTAATGCGGTTTCTATGAAGTCGATCTGTGATCTTTTCTCTGTTTAATTGGATAATCTCACTAATGTCAAAACCAAGTAAAGACATGATTTGAAGTAGGTACAAAATGTGTTTTACTATCAAAAATACACAATTTACCGGATTATGTTCATCTTTTCTTGCTTTACGTTTTTCCGATGATGAAAAAATTCGAATAAACTCCTCATGTTCATTTCTTACATCATCTTTAAACTTTTCAAAGATATTGATTTGATTAGTATTATGAATATCAAATTTTTGAAGCAATGCATACAATGATTTATCACACAAACAAGCCATGGAAATTTCAGATTTTAAAATTTCAAGTATCGGAAAATTGTTATGTGAAAGATATTGAAGTGCATACCAAAGAAGATCCCCACATTCAAGAGATAAATCATTATTTTTATAAATAGAATTATTTCCTATAGTATAGAGATTTATTAAACCAGAAATAGAATGATAAAACTCAGCTTCTTCTTCGATTATACCTACAGTGTATTCATGATTTAGGTTTGCTTTTTGAAAAAGGTTCAAATTCTTTTTGATAATGTGAAATGTTGAAAGTTCTTTGATTTCTTTTTGGTAAAGTGCAAGTTCTTTGATTTTTTGATAAAGTTCAGGTGGTATTGGATAAGATTTGGAATTTTCTTTAGTAAGATGACCAGATGCATTTCCTATAACCGAATCCAATTTGTGTGGATTCAGTACTTTATCAATCATATTTGTTATACTCATGCCCTATCTCCTTCTCCCAAAACGTTGTGCCTTTGAGAGACTTGTCAAGAATTTGTCAATTCGTTTCTTTTGACTGTAGAAAAATGACGCATCGCCTGGATGGAATTTGATCAAATCTTGGTATTGGGATGAACAACTGTGAATCTCATCACCATGGTGTGCACACACCGCAATAGTCTCCTCTGGATAATAGCTGATATGATGCTTCTCTGTCGCAACACTTTCACAAATGTGGCACTTCATTTCTGTACATCTCCCATACCTTTGTAACAGTCCATACACATTCCTAGGAACTTTTCAGAATTGTCCTCTTCATAGTGAGATAGCCATTTTTCACAATTCTCACACGATGAAGTCCAGAGTGGTATGTCTTCATCTTTATATCCAGTCCAGGAAACTCGCTT
>SXGS01459949.1_pt1 | contig 11371 bp, 9 predicted proteins | sample 3174681 | NCBI WGS metagenome assembly SXGS01 (sample SAMN11356861, study PRJNA531348) | freshwater metagenome | isolation source: freshwater sample F1-80 | place: China: Fuxian Lake, Yuxi | collected 2017-12-25 | reverse complement strand
CGATGTCATTGGTTGTGATCGCGTTGGAGCCATCTATTCCGGTCGAGGTGAATTGAACTCTGCAAAAGAATGGTTTGCAGCAAACACAAACTCTTCACGAAAAATGGGATCGATAAGTGACGTCATGAAAGGTGCAGACGTGTTTGTTGGGGTGAGCGGACCCGATCTTGTCACCGCGGCCGATGTGCGCTCGATGTCAAAGAACCCCATTGTGTTTGCGATGGCCAACCCAAACCCAGAAATTCGTCCAGAGCAGGTAGACGGTCTTGCTGCCGTCATGGCAACAGGTCGTAGTGATTACCCGAATCAAATCAATAACGTGCTTGCATTTCCTGGAATCTTTCGTGGCGCACTTGATGCAAATGCAACAGACATCACAGAGGGCATGAAATTAGCGGCCGCAATTGCCATTGCCGAGTCGGTAACCGATGCCCAATTGTCGCCAGATTTTGTTGTGCCGTCAGTGTTTGATCGGACCGTTGTTCAACGTGTTGCGCCCGTGGTCGCCGCGGCCGCTGTCAAAGACGGCGTTATCCGTAAGTCGTAGAACAAATTTTTTAATACTTGGTTCACCCTGTCTACTCAGCGCTGTGAACCGAGATTCGCGTGATGGTCGACATGCTGCACCAATAAATATCACCGTGAGGTCCGACGGCGGGAAAAACTGCAGACTGAATCGGACTTGTTGTTGATACTCGTGCAACCTCTCTACCAGTCATAATGTCAAGTACGACAACTTGCTCACAACCCAGTTCAGGTCGATAATCGGCAGTAACAATTTGTCCTGCGTCGATAGACAACAACATATGACAAGCGTGATTCTGCTCGCGACTCCACCTAAGCGTGACCGAATCTTCGTCATAATCAAAGCCACTGATTACTCCATTGCCACTGTCGAACCCAACAACTATTTTTCGTGCGGTGTCAACGACCGGGGGATTGGCAATGATGCCATTTGGTAATCCGCAAATCTCGGCAAGAGTTACTTTGCCTGATTTTTTATCGACGCGCACGAGATGCAACGGCGCTGTCGAAATGCCAACGCCTCGAAAACTTCCTGTGAAGAGTTGTGTGCCTTCGCCATTATCCAAGAACCATGCGTCGTCCTCGGTGATGACTGCATCCCAACCGAATGTTTGACCTTCGAGTGTTCGATAGCGAGCGTTGAACGTAAGGTCAACGCTTAGTTTCTTGTCGCGCCAGAATATGCGGATTAGCGAATAATCACCGACGACATATAGATCATTTTCGTCAGCAGAGAGTCGGGCAATCGAAGGCTCGGCGAGTTCAAGTCGCTCGATGATTCGCAAATCTTCAGGATCAAGAATTAGCAACTCGGTTCGCTCCATGGGTGTGCCATTCGGTTGGCCAGGCAGTGCTCCCGAGAAGTCTTTTGTGGCCAAGTGTCCACTTGGCAAAATCACGAAACTGTTGTAGGGGCGAACACGTGGCAATTCAACAGAAGCGATGACTTTTAGATCTGTCGACAAGCGATGTGCGTGGTTACCGAAAACCACATACAACGAGCCATTGGCGTGTGCCGCAATTCCGCCTGGCCACATTGGTCCACCGGCTAATTGTGCTGATTGATTGATGACCTGTAGCGATACGGGGTCGATTTTTTCAACCCAAGAAACAACCACCGGTCCAGGCGTAAACCGCTGGAGGAAAAGTTCATCGTTGGGTCCGACGACGGCCATAGTCGTGGCGATGGCATCGCGTGAAATCACGTCAAGTTTGCTACTGGATGAAATCTTTTTTATCTGAGTATTTCTCGCCATTTGAAGGCGCTGCGAACCGCCATCCTCGCCGGCCCACGAACTATTCAAATATGCGCTCACGCGCAAACTCTAGATCAATAAATTGACAATTGACCATCGCAAAACTAGCGAGTGAAGTGAAACAACTAGTCTCATCTCGTGGCGACCGCATATGAACTTGCACTTGAGAAAGTAAGAAATGGTATAAATCCTGCGGTAGTTGCCGCCGAACTAGTTGCATCGATGACAATCGACGAGAAAATTCATTGTCTCGACGGGGCGGTTCCATTTTGGGTGGGCATCAAAGACATAACGACGGGTGGTTATCACAGTCGTCCGTTCAGGGCGGCCAAAGTCGAACGACTTGGCATACCAGGTTTTCATTTTTCTGACGGCCCGCGAGGCGTTGTCGTTGGTGAAGCGACTGCGTTTCCGGTTTCGATGGCTCGTGGTGCGACATTTGACCCCGAATTAGAAGAGCGAGTTGGCGATGCCATCGGCAAAGAGCTTCGCACGATCGGTGCAGATCTATACGGCGGCATTTGTGTAAATCTTTTGCGGCACCCAGCATGGGGACGCGCGCAAGAGACTTATGGTGAAGACCCACATCATGTTGGCGAAATGGGTGCCGGCTTAACTCGTGGTGCGCAACGCCATGTGATGGCAACTCTTAAACATTTTGCATTGAACTCAATGGAAAACGCGCGTTTCGGCGTCGATGTCAAAGTCGACGAACGAACGTTGCATGAGGTTTATTTGCCCCACTTCAAACGCATCATTGACGAGGGTGTCGCATGCGTAATGACCGCATATAACTCGGTCAATGGCGAGTGGTGTAGTCAGAACGAAGTTTTGCTTGCTGACATTTTGCGTCATGAATGGGGCTTTAAAGGTTTCGTTATTTCAGATTGGATATTTGGTGTTCGCGATGGCGTTAAATCTCTGCGGGCAGGTCTGGATGTCGAAATGCCATATCGCATGATTCGAAATGCGCCGATAGTTGCTGCACTGGCAGAAGGTTTGATCACCGAAGAACTTGTCACCAGCGCAGTTACACGCACGCTGACCACGATGTTGAAGTTCAAAGTTGGCAAATTGCCCGTCAGTGATCGCTCAGTTGTGTTGTGTAGAGAACATCTCATGTTGAGTCAAGAAGTCGCCGAGAAGTCGATGGTGCTCTTGAAAAATGCGAATATCGACGGTTCAGCATCGTTGCCACTGGTTTTGAAATCAGGTGCAAAGATTTCTATTCACGGTCGTCTCGCAGCCATGCGCAACATCGGTGACGGCGGAAGCAGCGATGTGATGGCGCCAAATGTTGTCACGCCATTAGTTGGTATCCGCGAACACTTCGTCAACTTTGAAGTGGTACACGAGTTGAACGCCTCAGTTGAAACTCAAGTTGCGCAAGCCAAACAGTCTGATGTGTCAATTGTTGTCGTTGGTTACACAAGAGAGGAAGAAGGCGAGTTCATTGGTGATTCTGAAGACACTGTTGACATGGTTACTCAAATTCCGCGTCAAGACGACCCAGTGTTGGCCAGTGAATACAAGAAGTACATGCTTGAAAACCACCACTTTGCGCCCGACGAGTTGCGCATCAAATCTCGAAACGGCACTTTCTCGATTGGTGGAGATCGTCAGTCAATTCGATTGTCAGGTGATGATGTGCAGTTGATTCGTGCCGTTGCCAAAGTACAACCGCGAACGATTGTCGTGATTGTGGCTGGTAGTGCCGTAGTAATGTCCGAGTGGATCAACGAAGTACCCGCAGTGGTTTTTGGATGGTACAGCGGATGCAATGGCGGTCATGCGCTTGCCAAAATCTTGTCGGGTACCGTGAACCCGTCGGGGCGTTTGCCGTTCGTGATTCCGCAGGACGAATCACATTTGCCATTTTTTGATCGCAACGCCAAAAAGATCACATACGACTATTGGCACGGCCAGTGGAAACTCGACCGAGATGGCAATAAGGCGATGTTTCCGTTTGGATTTGGTTGCAGTTACACGCAGTTTTCAATTTTGGATGCCAAGGTTGAAGTTTCGGGAATAGTGAACTTTGAGTGTGCGGTGCACAACACTGGATCTCGTGATGGGTCGACCGTCGTGCAAATATATGTAGGTCGCAAAGACTCAGCAATAGAGCGCCCTAGGCGAAGACTGGTTGCGTTTCAACGCGTTGAAGTTCGAGCAGGTGAAATTGCGCAGGTCAAATGCACGGCGTCGTTACAAAATTTCGCCACTCGAAATGTTCAAACTCATAATTGGTTCGTTGAATCAGGAACATGGCAACTTGAAATTGGTCAGTTCTCAGGTGACTTAAACTCTTTGAACAAGTCTTTCGTGATTCCTCAAAGAATTGAGTTGTGAATCAGCCAGGTAACCTTTCAACTATGTCACGCTCATTGAAAAATTTGGCAGTCGTTGGGTCGATATTTTTGGTCAGTTGCTCGGGTGGTTCGGCCGCCCCAGACGGTAAACCATGGAATAAGGCCGATCAAAAGTTCGTTCAGCAGATGATTCCGCATCACGAGCAGGCCGTCACGATGTCAGAGATGGTCATTGATACCGAAGTATCATCCGAACTCGCAGACTTGGCTTCAGAAATTATCAAAGCTCAAGCGGTCGAGATTGAACAGATGGAGAGTTTTTTGAATGAGTGGAAAGTCAAATCTGATCCTCATTCTGGCCACATGATGAGTGGTGATGAAAGCCACGGAATGATGACTGGCGAAGACTTAGAGAAGCTTAAAAATTCGTCAGTTGGGGATTTCGAGAAGATGTGGTTGACAATGATGCTGGCTCACCACAACGGTGCGGTGCGAATGGCTGAGACGGTAATTGCAGATGGCAAAGACTCACGAGTCAAGACTTTGGCTCAAAATATCATCGGTGCACAGCAAAAAGAAATTAATTTGATCAAATCACTTTTAGACAATTAGCGGTTGCTGTTGTGTATATATTCTGCGGTTGGAACACTGTTTGTTGAACGAATACTGGTCGGACTAACTTCTTTGACATGACTTATGCAGTGTCGGTGGTCAGAGATGTTGCAGCCAGTTCAGAAAAAGTTTGGGCATTGGTGACCGACTTGCCACGTATGGGCGAATGGTCGCCTGAAAATATTGGTGGTGAGTGGCTTGACGGTGCTACGTGTGCCGCAGTTGGTGCAAAATTTAAGGGTGACAACCGTAATGGTGACAAGACATGGCAAGCAGTTGTCATTGTTGAGGTTTGCGATGCACCAAAAAAGTTTATGTTCAGCCTCAAATATAAAGATTTGCATTTGAGTGATTGGGTTTATGAAATTGAACCCACATCTGACGGATGTCGTGTCACCCACGCTTGGGTTGAAGGTCCGCAATGGGCAGATTTTTCCCCAATCGGTAAAAGTATCAGTGGCGTAGATGATCGTGCTACACATAATCTGCGCAACATGGGTATCACGCTCGACAACTTGATCAAAGCCGTCAAATAATTTGGAAAATCTCGCAACTTATGAAGTGAGTGACGGAGTCTCTGTCATAACTATGGATGACGGTAAAGCAAACGTCATATCAATGGCGATGCAACAGGCAGTTCACTCGGCGCTTGATGAAGCAGAAAAAGCAAAGTTGCCTGTCGTCTTAACCGGTCGCACAGGAATATTTTCGGCTGGCTTTGACTTAAAGACGATGTCCGTCGGCGGTCAACCGGTTTTTGACATGCTGAACGGTGGAATTGAGTTGGCGATCCGTTTGCTTGGCTTCCCGAATCCGATGACGATTGCCTGCCCGGGTCACGCAATCGCAATGGGTGTGTTTTTGTTGCAATGCGGTGACTACCGAATTGGTGTCGCCGGCAGTTTCAAATATGTCGCCAATGAAGTGGCGATCGGTATGAAAATGCCTTATTCAACTATCGAAATTTTACGCCAGCGTTTGACGCCTGCTGCAATTTCGCGGGCCGTGCTGTTATCTGAAGTTTTCACACCTAAAAATGGTGTTGAAAACGGACTGGTCGATCGTGTCGTGGAGACCGAGGCAGAATTGATGCCAATCGCGATTGAATTCGCCAAGGCAACTGTCGCACTAAATAACGCAGCACACAATGCAAGCAAGAATCGATTGCGTGGTGATTCGCTTGCGGCGATTCGTGCAGGTCTAGCCAAAGACCACAAAGACTGGAAAAAACTTTTTCTAGCGAGTTAAGAAGTGGTGGCTAGACAGCGCGGGCAAAGAATCTTTGGTGATTTATTTGCACAGTCTTGGCAGACCAAAAATTGAGAGCGGCACTCAGAATTGGTGCAATCAAAAAACTGATTTGTGCTTGATGCGCAGAAGTCGCATTTTCCGAGCACTTTGGGATGATCGCTGAAATCGACTTTTAGTCGCTTGTCAAAAACATAAAGAGAGCCTTCCCACAGTGAGTCGTCGCCGAACTCTTCGCCATAGCGCACGATGCCACCGTCGATTTGGTAAACCTCTTTGAAACCACGATTCTTCATCAGTAATGACAAAACTTCGCATCGAATGCCGCCTGTGCAGTAGGTGACGATCGGTTTTTCTTTGAGGTGGTCATATTTTCCACTTTCAAGTTCGCCAACAAAGTCGGGCGTTGTTATCGCATCTGAAACTATGGCATTCTTAAACTTTCCTATGCGGGCCTCGTGTGCACTGCGTCCATCAAAGAAGACAACTTCGTCCCCACGTTCGGCGACAAGTTTGTCGACTTCGACTGGTTTGAGATGAGCGCCACCACCGACAATGCCGTTCTCGTCAACAACAATTTCTTCGGGTACACCGAAAGTTACGATTTCATCACGAACTCGAATTTCAAGGCGTGGAAACTCGTTGCCCTGACCCTCTGACCATTTGAAGTCGATACTTTTAAACGGAGCGAACTGTTTTGTGGTGCGGAGGTATTTCTTTACGTTTGTCAACAGTCCGCCAACAGTGCCGTTGATGCCGTGATTTGAAATGATGATACGTCCGTTGAGATTGAAGCGCTCACACAGTGCGCGCTGCCAGAGTCGAATCGCCTCAGGGTCGGCAATCGGTGTGAACTTATAAAAAAGCAATATTTTTGAGGGTTCTATAGATGCAATTTTACGCGGGACTTTACGCAGAACTAACGGCGTAGCCTGAATAGCCATGGAAATCATGCAGTCGCAGAAATTAGCCAATGTGTTGTATGACATTCGTGGCCCAGTGCTTGAAGAAGCAAAGCGACTTGAGGCGCAAGGTCAGCGCATTATTAAATTAAATATCGGCAACCCACAGCCGTTTGGTTTTGAAACTCCGCCAGAAATTTTGGTTGAGGTGGTTCGCAATTTGCCGACATCGCAGGGATATTCAGATTCGCAGGGCATCTTGTCGGCGCGAACTGCAGTTGTGCAAAATTATCAATCGCGAGGCATCGATATAACCGATGTCGATGATGTTTGGCTTGGCAACGGAGTCAGCGAGTTGATTCAAATTGCCCTGAATGCGCTGCTTGACGAGGGCGACGAAGTTTTGATTCCGGCACCTGATTATCCATTATGGACGGCAGCGACAAGTCTCTCGGGTGGCACACCAGTTCACTATTTGTGCGACGAAACAAATGGTTGGATGCCGTTGATGAGTGATATTCGTGCAAAAGTCAGTGATCGCACCAAGGCAATCGTTGTGATTAACCCGAACAACCCGACTGGTGCCGTGTATAGCCCCGAAATTTTGCGTGAGATCGCAGATTTCGCCGCCGAGCGTGGGTTGATCGTGATGGCAGATGAGATTTATGACAGAGTTTTATACGACGACGCAGTGCACACCACATTTGCGGCGATTGCTCCTGACGTTTTTACATTGACTTTTAACGGCTTATCAAAGGCATATCGCCTTGCTGGTTTTCGCGCTGCATGGATGTTGATGACTGGGCCGCGTAAACACGCGACAAGTTATATCGAGGGCATAACGATGCTGACCAACATGAGGCTGTGTGCAAATGTGCCCGCACAACATGCGATACAGACTGCACTGGGTGGTCGACAGAGTATTCGCGATTTGGTTCTGCCCGGTGGTCGGTTGCTCGAACAACGCGACGCGGCAATCATGGCGCTTGAAAATATAAAGGGTGTCTCATGTGTAAAACCCAAGGGTGCGCTTTATGTGTTTCCAAAACTTGACCCGAGTGTTTACCCAATTGCCGACGACAGAAAATTTGTTCTCGACTTCTTGCGCGCCGAGCATGTGCTAGTCGTGCAAGGCACTGGGTTTAATTGGCCAACCACAGATCACTTGCGCATTGTGACTTTGCCTTATGCAAAAGATTTGACCGAAGCAATCGGGCGACTCGGCAATTTCTTATCGACTTACGACCCTGCCAAAAAATAGTTATCGGGCGTAGGTATAGCCGCCGTCGACGATGACTGTCGAGCCAACAACGTAGTCACCCGCGCGCGACGCCAAATAAATCGCGGCACCAGCCATGTCTTCAGGTGTGCCGATGCGTCCGGCCGGAATTTGTGAAGCAACCATATCGCTGTGATCTCGGGCAATCTTGTTCATCTTCGAGGCAAATGCACCAGGCGCAATCGCCGTGACACTAATTTTGTCTTTTGCCAATCGCAAAGCCATTCGCTTTGTCATGTGGATTAAGCCTGCCTTGCTGGCCGCATATGGGTAGGTCTCCATCTCGTTTAGTGAGATGCCGTCAATTGATGCAATGTTGATCACCTTTGCAATGTGATTATTTTTGATTGCGGCGGCTCGCAGCTGTGGTGCAAGTGCCTGCGTCAAGAAAAACGGCGTCTTCATGTTCAAATCCACTGTTTTATCCCAGCCAGATTCTGGAAACTCATCGAACTCGGCCATCCATGCTGCGCCCGCGTTATTGACCAAAATGTCGATGCTTGATTCAAGTTTGGCGATCTCGGCGGCGAAGGCGACGACACCCGCTTGCGTAGACAAATCACTTGGTATCGAAATGCATTCGCCATACTGCGAGAGTTCTTTGGCCGCGGCGTCGCACTGTGCGGCCTTGCGTGCGGTGATGTAAACACGTGAGCATCCGTGTTCTAAAAACCCCTGCACGATCATCGCGCCGATGCCACGTGATCCACCAGTGACAATTGCAACTCGGTTTTTCAAAGAGAAAAGATCTTTCATCGCCTCAACTATAGAGATTGTTCTGTTTGCACCTCGTATCGAAGTTCTGTTTCTTGGCTTGAATTCGAGTCGGGTTGCACGGCTAGCGTGGGGTCATGGCCGCACCACGAATGCATTCAGGAATAACCACTGACGACTCAATGAACTTGGCGATGTCACCTGGCGCAGTGCCGCTTTATGAGGCTGTGGTTGCGTTTATTAAAAACGAAATCAATCCGGTAACGGAAGAATATTTCAAACTTGGTGAGGGCCGACCCGATCGATGGCAATACGGCAAAGGTCAACTCGAGTTGCTTGACTCAATAAAAGCCAAAGCAAAAGCCAATGGCTTGTGGAATTTCTTTTTGCCGAATTCAGAGACTGGTCAGGGTTTGTCAAATCTCGACTATGCATACATCGCCGCCGAACTTGGCAAGAACCCAATTGCATCAGAGTGCCTCAATTGCAGCGCACCGGACACGGGCAACATGGAAGTACTCGAGCGCGTCGGCACGCCAGAGCAGAAGAAAAGATGGCTTGAGCCTCTTCTGAATGGCGAAATTCGTTCGGCTTATGCGATGACCGAACCTGACGTCGCCTCATCCGACGCAAAAAATCTTAGGTGCGCTGCCGTTCTTGACGGTGAAGAATGGCTGATCAACGGCGAGAAGTTTTATATCTCTGGCGCGGGAGATCCACGTTGCAAAGTTCTGATTTGCATGTTGCAGACCAACCCGGACGGACCGCCGCACGGTCGACATTCGCAAATTCTCGTTCCGATGGACACAAAAGGCGTCGAGATTCTTGGTGCGATGCATGTATTCGGTGAAGATGATGCACCGCATGGTCACATGCATCTGCGATTCAATAATGTTCGCGTGCCGAAGTCGAATATTTTGCTGGGCGAGGGTCGGGGTTTTGAAATTTCGCAAGTTCGTCTCGGACCAGGACGAATTCATCACTGCATGCGATCGATTGGTGCCGCTGAACGTGCTCTTGAATTGATGGTTAACCGCGGTTTGAGCCGCGAAGCATTTGGTAAACCAATCGCGCGTCTCGGAAAAAATACCGAAGTCATAGGTAAAGCCCGAATAGAAATAGAGGCGATGCGCTTGATGGTGTTGCGTGCTGCACGTGCAATGGACACGATGGGCAATGCCGAGGCCCGAGTTTGGGTTAGCGCCGTCAAAGCAATGGTGCCCGAGCGAGTTTGCAAGATCATCGATGAAGCGATGCAGGTTTTTGGTGGTGCGGGTATTTCCCAGTGGACACCGTTGGCACGAATGTACGCAGGTCAGCGAACTTTGCGATTGGCAGATGGTCCCGATGAAGTGCACTGGCACGTCGTCGGGCGCGCCGAAATTGCGCGACACGAGGGTAGTTCTCAAAACTCGAATAAAAAATAGATCAAGGGGGATATGAATTATGGATCCAGCGGTAAGCACTTTCGGTCTTGAGCCGATGTCAAGCACAGTTTCGGGACCAAATGTCGCCGCAACGCTCGCTCAATATGTTTCGCCTCATGGCACGCGCGCATTTATCATCACTGACGCTGGCGTCAATGGCGCCGGCATTGTCAAACCAATCACTGATGCGCTAACAACTGCAGGCATGAAGTGGCAAGTGTTTGATCAAGTTTCACCGAACCCGACCGATATAAACGTCGCCGCTGGTGTGGCTGCGATCAACAAATTCGGTCTTGACGGTACGGTCGTCGTGTTGATTGGTGGCGGTTCAGTAATGGACTGCGGAAAATATATTGCACTCGCTGCACCAAACGGTGTCGACCATGTTGGTTTGGCGTTTGCACCAGACCTAGACGCCAACGATCGCATCGATTTCTCAACGCTCGCGCCCAAAGCAAGTGCATCAAAACCGGGCTTGCCAACAATTGCGATACCGACAACTTCGGGAACAGCATCAGAAACAAATGGTGGTGGATTAATCACCGACACGATTACAAACCCTGCGAATCATCGCAAACTCACATTTAGTAATCCGACGGTTCGCCCACGCACAATTTTGCTCGACCCAACTTTGACAGTCGGGATGCCGTCAAAGGGCACCGCGGCTTGTGGAATGGATGTATTGACTCACGCGATCGAGGCGTACACATCTGTTCAGTCAAATCCTTATGGAGATGCATTGGCGTTGCATGCAATTCGACTTGTCGCCAAATATTTGCCGACGGCGGTAACAAATGGTTCCGATCTTGAGGCGCGCGCACAAATGCAACTTGCTTCACACTTGGCAGGTCGCTCATTTTCGAGCGGACCGCTGCTTGGTTTGGTGCATGCAACTGGTCACCCGATTTCGGGTCAATTACATCAAGCACACGGACAAACTTTGGCCACGATGTTGCCCCATGTAATGCGTTTCAATCGCAATGTTGTAGCCGAGAGATACGCAAATGTAGGTCAAGCGTTAGGCAGCGAACTCGACCCGGATGCAGCGATTGCTGCCGTTGAAAAACTTTCAAAAACAGTTGGCACTAATCGCAAACTT
>SXGS01140205.1_pt1 | contig 11373 bp, 4 predicted proteins | sample 3174681 | NCBI WGS metagenome assembly SXGS01 (sample SAMN11356861, study PRJNA531348) | freshwater metagenome | isolation source: freshwater sample F1-80 | place: China: Fuxian Lake, Yuxi | collected 2017-12-25 | reverse complement strand
ACTCGATCTGAATCTTCACATCCTTGGCGATCGTGATCAGCGTGCTGGTCATCTGCTCGACGAACACCTTGTTGCATTCGCGGAGCGTGTCGATGTAGGCGTAGTTGCCGTTCCCCTTGTCGGCCAGTCTTTCGAGTGTTGAGTCCTTCAGGTTCCCCATGCCGAAGCCCAGCACGCTGAGGAACACATCCGACTTCGATTCCTCCTCAATCAGCCGCGTGAGGTCGTCCTGATTCGTGATTCCGACGTTGAAGTCTCCGTCGGTACAGAGGATGACTCGATTCGTCCCCTTCGGAATAAAGTGCTTGCGAGCCAGTGCGTACGCCAACTGAATCCCCTCACCACCATTGGTCGATCCGCCTGCTTGCAAGTTTTCGAGCGACGACAGAATCACATCCTTTTGCGTCGCGTTGGTGGAATCCAACGCCAGCCCGGAAGCTCCGGCGTAGACCACGATGCCGACACGGTCATTCTCGCCAAGCTGTTCGATCAACCGCCGCAACCCGGCCTTCACTAACGGCAACCGATTCTCCGGCTGCATGGAACCGGACACGTCAATCAAAAACACAAGGTTGCTGACCGGCCGCTTGTCGACCGCGATCTCTTTGCCCTTCAGGCCGACGCGGACCAGCCGATGGTCGGCATTCCACGGACAGCCGGCGACTTCGAGATGAACGGCAAAGGGCGCATCAACGGGAGGGCGAGGCTCCTGCCGAGCCGGTACGGAATTGGACGTCGATGACTTCAGCGGCTCGGCGGGAGCCTCGCCCTCCCGTCCCGGCGGCAAGTAGTCATACGAAAAGTAATTCACCAGCTCCTCGATCCGCACCGAGTCGGCCGGCGGCAAACTTCCCTGCGTCAGAAACCGACGCATGTTCGAGTACGCCGCCGTGTCCACGTCGATCGAGAATGTCGAAAGCGGTTCGGCCAGCGGCGAGGCGAACGGGTTGTCATGAATCGCGGCATAGGCTTCGGCACTGACTTCATCGCGGAGCTGTTCTGAACGCTGAAGCGCCGGCTTCAGCAACAGCTTCTGCCTGAGTTCCGGTTCACCTAACTTTTCGAGCTCAGTAATTTGGTCACGAAGCTGCTTGAGTCGCTTCATTTCCAACCCCAAATGGACGGAACGTGACAAGCCCTCACCAGCTTCCGTTTGCAACTTCGTGCCTCCGTAAAAATCAACACTGGTTTCAGTCGATCCTGCCTTGTAGACCGTGTCAAACCGACTTTTGAGGTCCCTCTCTCTCAAACGTCTCTCGCCGTTCTGCGTCAACTGCTCCAGATAGAACCCTTCAACTTGATTTCCTCGCTGCCGCTTGGGTTCCGCCTCGCTGAAGGCGTACAAGGGAACCGCGCGAACTTGTGGTTGGGCTGCCAACAGATCCACGTCCCCAAAAACGTCATCGGTGACCTCCGCGATTTCATGCACACCCACACCGAAAGACAGCCTCGAAGGATGCCGGTTCAAAGCCAGTTGCTGCTCAGCCGCGTGGCGATGATCGATTCGACTACTCGAGGCGACCCAACTGAACGTGCCGAGCAGTGCGACGCACGATGCCGCCACAGCGACTCGGCTGGTCCAACGATGACGTGGCGCGAACGAATCGGGAGTCGTACTGACGCCAGCCGCTCCGGCTTTCGAGGGCGCGAATTGCGTTGGCCGGACGATGTCCGGCAGCGGTAGAGCTGGTTCCGATTGCAGCGCGGCTCGCAATTCGTCGGCCATCTCGCGAATCGAAGCAACCTCAGCGGCAGCTTCTGGCCAGTCCGCCAATTGGCGTTCAAACGCTGCGAGGTCCGCGACGTTGATTTCATTCAACGCAAAGGAGGTCAGGCGGGGATCATCGTGATTGATGGACATCGAATGCTCCTTGTGAGCGGAAGATAAAGTCAATTGGTGATTGATGATTGGCTATTGAAAAGCTGTGATTGCTGGCCAATCACAAATAGCCAATAGCCAATTCATTTCATGAGTTCGCGTAGTCGTTTGATCCCGACATGCATCAAGAAACCGACATTCGTCTCCGTCAGGCCGGTCACGGAGCTGATCTCGCGGTAGCTCAGTCCGTGCTGGAATTTCAGACGCAGGACTTCCTGCTGGTTCGACGACAGTTCGGCCAACAGCGACAGAATCTTGTCGACCGAGTCCTGTTGTTCGGCCGCGTCATCCGGTTGAGTGTCGAGGCTGGCTGATTCCATCACGGCTTCGAGCGTCATTGTCGTCATGCGTTGTTCCTTTCGTCGCACGTCGAGCGCCCCGTTGCGGCAGATCGTGAATAGCCACTCGGTCAGATGACCGTCGAGCTGCTCACGATCCTGTTGGCAGAGCTTCAAAAACGTGTCCTGAACGACATCCCGAGCCCGTTCGACATCCCCAATCAAGTGCCGCGCATACCGAACGAGATCGCTCTCCCATCTTGCGACCACTTCCCGCATCCACTCACCGGAGCTGTCCGTCACGGACTGGTCCATCGTGCTTCACTCTGTCTGCCAGGCGTTCAAAGGGAAGGACGTGCGACGCGGCAGTGTCTTAGAGGAAAATTTAAGACGCGAGAGAAAGTAGGCCGGCAAATTCGACAGCGTTTACGGGGGCGGATGCTGCTTCTTAATGAAAAGCAGCGTTGCGCTGACAGCCTGAGATCGCACAACTCTTCGACCAACTCACGATTGCAGATTTTACAGTCTCATACCGCAAAAAAGGCACGGTTCTCAAATGAAAACGACCGACATCGCTGGTGACCTGTGTGTTCACGGACACATGGATCATTGTCTAAATCATTTCGAGATCGTCAAAAATACGCATGAGGTTGGCGAAGACGGCGTCTCGATCATCGTCGCGTTTCAGGTCGTTGCCAGAAAACTGGGTTTCAACCGCAATCAGGCGGTGCTTGGTCCTGAAAGTCGGTGGTACCAACGTAGAGGCGGTGACGGCCGGAGTGGTCACCTGAGATCTTGTTGCGGTGAGATGTCCGGTTCCCACTGCAATGCTGGGCATCGCGAATGGCGTCTCGCGAAACGGCAAGCGCCGCAGACCCGTGGAGAGTTCTTCTGCCATCAGCGAATGCGAATTCGCCGTATGGTCGAGGCCCAGGATGTGTCCCATCTCGTGCATGACGACCGTGAGCAGATCCATGTGTCCGGCCGCGGGGCCGTTGGGCAACGCTCTCAGCTCGTTCGGCAGACCCCGACGAGCGAACTCGCGGTTGTCGCGCGCAGTGTTATCGATAAACCAGCCGTGACCATTGGCGTTGTCATCGAGTTGAATCTTACCCTCAGCTTCAGAGGCACTGCCAAGCTGGCGCCGAGCATCCAAGTCGATGATTTGGAACGTGATCGCTTTCAGCATCGCCACTTGAGCCGAGTTCAACCCGGTGGCGGACCAACGGGCGATCGCTTCCGTGACAATGGGAGCCAAAGCCGCGATCGTGAGTCCCGCGTCACTGCTCGCCGTGGAGGCCGCGCTTCCCGAAGTCAACGGAGCCACTCCGGGATCATTTAGGTCTGTCAAGGGGTTGCCGTCAGTGTCCACCCACCAAATATCCAGGCCGTTCACGACCCAACGGTATGGCTCGTAGGTGGCGGTGGCGCTGCCGCTGACAGTCAAATCACTGAAGACGATGGTCAAGATCCCATCGTCATTCAAATCCTGGATGCCGGTGAAGCTGACCGTCGTGAAAGGAAGGATGGTGTCCGTGGAAGCACTGTTGTCCGTGGGACTCGCCGTCTTGGCATAGCCCGCCACCCCGCCACCTTCGATGGTGATTCGCAGGAGATCATGTGCAAACCCGGTGTCACCACTGTAGAAACGCAAGTTGTAGACTTGGTCAACCGGCACGCTGAGTTGGAACGTGCCGGCCGACGTGCCACGCACAAAGTCTTGATACAGTGCCAAGCTAGTCTTGGTCGTCACGGTGGACTGTCCCCGCGAGTAATCATCGACGACGGACAAGAACCCGTACCCATCTCCATCCGCATACAGCTTGCTACCGTTCACTCCGATGAACCCTGACTGAGTATCGTTCGGGGTGACTCCGTGTGAAGGAGTGGCAACGCTGGCGTTGAAGTCAAAACGGCGTACGAAAGGTTCAGTGACCGTCACGCTCAAGGGGTTCGCCTGATCCAGGAACAGGCCGTCCTCATCGACCAAGTCCACTGTAATTATCGCGGTTTGCGAGACCAGATAAGTATGAGCCTTGACTCCCAAAGTACTATAGGTGTCACTGGTCCCGTCTCCCCAATGCACGATGTAAGTCGTCACCGTATCCAAGCCCGGATCAGTGACCTCCTCAAGTGTCAGAGCGTATGTCGTGAGCGCCTCCACCGTTGTGCTTCCGCTGATGCTGACCGTCGGCTCCACATTGTTGACCGTCACGGAGATCGACGAGACGTTGCTGCTGGTTTCGCCATCCGTGATTTGCACGCTGACCACGCAGGTCTCCAGGCCATCGCTAAACGTTACGTCGAAGCTACCCGCTCCCGCGCCGTCGATCGTCGCGTTGGTGACCGAGCCCACTAACCCACCGCTGGGTGAAGCCACCACAAAGTTGAACGTGCCACCATCCGGATCACTCGTCGTAAACGTGTAGTGCTTGGTCTGCCCTTCGTTGGCGCTGCTCGCGCCATTGAGCGTGACCGTCGGCCCGTCGTCGACTTCGGTGATGGTGAAGGTCACGGTCCCCAAGTCGGTCAGGAAGGCGTTGCTGCCGTTGGTGGTGCCGTTATCGCTGACGGTGTAGTCGAAGCTTGCCGCGCCGTTGAAGTTGGCGGCGGGGGTGAACTCGACGTTGCTGCCGTTGATGACCACCGTTCCGCCCGTCGCGTTGCTGACCGCCGTGACGGTCAAGGCTTGTCCGCTCTCGTTGGTCGGTCCCATGGAATCGTTGCCGGTCAATTCGGCGAAGGCGATGACGCGGGTGGCGCTGTCTTCGGCCACGCTGCTCAAGCTGTCGTCGGTGGCCGTGGGCGCGTCGTTGACTTCGGTGACGGTGAAGCTCGCGGTTCCCAGGTCGGTCAGGAAGGCGTTGCTCCCGTTGGTGGTGCCGTTGTCCTGGACGGTGTAGTCAAAGCTGGCCGCGCCGTTGAAGTTGGCGGTGGGCGTGAACTCAACGTTTGTGCCGTTGATCACCACGGTCCCCCCCACCGCGTTGGAGACGTCGGTGATGGTCAGGGCTTGGCCGCTCTCGTTGGGCGGTCCCTTGGAATCGTTACCGGTCAAGTCGGCGAACGGGATGACCCGCGTGGCGCTGTCTTCGGCCACGCTGCCCAAACTGTCGTCGGTGGCCGATGGGGTGTCGTTGACTTCGGTGACGGTGATGGTCACGGTGCCGGTATTGGCCGAGGTGAGAGAGCCGTCGCTGACCTTGTAGTCGAAGCCGAATCCACCAGGGGTAGTGCCGTTGGCATCTGCCGTCGGAGTGAAGCGGATCGTGCGACCGTCTGGCTGGAGTGTGGCCGTCCCGCCGTGAACGTTTGCGATCGAGCCAGAGGCCACGACCAACACGCTGTTCGAGCTGTCGATGTCCATGTCGTTGGACACCACCACAACATCGACGAAGTTGTCTTCGTTAGTGCTCGCCGTGTCGTTGACTGCGACCGGCCCATCGTTGGTTCCGTTGATCGTGATAGTCAGCGTTCCGTTGGTGCTGGCGATGCCATCGCTGGCTGCGTAAGTGAACGTGTCCGTGACCGACTGCCCTTGGGCGAGGCCTTGCACCACGGCCGCCGAGTTGTTCAGCGTGTAGGTGTAGCCGCCGCCGCTGCTTATCGTCACCGAGCCGTAGGTGCCTGCTCCGCTTCCGACGAGCGTCGCCGCCAGCGTGGTCCCTGCGTCAAGGTCGGAGTCGTTGCTCAGCACATTGCCCGAGGCCGTGAGGACAGAGTCCTCAGTGACCGAATTGCTATCGTTCACGGTGACCGGTGGGTGATTGGCTCCGATGTTGATTGTCACGGTCGCAATGTTGGAAAAGTTGCCGAATAAGTTGTCTTTATAGGTAAACGTCACGGTGGAACTCGAATTCCGTGCCGGCGCATAGGTGAATCCGCCGTCACCATTCGCATTCATGGTCAGCGAACCTTGGCTTGGTCCGCTGACGAGTGTGGCCGTGACATTCGTCAAGGGCGTGCCGTCATTGGAGAGCACGCCGGATGCGGGGACCGTGAGCGTGGTGTTCAAAGGTGTGAAGTAGGTGTCATTCAATGCAACTGGCATGATGACGATGTCGGCGGCGGCGGAGTTATTCGTCAAGAAGTTGCTCCCCTCGCCGATGGCCGCCACGGTGGCGGTGCTGGTGATCTTTCCAAGATCGCTGGTCGAGCTGCGGGCGACGACATGAGCCACAAGCGGGGCGGCGTTGAAGGCCATGTTCTGAGGAGAGATTAGGCTGAGCACTTGGTTTCCGACGCTGCCCGTAATCTGGAACAGACCGCCCGGATTGCCGCCGGAGGCGAAGGTCCAGTTCAGATCCGACGCGGCTCCGGCCGGCAACGGATCATTGAACGTAACTCCACTGAGGTTGCCGACGCCGACGTTGCTGACCGAGACCGTATAGCCCACCTGGCTGCCAGCGTTGACGGTCGCTGCGTCCGGAGTTTTCGTCACTGCAACGTCCGGAGCGCTAGAGACGTCGCGAATAATGAAATCTTGAAGAGTTGCCGTTGCGGAATTCGAGGTGCGAGTCGAAATGATATACGAACTGAAATCGGGTAGGCTCGCACCCGACGTGGCAAACAGTTGGTTGAGATCGACACCAAATTCCAAGAGCTGATTGGCCTGGGGCGATGTCTTCCCGGATTTCGTGGTATATGCCCACGGCACGCTAACAGGACTTGCATTTGCGAAGGCCAGCCCTTGATCGGACGTCAAAGGCGTACCGACCGATGGAATCGTTTTGGTCACGTTGTTCCACTTGTAGGCTGTGAACGAAACGGCTCCGCTGGCGAAATTGGCGACAAACAGGACATCTCCATCGGCATGCGTGTAGGGTGTATTGGTCCCCTTGAAGACGAAGCCCCCGGAGGTCGTTCCGGATTTGGCGATCGGATTGTGCAGGAACCAGACGCCGAGGGTGGAGCTCCCGACGTTGTCATACCGATCAGCCCCGACGTAAAGGAGGGTGTGGACGCTCCCGTTGGTCGAGTAACCTTCGTCTTGATAGGCAGCGGCAAAGCCGTGTTCGAGGTCGCTCTTGCTGTTGGGTTTGCCCGATTTCCAACCCCAAGTGTTGATGTCCGCAGTGTCCTTGGAGGTGCTGTTAAAGGTGTCATCCGATGAGGAGTTGATCGGGTCCGAGGAGAATTGCAGCGCACCTGTTCCGCTTGGACCAGGGTCGGGAGAGACCACTCCTCCTTTGTCGTGGAAGACCTGATCCCAATCATGTGAAAGTGGCGAGGTGACGGTGGTGGCGGCGTTGCCATCGATCTGGAACACGCTGCTGAGGCTGAGCAAGACGCGAGCCTCGAGGCGTTCGCTTTTCAGACCGGCTCCTGAAATCAGCGCTGTGGCCAGTTGACGGCGTTTTTCGTTTTGACGAATCCTCGGCTGTCCTCGGCGTCCTGAACTGACCATGCGTTTCGCCCGCGAAGCCCGAGAAGTCATCCAGCACAACCAGTTTTTGGGTAACATAATAGGGGGGTCCTTTCCCTCGCCGATGAATGAGAAATGCTCTTGGCCAACAGCCTGTCGAAGTGAGTTCCAAACGAGAAATGCGTTAGGAAACAGCTTTCGGTCTCGTTGACAAGCAGTGCGAGGGCTCTCCGGCAAGCAATTGCACAAACCCCTCGTTGCTACTATCCGCAAGCACGATCGGTACCGCGCTGCTGAAGTCCATGAGCGCTTCGTCGCCTGCGACACGCTCCCGTCGTCGTACCGGCAACTGCCGCGATTGGCACAACCGCTGAATGAATCACTGCACAAGCAGTTGGGGATTGGCGAGCAACCATATTTTCGTTGGCGGACGAATTACGGCGGGATGGATCCCAGCATCGGTGCAGAGCCAGCGCGCACTTGGCAGAATCTCGGCTGATTGGCTGGCGCGACTGAGGCCATGAGTTTTTGAGGTCTCTGTTCGACACGATTCGCGCTTGGAAGTGAATCGCGAGCATTTGTTGGAGGATGAGATCTCGATCAGCGCGGTGATCCCTTCGGTCCATCGTTCCGTCATTCCACATACAAAAACGCATTCGACGACAGCAGCATCTGGCAGAAGTCAGTCCAGGCTCGCGGGGAAGCACTCTCTGCAGGCTCGTACGAGCGTGTCTGCTCTTCGAGAAATGACAACGAAACACGCAGTTCAACATCCGACGGGGCATGACCGGTCGCCAGTTCGAACGCCAACCGCGCGCGATGTCGCGGATCGGGCGGAGCTTCACGTTCCAGGCGACGTACGAAATCCGCCGCGCGAGCCAACGCGAACTCCGAATTCAACTGGCTGAGCGATTGCAGTGGCATCGTCGTCGTCGGTCGCTGCACGCAATTGAACGTCACGGCCGGAGCATCGAACAAATTCAACAGGCTGAGCATCTGCGTCCGTCTTTGCTGCAAGTAGACCGATCTCCGAGCGGCTCCCGGTTGTGACTCGCCGACAGTCACTTCGGCGGCTCCGTTCCGTTGCGTCGCGACGTACGGGCCGCCCAGCCGCCGATCGAGCGAACCGCTAACAAACAGCATCCCATCCCGAACCGCTTCCGCGTCCAATCGTCGCACCGGTTGCCGCCACAGCAGTCGATTGTCGGGATCGACCGCGAACGCGGGCTCACTGAGTTGGCTCGATTGCCGGTAAGTGGCCGAGTGCAGGATCTCGCGATGCAGGCGTTTGAGAGACCAGGCGGAGGTTGAGATAACGGCCATCGGCTCTCGGCGTTCGGCATTCGGCCGGGCGAATTCGGCAGCGAGCCAGTCGAGCAATTCCGGATGCGACGGAGCCGCGCCGCTGACTCCGAGATTGTCGAGGGTCGTCACCAAACCACGACCGAGGTGACGCTCCCAAAGTCGATTCATCTGCACGCGAGCCATCAGCGCCGAGGCGGGTGAATCACTGCGCGTCAACCATTCGGCCAGATCGGTGCGGCGTTTTGATGTGTGCTCGGCGCGGGTCTCCTGACCCTGCCGCTGGTCTGGACTGAAAGTCTCACTTTTTTTCGGGAGACCTTCGGTCAGCGGTTTCGACGGGGTCGGGAGACCCGCGCCGAGCGCCAGCACATGTAGCGGAGCGGGCTGCACGAACTCGCCCGGAGTCGTCACGTTGCCGCGCACTAGGATCGGCACGTTCGGCGGTTCGGCGGCGACGTTGCTCGCCCATGCGATCTTGCCGGGGCGTGCGGTCTGACGCTTTTGAACTTCGGTCACGGCATCGGCCAGCGTCTTGCGGCGCGATTCGTATTCGGTGCGAAACAGATTCAACGCGGCTTGAGACGCCTCATCCTGTGCGCTGCCGGTCGAGGATTCGACGGTGACGTTATCGACGATGAAGCTGCGGTTGCAGCAGAACTCGAAGCCGAAGCCGCCGTCTGGTAGATCCGCTGCCGTTAGTTCCACGGTACGTTCTTCCGGCAGCCAATCGACGAGTTGTTCGAGTTTGAATTTCTTCCCGTCGAGATTCGTGACTCGCACGCCGAAGTTGCGTCCCGGCGCGTAACCGCTCTTGCCGATCACGCCGCGATGCGATTGATCGGTTCCGGGATAATCGAGATGCACGGCCGCGCCGCCCGACGGATTGCCGTCGATCAAAATGTTGCCGCCGACGGTTGAACCGTTGTCGTTGAAGTCGTGCAGCGCGAGGAAAAACGCGATCCGTTCGGCGGGCTTGTCGTCGGTGGTGACTTTGTTGTCGAGCAGATCGAAGGTTGCTTGAATCCACTCGCCCGGTTTGTCCGGAGTCCAATCGAAGGACCCTTTCGTCGAGATCCATTTGTCGCCGCTCGGCCCCCCTTCGATGATCCGCAGTGTGCCGTTTGCGCGGACGGCGGCGGGAGATTCCGGCGTCGCAGAGGTTCCGGCAACCAGCGTCACGACTCCCGTGCCACCCGGTGCATCATCGCCCGGAGCGGCGTTCGACCAGTTCGCCAGGAAGGTCGCTTCCGGCCCGTCGAAGTCGTCGGAGAACAAGGCTCCGGCGACCGGACGATGCTCGCGCAGCCAACGGGTGAACTCGGCTCGCAGCGCGGCGACACGAGTTTCCGCGTCGCGCTGTTGAGCCTCCCACGCTTCGACCTCGCCGGGTAGTGCGGCGTGCGTGAAACGTTCGTTCGGCTTGAGCCACTTCTGCATGTTGAACACCGGATGCAGGTACGCTTGCAGTTGGTAGAACTCGCGCTGCGTGATCGGCTCGAACTTGTGGTCGTGGCACTTTGAGCACTGAATCGTCAGCCCCAGCAGCGACGAGCCGAGAATCTGCTGAGCACCTTCCAGCGCGAAGTAGCGGTCGATCATGACCTCTTCGGGATTGCCGTCACTCTCGCCTGAACCGTCCGGGCTGTTGCGGAGAAAGTGGGTCGCTTCAAGCAGGTCGATCATCTCCGGCGTCGCGTGCCGCTCGTGCTGCTGCGGATCGAAGCCACTCATTTCGTCGCCGGCAATCTGCTCGCGAATGAACTGATCGAACGGCTTGTCGGCGTTCATTGAGCGAATGACGTAGTCGCGATACCGATACGCCAGCGGCCGATCCGAGTCGGCGTTGAAGTAACCGTTCGAGTCCGCGTAGCCAGCGACGTCGAGCCACCACTTGCCCCACCGTTCGCCGTAATGCGGCGACGCGAGATACCGCTCGACCATGCGTTCGTAGGCATCGGGAGTGTCGTCCGCGACGAAGTCCGCGATGTCACCGGGCGTTGGCGGCAATCCCGTGAGATCGACCGCGACACGGCGAATGAGCGTTGGTTTGTCCGCGGAGTGTCCGAGCGACAAGCCTTGTTCCGTCAATTTCGCCAGCACGAAGTGGTCGATCGGCGAGCGGATTCGTGACGCATCATTCACGGCCGGAACACTCGGCCGCTGCAAGGCTTGAAAGGCCCAATGCCGAGAAACCGGCTCGACATCGTCGGCCGCGATGGCCACCGCACCGATGACCAAGCTCAGACACAGGCAGATCGTTCGCAGGTGTCTGCGAGGATGCTTTGAGTTGTGGCCCATCCGGAAACCCTCCTTGGCCAACACACTAACCCGAAGCGTCAGCGAGGGCGAGCGTTCAAAGCGGCGACGGTTTGGCAAGAAATCTTGGCAGTTGCAGTCAACGACCGACACTAACCCGAAGAGGTTGTGATTTTTCATCAAGCGGCCTACTCGGAAGAAATTGATCGCGCTATAAGTGTCGCATGAATGAAACCGCTTTACCAAATGACGTGTCCACTTTACCAAATGACGTTTCCGTGGTTCGAGTT